>Ga0209632_10000008_pt1 | contig 337532 bp, 290 predicted proteins | sample COG_10_FD_184754 | JGI IMG/M metagenome (GOLD analysis project Ga0209632, IMG submission 184754) | Pelagic Microbial community sample from North Sea - COGITO 998_met_10 (SPAdes) (version 2) | ecosystem: Environmental > Aquatic > Marine > Neritic zone/Coastal water | place: Helgoland, sampling...
GATCTGAATTTGCTGAGCCAACAGAGCAACTTCCAGTTGTATGTCGGCCCAATCCTAGTAAACCAACAATTGTAAAGCCAATGTTTTGAGCATACTTTGTATGCAAATAGTATGCAAATGCCTTTAACTAAAAAAGGGTCTCAAGAATTAATTATCCTGAAACCCTTTATATAAATGGTGTGCCCGGGACTGGACTCGAACCAGCACGTCTTGCGACACACGCCCCTCAAGCGTGCATGTCTACCAATTTCACCACCCGGGCATTATTATAATTGGAGGCGCGAAATTAGAAATTCTATTCAACGCTGAGAGAAAGAGGCATGGCTTATATTTAAGATCTACATTCTTTTAATGTCTCGCCCACATCTTACTTCCAATTCCAGAATCCAATATGCTGTTTTGTACACGGTATTTTTCGTTGCGCTCATCTCAACATCACACGATATGACGGCCCAAAAAACCAACTTATATCTACTGTCTGGCCAAGGATCAGACGAGCGAATTTATCAAGAAATTGACTGGGACACTGCTCGATATAATGTCACCTATATTCCCTATTTAATTCCTGAAAGCGGAGAAACGATGAATGCATATGCACATCGAATGGCAGCGGCAATGGATACATCCAATGCATTTTCACTAGTGGGCGTATCGCTTGGAGGCATGATTTCATCCGAGATAAAAACCTTTACAAATCCAGAGAAGGTTATTCTGATTTCAAGCGCAAAGTGCAGGGCTGAATTGCCGTGGCAATATCGGATTCAACGCATACTCCCATTCTACAAACTTGTACCGAAGAATGTTCTAAAGTATGCGGCTCTCATCGCGCAGCCATTGTTCGAGCCAGATCGAAAAAGTCATGCTGAGGTGTGCTCGGCCATGCTTAAGTCGAAAAACAAAGTCTTCACGAAGCGTAGTATACAGATGATTATGAATTGGGACAAACTAGATTCCGATCCAGAGATTATCCACATTCACGGAACGAATGATAATACATTACCCATTAAGCGCATTGATGCTACTCACGTGGTTAAGAATGGTTCTCATATGATGACGCTAACCAGAGCCAATGAGGTCAGCGCGATTCTGAACAACGTGCTATAACAATTACTTCGCCGGCTTCCGCTTACCCTTATTTATGCGCTTGATCACGTCTTTCGCTTCCTTATCAGAAAGTCGCAATCCAATTACCACCTTTTTCCCCAGATACTCAAATCCGATTTTTTCGCCACCAACTGTCCAAAAAGCATCTTGGTAGGTTTTCGCGAATGTTTTTCCGTCAAGATTGACCAACCCTAAATTTTTGATCGTACCTAAGTCATACGATATAGCCTTTCCGTAGGATCCCCAAGATCGCTTGTAATCAAGGTTTTCAGCTCCAATACGCAGTAACTCGTGCCCATTTTGATGCCAAATAACCGAACGGATTGCATAATACAAAAAGTAGATCCAGAGGATGGTAAAAACAAACAGGTATAAATACTGATCTCCCTCGCTAGTTCCGAGCATGCTCATGATCCCCAACAGTCCCGTTACAGCCCAAACCGCGATCCAAATGCGCAACGCGATTTTCTGCCACGATTTTAATTGTGGATAAATTGTAATTAGTTGTCCTTCTTCAGTATCCTGTACGCTAATTTTGGCACCTGAATCAATCATGCGTTCGAATTATTTATGTGCCAAAGGTCATAATCTATTCGCATGGCGCGCTAATTGATTTAATGAAATTATGATTGGAATGAAAAAGTCTTGGTACGCGATACTTCTTTTTACCCTTTGTGCATTCACTTCGGAGGCGCAGGTCAAGAATAGCGATTTTCAAAAATTGTTTGACCTCTACACCATGGAGGAATACGACAAGTGCGCGTACAAAGCGGAGCGATATTCCCAAAAGGATAAGTACAGCCGCGAACCTGAACCATATTTATACATGGCATTGTGCTTCTATCAAGCGCATGTTCAACCCGAAAAATTTGATCAGGAGTTTGACGACCCACTGAAGGACGCTCTGAAATACGCCTATAAATTTCGCAAGAAGGATAAGACGGGAGAGATCTACGAGGCAAATCGAGAACTACTAGACAAGATCCGAGAAGAAGCGCTATTCAATGCTAAGTTCTATTATAACGACGGCAATTACCGAAAAGCTTCGAGCGAATTCAGAAGAATCCAGAAGGTGATTCCAGATGATGTCAATGTTCTTTTCATGAATGGCGTGGCAGATATCATGGCGAAGAATGCTGGACAAGGCGAAAAGTTGGCAAAAACTGCGCTCGATACCTTGAGAGCGCAAGATGCTCGTGACGCCTGGGTGAAGGACGATGTTACCTATGACATACTGATTAAGGCATTTGTAGGATACACCAATTACTTATCCGAGGTAAATCGAGTAGACGAGGCGCAAGAAACAATGACTTTTGCTCGCCAGTTAGTGCCAGATGATGCTGCACTAAAATCGCATTACAAAAAGATTTATGCCGTTGGCACCATTGAAGAAGACTAATTGTGATGCGCATAGATATCATAACGGCCCTTCCGAAGCTTCTTGAAAGTCCCTTTGCAGATTCCATTCTAAAGCGAGCGATCGACTCAAAACTTGTTAAAGTACACATTCACGATCTGAGAGATTATGGCTCTGGGAAGCACCGACAAATCGATGATTACCAATTTGGAGGAGGTGCGGGTATGGTAATGATGATAGAACCCATTGAAACCATAATCACCAAGCTGTGCGACGAGCGTAAATACGACGACGTGATCTTTATGACGCCTGATGGAAAACGATTCGATCAAGGTATGGCGAACACACTTTCGCTAAAACAAAACATCATCATTCTCTGCGGTCATTATAAGGGAATTGACCAGCGAATTCGAGAACAATACATAACCTCTGAAATTTCAATTGGAGATTACGTGCTCTCTGGAGGTGAATTGGGCGCGGCCGTGATTAGCGACGCAATTATCAGACTTATTCCGGGAGTGTTAAATGACGAAACATCGGCATTAAGTGACTCATTTCAAGACGATTTACTTGCGCCTCCAGTTTACACCCGACCAGCCGAGTACAAAGGCTGGAAAGTGCCTCCAGTATTGCTTTCTGGGAACTTCAAAGCCATCGACGAATGGCGTCAAACAGAGGCAGAAAAGCGCACAAAAGAGCGCCGACCAGATCTTTGGAATAAAAAAGCAACAAGTGACCAATAACTATTAGTAAAAATCTATCTTTGCACCCTGAATTTTTTGAGCTATGGCCAAAGTTGTAATGCAAGACATAATAAATGAGGTAAATCCTAAATCAGATTTACCAGTTTTCAATAGTGGAGATACTATTGCTGTTCACTATAAGATTAAAGAGGGAAGCAAGGAACGTGTTCAGGTTTTCCAAGGTGTTGTGCTTCAAAGAAGAGGCGATGGCTCTACTGAAACGTTTACAGTAAGAAAAATGGCAAGTGGTGTTGGCGTAGAGAGAATCTTCCCTTACAACAGTCCATTGATAGATAAAATTGAAAGACTGAAGCGCGGTAGAGTTAGACGCTCCAGAATCTTCTTCCTTCGGGAAAGAAAAGGAAAATCAGCTCGAATCAAAGAGCGATACAATCGAAAGAACTACTAAGAATATTAAGGCTCCGAAATCGGGGCCTTTTTTTTGCCCAATTTTCTAGGGCCTCTGGTTGATCGATCTCACCATTCATCTTTGGCACGTTACTCGCATAATGTAATTGAACAATTAATTCAAAACGTTATGAAGCATCTCATTTTACTCTTCGCTTTATTCCAAGCTATTTCCATTCAGGCGCAGCCAAATGGATTAAACATTTCAAGTGAGTTTGGAGAACACATTCAAGTCTATATTAATGGTCGGGTCGCAAATATCCACCCAATGCCAACCGTATTAATCGGGAACTTGTTCACCAATGTGGTAGATGTTACGATTGTGATGAATGAAAGATCAGTTTTAGAGCAGCGCGTTCTTCTTGAACACCATCGTACCTCAAACTTCTCCTTCTATCTAGACGAATATGGAGTCGCTGAACTGAACTATATTTCCCACTCGCCATACCGACGTCATGCTAGGTCAAAACCTGGATCAAATTCACGTTCGATGGAGCGCAGACCTCCACCGCGAAATGGCGCACAACAGCATAACCTGTCAAACCGAATCCCAGTCCAAGGACGTAGGCAAGCTATGGCCCCAGCAGCGATTCGAGAATTAGAGATCTATTTGGGCAACATCTTATTTGATCGTGATAGACTTTCCGAGGCGCGCTTCGCTTTGAAAGGAAGGCGCGTAACTGCATCTCAAGTTGCTGTTTTAATGCACACATTCACCTTTGAGTCTAACCAGGTGAAATTTGCTAAGTACGCGTATCAATACACTATTGATAAAAAAAACTATCATCGCGTAAAACAGGCATTCACTTTCTCAAGCTCTGCTCGAGAGCTCAACAATTATATCCACCAGGAAATGGCATATCGATAAAAAAAAGCCTCTGAAATTCAGAGGCTTTTTTTTAGTGTGTTTCTTGATCTTTATAGATGGGTTTCAAATCCATGTTCCAAAACATAAAGGACCACTTATCGGCCTGCTCTTGAATGATCATTGAAGTGGGCTTACCGGCTCCGTGACCAGCTTTAACATCTACACGTATTAGAACTGGGTTCGTCCCTTGGTGCGCCTCCTGAAGCGCCGCAGCAAACTTGAATGAATGCGCCGGCACTACCCTATCATCATGATCAGCAGTCGTAACCATCGTGGCTGGATAATGCGTTCCTGATTGACAATTGTGAACAGGTGAGTATCCCAACAAATATTTAAACATCTCCTCGTTTTCGTCTGAATTACCATAGTCATACGTCCAGCCAGCACCAGAAGTGAATTTGTGATATCGAAGCATGTCTAAAACACCAACAGCAGGAAAGGCGACCTTCATCAAATCGGGTCTTTGTGTGATGGTAGCACCCACCAATAATCCTCCATTTGAACCACCGGCAACAGCTAGTTTCTCAGAACTCGTGTACTTGTTTTCAATAAGCCACTCGGCCGCGGCAATAAAGTCATCAAATACATTTTGCTTATTCAACTTCGTTCCAGCGCTATGCCACTTTTCTCCGTACTCTCCGCCACCACGAAGGTTGGCAACGGCGAACACTCCCCCGTTTTCCATTAGCACGATATTAGAAGTGCTAAAGCTTGGCGTAAGGCTGATATTGAATCCACCATAACCATAAAGCATTGTTGGATTTTGACCGTTCAATTCTATGCCCTTCTTATACGTCAAAATCATTGGAACCTTCGTTCCATCCTTAGAAGTATAAAAAACCTGCTTACTCTCAAATTGAGTAGGATCAAACTGAACACCGGACTGCTTGTACACGCTAGACTCACCAGAGGCGATGTCATATTTAAAAATGGTTGGTGGGTAGATGTATGAGGTGAATGAGTAATACAACTCCGCATCTTCCAACTTTCCTCCAAAACCTCCAGCGGAACCAACACCAGGAAGCTCAATTTCCCGTTCAATGGAACCATCGGCAGCAATTTGTACAACCATACTTGTTGCGTCCTTTAAGTAGTTGGCGAAGAACTTTCCTCCGGCTGTCCCAACGCGCAGGACGTTCTCCGTTTCTGGTATAAAATCAATCCACGTTGAAGGAGAGGGATCGGTAATGCTAGACATAACCACCTTTCCATTTGGTGCATTCAGATTTGTCTTAATGAAGAGCTTATCCCCTTCTGAATGTATAACCCAATGATCGTTGTCATAGTTGTCCACCACATTTACAATTGGGCCATCATTCCTTAAGTCTTGTATATAGAGCTCATTTCCTGTTGTAGATGTGGCTGCACTGATAATTAGGTAAGAGCCGTCTTCTGACACGCCACCACCAATATATCTTCTGGGTGTTTCATCGCCTCCAAAAACAAGTACATCGTCGGATTGGCTAGTGCCAAGCTCGTGATAGAAAAGTTTATGAAACTGAGTTAAACCACTCAACTCGCTTCCGTCCTTCGGCTTGTCGTAGCTGCTATAGTAGAACCCCACGTTTCCTTTCCATGAAATACCTGAAAATTTCACATCGACTAATGTGTCTTCAAGTATTTCCATTGACGCAGCGTCCATCACGATCACTTTTCGCCAATCAGAACCACCCTCAGAGATTTGAAAGGCCAAAAGACTCCCATCTTTCGTAAAGCTTGTACCTGCTAAAGACGTAGTGCCATCCTTCGAAAAACTGTTTGGATCAAGAAAAACCGTGGGTTCTTCTGTGCCCAGTTGTCGATACATGACCGACTGATTCTGGAGCCCGTCATTCTTATAGAAATAGGTGTAATCACCTTTAATTGACGGGGCCGAGTATTTTTCATAATCCCACAGTTCAGTCAATCGATCTTTAATGGAATTTCTGAATGGAATTTTGTCGAGGAAACCAAAAGTTACATCGTTTTGGGCCTGCACCCATTTTCCTGTTTCTTCAGACTGATCATCTTCTAACCAACGGTATGGATCGGGAACCGAAGTCCCAAAATAATCATCTACGACCGTCGTGTCCTTTCTTGATTCGGGGTAAGACAATCCTTTTTCCATGGGCTCTTTAGATTCTTGACAGCCAACTGCTAAGATGGCTAAAAATGCGAGTTTACGTTTCATTTTTTGAATGCTTTGCCGCGAATGTAATGCTTCAAAGTATGATTCAATCCTTCATCAAAATAGCTGGTGCAATTTGGGATATATCGTTATCATTGGAGGATGCGTGAAACAAATGATATTCCCGAAGAACTCTTCAATTCGGATACACAAGCTCCGTTTGATCGTTGCACTATTTGTGATTGCAGTCTATCCGATCCATCCGTTGATTATTCCATTCAAAAGGCGATTCGAAAGGTTCCGAAGCTTCAATTAACGGAAGTCATATTTGAGTATGCAATATGCCAAACCTGCGCCCTTGAAGAGCGCGATAAAATGTCGACAGAATCTCTAAGCAGCATCGAAAATTATTTAAAAGAGTCCACAAGGGATCGTCGGTCCGTGTATGATATTTCATTTGACAGCTGCCTTGTCACAGGAAAGGAAATTTCAGCCTGCAACGAGTACAGTTTATTCGCCCAATGTGTGGGTGGTCAAATAACGGACGGCACCTTTCCATATGCAATAAGTGACTTGGCCATGGACCAAATTGGAGAACTGCTCAGTGCCGAAACTATAGATGAGTTAGATGATTTCACCAAGAAACATTTCAGTGGCCCTCCAGAATATGCAGAACTACTCAACCCAACTCGGTTCGTACCACTTTAACCTGGATGAACACCCTTCAAACTGATTCACCGTTCGTATTCTAAATTGGGCCAAATCGAAAAGCCCGAATCATTAGTTTTATAAAATGAAGTTATTGCTTTCAATATTGGTGCTTTGTACGGCATTGACATCTTACGCCCAAGACTCGACGGTAGTCCGATTCTTCGTAAAGGGGGGTGAAAAGTACCGAGTCAAAATCGACGACAAACTGCAGCCAGAGACTAATATTTTCACTGTTGAGAAGGGAGAACATAAGGTCGAAATCTGGTCTTTTAAAAACGACGTTTTCTTGGGCACGATGCAAACTGGAAATTTAGACTCCACCAATTACTTCGCAGAATTAAGGAAGACAGGAGATTACTTGGGATATTTGAGTCAACGAGACGACTATAAACGAAAACTATTCTTTGCCCGTACGGCGCCATACTTAATTACGGGAGTCTCAGTCATTGCTCTCCCCTTTTTATACTCATCGCGAAACAACAAACATGAAGAGTTGGTTCAAAACCAATTCTACTATGAGCGTGGTCAGATTCAATCACAAACATTGCAAAACGTTCAAAATCAATACACATCCAGAAACATTCTATTCTATACAGCATCAGCGGGCTGTGTTATTGGAGTCGCGAGTTTTTTCCTTTTAAAACCTTACGCTGAAAAATTGACTCCTCCTGTTTTTAAACAACGAAATCCCTTCACGCTCGAGGAAATGGAACTTTCGATGAACCCGCAGATCCAACGACCAGAAGTTGGACTAACATTCACATTCTAAGAGATGCGCTATACATTCCTTTTCATCATCGGCCTTATTGGACTTTGTTCTTGCAAACAAAACCCAAAGGCATGTCTTGAGTTAGAAGATGGCTACGAAGTTGGCCGCGAATACAAGTTGACAAGTTGTAGCAAGAACTACGAATTTCTGACCTGGGATTTTGGTGATCGATCAGGTGGTTTCATTGGCGATGAGGCTCCCCATATATTTCAAAACAAAGGCACCTTTTATGTGACCGTGACGGCATATTCTGACGGTGCGTATAACTCCGATCAAGCCAGTGTTTCGGTGAAGGCAGCCTCCCGTTATGTTGACCACATTGATATAACAGGGGATAGTGATTTCACAAAGTTTCGATTCGAATTCGGAAATAACAAAGTGACCTTTTCCGACGCAGTGGGAACTTTCACTGACACCGATCCATTTCGAGGAAATGTGCTGGATTCGGTTAACATCAAGATTCCACTGGATCAAGTTCAAATTTCGCTTTTTGGGCAGCGCAACTCATCCGCCACTCCACTGGTAAACAAATACGCAATTAACTTTCGAAATAATGTAGAGAACCCAGTCGAATTGGAGGGACAGGGATTTAACATGAAGCTCTATTGGAGCTATCAATAAAAAAGGCAGAAACGCAGGATATAATCCATTGCCTCTGCCTAAACCTAACTAAACCTCCCAATGAAGGGAGTATGAAAAGAACAGATATAAAATACAGTTACTAATGTATTTTGAATCAAATTCACCTGCGGGTGAAATGTGATAAATGGTCATTCGCGGGTTTAATCGCTAGGCTCCAATTTCCTCAAAATACGCGTCGATAGACTCTTTAAAGCTGCGTCCGGAAACGAACGTCTCACCGTTTCTCATTTTAAATTGAAATTCATTGTTTCCCTTATAGCTCTTGCCTTGCAGGTAATTTGTGTTGAGGATAACCGAACGGTGAATTCGCAAAAAGCAACTATGGTCTAGTTCATCATTCATCTGATGCATGGTATTTCGAACTAGGAATCTTTCATTTTCGAGCTGAAGACGAAGGTAGTTCCCATCTGCCTCAATATAGTGCACATCATAGAGATTTACCCGCTTATCCACTCCCCGAACCTTTACGTTTATGACAAATGGCTGGGCGAGATTTTCAGATTTATAATCGTCCATCAATTGGAGCAAGCGGTCATTTAACCGCCCTTGTTGATGCAACTCAATCTGGTGCACGGCTTGGTTCAATGCCTTATTAAATCTAGCGTCGTCAAACGGTTTCAATACAAAATCGGTCGCATTTACGTCAAATGCTTTTATTGCGAATCGATCATGAGCGGTTACAAATACGATAAAGGGACGATCCTTTTCGGGCAACTGACGCACCACCTGTAATCCGCTCTTCAAGGGCATTTCAATATCCAAAAAGGCCAAATCAGGTTTATAGTCTCGAATGAGATTAATGGCATCATCGCCATTCTTCCCTTCACCGACAATTTGAATCTGGTCGTTTTCGAGCAGTAGTTTTTTAATTCGCCCTCTACCTAAAAACTCATCATCGACGATTATCGCTCGAATACTTTTCATGGTAGTTTGTTTTTGGAATTTCAATTTCTATTCTAAATCCGTGTCCTGAATCCGGCAATATTGAAAGCACAAAATCATCGCCAAAGTGCTGGTTCAATCTTGATTTGATGTTTGCTAAACCGATGCCCTTTCCCAACATCTTGGAGGTCTCAACATCCGTTTCAGGTCCATTATCCTCCACAATTATTTTCAACCTGTTGTTTTCGACCCTTACTTCAATTCGAATAATACCATCGCTTGCCATTTTTGCAATTCCATGTTTGATGGCGTTCTCTGCGAGCGGCTGTATTAATAACATTGGCACGGCACAACCAAGCGCGCCTTCGTCAATTTCATAGATAACCTCAAGTCTATCCTCAAATCGGATTTTCTCTATCTCGAGGTAGGTTTTCACATAATTCAAATCCTCTTCAAGTTGAATGAATAACCTTTCATCTTGTTCTAGAATTCCTCGAAGTAATTCACCCAATCGAGCCGTGATTGTTTGGGCCTTTTTCACGTCAACTTCCATCAAACTTGAAATACTATTCAGGGCATTGAATAAGAAATGCGGTTGTAGCTGCATCTTCAATACGGCAAGCTTGGTCCGGTTCAATTTGGCCTCCATGCGGCCAATCTCGGCCTGCTTATTCTTATACTTTTTGTAATAATCAAACGCAGCAAACAATCCGTAGATGATCCAATATTCGACTATCCTACCAATGTAGACACTCGGAAACGCCCCAAGAACAACAGCCCATGTCTTGTCATTGAACGCGTATACGTCAAGCGCACTGAGAAGAACGAAGTAAATAATGGTAGTGGCAACTTCGTGCATAAGCGGAATGAGCAGGCTCATACCTATATTTCCAGCGCGATCTTTAAATATGGCACCCTTACCGATTCTGAATCGTTCAAATGCCCAATAAATAAAGGGCACTAGAAATGGCCAAAACAAATAGTTTATCACATGTGGAAGCGCGCTTCGATACCATTCATACTCGGCCGTGTCGCCCCAGTACATATAAGGGATAAACGATTTAAAGCCAAGGACAACGCCCAACACAACACCCGTAACTAGCACGTAACCAAAAGGAATAGGCATTCTTTTAAACATCACTCAAACCTAATAGGTCGTGGCGAGGATTCCAATCAATAGAGTGATGAACGGGTAGAATTGAGGTTGCCGAACAATAAAAAACCCGTCTATTCTCATAAACGGGTTTTCCCTCAAATCGCACAATCAAATCAAATCAACTTATCACAATGTTCTTTGGTTCTTTGGGCAACACTTCAGTTCTCTTTGGAAGCATCACCTTTAATATGCCGGCTTCATACTTTGCATCAATCGCCTCTTCATTTATGATCTCCTTTGGGAGCGCAAATGAGCGTTGAAATGAATGATACCCGAATTCCCTTCTTGTATAGTTTTCCATCTCCTTTTCATTTTCAGTTTTTGATTCAGCTGAAATAAGGAGTTTTTGATTCTCCACGCGGACATTAAAATCGGATTTATCAAATCCAGGTACGGATAACTCCAGTTCAAATTGCGTATCCATCTCTTTGATGTTTACAGCCGGAACGGAAGAATCTGATCCAGCAGGTCTCATGTCGTTTAAAAGTCCGTCAAAGGATAAGGGAAATTCGTTCCAAATTGGTCTATGTCGTCTTACTAATGTTTTCATAATTAAAAGTTTTCACTGAGTAGTCAACTTACATTCCAAGTCAACTTACCTGACTTTATTTCCGATAATTCTCCAGCACCATGACATTATAACCGATTCATTCACAAATACTTACATTTCACAAGACAAAAATTCCGCTTAGTAAAAAATTCAACATCGTTTGTTCAAAGTGTGTGTTCAACAAAATGCCAGGATTCGGGTTTAATCCTTGGCGCTTTGGTAGATTTGCCACAAATTTCAAACAATGCTGAACAGTATAGAAGAGGCTATCGAAGATTTTAAAGATGGTAAGGTTATCATCGTCGTTGATGATGAAGACCGAGAGAATGAAGGAGACTTTATCGCCTCTGCAGATCACATTAGCCCAGAAATAATCAACTTCATGGCAACACATGGCCGAGGGCTCATTTGCACCTCGCTTGTGGAAGATAGGTGCGATGAGTTGGGCCTTGAACTTATGGTTCAAGACAATACTGCACTGCACGAAACGCCGTTTACCGTTTCTGTCGATTTGATTGGAAAAGCTGTAACCACGGGTATTTCAGCGAGCGACCGTGCCGAGACAATAAAAGCGTTGATTGATCCAAACACCAAACCATCGGATTTAGGTAAACCAGGCCACATTTTCCCCTTACGTGCCAAACGCGGTGGTGTGCTAAGAAGAACAGGGCACACGGAAGCCACTATTGACCTTGCGCGATTGGCCGGCTTAAGCGCCGCGGGAGTGCTTGTAGAGATAATGAATGAGGATGGCTCGATGGCCCGCATGCCACAACTAAAGGAAATTGCGAAGCGTTTTGACCTCAAGATAATTTCGATCGAAGATCTTGTCGCTTACAGAATGAAGCATGAGCGATTGATTGAAAAAGAAGTTGCGGTAGACCTCCCTACTCAATGGGGAACATTCAAAATGCACGCTTATCGACAAACAACAACAGGAGAAGAGCACTTAGCTTTGACCAAGGGAACTTGGTCCGAAGATGAACCGATTCTTGTTCGTGTGCATTCATCTTGTGTTACTGGAGATATTTTTGGAAGCTATCGATGTGACTGTGGCACACAATTACACGAGGCCATGCAAAAGATCGAGAAGGAAGGAAAGGGTGTTTTGGTATATATGCAACAAGAAGGCAGAGGCATCGGACTAATAAATAAGCTAAAGGCATACAAGCTTCAAGAAGAAGGCATGGATACGGTCGAAGCTAACCTAGAACTTGGCTTTAAAATGGACGAACGCGACTATGGCGTTGGAGCTCAAATTTTGAACGACTTAGGTGTGCGAAAAATGAAGCTTATGAGTAACAATCCGAAAAAACGGACCGGACTCATTGGATACGGATTAGAAATCGTTGAGGTAATTTCTGTAGAGTCTGAAAGCAATCCACACAACCACAAATACCTCCAAACAAAAAAGGATAAAATGGGCCACTCTCTTAAGTTGGATAACCTAAAAGGATAGTAAGGTGGAATTAGGAACTGAGTATTGGGAAAACCGATGGCAGAAAGAAGAAACTGGCTGGGATATTGGCTATCCATCAACACCTATTTCTTCCTATTTTGATCAGGTTTCCAATAAGGAAACTAGAATACTGATTCCGGGATGCGGCAATGGATGGGAGGGTGAATATCTTCACAATGCAGGCTTCACCAATGTTTTCTTAATCGACCTTTCAGAAACTGCCTTAAATAAGTTTGCTGCACGGAATCCTACGTTTCCGAAGGATCATCTTTTGGTTCGCAACTTTTTCGACCTAAACGAAACATTTGATTTTGTAGTTGAACAGACATTCTTCTGTGCCATACCTATCATGCAGCGAGCGGCATATGTCAAAAAGATGCATGAAGTATTAAGTGATAACGGCAGATTGGTTGGGCTACTTTTCGATACTGCATTTGATAAGCAGGGGCCTCCTTTTGGTGGGAACAGAGCCGAGTATGTCAATTTATTTGAGCAACACTTTCATATACAAACCATGGAAACCGCTAAGAACAGCATTGAACCGCGTGCTGGTCGAGAGCTGTTTATCAACTTAAAACCTAAGATCTAGGTAGACGGCTGAACCTTTGAAATGGCCATATCCAATCTTGGATCAATAAACTGCAAAGTCATCTTTAACTGAAGTTTGAAAATCGAATCATTTTCAGCGTAAAATCCATTCTTCGTCAAAAGTGCTTCAAGAGGCTTATTGCCACTACTGCTATAATGATCAAAATAGGAAGGTCTCAATACACCGACAGAATCTGTGCGGATACACAATCGCTGAACTGAAGGATTCTTTGCTCCTTCGTCATCCCCGAATAATAGATAAAACTTGTTCGATACACCAAGATATTCGCCGCTGGCTTCCTGATACACTTGTTCACCAATCCCAACAGAATAGGGTTGAAATGTAATGTCAGATCCATCGGCTTGAGAAGCATTGAAATAGATTGAAATAGCAGAAACCATTGATTGATTAAACGTGAATTTAATAGCGCTATCCAACAGTTCTCCGGTTCGAAGATCTTCGACGTATACGGTATCCAATGTATTTAAGGATTCGACTAATGACTTTGGATCAAGCTTGTTTTCAATATCGATCTCGCCTAAAAAGTTCACGCCATACACACTTGCGTCTCCGCTGAAAGCCAGTTTCCAAAGCTGATCTAGGAATGACTCGAAACCATCATCAGAAGAAAACGAGCGCACCGTATGAAGTTCAATATCATCTTGCCTCTGATCCAAACCCAAGTTCAATTCCATAGACGATTCATACGGGGCGGGTCTATGTTGTTCATCAATTGGTCTGTCATCGCCTGAGGTTCCAGCGCAGCCAGTCGTAATTATGGCTATAATGAAAGCTATTCTTTTCATAATTCCTTAATCATTAGGGTGATATCATCACCTTGATCCATGCCGCCTTTCCACGATTCAATGTCGGTGAAGATTGATCGGATAAGTAAGTCCGAACTCATTTCAAAATTTTGGGTAAGCTTATTGAGCAGTTTCCGATCCGAATAGGTTCGTGTACCGCCTGCAGATATTTGGTCTCGAACACCATCGCTGGCAACAAACAATCTATCGGTTTTCGGCAATTCGAACACGGTTCCACCCATCTCATCTTTCGCCCCATAATACTCAACCACTTGATTTCCGGATATTTGATAGCAAACATTATCATAAACGCTGAGCACATATTTATCCGTCATTTCGATCCAGATAACCCAGTTCACGCCCTTATGTTTTTCTAGTCTTTCTGTGATTCTCTGCACCTGGTCGCCGAGTATTTTGAAGTAACCCGATTCGCTTTTTGGTGGGTTGCTTCGAATTTCTGAAAAGAAAGCACCCCGAAGTTTTTCCATGAATAACGCACCGGATTCGCCTCCTATTCCTAGGTCGATGAGGCCCTCAATGACATGATCATCTACCTTAAGCTGAATGAAAATATCGGAGCTCTGATGCTCTAGGGTTTTCTGCTTTAAAAAGATGTCGTTGCGCGTTGCTAATGCATGACCATCTGAGATTTGATCAAAAAACTCATTATTCTGAGCATGCTTATCGATTAGTGATCGTTTGTCCTGATCCAGCTCTAGAACTTGCTGCTCTAAAAGCAAAATTTGTTCTCCTAGGGTATTTTTTTCGTCGATTAATGACAATACTCTAAAACGATCCATTAGAAAGATAACTACCACTACCAAGAAAAACAACAACGTATAAAACCACCAGGTCTTATACAGAGGTGGTCTAATGGTAAATTCCAAAGAAACAGGGACCTCATTACACTTACCCGAATTGTTGCATGTTCGAAACTCGAATTTGTAGGCACCTGGAGGCAGAGAAACATATTCAATCTCGCTGGGATTTGTAGTTACCCGCCAATGGGCATGCACTCCATTTAATCGGTACTCAAACTTGTTTGACTCAGGATCTGCCAAGGATAGACCTGAGGCGTTTATGGTCACGGTGCTTTCGTCAAAATCCAATCGGTAAACACCCTCATTTTCGATGGGTTCATTTCCAATGTATGCCGAATGAATGGTGGAAATTGGCTCGTTCAGATTGGCGCGAAATTTTGTCGGTCTAAACTTCAATAGTCCCATCAAAGTCCCCATCCAAATGTTTTTCTGCGCATCTATTTCAATGGCGCCAGAATTCACCTCTAGGCCTAAAAACCCTTGAGCCGCCCCAAAAGACGAAACATCTTCATATGGAATTCGATATAAATCAAGTCCCCAATTATGTCCAATCCAAACGGATTGTTCATCATCAATTTCTATAGCAAATGTGGTATTTGAACTTAATTCTACCTTCTCTGAAAGGTTATGAAAAACACCATCCTCCAGATAGAACACACCCTCATCATAGGTGGCAAACCACGGATTTCCATTCATATCAAATGCCGCATCTTGAATGACATTTGACGTCATGCCCTCATCTGGACCAAACAGTTTGAATCTGCCTTCTCGATATAGCGCACAGCTGCCTCCGAGCACAGTGACCCATGTTTCATTCTTGATTTTGGAATAGTAAATACCGTTGACGCGATCGCCTCCCAATCCCAACTCGGATGCGTACTGCTCAAGAATCCTATCTCCGAATAGCTTGATAACACCTTGATCCGTTCCTACCCAAATTTCTCCATTTACCTCTTCTAAACAATTTGCCTTGAGTTTTAAATCGCTGACGCGCTCAAAAGTTTGATTTAAACCTCCAAGCCATAAGTCGCCCATCGCCGTGATCACATATATCATTTCCCCATTCTGTCTGGCAATAATCTTTCTGGGTTCATCTTGTCCTAGGTTGAACAAACGTTTTGACAAGACCTTGGTTTTCTCTTGATCAAACTCAACAATTTCAAGGCCAACAGGGCTTGCCGTAATGACACTATTCCCAAGCTCAGCTATATCCCAAATTAGGTTGTCAGAAATCCCAGCAGCCTTATCAAATAGTAGGAAAGACTGGCCGAGGTATTGATCCAACCCAGCAGAGGTTGCGATCCAGACTTGGCCCTCTCGATCAAGAAACAACGAACGTATTTGGTTGTAGCTCAATCCATTTTCTCGTTTAATGTGAACTGACTCACCCGTAATTGGATGATATCGAATAATGCCATCATCACTCGTTGCAATCCATATATACTCTTCTTGATCTTCCAAAATGGACACCACCTCTACATGTGGCTTCAACGTATGAATTGTTTGATGCGTCCCAGCTCTCAGGTTGAGAATAAAAACTTCCCTGTCGTCACCAATGATCCAGGATTCATTTTCTAGGTACTGCGCCGCCCCGATATTGTTTGAATCCATGAAAATCGGATCGAATGAAGCCTGACCTAGTTTAGAACTAGGGCTGTGAAATATGCCTCGGTTTCCTACCAAGAAGTATCCCGAAGTGTCCTCGATAATGGTAATAGTGTGCTCGTCACCAATAGGAATTCCGGTAACAACCTGTTCCAATCCTGAAGGTGAGTATGAATAAAGTCTCCCATCATTGGTAACAACCACTGCCGAGCTATCCGATTTTGGCATAATTCGGGTGATGCTTGTATAACCAAGCCGTTCCCTAAGATCGACAATCGTTTTATTGTGTGAAACCGTATTGTAGATGGTTAGACTTCCGGCCCAATGTCCTAACCAAACATTATCGCCTTGGGCGCAGATTGACGAGATCGCATTTTCGGCCAATCCATCACGTTCAAATACTTGATGAAATTCATACCCATCGTAAATGACCAACCCGGCCAATGTCCCAATATAAAGTTCGCCCGTACGCGCCTGAGTCATACACTCAATTCGAGAAGGAAAAGCATTTTTCTCTATGCCGAAGTTTTTAAAGCTTCCGACTTGTGCCATGGATGACCCAAGAAAAAACAGGAGTAAAAGGGTAAACAAAGAATTATTCAAACAGTGCTCTAGCTTCATTGTAGGTATCTTCTGATATCTCTTTATCGTTTCTGTAGTAATAATCAAACTCTATCAGCAACCAATCATAAGTCACTTTCTTGTATTTCGATGTATCCCCTGATTCTTTAATTGTCAAAAGCTCTTCAGAATAAAACGCGCCGTCAGATCCTTTTCGCATAACAGGTTCCTTGTCTGCACCCATTCGCAGTCTTGGTGCACTCGGACCTTTTGAGTTGTCCTGTAAACTTTCCAACATTTCTTCGTGCTTTCGAGCCCTCGTATCGGCCAAACCTTTTGTCTCTTCGGATTTACTTTCCACTTGTTTGGATCGTCCGATCTTTGAGGAAACGATATAGCTCTCTTGTTCAAGGGATTCATTTGTAAGTGAAGCCTGCTTCTTAATCTGCTTGCCTCTCTCGTGCCGATTGCTTTCATTTTGCCCCTCTTCCATCCTGTCATATCTCTCCACACTCAGATCGGCACTTCCCTTTTCTATATCTAGTGTCGGAGCTATCTTATTGCCTTTCTCATGCTCGATTTCGTCTTTTGCCTCGGAATTGGCTGTGGATCTAGGTGTGCTTTTCGAAACCTTTTCTCTTTTTCCTGGTGATTCCGCAATATCCGTTAAGACCTCCTCAGAATCAATTGGATCTTCACCCGCATTCATTCGTCGAATTGATTCATCATTTACTTTTTTCACTTCGGACAACACTCCTTTATCAGGAAAAAAAGCAAACGAATTTTCGCCTGTCCCATCGCCTTTCACTATCCCGATTGGTTTCTTATATGCACTAATATCCAATCCTTTGAATCGTTTGAATAGTTCCATATTTAAAGGAACAGCAACGGTGACATTGCTTTGAACCCCATCAGGCTTATTCGTCTCCACTGCAATTTTCACCGGTATCATATACGGCCTTCGATATACAAGGATGTATTCGTGGTTATATGGAAAGACCAGCTCATATTTCCCGCGCTTGTTCGCCGCAATTGTTCGGAGAATCTTACCATTCTCATAGACTTGAACGGTTACCATATCCATTGAAGCATTGGCATGGTTAACCTCGCCTTCAATACTCATTTGTGCCATTCCTGAAATGGACGTTGAGGCCAAAAACCAAACGATTAGTATGCGAATAATCCTCATAAATTCGGTTTAAATATACTAAACAGTACGTGCAACGCCCTTGAAAATTGATTTCTACATTTGGCCCATACCCAAGGATGAAAACAATTGTATTAAATACCGAACAGATCAACCGAATTGTAACGCGAATCGCCTACCAAGTTATAGAGGCATGTCCGGCTGATTCTGAGGTAATTATTATCGGAATCGAACCACGCGGATCATGGGTTGCTGAACGAATCAACTCCAGTCTAAAGGAAGTTGGAGGCATAAAATCGAAGATGCTGGCAATTAATCCAGCTGAAAGTTTTTCAAATGAATCATTCCACAATCAGGTTGTGTTGGTCGTAGATGATATTGTGAACAGCGGCGCGACTATGATGCGGGTGGCCGGCCATGTTTCATTGGCAAATCCTAGCCGATTAATGACGGCATGTTTGGTTGACCGAATGCACCGAAGATTTCCTATACAGAGTGATTTCACTGGACTCAGTTTAGCTACCACGCTCATGGAACATTTAAGCTTACAAACGGGACCGGCCCCACTCATTCACCTGGAGTAAGTTCTATTTGGCTTAGTAATTCCGGCCAATCCAAGTGTAATGCCTCAATATTGAGATTGGCCATTCCATAGTATGTTTTGCGCGATTCAATCAGCGCTTCGAGCTTACGTTTAAGGTCTTCCCTATCTAAACTGCTTTCAACGAGCGGACGCTCATTCTTCTTTCTGGATAAGCGACTTGCCAAGAATCCAGCCTCTCCTTGAAGCCAAATGCACAAGCCTCGCTCCAACATAAATTCGGCATTCTTGTGGAAGCAAGGCGTTCCACCGCCAGTTGAAACAACAAGAGGCTGATCAAGGTTTAGTGCGCGTAAGGCCTTGAACTCAATCTCCCGAAAACCGGATTCACCCTTTTCAGAAAATAATTGTGAGATGGTTTTTTCGCCTTCTTGTTCAATAAAATGATCGAGATCTATAAACCCACAATTGAGTTTGACCGCAAGTTTCTTACCAATTGTTGTCTTTCCAACCCCCATCATTCCCCATAAAAAAATGATTTTATTATTGTTCCTAAAACTCACGCTTATTTAGTGGAAATATGCATTTACTTTGAAGCACGCATTAATTGATAGGCATGCGCATCACCGAAGTTAGAGACAAAAACGACACCACCACATTCCGTAAAGTTCCGCAGCTCATTTACGCAACGGACCATTACTGGATTCCACATCTTCGACAAGATGTGGAAGACGTTTTTGACAAAACGAAGAATAAATTTTGGAGGCATGGAGAAGCTGCGCGATGGATATTATGGAATGATGATGGTCAAGCGATTGGCAGAGTAGCGGCATTCATTAACCGAAAAACAAGCAACACCTTCAAACAACCCACCGGTGGGATGGGCTTCTTCGAATGCATCGACAATCAAGACGCGGCGAACAAACTTTTCGAGACCTGTCAAGATTGGTTGAAAGAGCGAAACATGGAGGCAATGGACGGCCCAATTAACTTTGGTGAGAAGGATAAATTTTGGGGATTGATCACGGAGAATTTTGAGATGGCTCCGTATTATGGACAGAATTACAATCCACAATACTACATCTCCCTATTTGAAAACTTTGGGTTTAGAACCTACTTCGATCAGCATATCTTCTATCGAAAAGTAAGCGATCCACTACAAGCCAGATTTAACGATCGTGCGGGAAGGTTAATCGCAGATAGTGCCTATCGTTGTGTTCACATTGACAAGCGAAACCTTGCGAAATTTTCAGAAGACTTCCGAGTCATATATAATCGCGCTTGGACTACCCATGAAAACTTCAAGGGCATGTCTAAAGAGCAGGCGATGAGTATTATGAATCGATTGAAACCTGTGCTCGATGAGAAATTAATCTGGTTTGCCTATTACAATGACAAACCAATTGGATTTTACATTTCATTGCCCGAATTAAACGAGGTGTTCAAAAAGATTGGCGACAATCTGAATTGGCTTGGCAAATTGAAATTCCTCTTTTACAAATATGTCGGGAAGCGGAAAAACAGCTTCGGCGTAGCGTTTGGCATAGATCCAGATTTTCAATCAAAAGGAGTTGAAGGATTCATATTTAAACACATGGAATCGACCATTCAAAAGAATAAGCTCTATGATGGAATCATTATCACTTGGATCGGCGACTTCAATCCTAAAATGATAGCGATAATAAAGGCACTTGGTGGATCAGAAATTCGAAAAATGACAACGTACAGAAAACTGTTCGACCCCTCGAAACCATTTGAGCGTTCACCCATTATTTCTGGTGAACGAGAGAAAACGAATAACTAACATTGCACCGCTAAAAAAGAACCTTGCAAAATTCGACGACATCTCCAAAGCTGGCTGTAGCACTACTCTGCTACAACAATAAAGACTTGCTCGAGCAATTTTTACCGTCGATAGTTAATTCTATCCCAAAGGATCAAGGCGTTAAACTTGTTGTGATTGATAACGCATCAACTGATGACACACAAGACTATTTAAAGCAATTCGGTAGCCAGCTAGAGGTGGTAACGATCCCGGTCAATCGAGGCTTCACAAATGGTTATAAAGTAGGTCTAGAGCAAATCGACGCAGAAATATTCTGCCTATTGAGTTCGGATGTGGAAATAAGTGCAAGCTGGATTGAGCCGGTTCTCAAAATGTTTGAAACCGACTCCAATATCGGCGTCATCCAACCAAAAATAAAGTCTTGGCACCGCAAGGATGAATTCGAATATGCAGGTGCAGGTGGCGGTTACATAGACTATCAAGGATACCCATTTTGCCGAGGTCGAATATTCTACGATATTGAAAAAGACGAATCGCAGTATGATGATCCAGCTGAAATATTTTGGGCGTCGGGTGCGTGCTTTTTTATTCGAGCTGAACTGTACAAGTCGAGTGGTGGATTAGATGATGATTTCTACGCCCACATGGAGGAAATTGACCTTTGCTGGCGCATAAAGAATCAAGGCTATAAAATCATGGTCTGTCCATCATCGGAAGTGTTTCATGTTGGTGGAGCCGTAATTGCCTACGGATCAAGTCAAAAAGTCTTTCGAAACCACAGGAACAATCTAATAATGCTTTTGAAGAATTTACCGGCCGATCAAGTAGTAGGTAAGATCATATTGAGACTTTTCATGGATGCTTTGGCCTTTGTCAATATGGCCATGCGCGGCCAAATAATCGCCGCATTCGCGATCATTAAAGCACATTGGAGTTTCTTTTTAAGTCTAAAGAAGTGGTTGGATAAAAGGAAAGAGATTCAGAGCCATATTGTGAAGCATACGACTTCTGGCATTTACCCAAAATCGATCGTCTACACCTATTTTGTAAGAGGAAAGCGGAAGTTTTCTGAGTTAGATTGGACGCCCTTGAATAAGGGGTAGTTCGTCAATCGTGATCCACATTTTATCGGTTAGCTGAGAACAATCTATTGAATCGACCTGAACGCAATAATTGGATGCATTCGAAACCACGTTTTCTAGATGTGGCATCATCCCTTTTGGTATGAGCCCAACTACATTATACCCTGATTCAAAAAAAGCCATTACGGCAATAGCACTCCCTTCTACCGCCCTCAACTCCAGGCTCATGCCCTCAAACAAATGTACTTGTGCCTCAAGGCAATTAATGACTTTATGAATTGGAAATCGGAGACTAGTCAGGGAAGTCTTGGGAAGGGTGGTCAGATCAATCTGCATGATTAGGGTTATGCTTTTCCCTAAAACGAAATATATAGCATCAAGGTTGGCTGGTTACCGATTATCATTTCGAAGAACCGTTCAACATTACATCGATCGTCTTTTTGCCACTGCGTTGGCATGCTTAATTTGAATATTCAAAAGTTTAAAATCGACAGCACCTTTTGTCTCGATTAAATGACGCGCCATCACCATTGCACGCCGAATTTTAATCTCACTACTTTTTACATTATCTGACCAATAAATAAGTGTTCGCTTTTTACCTGGTGTGAGCTTTTCGAATATCTCCAGGGCCTCGGATTCTTGATTCATTACTTCTGCGAATTCATCGCTCATCTTCATACCAAGCTCAGAAGTATCGCGCCATACCCGCACGCCTACTATTTCACCTAGCACTAAACCAAGTTTAGTCCTGCGCTCTTTGTTAAGTAGAATCACATAATTACCCTGCCCAATCGAGATCAACGCGGCTTGATATTCAAGCTTACCCTCTACTTGACATATTACGCGCTTGCTTTCTGGGGTTATCAAGGCTTCCGAGATGTTCTCAGGAACTGGAATATAGTATTGAAAAAGATCAGAATCCGCAATGCCTAATGGTGCTTCAAACTCAAATATTTCAGAATCCATACTTCCTTCCATAAGCTCAGTTTTAGTCGACCATAAGCACAAGGCCTTTTAGATAAGAACCTTCAGGGTGAAAAATACTCACGGCATGATCTGCTGGTTGCCTTAAATGTTGAACTATTCGTGCTTGGCGTCCAACATTAATGGCCGCACTCGCTAATATGCCACTAAAGAGTTGTGTGTCAATTACTTGCGAACAACTAAAGGTGAAGAGCAATCCTCCTGGTTCAATTTTTCGCAATGCCGCTTCGTTTATTCTCCTGTATGCCTGTATAGCATTATGTCGGGCGCTTTTGTGCTTGGCAAAGGCTGGAGGATCCAATATGATCAGGTCGTAGCCTTCAGTCATGTTTTCCAAATAAGGCAGCGCATCAGTTTTAAGAATCGTGTGCTTGGATTTAACCTTGCTTAAACGTGCATTATCCTGTGCAATATCCAGTGCCTTTTGCGCGCTATCAACGCTCAGAGCGCTTATCGCCCCACCTTTTAGCGCCGAAATACTGAATCCTCCGGTATAACTAAATACATTCAGCACTTTGCGTCCCTTTGCGTATTGACGAACTACAAATCGACTGTCTCTCTGATCGAGGAAAAACCCTGTTTTCTGGCCATTAAGTACGTCGATTGATAACTCGATGCCATGCTCAAGTACGGTAATCCGCTCGGGAATTTCGCCCGAAGCGACTGATGTCTTTCCCTTGCCCGCAGGTTTTATTAAAATATTTTGATGCCCGATCTTTTGCAATGCACCGACCACCATTTCCTCAGATAGTTCCATTCCAACACTGTGGAATTGCATTACCGCTACTTTGTCGTAAATGTCAATTATCAATCCTGGCAGTCCATCTCCTTCTCCGTGAACGAGCCGGAATGCATTTGTCTTGGCATTCGGAAACCCCAAGTCCTTTTTGGCCTTGGCTGCCTTCTCTATGGCAACATCAAACCACAATTGATCAATCACCTCATCTTTAAACGTGAGAATTTTGATGGATAAGGATCCTCCAGCACAGTGGCCTATGCCCAGGAATGCTTCTTTTTCATCGATCACTCGAACCAATTCGCCCTCTTTCAATTCGCGCTCGGCGCTGTCAATGGATCCGGAAAAGACCCACGGATGGAATCGTTTGATCGACTTTTCGCGACCATTTTTTATTGTAACGCTCGGGTAGTTATTGCTCATCCTCGTATCATGAATTTATGACGTTCTGAAATTTCTTGACCTTTTATTTCTAAGTAATAGACACCCCATTCCAATTCGCTCGTTTCAAGTTCAATTAATTGAAATCCTTTCCCAAGCTCTACGCTCTTCTCAAAAATAACTTTGGAGCTAAGGTCTAAGAATCGAACACGTACAGATCCTTTTCTAGCAGACTTGACATTAAGTTCTAGTTTTTGTCCTTGTCGGATCACACCAGGTACTTCTGTTTGAATACCAACGGATGCGGTATAGAGTGCAAGCTTCGCACTATCTCTTACAATTTTCGCAACGGAGTCAATCCAACCTATATCCGATATTAAACTTTCAATTAGCTTCTCCGAATATGGGGTTCGAATACCTTTTGGCAACCAAAAACCAGTTGCCTTCAAGGTTTCAAATGAATTCTGTACGAGCTCTGACTGATCAGAACCGCGTACGAGCGCAATTGGCTCTATCTCCGAACCCACCGATTCGAGTGAATCCAGTCTAGGGTCAATGAGCACAACATCAAACCCGTTTTTTGTAAAGTAGTGCACATCGGTGCTCGTTGGATTATTAAGCACCGCTATTTTTCGGTCGACGGCACTATCGGGAATATGAATTGACTTAACGTGATCATTTTTGTAGGTGGACGGATCTCCTGGAACGCGCATTCCGACAATGGATGCGTTGAATTTATTTGCGACTGGAATGAGCGATTTAAATCTTCCGGATAGATTAGAATCAGATTCTATGGCAAACTCATATAGGACAAACATGGCCGGACTACCTGATGCTTGGTATTGAACGTAATCCACCTTACCATAATTGGTAGAGAATGCTCCAGACTTAACAGCCTGCCCTGCAAGTGCGAAGGGTGCCAACAACAAAATGATTAAAGTGTGATATCGATTCATTTGAGTCGGCAAATTTAGTAATGCAATCCTGCCTGATAGCGCTGATCTATTTATACTTTCGCGCCCCGAAAAATTATTAGAATGGCAGGAAACAAAACATTTACCATGGTGAAACCCGAAGCGGTTGAAAATGGTTCAGCAGGTGCAATATTGGCAAAGATTCAATCTGGAGGATTTCGAATTGTAGCCTTGAAAAAAACAAAATTAAGCGCAGAGAGAGCAGGCGTTTTCTACGAAGTTCATAAGGAGAGACCATTCTATGGCGAATTGGTTGACTATATGTCTTCAGGTCCTATATATGCGGCGATTCTTGAAAAGGATAATGCAGTTGCAGACTTTAGAGCGCTTATTGGCGCCACCGATCCGAGCGAAGCAGCTGATGGAACAATTCGTAAAGAATTTGCTGAATCAAAAGCAAAAAATGCCGTGCACGGAAGCGATAGCGACGAAAACGCTCAAATAGAAGGAGACTTCTTCTTTACTGCCGACGAGCGATTCTAGACTTGTGAAAGCCAAGGCTGATTTTCTAGAGTTACCTAATCGTCTAAAGACGCTGGCCGTTGATCAAACTCCAAAGTGGGGTATTATGACCCCACAACATATGGTGGAGCATATTATCGGCACCTGGCGCATCTCCAATGGTCGAGCGCGTGTGGCGCCAGCAGCCTCTGGTGATGAACTTGATAGACGTAGAGCGTTCATATTTAGCGATGTTGCATATCAAAAGAACATTACCAATCCTGTTTTTGGAGATGGTCTGATGAAACTCAGAAAGCCAAACCTTCAAGCGGCCATAGATCATCTCGAAGATGAAATGACTGCTTTTTTTGAGTATCATGAATCTAACCCGGAGGCTATGGAAGCGCATCCTGTTTTTGGTATTCTAGATTATAATGGCTGGATCGTATTCCAATCAAAACATATGGGGCATCATTTGGCCCAATTTGAAATTGATTTTTGACTTTGAGTTTCGAAAAAGAAATAAACAAGCGAAAAACATTTGGAATCATTTCGCACCCGGATGCTGGTAAAACAACGCTAACAGAAAAACTTCTGCTTTTTGGTGGGGCAATTCAAACCGCGGGTGCCGTAAAGTCAAATAAGATAAAAAAGACGGCCGCTTCAGATTTTATGGAAATCGAACGGCAACGGGGAATCTCTGTCGCCACATCTGTAATGTCTTTTGAGTACCGCGACTTGCTCATTAACCTTCTCGACACTCCTGGACACAAGGATTTCGCAGAGGACACCTACCGGACGCTCACGGCTGTTGACAGCGTGATCTTGGTCATCGACAGCGTGAACGGTGTTGAGGAACAAACCAAACGGCTTACCGAGGTATGTAGAATGCGTGACACACCCATTATTGTTTTCATAAACAAAATGGACCTTGAAGGTAGAGATCCCTTTGACCTGTTGGATGAGCTGGAAAACCACCTTGACATCAAGGTGCGCCCATTAAGCTGGCCAATAAATCGAGGAAAGTCATTCAAAGGCGTTTATAATCTTCACAGCCATGAGTTAAACCTATTTGAAGCGAATAAGACTAAAGTTAGTTCCGAGATCGTGACAATTAAGGACTTGTCGGACGGACGGCTAGAAGAAATTGTTGGCGAAACTGACGCCAATCTGCTTCGGGAAGATGTTGAGTTAATTGACGGCGTATACGACACCCTAGACCCTGAGTTATATCTTCAAGGTAAGCTTGCTCCAGTTTTCTTTGGAAGCGCTGTAAACAACTTCGGAGTAAAGGAAATGCTTGACACGTTTGTTGACATCGCTCCGACTCCATTGCCCCGGCTCAGCAATGTGGGCGAAGTAGATCCGTATCAAGAAAAATTCAGTGGTTTCATATTTAAGATCCATGCGAACTTGGATCCAAATCATAGGGACCGAATAGCATTTCTCAGAATTTGTTCTGGAAAATTCGAGCGAAACAAGTTTTTCACTCATTCTAGGCTTGGAAAGGAAGTTCGTTTCAATAATCCATATTCGTTTCTTGCTCGAGAGAAGAACTTAATTAAGGAGGCGTATCCGGGTGATGTAATTGGATTGTATGATACTGGAAGTTTTAAAATCGGTGACACGCTAACTCAGGGTGAGCGATTTGAATTTCAAGGAATACCGAGTTTCTCTCCAGAGATCTTCCGTGAAGTTCTGAATACCGACCCAATGAAATCAAAGCAGCTTGATAAGGGTGTGCATCAGCTTACGGATGAAGGAGTTGCTCAATTGTTTACCCAGCAACCTGGAAACAAGAAAATAATTGGAACGGTGGGTGAACTTCAATTTGAAGTAATCAAGTATCGACTGAACAATGAATACGGGGCATCGTGTGATCTGGTTCCAAGAAATTTTCACAAGGCATGTTGGATCACTACGACGAATACTAAACAGTTGAACGAATTCATGCGACTAAAGGCGTCTGAAGTGGCACATGACAAAGACGGAAACCCCGTTTTTCTGGCACCGTCGGCTTGGATGCTACAAATGGCTCAAGAGAAGTATACAGATCTAACCTTCCATCTAACCTCAGACTTCAAAACTGCAATAGGCGCTTAATCCACGTCAGTTTTACAGTATATTAGCCCACAATTGTCATTGAGAATACAGAATCTAAAACCCTTTGGATAAGGGCTATACAGAAATATTCTTCAATTGATTAATTGCTATTTTTGTTGCATTCATACATAAGTGCTATTATCGCTCACGAAATGAAAACACCCTACTTAAAAATTATCGTCACTAGTTTGACCATCGGAATTATGACTTCCTGCGGTGGTGATGCTACTGAGAAAAAGGAAACACCTCAGGTGGATCCTGCCACGCTTGAAACAGAAGAAACAGAAATGTGGGGCTTTGACTCCATGGGAGGTAATTCCTATCAAGTTCCAAGTCCAAATGAACTCTTCGGAATCATTAAGGAAAGTAAGCTTCCTTTCAAAGATGATCTGATTTCAACGAATTCATATCAATACACATCTTCAAAGGATCAGGCTTTAAACTTTGGTAGAATCACAGCTGATATAGCTTACACGGCTTCTTACGAAAAGTTTCAGGAATCCATTACCAACTTCGACAATCTTCGAAAGGTAGGAGACGACTTAGGCATTTCGTATGTCTTTGATGAAATGATGGTTGATCGAGTAAAGAGCAACATGGACAATGCCGACTCTCTGGAGGTCATCTCATCTAGTTCATATCAACGAATTATTGGTTTACTTGAGGAGGCTGAAAAAGGTTCCACACTAGCCATTATAGCGACAGGTGGATTTGTAGAAAGCATCTACATTCTGACGCACATGGCACCTGACTTTAATGCAGAAAGTGATATGGTTCAACGCATAGCGGATCAGAAACTTGTAATGGAAAACGTGTTAGATTATCTAAATATCTTTCGAGAAGAAGATCGTGTTCTGGAAGTACTAGAAGAACTTCAAGGTGTATCGGATGTCTTTTTAAACCTTGATGAGGAGAGTATTTCGGAGCAGATGTCAAGCGAAGACGGTAAGACGGTGCTCGGCGGAAATAGAATAATCATAACCGAAGAAGAATTCAACGATTTAAAGGCCGCATCTGCTGCATATAGAAACTCTTTTGCCAACCCTAATCAAGGCTAAACTGATAAGCATGAGAAAACTAATTGGTATAATGTTCACTTTGAGCCTTGTCTTTTCAGGACAACTAAGTGCACAGGAATGCAACAATTTCCACAAGAAAAAATGTTACGGTTCTGACGATCCGTATATGAGATACAATACTCAGTCAAAAAGCGGGATGTTCGTATTAGGTCACACGAGTGATTTAGTATTTGTAGCGCACGCAGGACAGGATTATAGAATAAGCCTTTGTCAGGACAAAGATGTCGAAGAGCCGATTAAGTTCAAGGTTCTTGACGGTCGTTCAAAAGAGCTATTGTATGATAATGAATCAGCGGCGCTCGATGTACCTGTTGACGAAGAAGCTGGAGAAGAAGGAGCAGGCGGGCTGCCTATGTTCTTCGAATTTAGCAGCGAAGTCACAAAGAAAATAATTGTTCGAATTACGGCGCCAGGCCCACCACCGGAAGAAGGCGGAGGCGGGAAACGCAAGAACGCTGCACCGGACCCAGAAAGTTTATTCTGCGTAGGCGTACTCCTTGAGAATATGCCGACACCAAAACTCGGATTCTAATAAAACTAAAGCCTTCCAAATCGGAAGGCTTTTTTTATTTCATAACGCTAATCTTTTGTACCACCGAGTATGCCTCGGAGGCAACTCTTAGGAAATAAATTCCATTCCCAAGTGATTCCGTATCAAGTGTGCGGAAATCATTTTGACCCGATATCTTGGCCTCGCCCACCACTATTCCATGAGTGTCAAAAAGGTGGACTTGAAGTTCTTCCGAGTTCTTACCAACGTGATCAATGATAAAAATGGAAATCCCCGAACGGGTCGGATTAGGCCAAACCTTTACATCGACAAGCTCACTCTTCTCCTCTTCACCATATCGCTGAACCGCGGAAATTCGCGTAAAATTCTGAGTCAATCCTCCGATCAGGTAATACCCATCTAGGATCGAAAAGCCCTCCATCCCCCGTACTTCTGGATAGATCAAATCAATCTCACGATTCCATGCATTAGATTCTTTGTCAAAGGAATAAACCTCTGAATTTAGCTCCGCTTTGTCGTTCTGACCGCCAAATACGATGCCCCCGCTATTGCTACCAATCGATGTCGCAAACGTCCGTGCTCGACCTGGGAAAGCGGCTACTTCACGCCAGGCATTTGTAGCAACCTGAAATTCCCAGCAGGAATTATAGGTATTGATTGAGTCTTGCCCAAGGCAAGCATAACCAATTCCCTCTGATACGAAGGAAACCATATCATATCTCGGAGAAAAAGGCAAACTGTCCAACTTCGTCCAAAGCCCAGATGCAATATTTAATTGCCAAAAATCACCCAAAGCCATGGTGTCATTCTGCCCACCTCCTAGATAATAATCGGGTCCAATCCGAAATCCGAATGCCTTTGCTCTCGTCGGAACTGATGTGTTTATCTGCTTCCACGAATCATTTACTGCATTATACTCAAGCAGCTCTGAAACTATTGTTCCATCGTCCAAAATTCCTCCAAACACGAAAACGGATTGATCCGAAGAAAAGGAAGTACAATATTGTCTTGGGGCGCCAGGTATGTCACTTCGTCTCTCCCACCGATCATCCAGCGGATAATAAGCCCACCAATCTTTTTGGACTTCGAAGTATTGGTTGTTTCCTAATCCATAATAACCAATATCGTTTAAGACAGCAGCAGAGCCATCATCTCTTGGGCCTCCCGAAAAAGGCATCATAAATTGCCCCTTTAGCTTTAGCACCTCAGTAGGCTGAGCCTGGACGAAATTCGGCACTAAAAGCGAAAACAAAAAAAGGCTCCTAATCATAGAAGCCTTCAAAACGTTTGCATACATCAATAATTTGATCACATCATTTTAAATCCACCAATTTCCGCCACCTTTTCCTCTATATGAGGACGATTCTCGGCTTCAACGGTAACAAATTCACCGCGCATGGCATCTATCCAAGTTCGAGCCCGATCTCTAAGTTGAAAGTCATCTGTCATTAAACGACCTCGAACCACCAAAATTCCCATATCGGCACCTTCGTAGATATAATCGCCTGCCTTTAAGATGCGTAAAAAGAACGCCTCCTGCTCTGTTTCAACGGCTCTTCTGTGGGTATCCATACGATCAAAATGAATGGCACCATTATCGTCAATCTTGTAAATTCCAGATCGTGGCGCTGTAGTTATTTGCTCAATGCTCTCTTCGGTATGCTTGATTACCATTTGTCCCCACTCATCAATGTTCTCGGGCAGATGCCATCTTTGATTGATTGCATTCACACTCAATTGATAATCCCTATCCATGTATTCCATAATGTGAAATAGAAATAATGGTGCATCTGCTAGTGCGAACACAGCATGATTCGTAATGGAACTTGCGCCTGTAATTCTTGGATTAAGCTCTCCCAAGTAAAGTTCGCCGGTGTCTGTATCAATTAGAAAGTCCAACTCAAAATATCCTTTGTAGCCTTCCTTCAGCAGTTGATTCCCAAATTGCTCTGTATATTTTTTGGCCTTTCTTCTGATTTTTGGTGTAAAACAATCTGCATAGATTTCATTTCCACACCATCCACCTTTGTAGGGAGTCAGTTCCTTGAATCCCACCAACTCGGTCATCAATGGTGCTACAATAGTTCCATGTCGAGTTACACAAGCTTCCATTGCAGCCCCCATGCAATTTATTCGCTTCATGACTTTCACTTCATCCTCAGCAATGATTTCAGCTGCGTGCTTTTTCCACTCTTCTTCATTGCTAATGAAAAACGTTGTGTGGCCACTATCTCCAAATGGTGTTTGAACTACTAGATCGTCACCCAAATGTTTCGAAACTTTGCGCAGCGTTTCAAACGAATCAACATTCGTCAAAACGTTAGGTACGGCAGGAACATTTGCCTTTTCAGCAACTCGATTGGTAACTACTTTGTTGTCTAAGTGGGTTCGAAGACTTGCTGAAGGAAACGCGGATTCCAATCCCAACTGCTTTGCGAGCTCTTCTGTTTTTTCATCAAACATCAAGAACAGTGCTTTTCCACCATCTCCGCGCGACTTAATGAAATCGACCACTTCCTTGTGCTCCAATAAATAATTTACAATGTCCTCAATGCTTTCAAAGTCAGCATGTGGCATTTCCTCCTGTGGTGTAAAGACATTGGGATGCTTACCATCGAAGCAGTTGATATAAGTAATAAACTTAAATCCCTTGATCCATTCATCTGCACCCAGTAGGTTGAAATTAGTAGCCGAAATAAAATAAATCGGTGTTTCGTTTTTGTAGAAAAACCTTCTGAGGTCATGTACACCACGAAGTTTTTTAATCTTTTCGACTTTGCTCGTTTTTTTCTTTGCCATGATTAAGGGTTGTCAGTTAGGGCCTCTTCGGTGAATACTCTGAGGCCAAGTTCCGCATTGTATGAATGTATTTCTGTGACGTCAAGCGCCTTCATAAACTCTAAAATACCCTTGGTCATAACCTGACCGGGCACCAATATTGGAAATCCTGGCGGGTAGGGTATCACGAAGGATGATGACACAATTTCACGGCCTTTTTTCATTAACCGTTCGCATGTTTCGATGGGTAAATTCTCACATAGATGTTCGTTATAAGCCATGAAGAAGGCATCTCGAATGTTTCCTTCTTCTGTTTCAGAGCTTCGAAACCTATCGTGGAAATAACTAAAGTTTGGTAAGGCCGGTAAACGTTCCGTTAAGTTTACAACGTAGTCATCGTGTAAGAGCGACTCTTGTTTTGAAAAGGAAGCCACCCGTTCGTCGAGTTGTTGGGCAATTTTTATCAGTACACCAATGAGCTTCGCAACGGAACTCCGAGTTGTACCAATGTTCGTCATAAACAGCACCGTATTTCTAGAAGTTTTATTTACCTGGATCCCAAACTGATCCATCAAATACTTCTTCTTAAATGTATCACCATCAATGCCGGTGCGGCCAATGTATAGGTTGATTTTTGTAGGATCTAGAACGAATTCATCATGCTTCCATTCTTGTGAAATATTACCCCACCCTTTGTCCTTGCTATAATAACGTTCAAATCCCGATTTACGCAGTGAAAGCGGGATAAGATCTGTCACAGTCAAAATGTCAAAATACTTTCGCAATAGAGGTGTATTGGCAATTTTGACCCGAAGCATCATCGCACGTTCCACGCTTCGCTCTACCAATTCATTTCCTTCCAGTTCAGCCTGTCTGCGCCCCATGTCTAGTGAAGCTAAAATTTGATACGATGGCGATGTAGAGGTGTGCGTCATATATGCTTCAATGAAGGACTCCTCCACTTTCTGCGCGAACTGCTCATCGTAAATATGAATCATAGACCCTTGACGCAGGCTCGTCAATGTCTTGTGAGTAGATTGGGTGGAATACACTCGAACCTTAACTTCATCTGGATCGGGTAAGTGCGAAACGCTTTTCCCACCATCCACCAACTTGGTATAGTGGCTTTTATATTCCTCGCTGCGGAATTTCTTAAGCAGGCGATCTGCAGAAGCCATAGCTGTGCGCTTTCTGAACAGCGATGAAAACCGTGCATATCCAAACCAAGCTTCATCCCAAAGAAAAATCATGTCTGGCTTAATCGCCAAGACTTCCTCCATAAATTGCTCCACGTTGTACACTATACCATCGAACGTGCAGTTTGTTAGAAGGAGCATCTTTACCTCATTCAATCGCCCCGCTTTCTTGTACGTATGAAGCTGTTCCTTAATCAGCTTTAAAGGTATGCCACCATACATCGAGTATTGTTCGAGGTGATACGAGTCCAGGTATACTGGCTTTGCGCCGCTGAGCACGAGCCCATAATGATGTGATTTATGGCAATCCCGGTCGATTAATATGACATCTCCTGGTTGAACTAAGGCTTGAACAACAATTTTATTGGCGGTGCTTGTTCCATTTGTAACGAAAAAGCTCCGTCGACTGCCAAATGCCCTGGAAGCCATTTCCTGTGCCTTTTTTAATGGCCCAGTTGGTTGCAATAGCGAATCTAGTCCACCCGTTGTTGCGCTTGTCTCTGCCAAGAAAATGTTGCGACCATAGAAATCGCCCATTTCCTTTATCCAATTACTTTTAAAAATGCTGTTACCTCTGGAAATTGGCATTGCGTGAAAAACTCCAGTCGGTCGCTTGCTGTAACTAACAAGTGCGTTGTAAAAGGGTGTCTCAAATCGCTCATCAATTCCCTTTAAAATGGTTAGATGCAAATCGGTTAAGTCCTCCTGTCGATAGAATATGGTTCTGAAATTCTGAAGCGCTTCATCTGACAACTTCTCTACACTTAAATCGGTCACTAAGAACAAATCCAATTCTGGACGAAGTTCCTTCACTTTACGTCCTAGATAAATTCCAATCTCGGAAGATCTCTTTGCGCTTGTCGTTTCCGTCAGCCAAGAAGAAACGAATGGTCTCAAGTTTTTAATGCTCGACTCTGCCTGAAACGGGAAATTGTATCGGATGATACAGCTCTGAATATTGTGGTTAAAATTCAGTGCAATAAGCGCATCTTGAAATGTTCGCACATGGACTACATCGTAATAAAACTCATCATCACGACCTCGTAATGTGCGTAACTGCGCTCTGAGTTCCTCTTGCTCTTCAATCTCAATATCATTCACAAAGAGCACTTCAAAGTAATGCCCCTTTCGCTCCTGCTCTGGAGTCGGATCATGACTGGCGTCGTCGTTCAGATCGAAAGACTCAGGCGATTCATGATAATATGCACGACTTACCAGCAATCTGACTAGTTCCTCGACGCTGTTACAAAATGCATGATACTCCCTACGGTCTAGGCATTCTTTCAGTTGGTTGATTCGAACCAATCCTGGGAAGGCCCAATACTTTTCAATTTTCTCCAACTCGGCAATGACCCCGTGAATGGATTTTATTAGATCCCCTTGATCGCCATCGGCATCAACATTTAGCTGGTTTGCTTCATCCTTTAGGCCATTCCATAATTCAGATCTGTACTCGGAAACATTGTAGTATTTCCTGTAAGTAATTCCCGATTTAGGTATAATGGCCGAAGATTTATCTGTCATTTTATTGCTTTCGTTGCGATCGTTGAGATAGTTCCCGTAATTGGAGCTTCTTTCTTATATGCCTTTTCCAATGCTGACGTTCGAACCGGTTTTGTGAGTGAACCAAGTTGATCCAAATATGGAAACCTTTTTCCTTTTTGATAAATATCGAAATCAACCGCTCGATCTCTCCAACTCTTGAGCGTTTGCCCAAGACGAAGTGTTCCTTTAATCCTGCTATTTCCCACTCGATCAAGATCTATTTCTAAGGGAATGATTTCATCGCTTGTATGAGCTTGGTAAAGCACCCTACCGTCAGGGCCGCACACTATAGATTGTCCGTTTCCGCCTGCTTCTAAACCATTAATGTCGAAAATATAACATTGATTAATAGCCGCTGTAGCACGTGCAATACTGAGCTCAACCTCTCTGTCAATGGTATTTGTAAGGGTTGGATGTAAAATCACCTCTGCTCCCATTGTTGCCAAGGTTCTGGATGTTTCAGGAAACCACATATCGTAGCAAATAGAAACCCCAAAGCATCCAACGTCTGGAACGTTAAAAGTCAGAAACTCACTCCCAGGGGAAACACCTTCTTCATATGGATAAAATGGAAACATCTTTCGGTATCTCCCTACGACCTCGCCATCTGGATTATAGACAGAAGCCGTATTGTAGATGTGTCCATTGGATCGTTCAAAAACGGAACCTGGTAGCAACCAAATTTTGTGCTTTCTGGCCATTTCTCCAAAGACACCATCATACTCTTCTAATGGGGCAGCGAATGCCGTTAATGGTCCCCGAGCGCATAACTCAGAAAAGACCACCATTTGCACCCATGGATAGATTCCTGTAAGGAGATCTAGTTTATACTTCATCATTGGCACATTACTGTGCGCTCCACTCACATGCATTTGCACGCCTGCTATCGCAAATTCCTTCATTCTTGTCAAATATAGTCTGAACTGATTTGTTCAGGTAATTAAGCTCTACCCGTTAGTCTAAGTAACTCTTCCTCAATAATATCGAGTCCCTTTCCCAGTACCTCATCCGAGATCACAAGTGGACTCAAGACGCGAATAACGTTCTTATGAGTTCCCGCACTTAAAAGGATTAGACCGCGCTTGGCGCACGAGGCCATAAGGTCTGCGCACAGCTTTGAGTCTGGCTGAAAAGGATCGTTATTCTTAACAAGAGGAAAGGCGATCATCGCACCTAGCCCTCGAACTTCTCCAATTTCTGGGCATCGCGTTCTTAAGTCTTCAAATCGATCGACGCAGATCTTCCCTACTTTTCTTCCTAGGGCGTTGATATCAATCTCTTTCATGTATTGAATGTTCGCTAAGGCTGCTGCAGCACACACTGGATTTCCAGGATAGGTACCTCCAATTGTTCCAGAAGCTGCGGCGTCCATAATTTCGGCCTTTCCCATAACGCAGCCTATGGGCATACCGCCTCCCATTGATTTCGCCCACGTTGTTAAATCTGGAACCACGTCGTAGTGATGAAAGGCAGCCCACTCCCCTGTTCTGCCAAATCCACTTTGCACCTCGTCCAGAATCAATAAAATGCCAAACTCATCACAAATTTTCCGAAGCTCTTTCATATACGCCTGAGGCATTGGAACGAATCCACCCTCACCCTGAACAGGCTCAACAATAATCGCAGCGCAATTATTCGGATCCACAGTTGCCATCAATGATTCTCGTAACAACTTAATTTCACGTTCGACAAAATCATCGTAACTCAAATTTCGTCCGTATCGAAAATGATTAGGAAATCGGAATCTGTATGTTTCAGGCGCAAATGGACCACAGTTTAATTTGTATGCTGGTTTTGCCGTAAGAGTCATTGCCATCATTGTTCGGCCGTGGAACGCATCACTAAAACATATCACTGCTTGCCTTTTGGTGGCTTGTCGCGCAATTTTTATGGCATTCTCCACACTTTCGGCACCCGTGCAGGTTAGCATCACCTTTGTCTTTTCACCATGCGGCAAAATCTCAATTAGCTGTTCCGCCAACTCCATATAGACCTCGTACGTTGCCACGTTGAAACACGTATGAATAAGCTTTTCAGATTGCTCTCGGATTGCACGAACAACTGGTTCAGGGCAGTGACCTGTATTTAACACTCCGATTCCACCTCCAAAATCGATTAACTCTCGACCGTCAGCGTCCATAATTATTGCTCCTTTAGCTGATACCGCCGTTGATGGGTTAAATACACCAACTCCGTTGGTGACAACCTCTTTTCTACGAGCAAAAAGCGCCGCGCTGGCACTCATTACGTCTGTGTGTTCCATTAAATATCTATGTTAATTGTGGCCACGAAAGTAGAACTAGGTATTGGTATTTAATCAACGTTCATCGGATATTTTTTTGGATCAAAAGTCCTGCAAACAGCGACCAATTGTAGCCATAACTCTCTACATTCGCCCACATGGAATTACCCTCCAGATTATTAGAAAAAACAGTGGAGCATTTCGCTTCATTACCGGGTGTAGGAAAGCGAACCGCCCTTCGCTATGCTCTGGAACTTTTGAAAATGCCGAAGCAGAATGCTAGTGGATTCGGAGAATCGATCATTGACTTGGTTAACGGCTTACAATTTTGCAGCACTTGTCACAACATTTCGGATGAATCTCAATGTGAAATTTGCTTGCATCCAAAGCGCAACAAAAACATGATTTGTGTTGTGGAAGATTTGCGCGACCTATTGGCCATTGAATCTACTGGACAATATTTTGGAGTATATCATGTTCTCGGTGGTGTGATTAGCCCTATGGACGGAATCACACCTAGCGACCTAAACATCGAATCACTGGTCGATCGAGGGCTCTCGAGCAAAACGAGCGAAATAATCTTTGCGCTGCCGGCAACTATGGAAGGAGACACAACTTGTTTTTATCTCTATAAAAAACTGGCCTCAAATCAGGTGAAGCTAACATCGCTTGCCAGAGGTGTCGCGATAGGTAATGAGCTTCAATATACAGATGAGGTGACCCTTGGCAGATCATTGCTCTCCAGGCTTCCCTATGAGTCATCGTTAAACGCAAATTGACCATCTAAAAATTGCAGTTAAGCATAATAATAATCAACTATAACGTCAGGTTTTTCCTTGAAAACTGCCTGCGATCTGTGTTGAAGGCCTGTTCTGGACTTGACGCTGAAATTATTGTCGTTGACAATGCATCATCCGATCAGAGTCGATCCATGATGGAAGCCGACTACTCCGATATTCAATATCATTACTTAGCCTCTAACCTGGGCTTTTCGAAGGCCAATAACTTCGGGATTTCAAAATCGAAAGGCAAGTACATTCTTCTATTGAATCCAGACACGATCGTTCAAGAGAACACTTTCAGTTCTGCGTTGGATTTTATGGATCGACACGACGAGGCGGGTGGACTTGGCGTTCACATGATTGATGGAAATGGCGTTTTCCTTCCAGAGAGCAAACGAGGACTACCAACCCCAGAAGCCGCATTTTACAAGATTTCTGGGCTATCCAAACTATTCCCGAAATCAAAAAAATTCGGACGATATCATCAAGGATTTCTGGACGAAAAAAGGACCCATGAGGTCGAAATTTTAAGTGGTGCCTTTATGCTTATGCGTTCAGAAGTCTTAGAGAAAATTGGAGGGCTTGATGAGGACTACTTCATGTATGGAGAAGATATTGACCTGAGCTATCGTATTATCCAAGCAGGATATAAGAACTATTACTTCGCCGGCACCTCCATTATTCATTACAAGGGAGAAAGCACAAAAAAGGGAAGTGTGAACTATGTCTTTGTTTTCTACAGAGCGATGGTGATTTTCGCTCGAAAACACTTTGAAAAAGACAGCGCCTCCTTGTTTTCCATCATTATCAATGTTGCCATATATTTCCGGGCGACAATAGCCTTAATTCGAAGATTGGTTGGTCGGTATTGGCAGGTAATACTTGATTTCCTTACGCTCTATTTGGCATTCTTGCTTAGCACAAGGTTTTATGAAACGTACGGCTCAAAGGACTTTTCGCTCGAATTTGTGAATTGGCTTCTTCCTATTTATGCTGCCATCATGTCTATGGCAATCGAATTTTCAGGCGCGAACGACAAACCGGGTAAAGGATCAAACCTCTTTCGGAGTTGGCTGGTGGCAATCGTTGTAGTGCTCGCATTCTATGCTCTCATTCCTGAATCGTATCGTTTTTCCCGGGCAGTCCTATTAATTGGCTCAATGGTGGGACTGGGTATTGCTCTGTTTTGGCGTATCCTTCGCGAAGTTTTTCTATCGAGATCTAAAAAAAGTCCAGATTATATACCCACACGAAGGTTGTTTGTGGGTGAGCTTAAAGGGTTGAATATGGCCAAGAAAATCCTCAACCTAACAAATCATTCTAGTGAATTCATGGCGGCCGTTTCGCCCATCGAAAAGTTACGAACCGAAGGATTTCTTGGAACAACAAACCAGCTATCAAAGGCGGTGACCGAGTTTCGTATAGAAGAAGTAATTGTAGACAGTGATACATGCACTTACCAGCAAGTTCTAGATATTATTAATCAATCGAAGATGCTTGACGTGAAAGTCAAAATCTTGAATAAGGATTGGATGATTGGACCAAACACAGTGATTAAAGCACACCGTTTTCAAGCCGGAAACAAGCTATATCATATAAACCTCAGCTCCATTAAGCGATTGAAACGCCTTTCTGACGTTATGATCTCAAGTCTCTTATTACCCATCACTCCCATCTTAATATTCTTTGTTGACAATCCGGGAGGATTTATAAAAAACTGGATTCAATCTACCACAGGGGTAATCTCTTGGGTTGGGTATGATATCCGAGGGTTGGACCCAGAATTACCCCCGATTAAAAAGGGAGTCATCTATTCGAGTATTGATACATTTTGGCCGAAACATGAGGTGGAATCTATCTTCAACAATAACGTATCGTATCTCTTAAATCATTCAACTTTACTCGATTTCAAGTTGGTTTTCAAAAACATCCACCACCTCGGAAATCGTGGCGCGTAATTTGAAATGGCTTCTTTCCTAAATTTGTGGGTATGAGGCTAAGATGGAAAAACTTGCTGGGTTTATTATTTATCAGTTCAATGCTACTTCCGTCGTGCATGACTCTAGACGGTGGAAATGCCTACCGCAAAAAAAATAAGTGCTGCGGGGTGATCAAGTGCGATATGCATAGGCGGAGTCAAGTGCGAAAGCATAAGCACACGGTGACAGCGCACAAAAGCTTAAAGAAACGAGAAAGACGTATTAAAAGAGGGTACTAAACAGGTTATCTATAGACTTTTCGCTGATTCAACGCCCGTTGATACCTTCTCGCATAATTGAGATGCTGCCTATAATTTGATGAGAAATAGTGGTATCCTGAGAAATCCTCTTTGGCACACATAAAAATGTAATTGTGATCTGCGGCATTTAACACGGCATCGATCGAGCTTTGCTGCGGTAATAGAATCGGCCCAGGAGGTAGCCCAGAGTGCATATACGTGTTGTACGGAGAATCTACCTTTTTATGTGCATTCAAAACCCGTTTGATTGAAAAGTCTCCTAATGCGAAGATCAACGTAGGATCGGACTCCAAACGCATACCTTTTTTTATTCTGTTCAGATAGAGTCCTGCAACGATCGGTCGTTCATCTGAATGCGCCGCCTGCTCTGATTGTACAATTGAGGCAAGAATTGTAACCTGCGATTGCGATAGGCCAATTTTTTTGGCCTTGTTTATTCTATCCTCATTCCAATAGCGCTTATACTCCCGAGCCATCCGTTCCATAAACTCCTCGGCCGTTGTATTCCAGTAAAATTCATATGTATTTGGGATGAAGATGGTGCTAATCGTAATCGAGGAAAATCCATACCGTTCGCAAAACCCATCATTGGATATTAGATCCATTAGGTCTTCTTCACTAAACTCTAAAACCGAGGAAACCGACTTCGCCAGTTCACTTGTAGTTCGAGCAGACTTAACCAATACGTCAATTGGAGTGTTTTGACTTCGCAGAACGTTGACTAACTGATTGTTATTCATTCCATCAAGAATGATATATCTGCCTGGTTGTACATTAATGTCGAATTTCTTGTAGGTCGCCACCCATCGAAATGAGGCTGAATCTGTGATCACCCCCTCCTTGTGAAGATTCTGCAACAGCTCAGTGAAGCTCCATTGCGATCGAATAAAAAACTCTGTTGAAGATTCACTCAATTGCACATTTGGTTTTAAAAATCGCTGCGAATAATCCCACGTCAGCCAAGCTGCGCCAAGGGTGAGGCAGAGTCCCAAACCAAGAAAAAAGCGAACAGGTTTCATACCAACAATCTTTGATAAAAAATTTGATCAACAAACGTCTCACCATCCAACATCCATTGTTTTTTCTTGCCTGACTCTGTGAAGCCCATGCTCTCGAAAATAACCTGACTTGCCCTGTTACTTTCTAATACCTCTGCATACAGCTGGCGCACCTTTAGTTCCTCGGCGCAATACTTCATCACCAGAGCAATCGCGGCCTTTCCGTAACCTTTTCCGCGAAACTGAGGATCGATTAACACACCAACTCCTACTCGCATATTTACCGGGTCGAAATCAAATAAGTCGATGCATCCAAGAGGTAAACCATCCGCATTTAAAATCATAAACCTTGTTTGATTCGATCCATAGATGTCGTTTTCAAATCGAATAAACTGGATAATCTGTTCTCGTGTAAATGGAACTTGCGTATTACTGACAAACCAGTGGTCTTTGTTGTTTTCCCACTGAAATATTGCCTCTACATCTTCAAGCGAGGCATGTCTGATACTGATATGTTGATCTGTCAGAATCATCCTATCCACGTTCCCTCAAACACATGTTTAATCGGCCCCGTTTTCCAAACATCCTGATACATATTGTCTGAGAATTTGAAACGCACAGATAGACTGCCTCCAATAGCTTTTACATTGACACTTTCACCGGATAACCCCAAGTAATGCAGCGCGATTGCAGCTGCGGTAACTCCGGTTCCGCAGGCTAGGGTTTCATTCTCAACACCCCGTTCATATGTGCGAATGTGTATGGCTTCATCAATCAGCTCAACAAAGTTGACATTTACACCATCGGTAACGAACCGCTCTGAATTCCTGATTACTTGTGCCTCCGCGACTAAATCCATCTCCTTGATGTTTTTGCGCGTCACGACAACATGCGGAGATCCCGTATCCAGAAACACACTTGATTTATCCAAAACCTCTAGTGAAGCCACATCATTCATTTGAAGGGAAACCGAGTCTTCGGATAAAAGCGTTGCATGATGCCTTCCATCAATGGCGCTGAACTCCGTATCCGTGTCAATCACTCCCAATCGCTTCGCAAACGCGACGAGGCATCTGCCTCCATTTCCGCACATAGAGCTTTGATTTCCGTCAGAATTGAAATATACCATCTTGAAATCCACCTCCGAATCGTTGCGTAAAAGCATCAAACCATCTGCACCGACGCCAAAATGCCTGTCGCAAATAGCTTTAATAACGGTCGCATCAAGGTGCCCAATTGATTCATCGCGATCGTCTATTATGACAAAATCATTTCCCGCTCCATGATATTTAGAGAACTTCATTATCGAATTCTGTGTTATGCTACAAAAAAGAGGATTTTATCCTTCCATTCAGCCTCTATTGGTCTAACATTAATTAACAGCGCCCATAAAACTAAATGGGTCGCGACTCAGTTTCTTTGAAAAGAAAAAACACAAAATGAAAAACAAATTAGGATATGTCGCCGCTTCATTCGTCGGAGGATTGCTTGTAGTCTTCACAATGGTTGCCCTGGACAACAGTGAATATGAAAGGGAACTTTTGATCGAGCAGCTCCGAGCTCAACATTTAACACAGTCAAATCACGCTGTAAATTATGCCATGCCAGCTCAAGCTGTTGATTTTACGGACGCGGCTCAGAGAACTGTAAATGCTGTGGTTCATGTTAAAACAACATTTGAACTTGATGGTGGATACTACACATTTGACCCGATCAGACATTTTTTCTTTGGAGACGGCATTTATCAAAAGCCACCGAGGGTTGGTGCTGGTGCAGGTTCAGGTGTAATCATTTCGGATGACGGATATATTGTCACAAATAACCACGTTATTGATGGTGCTTCCAAGGTTGAAGTCACCATGAATGACAACAAAACCTACACTGCGGATGTCATTGGGCAAGATCCAAGTTCCGACTTGGCATTGTTAAAAGTTGAAGGTTCTGATCTCCCAAAAATCGAATATGGCAATAGCGATCAAGTTAAGTTAGGTGAATGGGTTCTTGCCGTCGGAAACCCGTTCAATTTAGAGTCAACTGTGACGGCAGGGATTGTAAGCGCAAAGGGGCGGGATATTAATATCTTGGCGAATGGTCCTGACGGAATGAACGCCGTTGAATCATTTATCCAAACCGACGCAGCGGTAAACCCAGGAAATAGCGGGGGTGCCTTGGTAAATACGAACGGCGAATTGATCGGAATAAACGCGGCGATAAAGTCAAACACCGGATCATACACTGGATATAGCTTCGCGATCCCTGTAAACATAGTGACAAAGGTGGTCGAAGATCTGCTTGAATTTGGAACCGTCCAGCGTGGGTATTTAGGAGTTAGTATTCGAAACATTGATCAAGCGCTGGCAGATGAGGAAGGAATCTCAGACCTCACAGGAATTTATGTTGCTGAAACAATTGACCGTGGGGCGGCTAAAGATGCAGGCGTATTGCCTGGAGATATTATTTACAAGGTGGCAGAAGTGAATGTAAAATCGGTCACTGAACTGCAAGAACAAATAAGCCGCTTCCGACCGGGCGATCAAATTTTAATCTCTGTATATCGAGATGAAAAATCGGTTGACCTTCCAATCATACTTCGAAACAGATTTGGCGAAGCTGAGGTTGCAATGAAAGAGGAGATGGAGTTGAATGAAAAGCTTGGTGCCTTAATTAATGATATAGACGATGAGACAAAAACTAAGCTTGGAATTGATCATGGAGTAATGGTGTCTGAAATTCAAAAAGGCAAACTTAAAAGCGCCGGCATTCTTGAGGGGTTTATTGTATTATCCATTGATGAGGAACCGATTACAGATAGAGATCACATGTTCGAAATGTTAGAATCAAAGTCTGGTGGTGTGTTGCTAGAAGGAATGTATCCAAATGGAAAGCGCGCCTACTACGGGTTTGGGCTTTAATGAAACTTATTCAAACAACTTTCGTTTTACCATTATCATACGTCTATTAATAAGAGGATTACTCCTTGATTGCGATCGTACGTAAAATAGCTTACCTTTGCAGGCCCGTTTCTGGGCTAATCAAACAGAGAGGAAAATTAAGAAATGAGGCAACTAAAAATTACCAAGTCGATTACGAACAGAGACAGTCAGTCTCTTGACAAGTATTTGACAGAGATCAGCCGCGAAGACATGATCAACGCGGAGCAGGAAGTTGAACTAGCAAAACGTATCAAAAAGGGAGACCAACGCGCACTTGAGAAACTCGTGCGGGCCAACCTTCGTTTTGTAGTCTCCGTTTCTAAACAATATCAAAATCAAGGACTTACGCTTCCTGATTTAATTAATGAAGGCAACTTAGGATTGATCAAAGCGGCTCAACGTTTTGATGAAACTCGTGGATTCAAATTCATCTCCTACGCTGTTTGGTGGATTCGTCAATCAATCCTTCAAGCGATTGCTGAGCAATCTAGAATTGTGAGATTACCATTGAATCAGGTAGGTTCATTGAATAAGATCAACAAGGCTTACGCTCAATTAGAGCAGCGGTATGAAAGACCACCAGTTGCCGATGAATTGGCTTCAGCTCTTGAGATTCCGGAAGAGAAAGTAAAAGACACGATGAGTGTTTCAGGTAGACATGTGTCTGTCGACGCTCCATTAAAGGAAGATGAAGACTTCAGTCTGTTAGACCTTATAAGCAACAATGAATCTCCAAGTGCGGACGGTGATTTGATGCGTGAGTCGTTACAAACCGAAATTGAGCGTTCACTTGAAACTCTTACAGAAAGAGAAAGAGATGTGATTCGATTGTTCTTCGGCATTGGCATGAACCATGGATTGACACTTGAAGAAATTGGAGACAAATTTGATTTAACTCGAGAGCGAGTGAGACAAATCAAAGAAAAAGCAATACGACGACTTCGTCAGAATTCGAGAAGTCGACTCCTAAAAATGTATTTAGGAGAATAAGAAATTAGGCCGCAATCGCGGCCTTTTTTATTTTACAACAAAAACAAAACCTCGACAAAAAATATATTTCAATGGGAAACGGCACGATTGAAAACGAAGTGAAGGAAAACTATCATTCACATTTTAACGACTACATTAATCAAGAGAAGGAAGCAGTGAACCTTCAGCACTGCGTTGGTAGACTTCTATACGACAAAGGCATTGAACTAGTGCTTTTCAGAAACCCACTCGCAGACGCAAGTGTTTCCGAATTGCTGCAGCTTCACGACTATGCAAACTCTGTAGTTGGAAGAGAGATCTTAATCAAAGATTCTGCGGAACTTGCCCAAGAGTTGTTGAACATGACCGTGGCGCCTTCAAAACTTGACATTGGACGACTGAGCTCCGAATGGGATACAGAAAAGGCACAGTTCGCTAATAAAGCAGAGTTTCTTGCATCTAAACTTGGCGGGTTCACTTCCGAGGCACAGGGAACATTTGAACCAAAGGACGTTGTATTGTTCGGATTTGGTCGAATCGGAAGGTTGGCGGCACGCGAGCTCATTAAGCAAGCAGGAAAAGGACAACAGCTTCGACTTCGCGCAATAGTTGTTCGAAAAATTGACGCATCTCAACTCAAAAAAAGGGCCTACTTGCTGAGAAATGACTCGGTTCACGGTCCATTCCAAGGTTCCATTGTCGAAGACACGGAAAACATGGCTCTGATTATTAATGGTCAGCGTGTATCATTTATTTCGGCCAATAACCCTGAAGACATTGATTATACCGAATACGGAATTCACGATGCTTTAATCATCGACAACACCGGGGTTTTTAAGGATCGAACTGCTTTAAGTCGACACCTTGAGGCCAAAGGTGCGAGCAAGGTTTTGCTTACCGCTCCCGGAAAGGAAATTCCAAACATTGTTTATGCTGTAAATAGCCGCGACATTGACTATGACAAGGAAGATATTTACTCTGCGGCGTCATGTACTACAAACGCGATCGTTCCTGTTCTAAAAGTGATAAATGATCATTTAGGCGTAGAAAAGGGACATATCGAAACTGTTCACGCATACACCAATGACCAAAACCTTCTAGACAATTTCCATAAGAAGGAAAGACGTGGCCGGTCTGCTGCAATTAACATGGTAATTACAGAAACTGGCGCTGGAAAAGCGGTTACTAAGGTAATTCCTGAACTTCAGGACAAGTTAACGGCCAATGCCGTTCGTGTTCCTGTTCCAAATGGATCTTTAGCCATTCTTAGCCTAACAGTTGGCAAAGACACGAGTGTTGATGGCATTGATGCTTTGATCAAGAATGCCGCATTGGATGGCAACCTTGTGAACCAGATAAACTACAACACGAATGAGGAGTGTGTTTCGTCTGATATAGTTGGAAATACCTGTTGTTCAGTTTATGACAGCAGTGCTACAATCGTGCATCAAGATAAACGAAGCATTGTGCTTTATGTATGGTATGACAACGAGTTCGGATACACAAAGCAGGTAATTCGATTGGCAAAATCAATATCAAAGGTTCGAAGACTGATCTATTATTAGAATGCAATCATTGTAATTCATAGAAGGCTGTTCATAATTGAACGGCCTTTTTTATTGCTCCTTCTTGTTAATGCGCACCTTCGTGACGATGCTAGCTGCCTATTGGAACAAATTACCTTGGTACTTAAAGAACAAGTACATCATTACTATGATCTCATTTGTAATGTGGCTTGCCTTCTTTGATCAGCATAACTTGATAAATCAGGTCGAGTTTAAAGCGGAGCTCTATAAGCTAAATCAAGACAAGGATTATTACCAGCATGAAATAGTTCAGATCAAGGAAGACCTTCAAGAACTGCTATCTGATAACCGTAAACTGGAGAAGTTTGCCAGAGAGCGTTACTACATGAAAAAAACGAATGAGGAAATCTTCGTTTTTGTAGATGAAGATGCAGCCGAATCTTCGCACTGATTCTTCCATAGATTCTATATTCGTTTCCAAACCTATTGTGAATGGAATTTCCTTTTGAAAAAATCGGGCATGCAGAGTGGAGAGCTCAAGTAGACAAGGAACTTAAGGGAAAGCCATACGAGGATTTTCTTGTCTGGAGAAGCATCGAGGGTTTTGACATGGAGTCATGGCAAGATCAATTACCCGAAATGGTCCCAACCCTGATTAATAGTAAGGAACCCTGGAAGGCGATCGAATACATCAACGAGCAGAATGCCACCGAAGCAAACTCAAAGGCACTGGCGTCTTTAATGGCAGGCGCCGAAGGCGTCTGGTTTGAAAAAAGCTTTCGTGGTGCAGCAGCCGAAGTGGCGATGAAAAGCATCGATCAGAGTTACGCGCCCGTCTTCATTAAGCACGAAACTTTGTTAGACTTTTTCGGACCAACTCTCAAAGACGGCACCCAACCAGTCTCTGCAGATGGGGACACTTTACTACTTCGTGGTGAACGACTCCGTGAGCGCGGAGCAACAGTTATTCAAGAAGTGGCTTTAATGTTGTCTCAAGGAATTGAAGCTTTAGCGAACATAAAATCACCTTCCAACATTCTGTTCAGTACAGGCTTAGGATCTTCTTACCTAACCGAGCTGAGCAAGATTCGCGCATTTCGGTGGCTATGGTCATCCGCATTAATGGCTGAAGGCCATGATGCCGTTAACCCGGAAATGATTGCCACCAATCTAACAAACGAATACTCCAAGACAGACGAATACACCAATGTACTGCGCGCAACTTCTGCCGGACTAGCAGGAGCGATTGGCGGTGCCACGTATATTATGATCAAGCCTTGGGATCATCATTTTAGCGAAAGCTCTGATTTTTCCTCACGGATCACGCGAAATATTCAGAACCTGATGAAGGACGAAGGCAGAATGGATAAGAATTTAAACCCCAGCGACGGGTCATTTTTTATTGAAAATCTGACATCTAAGATTGCAGAACTGGCCTGGTCCGAGGTTCAACGGATTGAAAAACTTGGTGGCTTTTCTTCCTATGTGAAATCCAAACAGTTGCTAACTGATTTGGACGCATCTCGAAACGAGAAACTGGAAGCGTTTACAAATAGCGAATCTATCTTACTGGGGGCAAACAAATACCCTCCCGTCCGCCCAGAAGATGAGCCCCTAATTAAAGGTTCAGAATACCAGTATTTGCCGGATGTTGTCAGTTTGTCTTACTCCTTAAGCAAAGAAGAAGCATGAGTATTAAAGGACTTTCATTCAAAGATTTAGTTGGACATTCAAACGCCGACTTAATGGCTTCAGCGTCAACATGGACTGCACCCGAAGGAATTGATATTCCGAATATTGCCCCCAAAGTTGACGCCTCTTCCCTACCCCAATTTGGTTTTGGCGACGGCATTCCTCCTTACTTGCGCGGACCATATGCCAGCATGTTTACCATCCGACCTTGGACCATTCGCCAATATGCTGGTTTCAGCACTGCCGAAGCGTCAAATGCATTTTATCGTAAAAACCTGGCTGCCGGTCAAAAAGGACTATCCGTTGCTTTCGACCTAGCCACACATAGAGGTTATGACAGCGACCACGCTCGTGTCAAGGGTGACGTGGGTAAAGCCGGAGTTGCCATTGACACCGTGGAGGACATGAAGATCTTGTTTGATCAAATCCCACTTGATCAGATGTCCGTATCCATGACCATGAACGGTGCGGTCATTCCAATTATGGCCTTCTTCATCGTAGCTGCGCAGGAACAAGGTGTTGCAGTTGAAAAGCTTAGCGGCACTATACAAAATGACATTCTCAAAGAATTCATGGTACGAAACACCTACATATATCCACCAAAGCCATCGATGAAATTGGTTGGGGATATTTTTGAATTCACGTCTCAGAAAATGCCCAAATTCAACTCGATAAGCATTTCGGGTTATCACATGCATGAGGCAGGAGCCACTGCCGACATTGAGTTGGCTTATACACTTGCTGATGGTTTAGAATATGTACGGAAAGGCCTAGAAGCAGGATTAGACATAGACAATTTTGCGCCAAGACTCTCCTTCTTTTGGGGAATAGGAATGAATCATTTCATGGAAATCGCCAAGATGCGGGCGGCGCGCGTTCTTTGGGCTAAGATCATTCAGCAATTTAACCCGAAGAACCCAAAGAGCACCGCACTTAGAACACATTCTCAGACGTCGGGATGGAGCCTCACGGAGCAAGATCCATTTAACAACATTGCTCGAACCAGTATGGAAGCTTTGGCTGCCATTAGCGGTGGAACCCAATCCTTACATACAAACTCATTGGACGAGGCAATTGCTTTACCCACCGATTTCTCGGCACGAATTGCACGAAACACCCAGCTTTTCTGGCAATTGGAGTCGGATATATGCAAAGGAATTGATCCATGGGGCGGCTCCTATTACGTTGAGAAGCTCACTGCTGAACTCATTGAAAAGGCATGGTCTCATATTGAAGAAGTCGAAAAACTTGGAGGCATGACCGGAGCTATTGAAGCCGGATTACCTAAGATGCGAATCGAAGAAGCCGCTGCGAAAAAACAAGCGCGCATTGATAGCGGACAAGAAATAATTGTTGGCGTGAATCGGTATGAAATTGAGGATGACAAAACCCTCGAAATTCGAGACGTGGACAACACCGCTGTTCGTGACAGCCAGATAGAACGATTGGTGAACACCAAGGCTAATCGAAACGATTCTCGCGTAAAAAGCACGCTACAGGCGCTTACCGAAGCAGCGAAAACGGGACAAGGAAATATTCTAGGCCTAGCGGTAGAAGCCGCGACAGAGCGCGCAACACTTGGCGAAATCAGTAGCGCCTTAGAAGAAATTTATGGCCGCCACAAAGCGGAGACCCGAAGTATAAGTGGAGTATATTCGAAGGAGATGAAGCGAGATGAAGCATTTAACAAAGCTCGGACGATGACCGATGAGTTTGCCAGGCGAACAGGTCGTCGCCCCCGAATTCTTGTGGCCAAAATGGGGCAAGACGGACACGACCGAGGCGCGAAGGTTATTGCCACCTCGTTTGCAGACATTGGTTTTGACGTAGACATTGGGCCACTCTTCTCTACTCCTGCCGAAGTAGCTCGTATGGCCATGGAAAACGATGTGCACATTGTTGGGGTGAGTTCACTTGCGGCAGGTCATAAGACATTGATGCCCGATTTGGTTGATGAATTGGCCAAAATCGGACGCTCCGACGCCCTTGTTGTGGCAGGCGGCGTGATTCCAAAGCAAGACTACGCCTTCCTTAAGGATGCAGGCGTTGCAGCGATTTTTGGGCCTGGCACTGTGATCAGCGAAGCGGCTCTTGACCTACTTAATAAATTAGCGACTACCTGACAAGAACGTTGTCGTAACGACTGACTTTAGATTGATTATCGGTATCCTACTTATGGGATATAGAAACCTTGATTCTATAATTGCGTATTATTATACCTACCCTATCTTTTATTAAGATTTGAACAATCTATGGGCTACTTAAACCAGCTCTATACGTATCTAAACATGACCAACTCCAACCACAGAGTTGGTGATCGGCTAATGAGAAATAGTGCCCTCGTTGTGTGCATCCTCATTTTACCCACGGTCATTGTAAACATTGCAATGGAAATCCCACCATTGGCTAATGCTATCCTAGTCATCGGTCTAATAATTTATGGGTGGATCTACATTAAAACACGTCAGACTCCGGCTAGCCGATCTACACAGTACTTGTTCTTCGGTACAGGTATCGGTATGTCGTTTCCGCTTTGGTTTTTAAACGGTGGTGCAAATGGCCCTATGGCTCCATATTTAATTCTGTTACTGCTTATGGTTTCTTTCACAGCAGGAAGAAAACAGCAGTCAACTATTGTAATAGTATATCTCGTCAGCCTTATTGTACTTATCAGTGCCGAGCTGATGTACCCATCTCTCGTGTGGGAGCCCATCGGCGGCACAAAAAAGGTGGTAATAATGGCTGGATTGTTCTTTGCATCTATAGGGGCTGCAGTGCTTGTCACCTCATTCCGAATCAACTTCCTCAGAGACAGGAAAAAGCTTCTGCGCGCACAAAGCGATTTAATGAGCACGAACCTTCAATTGGAGTATGCTAAAAAAGAATCAGACAAAGCTTCGAAAGCAAAGTCGGCCTTTTTAGCGAGTGTGAGCCATGAAATCAGAACACCCCTCAACAGTATTATTGGCGCCATCGACCTTCTGAAATTACATGATCTAAAGCCAGATCAAAAAATGCTCTTTCAACTCATGAATGAAAGCAGCGAGACGCTACTCCAACTCCTCACTGACGTATTGGACCTAAGTAAAATCGAGGCTGATAAAATTAAGATTCGAGCCAAACACATGCACATCAGCGACTTTGTTAAAAACATGGCGAATTTTACCGAGGCGCTCATTATTAAAGAGAAAAAGGAAATCGAATTTAAGTATAGCATAGGTGACTTGCCCTCATCGATACTAACGGATGAGGTTCGGTTAACCCAGATTTTAACTAATCTATTAAGCAACGCAATCAAGTATACGCAAGAGGGCAAAGTAGAGTTAGTTGTTGCCACAAATAAGGATAACCCGGACGAGTTGTTTTTCTGCGTAAGCGATACTGGAATGGGCATCGAACCCGAGAACCTTGAATTCATTAAGCGTCCGTTTAACCAGGTGTCGGATCAAAGCAAGGAGAGAGAAAACGAAGGCGAAAGCGGTGTGGGATTGGGCCTCACTATCACCCGATCACTGTTGCGTTTGATGAAAGGTCGATTAATAATCTCGAGCGATTTCGGAGTCGGCTCTCGTTTTACGGCCTACTTACCTCTAACCCCATCTGAGGAGAAACAGGTGACTCCTCCAATCTTAAATGTAACCGGAATTCCAAAGTTTGAAGGGATATCTGCGCTCATTGTCGAAGACAATAAATTCAATCAAATCATCCTTCAGCGCATGCTTGAATCACTGGGGGTAGATTGTGACATTGCAAATAACGGACTGGAGTGTCTCAGCATTTGGCAGGAACGGAATTACGATTTGATCCTCATGGACTTAAATATGCCTGGCCTTGATGGCATTGAAACAACAAAACGAATATTGAAGGATGCAGTACACGAGCCAATTCCAAAAATCATTGCTGTGACTGCAAATGTGCTTGATCAAGATGAACAACGATGTTTAGATGCTGGAATGCACAGTTTTTTACCGAAACCAATCACCATGGCAGAACTATCGTCAAGGATAGTCGCTGCAACGGCCGACTCATAACAATGCTGCTAGCGCGCTGAGTAGTGGCATTAGAAAGACCACGAGTCCAATCACAAGGGCAAATCCTGAAGCGAACAACACTGAAGCCGCAGCTAAGTCTTTGACCCTTCCGGCCATTTCATTAAATTCTGGTGATACTAGATCAACCAACACCTCTATTGAGGTATTCACGATTTCCGTGACCAAGACCAAGGAAATTGCAGACAATACCATGAACCATTCGAATTTATCAATGTAGAAAAAAAATCCAAAAAGGATGGCTAACAAACCAGCGGCTGCATGGATCTTAGCGTTGGTCTCTCTTTTAAAGAAATACAATAGGCCACAAAAGGCATGGCCAAAACTCTTCAATCGGCCATTAAGCCCCGTACTTTTCTTCATATCGAATTTTCAGAATTTCTCCTCACAATTAGCACCTCTTCATCATTCAAGGTCAAGTATCCCAATTCGTAGCAAAAACAATATACTGTCCCCGTTTTAGTCTGGTATTGATGCGTGAAATACTGAAAGCTAAAGCCCTTTTGGATCAATTTCTCTCGATTGACCTTCTGTTTTTCTCCTTTACACAGCCCATCCAAAATGCGCCGATTCCTTCTTAATGCGTTGTTTACGTTCCGTACAAGGTTATTTGCATCGCTGTTTTGCTTGTTGTTGTAGGCGTTTCGACATTGATCGGAACAAAATTTTTGATCGGACCTTCCAAGCAACTTAGTTTCGCATTCGAGACAATTTCTATCGGGCGTGTTCATGGTCTAAAAATAATCTGTCAGAATTTATCCCAACCAACATTTTGAAACTTTAAGAGGCTCAAAGTCTAGTACATTAGCGGCCTGATGGATGCAATCATTACAGGTATCGTAATCATCTCGGCAGTAATTCTATTTGCTACCGAGAAGTTGAGCATTGACCTCATTGCACTTCTCATTATGGGTACGCTCGTTTTATCAGGCGTGATAAGCCCCGAAGAAGGTATTGCCGGCTTTAGCAATCCAGCAACCCTCACCGTAGCATTCATGTTTGTTTTGTCTGGAGCCATTCTAAAAACAGGTTCACTTCAATACGTCTCTGGCCTACTAACACGAACTTTTCGCAATCATTACCAACGAGGCGTTATCCTGCTCATGGCAGTTGTAAGCTTCGTTTCTGCTTTCATCAACAATACTCCTGTAGTGGCAGTGATGATTCCAGTAACTACTCAAATCGCGAAAAATTCTGGCCGAGCCGCATCAAAACTATTGATCCCGATTAGCTATGCGTCCATCTTCGGTGGTACATGCACCCTTATTGGCACCTCGACAAACATCTTAGTTAACGGCATCGCAGTTCAAAACGGACTCGAACCTTTTGGAATGTTTGACTTTACTCCAATGGGGCTCATTTTTGTTGCTGTTGGTTCCATATTTATGATTTTCATTGGCCAGCGGTTGTTGCCTTCTAGAAAGGAAAACATGAACGGTGATTTAGAAAACAACATTATTGAATACCTCGCAGAGGTCGAAATATTACCCGGCTCTGATTTAGCCAATAAACAAATACTTTCTTCGGCACTGGTTAAGGAATTAGAAATGGAAATTCTAGAACTTAGAAGGAATTCGACGCGAATGAACCTTCCACAGGGAGACACCCGAATGAAGGTTGGCGATATTCTAAAAATTAGCTGCAACCTAAGCAAGTTGAAGACAATGAAAGACCAGCTTGGGGTTAAGATGATGACATTTGAGGGCGATGAAGAGGCAGAAAGTTCTTCCGATCAATCGTCCTTTGTTGAGTTGGTCATTCCAACCAATTCTGAATTGGAAGGAAAAACGCTGAGGGAATTTGACTTTAGACGCCGATTTAGGGCAGCGCCATTGGCCATTCGACAGCGGGAAGATGTGCTCCACTATTCTCTTCAAGAGGTAAGACTGCAATCTGGTGATGTGATACTTGCTGAAATGAAGACACATTACCTTGACCAATGGCGCGGGCCAAACAAGGATCAGAATGCCCCGTTTATTGTATTAAGTCAGGAAGGCATCCAAAGTTTCAATGCGAAGCAGTTTTGGCTGGTTGCAGCTATTGTGGTGGCGGTGATTACCACGGCAAGCCTTGGATTACTTCCCATTGTTGTGAGTACGCTGCTCGGGGTTTGTGCCTTGGTACTAACAAAAACATTAACCATGAAAGAGGTCTATCGATCTATTCAATGGCCCATCGTTTTCTTGCTGGCGGGTGCGTTAAGCCTAGGAGTAGCCATGAATAACTCTGGGTTGGCCACTTCCCTAGCCATGTTTATTACTGAAAGCTTCAAAGATTATGGCCCGATTGTTATCCTGTCTGGGATATACCTCATGACAAGTCTATTAACAGAAGTCATGAGCAATAACGCTACCGCTGCACTTGTGGCGCCTATTGCCATTGCCATTGCGATTCAACTCAACGTAAGCCCAACTCCATTCTTGGTGGCTACTATGTTTGCTGCAAGTTTAAGCTTCATGACACCCATAGGCTATCAGACAAACACCATGATATATTCGGCTGGTGGTTATCGATTTCGTGATTTTTTCAAAGTCGGAGTCTGGTTAAACCTGATCTTTTGGATATTAAGCACGTTACTAATTCCAATATTGTTTCCGTTTTAACCTCAATCGCTGCGTATTCTAATTAGTGTAATCTCCGAAAGCTCGAATCAATAACTTCAAGGCATAATGCGTCGACTACTCACTCTATTATTAATCTCCTCTGGCACACAGCTCTTTTCTATGAGCGTTACATTTCATTATGGCGTCTTCATAACTCCAGAGAAAAACACGTACGTAGAGACCTATTTAATGTTCAATGGAGCTGATCTAACATATAGCCCAGATCAAGACTCTTTGTTTCAAGCACAAGTTGAGGTAACATTGATGTTTATCAGCAAGGAAGAAATCAGGGACTTCAGCAAAACGATCATTAAGAGTCAAAAGACCGCAGATCCTGTCAATTCGATTAATGATTTCATTGACCAGCAACGGTTTGCATTGGCTCCAGGAAACTATGAACTGAAGATTTTGCTGAAAGACATTAACAACCCAACCGATTCAGTCACCAGCATACAAAGTGTCAGCATTAAGTTAGACCCTAAAGCTATTGCATTCAGTGACATCTTGTTGGTAGGGTCAACAGCACCAGCGATAGATGGAAGTGTGTTTGAGCGCGCTGGACAAAATCTTTATCCGAAGATTACTCCGTTTTATGCCAATGATTTAACTGAGATTCAATTCTACACTGAACTGTACAATGCGAATGCGAAGCTCGGAACCGACACCCCATTTTTGGTGACAATCGAGATCGTCAATCCAAATACAGACGAGGTAGTTGGACAGTTTCGTTCTATTCAGAGAAAGAAAGCGGCGTCCGTGCATCCGATTCTTCAGAGGATCAACATAAAAGATTTGCAAACTGGGTCATATGTGCTCGTTCTTAAGGCCGTTGATAGAAACAACGAAGTGCTTTCGACGCGCTCGTTGCCCTTTAAACGATTCAGTCAATCAGAGGAAAATTTGAGCCTACGTCTAGATCCTTCGGAAACATTTGTTGGGCAGATCCCAGAAGATTCATTGAGGTTGATGTGCAATTGTCTCATCTATAAGGGAACCGACGCCGAAGTCAATTACATATCAAGTAACTACCGCAAAGCAGAATACGCCGAATTGCAGCGATTCTTTTATGCCTTTTGGCAAGACCGCAACGCCATTGACCCTGAGTCGGCATGGCGCACCTATTATGAAGACATCGCATACGTAGAAGGTCAATACGGAAACAACACCCAGCACGGTTGTGGATCTGATCGAGGAAGAATCTATTTGAAATTTGGCAAGCCCAACTCAATGTCCATCGTTCGAAGTGAGTCACGGTCTTATCCATACGAGATATGGCATTATTATCGAATTCCGGAAAAGTCAAATGCAAAGTTTTTCTTTCTTGACACAAAAAGAACAAGCGAATACATATTGGCGCACTCTAACGTGCTTGGTGAGCCATATGACCAGCTTTGGTACACTCGACTTGTAAGAGAAACCATGGGTGGGAGCCAATCAAGCCAAGAAAGATCATCAGAAGTTGTGGGCAGTGAAGGCGACCCATACTCGCACGGGAGCAGGGCTTTGGACTATTGGAATAACCCGCGATAAGGAGAAAGTTCGGAGAATTTTATCAATAGTTTGATTAAGCTGAAAAGGAATTTATATTTGCACCCCTCAAAACGGGAAATGACTCGATAGCTCAGTTGGTAGAGCAATACACTTTTAATGTATGGGTCCAGGGTTCGAGCCCCTGTCGGGTCACTAAAGCTTCACTTGTTGGAGCTTTTTTTATGTCCAATAATTTTTGGATGAATCTCAAAATTTTGGACATAAAAAAACCCCGCTAAAAGCGGGGTTTTTTATTACTAAACCTACCCTAATTGGTTCATAACCGATTAATAGACGCATTGCTATTTAATTGGGTTGGCTGTTTATCTAATTAATTCAATAAATCCTTCTATTGTGCTTTCGTCGCCGCTGAAGCGTTCTACTTTCACAATGTAAGCGTAGGTGTCCATCCCTTGTGCCTTTCCTCTGTAGTTCCCATCCCAACCTTCGTGCAATGAGTTGGTTGAGAACACCTCTTGCCCCCATCGATTATAAATGGTGAATTCTAGCAGTTCCTTCACACCCCAGCCACGTGCATAAATGACATCGTTCACGCCGTCCCCATTGGGTGAAAAAGCATCGGGTACATCAAGTGAGTATTTCTCTTCCACTCGAATCCTAAACGTAAACTCCTTCTCAAAGCATCCATAGATGTCGCGTGCAATAAGAATTACATCCTGATCAGACATAGCCCGATACGTTGGGTATGGACAATCATTGCAGGACAGCACATTTGGAGGAAGCCATTCGTAGGTTATGTTATCGTTTGTCCTTGGGTCTAGAACCAAAACATCACCGATCACCACCACCGTATCATCAAAAATATCAACCCGCGGGGTGTCTTGCACCGTCACTAAAACACTATCCACACCAATGCATCCATTGGTATCAATAGCATGAATCTTCATATATCTAGTTGTATCTGGAAATGCCTTTGTGATCCAACTCGAGTCATCCTCTACAAACCGCGCTGGCTTCCAATACCAATCCAATGAATCAATGGATGATTCTCCAAAAATTGTCAGTGAATCTCCGAAGCATATTAGACTATCGTCGCCGGCTTCTACGTCAGGAACTGGGTGCACAACAAACAGCTTCGTAATCGAGTCTTTGCAGCCAAACTCAAGATCTTCAACATATAATTCTACTTCATATTCCCCTGGAGAAGGATAATACTGTCGTGGGCTATTTGCTCCTGAAGTTTCTCCCTGTCCTAAATCCCATCGAAAGATGTCGGCACCCAATCCTTCATTCAGAAAAGTCACATTCAGTCTGCCACACCCTACGGAGTCAGGCGTAAAGGAAAAATCTGATTGTACCTCATGGATATAAACGCTATCAAGCTGTGTTACGCTGCAGAGTTCAAGGTCATCGTAATAAACGACCGCCGGTGTCCAATGTCCAACCCGTTCATATTCGTGGGTTATCGTGTCAACATTGCCAGAAACCGTAGTAACGTATCCGTCGCCAAATGCCCATAAATACTTACCTAGCTTAAGCTTCTGCTCGACAAAGAATTTCACTGGCGTTCCTATACAAGCTGAATCTGGAGCAACCCCAAATATGGCGTATGGTCCATCAACTTCAATAAATCCTGATTTTTTCCGGGTAGATGTACAACCATATTTTGTGGTCACAGTAAGAGTTACGTCGAATGCCCCAGTCAAATTATAAACATGTTGAGCAGTTGGTGAATCGAACAGGACAGAGCCTGATCCATCTCCAAAATCCCAAAGCCAGGTAACGATACTATCTCCTTGAGAGCTGTCCTGTAGGGTCACTAGCAAGGGTAAACAAGGGGCAAATGTTGTGTCGGCCGTGAAGTTGGCTTTTGGTTTTTCCTTTACAGAAACATCTTTATACACAGTATCCTTACAACCAAGATCATCTTCGATGGCTAGGTAAACCTGATACTCACCTGGCGCCGTATAGATTACTCCTGGAGGGTCTTTTACGGTATTTGTGACGTTGTTACCGAAGTTCCAAAAGTATGTTAGGCTATCGCCCACACTTTGATTGAAAACTGAAACAGTCGAAAGTTCGCAGGCAATGGAATCCAACTCGAAGTCAACGTATGGAAACTTGATGAGAATAATCTTAGTGCGCGATGCTGTACAACCAATTGAGTCGACAATGGACAATGTCACGGGTTTCCCTCCTGCTGTCGCAAATTCATGGATTGGGTTTAAATTATTGGTATCAAACGTTCCATCGCCATAAGCCCATGTCCACTGGCTTATGTTCGTATCGGAAGATGAGTTATCATTGAATTGAATACTGACAGGATCGCAGCCTCCGGTATAACTATAGGTGAAATTCGGCGTTGGATCGGATACAAAGACATTCCTCACCTTCTCCTCGATACATCCGTTTGCATCATGCAACACCAAGCGGATTTCATAATGACCTGATTCTGTGAAATAGTAAGAGGTATTCGGAACTGTTTCTTCGATGGTGTCATTATTAATAAACCACTGATATTGACTGCTTTCATCTACGGAAATACCCGCATCAAAAGAAAACGATGCAGGCAGGCAAGCCACCGAATCGACGATGTTAGCGCCAAAATTGCCAATCTCGAAATCAGTTACAAGGTTTCGAACGGCAACGGTAACTATGTACTCATCTTCACAGCCATAAGTATCATTAAATGCAGTCAATGTGATGTTGTATGTCCCTGATTGCGCGTACGTATGAATAGGACTTTGATTTACCGAATCAATGGGTGAGTTATCCCCGAAATCCCAGTAAAACCGTTCTACACCGTCGAAAGAAATTGGGGTAATCCATCTCGTCATTGGGGTATCACAGTCAAAGTTTACCAAGAACTCAACGATTGGCCCCTTAACATAAGCGACGCTGTCATAGTAAACCGTATCCATACAGCCGTGATGACCGACGATATACTCCAAGTTTATCCATCCCGTATCGACAAACGTTACATGCACCGAATCTCCCTCCACCCATGTTCCATCACTAAAATTCCAGTAAAACTCATTCGCGAATGAATCATTCCAAACATTAAAAAACCACATGGAATCGCTACTACACAAGGAGTCTTCATACCATATAGCTTCTGCGGTTGGGTGCGATCCATAACATACCCCTTCTCCTGGGTTCTGAGTGACGAGTGAATCAATACACCCGTATGTATTTGTAATGATCAATTTTATTTGATAGCAGCCCGTGTCCACATAGCTAATGTTTTGTGGGTTCTGCACATTGGATGTCGCCCCGTTTCCAAAATCCCAAGACCAACTATTGATTGGATACAATGTTGTTGGAGTACTCGCATCCATGAAATCAACCGTTATTGGGGCACAACCTCTAAGTGAATCCGTAGAAAAGGCGGCGGTCATCACTTCAAGGAAAACGTTGTCGGGTTTTACCAATTGCGCGGTGCATCCAAGATTTGAGACCACAATAAGAGTGTCATCAAAGTATCCAAGATCATCATAGTCACGAATAATCGAATCGACTTCGTTTGTATCTATTTGAGATAGAATAGGGTCGTCATTAATACCCCAACGCCATTCATGTGACGCAATAGAACCAAAGTTAACCGTGCTCGTGTTGGTGTAGTTCGTTATGAAAGGCTGTTGACAGTGATAGGTCGGCGAGGTCGTGAAACTAGTTGTAATCTCTTGAATCTGAATAGTTTCTGTATACGAATCTGAACAGTTTCCTGATACAGCAAGCAAGGTTATTGTATATGTTCCTCCAGCTGAATATGCTTTGGATGGCGCTGAGCCACTTCCGGCAGTGTTGTCGCCCCAACTCCAAGTATAGGTGCTTGCGCCAACGGAGTTATTTTCGATTGAAATTGGCTCTCCCTTGCAGGCTGGCGACTCCACATCAAAGTCCGCATCTACAGCGGTAATAATCACATAGTCATCGGAGGTCGCTGTATCTTTACATCCTGCATTGTCCGTTACAATTAATCGAATATCATAAAATCCAGCCGCTACGTATGTAGCCGATGGGTTTTGATTGGTAGATGTAGACACATCCAGGTCCCATTGATAAGAATATGGAGTATTGCCTCCTGACGTAGTAGAACTAAAATTGACTGTTAAGGGAGGTGCGCAGGCCTGACTATTTGATGAACTAAACGCGGCGTTTGGACCTGAAGAAACCACCACGCTCGTGGAGGCACTCACTGTTTTGTGACACCCAAACGAGTTTGTGATTTTTAATGAAGGCGTAAAGTTACCTCCAGATGTGTAGGTATGCGATGGGTTTGTGCTTGATCCTGTGTATCCGTCTCCAAAATCCCAGAACCGACTTGTTATGGTACCCGATCCGGCGCTCGAGGCATTCGAATTAAATTGAACCTCTAGAGGTGCACAACCCGACGTTGGAGTTTTTGTAAAACTGACACTTGGTTTGTTGTATACTGTTATGCTCAATGTCTCAGTGTCAAACACGGATGAGTTATTCTGATCGTAGGCCGTTAAGGTTATGACATATGTTCCAGGCGTAGCATACACAAAGGTTGGATTCTGCAACGTGGATGAGTTTGTTCCATCGTCCCAGGAATAGGCCAAGGTAATTCCGCTGGTCGCTGTGCTTTGATTCGTAAATTGGTTAACAAGCGGAGCACAACCTGATGTATTATTTGTTGAGAACGCAGCTGTGATTTGTCCAAACGCTTGGCCTGAAAAAATCGTTATGCATAATATGATTAGTAGTCTGATCATTCGTCTTCTGAAAGACATATATTAGGCGCTAAATTACTTTAATCCATCGGCAATCCAACACGTGTACATTAAGACGTATTATAAGGTTTTATGTTTGGTTTTAGGGCTATCTGCCCTAACGTCAATTGGTTATGCGCAAGATTTGCATTTTAGCCAGTTTCAGCATGCCGCTGTTTTATTAAGTCCGACAGAGACTGGTAACTACTTTGGAGACTGGCGGGTAATTAACAATTACAGAAATCAATGGGCGAAAATTGGCAGGCCGATCACAACGGCTGCGGTTGCGTTTGACCGACAGATCTACTTCAACAACCAGAAATTTAGTTTCGGAGGCCAGTACGTATATGATGAAGGAGGCGATTATTTGCTTGTTCACCAAAAGTTTTTATTGGCGGCTGCCTATCATCAAACAGTTGGACACAACACATTCCGAATCGGTGTACAAGGCGGAGTGGTGCAAAAACGATTGAATAGCGGAGGCTATTCCCTACCCGACCAATGGGATCAGCAAACGGGACGGTTCAATTCAAACCTTCCGACAGGAGAACAGCTTTACCGAAGAATCATCTACTACCCAGATTTCAACATCGGTGCCTCATATCGCACTAAAATCTGGAAACTAAAACCAGAGGCAACGTTGTCTTTGTTTCATATCAATAGACCCAACGAGTCCTTCTTCTATGAGGAGAACAAGCTAAAAATCAGAAAAGCCATATTCATACGCTCCCTTATTAAGATTAATAAGCAATGGACGCTTGACCCACAGTTTCTTTATATGTGGCAAAACAAAAGCATTGACTTTGTTATTGGATCATACGCCAATTACCGGTTGTCGAGTAACTTTTTGAAGGCCCAATATGCCTTCGCAGGAATCTCCCTTAGAAACTCACTTATTCGAAATTGGGATGCTTTCATATTTACCGGTGGGCTTCAATTTAATCGCCTTCGAGCGGCTATTAGTTATGACGTAACGGTGAGTCAACTTCGCTTGGCAAACTCCTATTCTGGAGCGGTTGAAGTTGCTTTAATATATACAGGGTTTAGCAGCGTCCTGGGCAAACGAGCAATACCTTGTAATAGATTGTAATGGGTAAAATGCTTCGATACGTTCTCTTCACACTTTGCACCATTCTCCTATTGGAGCCTCTGTCAGCACAGCAACTTATTGGTGACAGCCTCACTCGAAAGTCAGCGTTTAAGGTGAAGCGCATGGCCAAACAGAGTCTCCGATACAACGATACATACTCGGCAATTGAGCTATACGAACTTTACATTAAAAAGCGGCCTAAGAAAATTGGGGCACAGTTTGAACTCGCGCAATTAAGGCAGCAAACCCGGGATTACGCAACCGCACTTGATCTCTATTCGCAGGTTACGAACACGGAGCCCGATCTTTTCCCCAAGGCTTGGTTCTATAAAGGTCAATGCGAAAAGCATCTCCAGAAATACATAGAAGCAGAAGTATCGTTTGAAGAATTTAAGGATCGATATCGAGGGCTGAAGGATAAGAGCAAGTTTCGGCGATTGATAAAAGCTGAAATGGCAGGAATCGTAATCGCCGATTCATTATGGAATAACAAGCTTCCAGTTTTGGTGAAGCCGATGAAGGAATTGAATCAAAAACACACAGAATCTAGTCCGATTTTCATCTCAGACTCACTCATGTACTTTTCGGCAATGGCAGACGATATACTGCCCATTATTGGATATGACGATAGTGTTTCCGCTATTCCTAGAATGAAAATATTTGAGTCTAAACTAGTCAATGGTGAATGGTCTGCTCCTACACTTCTCGAAAGTGAAATCAATGACCAAGACTACCACATCACGAATCCGGTTATCGGACCAAAAGGGAAATACCTCTACTATTCGGTTTGCGCCGAAAATTGGCAAGGAAAAATCGTTTGTCGCATATTTCAAAGTCGGTTGGTCAATGATGTCTGGAAGCGGCCCGAAGAAATGGGATTTGGGATAAACGAGTCCGGCTTCACTTCAACACAAGCGGCAGTCGCAGTAGAGCCTAAACGAAAAAGAACCATTCTATATTTTGTGAGTGATCGTCCAGGTGGTAAAGGGGGAAAGGATATTTACTTCACTCGTTACAATGTTCGAAACGAGGAATGGAGCAAGCCACGAAACTGTGGGAGTAAATTAAATACTGTTGGAAACGAAGAGACTCCTTGGTTTGACAAGTCGAGGGGTACCATGTATTTCAGTTCAGATGGTCATCCAGGTATTGGTGGTATGGATGTCTTTTCATCCGTTGGAATGATGAGCAAATGGTCCATCCCGAAAATCTCAGGTGTTCCGATCAATAGCGCTGCAGATGATATTTATTTTAAGAAACAACCAAGGGAACGATATCAGGTAATTGTAAGCAATCGGCCGGGATCTTTGTCTCTGTGGAATACAACGTGTTGCGATGATATTTATGAGGTTTTCTATCCTTCAAATATTGATATGATCATAAAGGTCACAGGATTTGAAACAAGCGCCGATATTGAAAAATTAGAAGACCGACGGCCAGTTAAGGAGGGCACAACGAACATCTATTTATTGGATCCCGAATCAGGCGAACGCTATTTGATTCAGACCGATTCGATGAACGGAGGAAAATTGGAACTCAGTTTAGAGCCTGGTTCCATTTATCAAATTGAAATTGAAAAGCCCGGTTATTTCAGCGCAACCTCGATCGTTGATACCCGGAAAAACAACATCAACGACACTGCAAGTGCGGAGTTGACAATTAAAAAGTGGGATGAAAAACCCATCATCATTCCGAACATTTATTTTGATTTCGGAAGTGCGGATCTCACATCAGAATCAAGGAATACGGTAGACACCACCATTTTCAAATTGCTTACTGAAAACCCAACGATCATTGTCGAAATATCTGCTCACACAGATAGCAAAGGATCTAGTGCATTGAACAAGAAACTAAGCCAGCGTCGTGCAGAAAGCATCACCAAGTATCTTATTCAAAAAGGAATTGATAAGGAACGTCTTAGTGGCGTGGGTTATGGTGAATCTAAACCCATTGCGCCAAACGAAAATCCTGATGGCACGGACAATCCTGATGGACGCGCCAAAAATCGACGGGTTGACTTTAGTGTAACGGGCACCAAACTCGATATTATTTCGAGCGACTAGGCTCAGATTAATACTCACCTTTGCCACATGTCTTTCACAGATGTCAAAATAAAGAATCGCAAGGCTTCATATGAATATGAAATCCTTGACAAAGTAACCGCTGGCATTCAGCTTCAGGGTACGGAGATTAAGAGCATCCGTCATGGAAATGCAGGAATAAACGAGGCCTTTTGTCAAATTAAGGGTGATGAGATTTTCGTCGTCAACATGCATATTGCTGAATATGAATTAGGCACATACGCCAATCATGAGCCAAAGCGGGTTCGGAAGCTTTTAATGCACAAGAACGAAATTGCGAAGTGGAAGAAAAAGGTGAATGAAAAAGGCTACACGTTGATCCCTACCCTACTTTTTATTTCTGATAATGGAAAGGCAAAGCTTAATGTGGCGTTAAGCCAAGGAAAGAAGATTCATGATAAACGAGATTCCATCAAGGATAGAGACTCCAAGCGCGAACTCGATCGCTTAAAAAAGGCGTTCTAGTTTTTCTTAAGCTCCATCGTTTGAGAGCTGATGTCTTGTCCACCGCCAAACGATCTGATTTCGGAATACGACAACTTCATGTCTTCACTTGATAGACCTACAATGTCATAAACCTCGCCTTCTCGTGCCTCATCATAAGTCACCACATTTACATTTGTCCCTTGATCGCTTCGAGTTATTTTCCGTTCTGTTAGCAATAACAGCAGCTTTGATTTTGAAGGTGAATTGTTCCCGCCAGTAAACTCCCAGTTTCCAGTTTCTTCCGTCGTTTCTGTGTATTCCGCTCTATTAAACACGGTATCTTCAGGAACATTGGCCACATATGTGATTGTATATCCCCCTTGCCGATCGATGCTCATTTCCCATTCGAGGGCATACACAGCGCTGATGGTGTCATCAATGGTGCTTGTTAGAGTAGTGCCATCGTAGCTTTGTGAGATTACCCCATTAACGCTCTCAGCCTTCGTAACTGTCCAAGTTCCCGCGATACGCGATTTTCTGGTGACCAAGCTAAAAACAGGATCTTCCTCCCCCTTTTGGCATCCAAGATTGACTCCTAATATTAGAATTAGTGCAACGGAGAGCAGTCTCATAATGAAAAGAAGTAACTGAGGGTGAACTGAACTCTAGGATCAACAAAAAACTGGGTATTAACAACTCGGGTCGAGCTCAGCTGTCGCGTGGTTGTAGCACTGCCGCTCGTAGGATCAATTTGCAAGACTTCCTGTCGGTCGCCGCCTGTGGCCAAATAATGGATGCCCATTCCATATTCCAATCCAGCACTTAGTCGCTTAGCGACAAAATAATTGAATCCTACACTTGCCTTTGCGCCGAAACTAAACCCACCTGCCTCTGTAACGGTTCTGTTGTATTTCGAAGTACCTGTTGTGTCACTAATATTGGTTGTTGCGCCGGCGCTGAACTGGCCCACAACTCCCGCTTCACCATCAATTGCCAAATAAGGATCTAATCTTTTGGATCCTTTAAAATGAAACTCCAATCCTGGACGAATCGAAAATGCCGATTGACGTGCCGTAGAATCAAACTCAACCAAGTCTTTCCCAACGCTATCTGTGTTTAAAAACCGCGCCGAATAAATTGTTGGAGCAAGCCCCATCCGAAAAGTCATGTTGTCGTTAATTACATAACGAAAGAGAAGGGTGTTTTCACCTCTTAGATCTTGCCTAGGAGAAGTGGTTATGTTGCTTACCAATCCGTTGACATTTACAGTTATCCCCAAATCCTTAGCCGATGGTAAAAACTCCTTTTCAGTAGTTGAAACTGAATCCATCACCTGCGCCTGGACACTTATTGAAAGGAAGACTAAAGAAAGAACTATAAGATTCTTCATATGGTTGTGATTTATTCGGCTTAACGATTTCAATAATTAATTATTTCATTGTGCCATATCGGTCTTATCCAACATAGGAACAAATTGAAAGTCACCGTGTTCGGTGGTTTTAAATTCAGTTTCGGATATTCTATCTACCACGAGCATTTTCTGCACGCCATTAAACTCACCAACTGGCACTACAAGACGTCCACCTATTTTAAGCTGATTTTTAAGCTCTTCTGGAATAAACGGAGCCCCGCAAGTGACAATTATTTTATCAAATGGCGCGAAACCCGGTCTGCCCTTGTAACCATCTCCATAGAAACAACGTGCTTTAAGGTGGAACTTTTCTAGTAAAATGGTCGATTTTTCATGCAATGCGCGCTGCCTCTCAATTGTAAAAACCTTCGCACCTAGTTTAACAAGAACTGCCGTCTGGTAGCTACTTCCTGTTCCAATCTCGAGCACCTTCTCACGCTTTTTAATGTTCAATAGCTCAGATTGAAACGCCACCGTGTATGGCTGAGAAATGGTTTGTCCTGAACCTATTGGAAAAGCCTTATCCTCATAGGCAAACTGCAAGAATGCGGTGTCAAAGAAAAAAAGGTGACGCGGTATCTCACCGATTGCCTGTAGCACATTCTCATCCTTTATTCCCTTTTCACGTAAATGCTCCACTAGCAATTTTCGCATTCCTTGATGTCTAAATCCGTCTTCCATTGATGCCTCGAAAATATCCATTTCGACAATCGCATGTTCAATGAATATAAATTGATTGGCAAGACAACGGTAAATAGCCTTGACATTTGCGATAACAATAAAAAAGCGCATGTCTAGGATCAAAATCGGAGTAATGGGAGCGGGTCACCTTGGAAAAATTCATCTGAGACTCATTAAAGAGTTAAGCGATGTTTACGAAATAGTCGGCTTCCACGACCCAAACACCGCCATGAGCAAGGAAGTGGCGAAGGAGTATGACATTCGATATTTCCCAACTGCGATTGAATTAATAGAGGTCTGCGATGCGATTGACATCGTAGCTCCTACCCTTTCACACTTCGACATTGCTCAACAGGCGTTGCGCTTGCATAAGCACATATTCATTGAGAAACCTATTACCAACACATTGGAAGAGGGGAAAAAGCTCATTGAGCTTACCCATGAGGCCAAGGTTTGCGCTCAGGTTGGTCATGTTGAACGTTTTAATCCGGCGTTTCAAGCTGCATATCCTCATTTTGAACAAGTTATGTTTATTGAAACACACCGGCTTGCTGAATACAATCCTCGCGGTACGGATGTTTCTGTCATCCTTGACCTAATGATTCACGATATCGACATTGTTTTGAAAGTGGTAAATGGAAACCTCAGAAAAACAAGCGCCAGCGGTGTTGCTGTGATTAGCGATAACCCAGACATATGTAATGCCCGACTTGAGTTCGATAATGGCTGCGTTGCCAACTTAACAGCCAGTAGAATTTCCTTAAAGAATATGCGTAAGTCACGATTCTTTCAAAAGAACGCATACATAACGGTCGATTTTCTTGAGCGTAAAACAGACATCGTCCAAATACAAGACGCAGACCCAACAGATCCATTTGGGATTGTGATAAATGCTGGAGAAAACCGTCCGCCTCAGCAACTCATCTTTGACAAACCTGCAGTTCAGGAATCCAACGCGATTTTAGAAGAATTGAAATCGTTTGCACATTCTATCAATACCGAGTCAAAGCCTGAAGTCACAGTGGAAGATGGATATGGAGCTCTTCAAGTAGCCCATCAAATTTTGGATCAAATAAACCTTACGAATTCTATTTTCGCGGCTTAAATTCTTGGGATAAAATAAACGCGGCATAATTGCGTTTGGATGTCCTATTTAACCTACTGAACATTGAACTCGATTCATTCAGTTTTCTTGTTTCTATTCCTCAACATCGTCCTTGGGTCTTGCTCCCTATTGGAACCGGACGAACTTGTACCTTCTTATATCCAAATTGATTCATTTGCACTTGTGGACAATCCAAATGCAGACGAGGGATCACTGACAAATCAAATCGTAGATGCTTGGGTGTTCATAGATGATGAAATGATTGGCATATTTGAATTGCCAGCCAAAGTACCTGTCCTCACCTCAGGTAATCATAAGCTCACAGTAGGCCCTGGTATATTGGTGAGTACAAACTCCACAATTCGAGAAAACTACCCCTTCTACAATGCACATGTCGATCAAAACTTCTCATTGATCGCCGGAGAATCTGTCGACCTCATCCCTCAAACCTCTTATAGAGATGAGGGTTCTACATATGAGTATATAGTTGTTGACGATTTCGAAACGGCGTTTACTCAGATTGATAGTTTTTCGGGCAGTGCAGCCGCAATTCTGAAAACTGAGGCCGATGGGTATGTATATGACGGCACCGGATCAGGCCTGGTAACGATATCTAAAAACGACTCTCTTGTAGCGCTGCGCACTCCGGCCTACCAATTTCCGGCAAGTTCAAAACCTGTGTATATGGAGATGGACTATTTCAGTGATTATTCGGTGACAATTGGCGTTTTTGTCAAGAATATTGGAATTCAGAATGAAGTAATCGACTATCTCACCATAAAGCCAACAACGGACGAGGATGGAGAAGAAGCTTGGAAGAAAGCTTATGTGGAACTAACTTCAATCACAAGCGCAGCAGCGAATCCAGAGAGTTTTTATGTATTTTTTAATGTCCGCATTGAATCTCCCGCACTCCGAAAAGACGGACACTTTGCCTTAGACAACATAAAGTTCATGTATCAAAGATGAATGCAGGCTTACAGCGTTTAAAGTATCTCATCAGTGATTCACTAACTGCCTCTTTGGCATATCTGATCGTATTTACATTCCGCAAGTCGGTAATCGAATCCAAGGTGTTTGGAGCGGACGTAATGGTCATCTATGATCAAAAATTCTTTCTCAGCCTACTTTCCATTGTAATTTTTTGGTTGATCCTTTACGCCGCAACTGGTCAATATCGAAATATCTATCGCAGGTCTAGGTTACGCGAGTTCACGCAAACATTTTCAATTACCCTGCTTGGGTCAATTTTCCTGTTTTTCACTATAATCCTCGATGATTATATCGAAGATTACAAGAGCTATTACTTATCATTCGCCATACTCTTTTCGGCTCAATTTCTACTGACTGCAATAGGCAGGTTCATTTTATCAACGATGAATGCAAGGAAGATTCATTCGCGTAAATATGGATTTTCCACTCTTATGATTGGAAGCAACGAAAATGCTCTTCGGCTATTTCAGGAATTGGAATCACAACGGAAGTCTTCTGGTTTCGTTTTTAAAGGCTTCGTCCATATCAACGGGGGAAAAAATCACTCACTAGAAGGCAGTCTGGCGCACCTTGGACACGTTCGAGAAATTGAGGCTGTCATTGAAAAGAATGAGATTGAAGATGTCATTATCGCATTGGAGAGTAATGAACACGATAAAATCGGCCAGATTCTAAACGTTCTAGACGGAATGGATGTGAATATTAAGATCATTCCTAAGATGTATGATATCATGAGTGGCCGAGTTAGAATGACTTCGATTCTAGGAGCCCCACTCATTGAAGTGACGCAGGAAATAATGCCTGCATGGCAACAGTTTACAAAGCGTGCGCTGGATATTGCTATTAGTATTTTCTGCCTTCTACTCTTACTTCCTGTCTACATTTTAATTGGCCTCCTCGTGAAGCTTTCCTCAAAGGGGCCAATCATTTATAGCCATGAGCGCATTGGCATTTTCGCTAAGCCGTTTAGAATTTTCAAATTCCGATCGATGTATCTGGATGCCGAAAAAAATGGCCCGGCACTTTCGAGCGAGAATGATAGCAGGATCACCCCGATCGGAAAATTCCTGAGACGCTCAAGATTGGATGAGATACCACAATTCTACAACGTGCTAATCGGAGACATGAGTTTAGTGGGACCGAGACCAGAGCGGGCTTACTTTATTGAAAAGATTGTAGAGCGTGCGCCACACTATAAGCACTTACAAAAGGTAAGACCAGGAATCACATCCTGGGGTCAGGTAAAATTTGGATACGCAGAAAACATCGATCAGATGATTGACCGACTTCGTTTTGATTTACTCTACATCGAAAACATGTCGTTGCTTGTAGATTTCAAAATATTGATTCACACGGTCTTAATTGTCCTCCAAGGAAGAGGGAAATAAAAAAGGGGTTACAATTAAAATTGCAACCCCTTTTCTTATTCGTGAATGAAAGAGATTACATCTCCTCCATTTCAATCATCTTGAATGGGATGTTTATGATAGCCTGGTAATCCTCACCAGCTTCTAACATGTCTTCATCATCCTCTTCATAGTGCCAATTGATGGTAATGCTTGTTTTACCATTGATCGACTCAAGCTTTTTAAATACGTCAAGGATACATTTGGAAGAACTCGTATTGAAGTACTCCAACTGAACATTTACCTGTGTTGTGCCCAAAGGGCCTTCACCGTAAGAACCGATCCAATCGACTAATGGCTTATAAAATTCTACTGCATTCTCGGGAATAGAGCGTCCTTTGACTTCTAACACGCCGGAATCTGCATTGAAATTCACCGTTGGCGTTTTGGGCGTTCCTTCAATTTTGATTGGATCCATCTTTTACTATTTGGTTTTTGATATTGGTTAGACTTTAATTTTTAAAATAAACAATCCGTAGTCCTCATTGATACTTGCGAAATCGTAATCTAATTTATTTCCAGATTTACGAGCTATATCTATCATTCCCAGACCACCTCCTCCGTGCACACTATACTGTCCGTTATTTAAAACTTCTTTGTAATGTGCTCTCAGACCCTCTTTATCTAGGCTGTTTACTTTATCCAGTTTTGACTTTAGCGGCGGAACATTGTCCAACACTAAATAATTCGCGGCTAATATATTGTATTCTCCATTCTTTCGTGCAAGAATAAAGCGCGCAGTCTTTTTTTGATCGCCGTTATCAAGAATCTCCTGCGCTTGAGCATCGGTGTGGTGATATAAATTTTGAAGTGCTTCCACTAAAATATTATAAACCTTCCGACTCTTTTTAAAATCTTCCTCTTGTTCTTCAAGCATAGACTCAATATCTCTCAAAGTTTCGGTGAGCACTGATTCGGTAATTTCACCCTCAAATGAGCGTAAAACCTCACCACCAGTGGTCATTTCTTCTTCGAAGCTATCTATTGTTGGGCTTTGCAAAAGGCTTAATTTCGAGCAAATATAGCCGTTATTGCCGTCTATCGCACCACGAATCAGCCAACTATTAACCACGAATTCTTCACAATTCGTCATTCGATTCGTTCTTAAACATATAGATATCGATCAAGACCTTTGCTTTCTTAAATTTGCCGCCTTAATATATCAGAAAAACATATGAAGAAAGTACTATCAATCGTAACGGTAATAATGACCTTGGTTTCAATCCAATCACGAGCGGATGAAGGCATGTGGCTACCAATGTTAATAAAGCGGTTAAACTATCAAGACATGCAGAAGCATGGTCTGCAACTCACGGCAGAGGAAATCTACAGTGTAAACAACTCAAGTTTAAAGGATGCCATCGTGGCTCTAAACGGAGGTTCGTGTACCGCTGAAACAATTAGCGAAAAGGGATTGCTTCTTACCAATCATCACTGTGCTTTCGGTGTAATCCAAGACAATTCATTGCCTGAACATGACTATCTAACCGACGGTTTTTGGGCCATGGCTATGAAACAAGAGCTACACGCAAAAAACATGTCGGCCAGTTATCTTATAGAAATGAGAGATGTGACCGATGACATTCTTTCTGAAATAAGCATTACACTAAGCGGCGAGGAACGGTCAAAGGCTGTGAGAGCTGCAATTCAGGCTGTAACTGAAAAAGTTAAAGGAGAAGTTGAAGAGCATTACGATGTGCGCGTAAAGGGATTCTTTGAAGGAAACGAATACTATCTATTTGTTTATGAAACATTTAGAGATTTAAGATTGGTTGGAGCTCCTCCTTCATCTATTGGGAAATATGGAGGCGATACTGACAATTGGATGTGGCCACGTCACACCGGCGACTTTTCTCTATTGCGTGTATATATGGGTGAAGATGGAAAACCAGCGGATTACTCTGAATCAAACATCCCTTATAAGCCAAAGCACTTTCTACCAATTTCAATAAGTGGAGTTGAAAAAGGCGACTACACCATGATAATGGGCTACCCTGGAAGCACCGATCGATACTTAAGTAGCTATGGTGTAAAGCAACAACTTGATTTCCGTCAGCCAAGTGTTGTGAAGATTCGAGAGCAACGACTCGCTCTCCTTAAAGAAGACATGAATTCTAGTGCCGCTATTCGAATTAAATATGCAAGCAAATACGCTCAGGTTAGTAATTACTGGAAGTATTTCATTGGTCAACAAAGAGGACTGAAACGACTCAAGGTCCAAGATCAAAAGAAGGAATTGGAAGATGAATTTGATGCATGGGTGAACAAAAAGCCCGAGCGAAAGGAGATCTACGGGAACGTAACCAAGGAGTGGGCGTCAGGATTCGAGAACGACTCAAAAACCATCCTCTTTAGAACATATTTTGGCGAGTGTATTTTCGCCAGTGAGGCTACATTAATGGGTTGGAGAACCTCACAACTATATGGTGCTCTGAGCAAAGAATCTCCTAATCAAGAGGAAATAGATGCCGCCGTTGAAGGTGTTCGCTCTCGGGCTTCAAAATTCTTTCAAGATTACAACCGACCTACAGATGAGAAAGTTTCGGCGGCGCTTTTCAAAATGTTCCACGATGATATACCGGCGGATCAGCTTCCAGAATTTTTCAAAACTATGGTGAGCAAAAGCAAAGGAGATTATGCCAAAATGATTTCAAAAATGTATGCAAAGAGCATTTTTGCGGATGAGGCAAAGTTCAATGCATTTCTTGACAACCCATCTAAAAAGGTATTGGATAAGGATCCAGTTTATCAGTTTGCATCAAAGTTCATAAATCACTACCGCGGAGTTATTATTCCTATGACGGGTGAAGCCGGAAGCCAAATTGACAACTCAAACAGGTTGTTTGTAAATGGATTGCGCAAAATGAACTCAGATAAGACGTATTACCCTAATGCCAACTCAACAATGAGAGTGACTTATGGAAATGCTCTAGATTACTACCCAGCCGATGCGATGTATTATAACTATTACACGACCATTGAGGGTATCATGGAAAAGGAAGATCCAACCAACGATGAATTTGTTGTTCCTGCAAAGCTTAAAGAGTTATATCAAAAGAAGGACTACGGACAATATGGTCAGGATGGTACGCTTAGAGTATGTTTCCTTTCAAACACCGACATTACAGGTGGAAACTCGGGAAGTCCCGTAATCAACGGTCAGGGTCAACTAATTGGCTGTGCCTTTGACGGAAACTGGGAGGCAATGAGTGGCGATATCGCATTCGAGCCGAAACTTCAACGTACGATCGCCGTTGATGTTCGCTACATACTTTTCATTATCGATAAGTACGCTGGCGCACAAAACATCATAGATGAGCTTTCCTTGGTTAAGACCAAGAAGAACGCAAAAGATCAACCGCAAAGCACGCCTTCTATTCAACCTATTAAGGCTAGCAAGTAAATGAAAGATGAGTGGTTTAGGACATGGTTCGATACCGACTACTACCACATTCTATATAATCATAGAGATGACAAAGAAGCGCGTGAATTTATTGACGCGCTTCTTTCATTTTTAAAGCCCGTAAATGGTTCAACGTTTTTGGACGTAGCGTGCGGTAGAGGTCGACACTCACTGCAGCTATCAGAAAGAGGTTATCCAACCGTGGGTATTGATTTATCGGCAAACAGTATATCATTTGCCAAGCAGCAAGAGTGTGATCGACTTCGATACAATGTACGTGACATACGCGAACCGTTTGAATGTGGAACGTTTCATTTTGCATTGAATCTCTTTACCAGTTTTGGGTATTTCGATTCAATTGCAGAACACCTTACAGCGTTACGAAATATTCACTCGGCCCTTGAGCCAAATGGCATTTTTGTACTTGATTTTCTAAATAGAAACTTCGTTTCCCAGAATAGCGACGTAAAAAAAATCCCACTAGGTAATCTACACTTTACAACTTCCAAGGAAATTGTAGGTGCACATATTACTAAGAAAATAACGGTTCAGGATGGTGACATCAAGGAGACATATAGAGAGCAAGTATTGGCCTTTTCACACGACGAGCTCATAGATTTAATTTCGCAAGCTGGCTTTAACATATTGTCGGTGCACGGCAATTATCAAATGGAAACGTTTGAGCAATCTCACCCTCGTGTTATTATAATTGCACAAAAGAAATAGATGACATTTTATTTCATTGGATTATTGGTTTCACTCGCATGTGGTCTGTGGTTTATTATCAAACCCCCAGAAAACAAAAAGTGGATATTTCTATTTCTGGCATCAGGTGGCGCGTTCTTAATGACGATCATCTTTACGCACATTTTACCTGAGTTATTTGAAGTAATTCCCGAACAAGCAGGCTACGCACTCTTAGCTGGATTTTTGATTCAAATACTCCTGGAGAATTATTCGAAAGGCATAGAACATGGCCACGCACATTCAAAACAATCTACGCAGGCACTATATATTTCATTCTTTGCTCTGTGCCTTCACGCCTTAATCGAAGGCATGCCTATGGCATCCATTCTGTTTAAATCTACAACGGCGTTCCATCATCAATTGACGATTGGAATAATGCTGCATAAAATTCCGGTAGCAATTACCCTAGCAATGCTCTTGTCAAAGTCAGGCATCGCAAAAAACAAATCGATTCTATTGCTCTTCATTTTCATTCTATGCACGTTAGCCGGAAGTTTACTACAGTATACCATTGGCGAGAGCACGGGGCATGCGGCGTCATCGTGGATGTTTATAAACCTTGGTCTAACCGTTGGTATTCTTCTTCATGTTTCGACGACCATACTCTTTGAAAGTTCGGACCATCACAAACTCAGTCCAACCCGTGTTTTCGTAATCGCAATTGGTATTGGCTTGGCGTTGATCAGCTAGCGCTAGTCTTCGCTTCTTCCCAAATTTCATCCATTTCTCCAAGTGTCATATCACTTAAAGACTTGCCCATTTTCAAGGCCCTAGCCTCAAGAAATTGAAATCTGCTGATAAACTTTTTATTCGTTCGCTCCAGCGCATCCTCAGGGTTTACGTCTACAAATCGTGCATAGTTAATGAGCGAAAACAGTACATCTCCAAATTCATCTTCAACCTTGCTCAAGTCTGATCCAGAATCAAGTTCTGCTTTTAATTCTCCCAGCTCTTCTTGCACTTTCCCCCATACCTGCTCTTTGTTGTCCCAATCAAACCCTACTCCCCTAGCCTTCTCTTGAATACGATTCGCTTTTATCATGGCGGGCAGACTTTTGGGCACGCCCTCCAGCACAGACTTGCGCCCTTCCGTCAGCTTAATCTTCTCCCAATTGCGCTTCACCTCTTCTTCGTCCTGGACTTCTACATCACCATAAATATGAGGATGCCGACGAATCAATTTTTCATTAACCGAAGCCAGAATGTCTGCAATATTAAAGGCCCTTTTTTCATGTCCTATTTGAGCATAAAAGACAATATGCATGATCAGGTCACCCAACTCTTTCTTTACCTCCTCTAGGTCATTGTCAATGATGGCATCGCTTAACTCGTAAGTTTCCTCAATGGTTAAATACCGTAGCGATTCAATGGTTTGTTTACGATCCCAGGGACATTTTTCCCTGAGTTCACTGATAATCTCAATTAATCGTTCAAATTCTAAAAGTTCGGGTCTCATTTTGTCGTCTTAAATTCTTTGGTGATAATCAAAGTCAGTCAATGTGCGATTTGTTTACAATCTTCGTCTTTTATTTCGAATGTCAACTCGAATTCCAAGCTTGAAAAAATCATTTTACCTCCTCTCTGGCTTCTTTCTGATGTGTACTCAACTGAGTGCTCAATATAGTCTTGAAGCAAAGGCGCATTTTGGTTTTGTAATACCGCATAGAAATGGAGTGGACAACCTAATTCAAGATCACGTTCAAGGGCTTGAAATCAACCTAGAAAAGCAAACCTCAGGATTAAAGCATTGGCATCATCAATGGAACCTTCCTAAGGTTGGCTTGAGCTTTTATGGCGCCGACCTTGGGAACCCTAAACAGCTAGGATACAGCTTTTCACTATTCCCATATATTAAGTTCAGTACTAGTGAGGATAGAAGACTGATGTTTCAACTAAAAATGGGATCCGGGATCGGATATGTGACAAAGGCGTTTGACCCAGATGAGAATCATAAAAATGTAATGATTGGATCAAGAGGGAATATTAGTGCGGGGATCACGGGGGAAACGCGATATCAATTTTCGAAGAATCTCAGTGCCTCCGCGGGCCTTTCTTTGATGCATTATTCAAACGCTTCTTACAAAGTTCCCAATCTGGGGATTAACCTTCCTTCAATTAGCCTGGGACTTGACTATGCATTTAATCGAATCGAGACTCAAGACCCCATCGACAGTTTACTTAAGAAAGGACGGTTCGAAGGTGTCATCTATGGCACATTTGGATTGAAGGAAAACTATCCTATAGGACGTAAGAAGTATCCCATTTTTGGGGTTTCCACACAGGTCTCCAAGTATTTTGGCTACAGAAGCAAGGTCAGCGGAACATTCGATATTTTCTATAACACGTCTATCATTCCTCAGGATGAACCTCAACCAAGTAGCTTGGGAGAAATGGTCTCGGCCACAGCACAAGGGTTTATGCTCTCTTATGGAATGAATATCGATAAATTGAGTTTATCATTCGGACAGGGAATCTATATCCGAAGTAAATATTCGATTGACAGTAGTTTCTATCACCGCATTGCAGCCTCGTATGTTCTAAACAATCGAATTGCCTTAAGATGGGTTGTCAAAACCCATTTCTTTAAAGCAGATAATTTTGAAATTGGAATAGGCTATCGTTTTCTATGAAGCAATCTGGATTCATATACTGTTTAGTCTTGTCCATCACCCTTTTCGGATGCAACGACAAGTGCCTTAACTCATTAGGGGATCAAACTTCTGAGTTTCGCAACTTGGACGGTTTTGATAAGATCAATATTGGAAAAAAGATCAACTTGTTTATCTCAATCGACTCTGTTTATTCCGTTCGAATTGATGCCGGGGAAAACATTATTCAAAATATCGTCACCGATGTCGACGATGAAGGCTGGCTAACAATAACGGATCAAAATACGTGTGATTGGATTCGAACATATGACCATGAAATTAACATGTATGTGGCCCTCCCAGAGTTGGTTCATTTATTTGCATCCAACACTGGAAACATTATTGGACTTGACACCATCCGCACCAAGGTATTTCGGTTTGATCAGCAAATTGCGAGCGGGGTAAACGAATTGACAATTGTGTCAGACACCGCTTTCATCAAGCTTCATACAGGCACAGGAGACATGACGTGCTTTGGTGAAACCAAGAAATTGTACATCTATTCTTCCAGCTATGGATATGTGGATTGTAAAGAATTCTTTACTCCTGAGGCGTGGGTTACTGCTCGAAACAGCGGTGATGTGCAGGTTTACTCAAGCGATTCATTAGAGGCATTTATTCATTCTGAAGGTAACATCCATCTATACGGTGGTGCGGATAAAATATACCTGAACAGAACGGGTATTGGCGAGCTATTTAAAGAGGATTAAGTCAATTGAGCTATTAGACTGCAACTTGTTGAATGAGAACATAGGCTAGCGCTCCAGCGAATGCTTCTCGAAAATCACAAGCAACGGTTGCCCATTTTCCCCGATAACTCGATTCACCTCTTTCAAATTTTGATGTCCTTTTAAATATGCCAAGCTCAGGCCACCTTCTTTTACTGAAAACCACCAGTCCCACACCAACGCGCCATGAGCGTCGCTTCCATTTATAAAAGAGTCCATGGTTCGCGGACTCAATCTCGAGTCAAAAGGATCTCTATTAAACGCAACGCTCAGATATGGCGCATGGTAATACAACCGACTCGAATCGGTTGTCAGCACCATTTCTTTAGCCAGTGCATCCATTGCAACTTGAGTTTCAGACAAATAAAAGTCCTTCAATTTTATCCCTGCTGGATTTGATGTGAACGGAAATATTAATGCATAACCAACCGCAACTGCGAACCAAATTTTTTTTGCTAATGGGACCGGAATGGCGTTATACACAAGGATAAATCCTTTATAGCTTAAAATGGCAAGTAAGGGACCGATCGCAATGAGAACCCGATTCAGCCCCATTGAATGAAATAATCCCAACCACCAAAAAAGCGAATGTGCCGAGACGTACGCCATAACCAATCCAAGAACTAGCGCATTTGATTCTATGTTTGATTTAAGCCTTGTTTGAATCAACTGCCTACATGCAGAGACAATTCCGAGCCAAAACATTAGATATAACGGCACCCCCAATACGTACAAAAGCTTAAAAATAAAATCTTGGAGTCTTCCATGTCCATATCCCCCTTGGTCGGTATAAGGGATCTCGGTGAAAGTCCATAGGATGGTGTCATATTGTACGAGGCCTGCCAGTCCATAAACCAGATGGCCCGCCAAAAGCAATGGTAGCATGCGCCATTTCTTAATGAAAACAAGGTATGCTCCAAACACCAAAATCACGATGAGGCCTTCGCTTCTGATAAAAGGAAGAAGTGAGATCAGAAGTGTGGCCAAAATCAATTTCTTTTTCAAGGCAAAAAACACCGCAAGAATCAAGAAGAAGGCGAACATTGGCTCCGTAAGTCCAGAAAACATGAGCACAAGATTCAATGGAAAGAGCAGATAGAAAAGTGGAAGAATCAGGGGATACTTGAATCGCTCATATTTAGCCAGCATAAAAAGAATGAACATTGCCCCCATCGACAGAGACACATTCATTATTTTGACTCCAATAAACCCAAGCTGAGCGAAGGGGCTAGTCAATAAAACAAACAACGGCTTGGCCCAGTGATTAAAGAATAATTCGGGGTGATCAAACGCATGCTTCGCGTATAAGTAATGCGAGACGGAGTCGCCATCGCCACCAGTTCCCGGAAGTACAAAAGCCGAGATTAACAGTGCTATATAAATCGTTAAAAAGAAGACAACGTTTAACCGACTCATTGGGCAAAGTTAGCATTGACAGTCCTACTCGAATAAGTATCTTCGCACTATGAAAGTGATCTTACTTGCGGTCGTATTATTAGGCCTAGGCATTGCAGGAATTGCGGTAAAAATTTGGGGTAAAAAGGGTGGAGAATTCGCGGGGACATGTGCGAGCAACAATCCTATGCTCAGTGATAACTCCGGGACGTGCGGTGTGTGTGGTGCGAAGCCAAGTGAGCAGTGTCAGAAGTAACTTCTACACCCCAACAAGCTTTCACTCGGGATTTTCAATCAACCGCTTAATCTGCGGACTTATGAATGTTTTGTTCACCCCGGCAGAATCATATATCAGGTACACATAATTGCTTAAATACGTTTTCTCCTTTAGCAGACTTAAGGTCGAGTCCTTCCCAATAACCATAAATGCTGTAGCCATGGCATCGGCCTCTGCCGCTGACGAACCAAGAACTGTTGCACTTAGTAAGTTATGCTGCACCGGTATACCAGTGCTAGGATCAATCGTGTGTGCATATCGCACCCCATCTCGTTCATAAAACTTCCGATAGTTGCCACTCGTGGCCAAAGCTCGATTTCGGAGTTTAATAATTGCCTGAAGCGCTCGATTTTCCATGTCTGACTCAGGTTTGTCAATTCCGAATCGCCACAATTCCCCATCGGGCTTGGGTTTTCCAACAACAATTTCGCCGCCAATCTCGATAAAGAAAACTTCAATTTCTCTCACTCTAAAGACTTCAGCCACCTTATCTACGCTCCAACCTTGGCCAATTGCGTTGAAATCAAGTTCAAACTCAGATGCAGGTTTCCATAAAAAAATTGAGTCCGGTAACTTCTTCAAACCACCAAGCTCCGAGATCTCTAATTTCTCGCCCTTGAAATAAAATTTCAATGTATCAAACCCAACAAACCTTTTGAGTCGCTCAATTTCAGCGTCATCAACGGCACTCGGATTTTCAAACTTCTCAGGCCCAAAACCCCATAAACTTACGAGTGGTTTAACCGTTGGGTCAAAGGCACCGTCTGACGCTTGAAACGCGTTCCAAGACTCAATAAGAACCTCCATGAATAATCGATCTACATTGCCACCGCTATCTGACTCATTCCAACGATCAATCACTGAATTGGGTAGATACGTGGATATGCTCAAATCAATGGCATCAAGCACGCTATCAACCTCCGGCTTCAGGTTTCGTTCCCGAATATCGTAGTAAGCAATATTCCATGTTGTGCCTTGCGCTTCACCTTGGATGGTGGTCTTAAATTCTTCCGCCGTGGTCTTTTTCAGGTCGGGATTGCAGGACGTTCCAATAATGGCAATCGTGAGGACCAAGGATAGATTGAACCAAAAATCCCCTTGACACAGGCCAAAGGGATTTGAAAAAATTTTATGTGGATTATCCTCCAAAATCATCGAATGCGACATTTTCAGGTGGGACACCCCAATCATCAGCCATTTTAAGCACTGCCTGATTCATCATCGGTGGTCCACAGAAATATACCTCGAGATCTTCTGGGGCATCATGCTTAGCGAGATATTGATCGATGACAGCATTGTGAACGAATCCAACAAAACCATCTCCTTCTGCCTCACAATCAGTCTTCACTTTCCAGTTGTCCTCTTCCATCGGTTCAGATAAAACCATGTAGAATTTGAAATTTGGAAAATCCTTTTCCAACGCTTTAAAGTGATCGATGTAGAATAACTCACGCTTTGATCTACCACCGTACCAATACGTTACTTTTCTTCCAGTTTTAATGGTTCTGAAAAGCTCATATAGGTGACTTCGCATTGGAGCCATTCCGGCACCACCGCCAATGTATAACATTTCGGCATCTGTATCCTTAATGAAGAATTCTCCATAAGGTCCAGAAATAATCACTTTATCTCCTTCTTTCTGCGCGAAAATGTAGGACGAAGCAATTCCTGGATTCACATCCATCCATTTGTTATTCGCTCGATCCCATGGTGGAGTAGCGATACGAACATTGAGCATAATCTCTCTTCCCTCTGCAGGATAAGAGGCCATTGAATAAGCGCGCTCAACCATTTCGTCATTCTTCATTACAAGTGGCCATAGGTTAAATGTATCCCACTCCTTCTTGAACTTATCTGGTTCACCCGGGTGCTCCTTTGGGTGTGCCGTGATATCCATGTCTGAAAATTTTATCTCGCACGGTGGAATTTCAATTTGGATATATCCACCAGCTCGATATCCCATGTCTTCCGGAATTTCGACCACAAACTCTTTAATGAAAGATGCCACGTTGTAATTACGCACTACTACCGCATCCCATTTCTTGATACCAAAGATTTCTTCTGGAATTTCAATTTCCATGTCTTCTTTGATCTTGACTTGACATCCAAGTCGATAATGATCTGCAATCTCTTTTCTTGAAAAGTGAGGTTCTTCGGTTGGAAGAATTGACCCGCCACCGCTTGTCACTTGACATACACATTGCACACATGTTCCACCACCACCACAGGCCGACGGTAAGAAAATGCCATTGTTGCTCAGCGTGCTCAACACCGTTCCTCCGGCGTCAACTTCAATTGTTTTTTCCCCGTTTAAAACCACCTTCACCTTCCCACTTGGAGAAAGTTTGGCCTTGGCAAAGAGAATGATCGATACCAAAAGAAGGATGAAGAAGAGAAATACTACGATACTCGTGATTATTGTAGGTGCCATATCTAATTCTTAAAGTTCAATTCCCATAAAGGCCATGAATGCAACACCCATAAGCCCTGTGATTATAAATGTTATTCCCAATCCACGTAATGGAGCGGGAACATTTGAATATCTTATCTTCTCTCTAATGGCTGCAATAGCAACAATTGCTAAAAACCATCCAACTCCAGAGCCAAGTCCAAAAGATGTGGCTTCGGCAATGGTAGAATATTGTCTGTCTTGCATAAAGAGAGCTCCACCAAGAATGGAACAATTCACTGCGATAAGCGGCAAGAAGATACCAAGTGCGCCGTATAGTGCTGGGGCAAATTTTTCAACTGCCATTTCTACCAACTGAACCATGGAAGCGATAATTGCAATGAACATGATAAAGGAAAGAAAGCTGAGGTCTATTGCTGCAAAATCATCTCCTAACCAGGCAAGAGCGCCTTCTTTTAGCACGTAATTCTCAAGCAAATAGTTTACAGGAACCGTTATTCCGAGTACAAAAATCACGGCAAAGCCCAGTCCTACACCAGTTTTCACTGTTTTGGAAACTGCTAAGTATGAGCACATTCCCAAGAAATAGGCGAAAATCATATTCTCTATGAAGATCCCCTTGACAAATATGTTTACTAATTCGAGCATGTTTTCTTAGTGTTCTTCGATTAAAGCAGTGTTTTTAGCTCGCTGAATCCAAATGATAATACCAACTACGATAAGCGCCATCGGAGGCAAAATCATCATGTTGTTGTGAGCGTAGAACCCACCATTTGTGATTAACCATGCATCTGGAATGAAGTTCCAGCCCATTATTGAACCCGAACCAAATGCCTCTCGCACAACGGCTACAGCGATTAATATCCAGGCATAACCCATTGCATTGCCAATGGCATCAAGAATTGAAGGCCATGGCTTATTTGCTAGTGCAAAGGCTTCCAAGCGGCCCATTATAATGCAGTTTGTGATAATAAGGCCAACAAAGACACTAAGCGCCTTGCTCACATCATATACATATGCCTTTAGGACCTGATCCACTAAAATCACAAGGGATGCTACTACTACCAACTGGACAATAATTCTAATTCGACTCGGAATAATGTTCCGAATGAGTGAAATGATCAAGTTACCTCCAATCATAACTGCCAATACAGATATTGACATTACGACTGCCTGTTTCACCTGAACTGTAATGGCCAATGCCGAACAAATACCAAGAACCTGAACGGTGATTGGATTTGAATCATTGAGCGGATCTGTGAGGAGCAGTTTATTCTTTTTTGAGAATAGCGGTTCGCTTGGCTCCTTGGCCGCGACTGCTGTCTCTGGTGCTGCTTTAACTTCTGTACTCATAGTTTAATCGATTGACGCCAAATCGGCGTTATTCTTAAAATAAGGAACGTAAACTTTCAATGTGTTTTCAAGCATTTTCGATACACCAACGCTTGTGATGGTTCCGCCAGTAATGGCATCAACTCCATGCAAATCATCTGCATCAGCACCGCCTTTCAACACTTTTATGGAGACAAACTCCCCATTTTCATCAAATATCTTGTCGCCAATAAATGGATCTTGAAACCAGCCTTGATTTATTTCCGCACCTAAACCTGGCGTTTCAGTTTTGTGATCAAACGTAGCTCCAACAATTGTATTCAAGTCTTTATCAAAGGCAAGGAATCCCCATATCGGCCCCCATAATCCACTTCCAACCAATGGAACAACATAGTTTATTTCACCATCAATCTCACAAACATATAATGGATAAGTCTTGTCCTCATCTGCTTTTGATTGATCTCGATATTGCTTTTTGATATCAATATTAAACGCGTCAGAATCAAATGCTTTCTTGCCATCTGCTAAAGACTTTATAGGACCTTCGATGGTGCTTATCACCTCGCCTTTATGATTTAAGACTAGTCTCGTCTTAACGTAATTTCCAAATTCTGCAGTTGCCTCTGAACGCTCAACCATAACCTGAATGGATGCGAGAATGTTCTGCATTTTCTCTTGCTTCTGATTCTCCTGCTGTGGTTCTTTTAACCCAAGGGCCGCTAGAGACAGAACAGTTGCTACGATCACCACCATAACTATGGAAAAGATGAAAGTGAAGCTTTGTGATTCCTTATTAATTGCCATAATCGGTGCGTTTAAGCGGCTAATGCAGCGCGTTTAGTTCTTCTTTTGATATTCGCTTCAATTACGTAATGATCTATAAGTGGGGCCATTACGTTCATAAACAGAATGCCCATCATTACTCCTTCGGGATAGGCAGGATTAAATACACGAATCATTATTCCTAGGAATCCAGCTAAGAACCCGTATATCCATTTACCCATGTTTGTCTGGGCTGCACTTACAGGGTCTGTGGCCATGAAAACCATACCAAACATAAATCCACCCATACATATTTGAAGGATTGGATCGACTCGCATAAACTCGTTAACATCCCATAGGTTGAAGAGCAAGCTCATCGCAAGTCCACCTAGTAAAAATGACAGCATAATACGCCAGCTGCCAATGCCCGTGATTAGAAGAATGGCTGCGCCTATTAGAATAGCAAACGTTGATGTTTCCCCAATTGATCCAGGAATCCATCCCATAAAAGCGGCGTAAATAGTGTCGTTTACGCTGGAGTATGCTGTGCCAGCCTGATCAATATAGCTAGAGCTGGAATTGATCGATTGAGCCAGTAATGTTTCGCCTGTATATCCGTCAACTGGCGTACCTTCTGTTGTGTTTACCCAGACAGAGTTTCCGCTCATTTTTGTTGGATAAGCAAAGAATAAGAAGGCCCGAGCCGTTAACGCCGGATTTAAGATATTCATTCCAGTTCCTCCAAACACTTCCTTTCCAATAACCACGGCAAAGATTGTTGCGACGGCAACCATCCACAATGGAACCTCTACTGGCATAATCAAGGGAATTAGCATTCCCGAAACCAAGAAACCTTCTTCTACCGAATGGCGTTTATAAACAGCCATCCCAAATTCAACTCCAAGTCCTACGGCATAACTTACCACCACGATTGGAAGAACTTTAATGGCTCCGAAAATGAATTTTTCCATCATTCCATCGCCTAAATCTGCAAACTGCCCTAGGGCTAGAAAGTGCTGATGTCCTGTATTCCACATACCAAATAGAAGTGCAGGAATAGTAGCTATCACGACCAAGAACATGGTACGTTTTAAATCGATTGCATCTTTAATATGCGTGCCGTTGTGCGTTACATGGTCTGGAACAAAAGCGAATGTTTCCATCGCTTCAAATGCCGTATAGTAACGCTCGAATTTTCCGCCCTCTTCAAAAGAAGGTCGCAAACTGTCAAATAGATTCTTAATAATTTTCATGCTGCTTCCTTTTATCCAAGTTCTTCCATTGCGATATCAAGTCCCTTTCGAATCCAGGATTGAACCTCTGTCTTACTAGTACAAGCATATTCACACAATGCTAAATCTTCCGGAGCGACTTCATAAATTCCAAGTCCTTCCATTTTCTCGATGTCATTGGTCATGATTGCTTTCAGCAAATGGACTGGATAGACATCCATAGGGAGAACATCCTCATACTGACCTGACATCACAAATGCTCTTCCCTCTCCATTTAGATTGGTATTCAATCGATATTTCTTGCCCGGCATAAGCCAGCTGAAATATGAATGAGAAAGTGAGAACTTATGAAAGTTAGGTTGGATCCAACCGACAAACTGAGACTCCTTGCCCTCTGGAATCACGGTAACCATATTTGAATAGTAACCTAAATAACCATCTTGAAGCAATTGCTCGCCTGTTAGAACATTTCCGCCAATAATTCGATTATCACCGTCAGTTGTTTTACCACTTACGATTGAGGAGATACTGGCTCCGGTCCATGTGTTTACGTATACTGGATCATTTACTTCCGACCCTACAAGGGCAATTTTTCGAGAAAAATCTGCTTTACCAGTGGAAATGTATCTTCCGATCATTGCCACCGCCTGAGCATCGACAGTCCAAACGACGTCGCCTTTGTTAATTGTGTCAATATGATGGATTTGAATACCAACATTTCCTGCTGGGTGCGGTCCAGAAATTGAATTTATTTGAGCGTTTTTTGTTTTCGAAATGAAGGAACTATCACCAGAAGAAACATTAACATGAACTTTTCCAGCGGTCATTTTAGCAAGTGCGTCAATTCCTTTTTGAAAATCAGCCTCACGTCCTTCTAATAGATAAGCAATGTTTGCTCCGAGTGGCGCGGAATCAAACCCAGATACAAAAATCGATTTAGGAGCCTCTGTAGGATCGGCAACTACATCGTATGGCCGACGCTTAATAAATGGCCAGAGACCACCGGCTAATAGTATGTCACAGACCTGTGCCCGCTCCATTCCAGAAGTATCAAAGGGAGTGCCTTCGGATGGCTTTTGCTCCTTATCAGCCAATATACGCACCTCGAGGATGCGTCTCTTCGCACCACGAACGATTTCAGCAATCTCTCCGCTTACCGGTGAAACATACTTAATGCGCTCGTTGGATTTGTCTTGGAATATTGGAGTACCAGCTTTGACCTCTGCCCCTTCTTTGAGAAGCATTTTTGGCACCGTACCGTGGAAGTCAGTAGGCTTAATCGAAAAGGAACTTGGCATTTGTGAATCAACAGTTTTTTCAACTGCCTCCCCGACCAATTTAATGTTAGCTCCTTTGCGAATCTTAACGTTTTTCGACATGCTTAGATGATAAAATTTCGCTTGAAAACGGGCGCAAACCTACATGATATTTTCTTCAGAAAAAATAACATTTTAGCAAAATCGTTTACGATTCTATTAAGCGCGTCCTTGCTTTGCATCCATCGATAGAAAACAGCGATTCATCGCAGCAAATTGAAGATGCGTTAAAACGCAGATATTGACCAACAATTACGATCAATTCAGGTAAACTTGCCATAGATTATGACGAACCGACTCATTTTATGCTCTCTGGTAATTCTAACGTTCAATTGCGAGATGCTTTTGGCCCAGTTCAACGTCAGCACCGCAGCAGAGACGGCTTACTATCAAGAGGACTATTTAAGGTTCACCAATCACAACTACCTTCCAAATGTCAAAACGGTCATGCTCTATCCACAGGGTTGGCCTTTGAGTGCTCCGATTTATGACATGAACAACGGTACTCCGCTCGAACTGCATTTCGACGTTCTAGATTCGACCATGGGAAACTACATGTTCACACTCATTCATTGCGATCATGATTGGACAGAATCTGACCTTGATCCGCAGGAGTATTTAACTGGACCCGCTGAAAACTACTTGAATGAGTATGAATATTCTAGAAATACGTTTCAACGATATATTCATTATTCCATCCAGATTCCAAACTTCGATATTGAAATCACGAAGTCTGGAAATTACATTCTGATGGTATATCAGGAAGGAGACAAAGAGGATGTTGTTTTAACTCGTCGGTTCTCCGTTGTTGAGTCTGGAAGCGGCGTTACTGTAAGCTCTAACGTGCACCAGGCCACTAGAGTAAAGGAGCGATACAGCCATCAGGAAGTGGATTTTGAAATTATTCCAGGTCGATATTCGATAACCAACCCATATACAGACCTAAAAGTTGTAATCCTTCAAAACCACACGTGGGAATCGGCAAAAACGGACTTACAGCCAAGGTTTGTCAAGGATAACTCCCTTGACTACAACTATGATGGTGAGAACACCTTTTATGGAATCAACGAATTCAGGCTCATCGACATCGCCGATACGCGCTTTACGGGTCAAGGGGTCGATCGTGTTTCTTATACCAACCAAGAGAATCATGCCTATTTGGAGCAGAACAAGAGCCGCTCCGCAATCACTTACCTACAGAATCCTGACATGAATGGATGGTTTTTCATTAAAAATGATCGACCCGGAACGAACGCAACAGTAGACTCCGACTATATTAAAACTCATTTTGCCTTGCACACGAAATATCCTCTAACCAATGGAGATGTCTACATTTTTGGGGCGTTGACAGATTGGCAACTCAAGCCAGAAGCAAAAATGACCTATGATCAAACGGCCCTAGAATACACGGCTGAGTTGTATCTAAAACAAGGACTATACAACTATGTCTATGTTTCTGTAAAGGATGGTGTGATGGAACCAGATTTAACCAGTTTCGAAGGTTCCCACTACGAGACTGAAAACGATTACACTATTCTCATTTATCATCGCCCATTAGGCCTGGATTATGATAGACTTATCGCAGTGGAAGAAATAAAGTATAGCAACAACTAGCTACTTCACTTTCATTAATTGCATATCAAACACGAGGTTCGCATTTGGCGGAATTACCCCATCTCGCCCCTGCTCTTTGTAAGCCAGGTATGACGGAATAATGAACTTTGCTTTTGTCCCTTCATGCATTAGGGCTAAAGCTTCATCCCATCCTTCTATTACTTGACCTGTGCCGACTTTTACTTCAATGGGTTGTCCTCGGTCAAACGAACTATCAAACTTTTTCCCACCGTCTAAAAAGAATCCACTGTAGTGCACCAAAACACTTGAGCCAACCTCCACTTTTTTATCGTTTCCTGGATCAATGATGTAATAAGTAAGCCCTGAATTGGTTGTTTGCTTTTGCAAACCAGTAGTGTCGAAGACCGTTTTCTCTACCTTTTTTGGTGGTGTTTGACGACTGACAAGTTCTACTTCAAAAACCAAATCACTATTCGCAGGAATTGGCCCCATAGCTCTGGAACCATACGCCAAGTTTGCCGGGATGGTCAATGTCGCCTTGGTTCCAACATTAATTAACTCAATACCGATGTCCCAACCTTTTATAACCCTGCCCTTACCAAGAATAAACCCGTAAGGTTTTCCTGTACCTCTGCTGCTGTCAAAGACCTCACCATTCGACTTTAAGCTGCCAGTGTAATGCACCTGCACCTTATCACCGACATTCGGTTTTTCACCCTTCCCCATTTCTGAAATGTCAATAATCAATCCTTCGGCAGTTTCAATATGCATAGGGTTCTCAACAACCTCTGCCTCAAGTCCTTCATCCTTATTAGCACCTCCGCCGTTGTCACAAGCATTCAATAAAAGTGTTAGGGATACAAGTAAAAAACTGAGCGTTTTCATATCTATTAATTTTTGACGAATCTAGAAACAATTCAGTCTGCCAGACCCAATAATTTCACGTGATAAACGATAGTTGACCCAGGAGGCACAATACCTGAACTCGAACCTTTCGATCCAAATGCTAAATGAGGTGGGATAATAAATAACGCTTCTGATCCAATAGTTAACCTTTCCATACCAATGCTAAATCCATCAATCACCTGATCGGGCTTGCCTACCTCATATTCAAATGGATCCATTTCAAAATTGTCATCTATGGTATTTCCATTGGCCAATGCTGCCCTATAATGCACTGAAACGCGATCTCCTTGCTTTACGAACTCGCCGCCCGCATCATCTAAGAACTTTATATACATGTCCTTGTATTGATTATTCTCATTGAGGTTTAAGGAGTCAACCATGGCCTTCATCTCTCCTAGTTCTTTCAATTCCAAATCCTTCTTTAATCTTTCTTCTGCTAATACGGTTCGAAGTTGCGCATCGCTTAATGCTTCCTCGACCATCAGTTCTATTTGGTATTCCTGCTCCTTGTTGAAGACCGTATCTACTCCAATCAAGGCCCCAACCATAAGTTCGTTTGCCAAACCAATAATCGAAATACTATCACCCTGATTTGCAGTTTGCAATATTTCGCCTAAGTATTCTGGTAATCGGCTACCACTCTTATCAATACGTTTAAACTGCTTAAATGCCATCGTGTCGCCGCTTGAAATAAACGTAAGGTTCATGGTTAGGTGATGCGCTTGATTCACGGGCCTAGACTCGTCTCCAAGTGCGATGAGTTTGTAATGAACGCTTTTTGAGTGCCGCGTGTAGCTAAAATGCTCTGAATCGTTACACCCAACCAAAAACAAGCTTATAATCAGAAAAACAAGCGCTAACCTCATGGATGACCTGCCAATAACTGAATGTCATATACCACCGACGACCTAGGTGGTATTTTGCTGTTATCCCCAGTTAAGCCGTGGGCCAAATGAGACGGTAAAATAAACTTGGCTCGGTCGCCAACGTGCAGAAGCAACAAGCCTTCATGAAGCCCTGTTTCAATATTGTCACGTCCAACAGTTACAATCTTAGGCCCTGACTCTTCCGAGCTGTATAAGTCACTCCCATCGAGCAGGCTGACATGATAGTCGATCTCTACTTTCCATTCTTTACCAACTTGTTCGCCTGAACCATTCTCATAAATCATATATCGAAGTCCTGTTCCAGTGGCCTTCATATCCCATTCATGCCGTTCTATATAACCATCAATCTGAACAGCCTCATCCAAGGCGAACTTCCGATTGATATCTTCCATTCCTCGATTTATTTCTTTTTGAGTTGGAACCTCTTCATTGGTATGCACTTCACTTCCACATGAGTGTGTCACTGCTATTAATATCAAACCCAAAAGAACCTTCATGCTATAGTTCATTGTTTTCATGCAACACTTTTTTCAGATGATCTATGGCCTCACTTAATTTCAAATCCAATTTACCCCCCGCGGCGTTCTTATGGCCTCCCCCGTTGAAAAAGGAACGCGCGAATTGGTTTACATCAACGTCACCTTTCGAGCGAAATGAAAACTTGACCGCGTTCAATTCTTCGGACATGAACACAGCCATCCGAACTCCCTCGATTGACAACCCATAATTAACCAACCCTTCGGTATCTCCCTTGATATACTTAAATCGATTCTTTTCTTCCAATGAAAGTGGAATAATGGCGGTTTGGGTCTGAGCATCCACCTCCAATTTTTGGCTTAGCGCATATCCAATAAGTCGAAGCCGACTAAGATTATTGGTATCATAAATTTTTTGGTGAATAGACTCTGGTTTGAGGCCTATTCTCATAAGTTCCATAACAATTTCATGGGTATGCGCTGAGGTAGACGGAAAACGAAAAGAACCAGTGTCAGTTACAATACCAGCATATAATGATTCCGATGTAGGAACGTCAATTTCATCCTGCATATTCATTTCTGCAGCAAAATCAAAGACCAATTGTGCCGTTGAAGAGGCCGTAGTATCACTCAATATAAAGTCAAAACCACTGTCGGGCGACAGGTGATGATCTATCAGAACCTTCGTTGCATTTGATTTGGAAATCAGTTGCCCGACATCCCCTACTCGTCCCAGTGTATTATAATCCAGCGAAAAAATAACCTCTGCACTTCCAATCAACTCTTCAGCCTCTGCTCTATTTGTATCAAACTGACAAATGCTACGATTAGGATCCATCCAAGAAAGAAATTTTGGGAAGGCGTCGGGCACAATGACTGAAACGTCGTGGTTCCTCTTCGATAGTATCTGATAAAGTGCCGTAGACGAACCAATCGCATCGCCATCTGGTGATCTATGCGTTGTGATAACGACGCGCCTTGTAGTCGACAATAATTGTTCTAGTTCAGAATAATTCAAAATGTAAAATTTGGCTGTAAATCTAGGTTTCTACTCCAAGATCAGTAGTAGATTAATTCAATTTGTTTGCGTTTTTTGCATCGTGAAACTAATCGCCAACTCCTTTCTGACACCAATTGAAAACCTCGCGTTCGAAGAATCCTATTTTGAAAGTTTTAATGAGGAAACATTACGTCTATGGCAGAGTACAGACTCTGTGGTTGTAGGAAAGCATCAAAATGCATTGGCTGAATCAAATTTCACGTTCTGCAGAGAAAACAATATTCCTGTAATTAGAAGAATCAGCGGCGGCGGCACGGTATTCCATGATATTGGAAACATCAACTTTAGTTTTTATCGATTTGTAAACGCATCGAGCCAAATCAATTACCAGAATAATCTGGACATCATTGTGGACCTTTTGAAAACGCTGGGTTATAAGGTTATGATTAATGAACGGCATGACTTAACGCTCGATGGATACAAAATTTCCGGGAACGCCCAGCATGTTCGAAAGGGAAGAGCGCTGCATCACGGAACGATTCTGTACGATTCTAATACGGATAGATTAAATCAAGCGATAAAACGCAAAACGGGACAGTTTGAGGATAAAGCGGTCAGGTCTGTCCGAAGTCAAGTCATCAATTTACGAAACGCGAAAGACCATGGTCCAGCTCCTAGCTTTTTTCAGCTGTTGGTGAATACAGCAAAGAGCAAGTTCGATCATATCGAATCAGTAGATAAAATTGACTCGGCACTTCTTAATAAGTATGGTTCTGATGAGTGGAACCTTGGATACGGGCCTATGTATTCATTTCGAAATCAAGAAGATGGAATTGAGTTGGAAATGCAGGTTAAGCGGGGTGGGGAGATTGTTTCTATTAAACTCAGCGATGATTTTCTAAACGGTCAACTCCAGCATTTTGTTGGATTAAAGCATCATTTTGAATCAATTTCAAATCACATCATCAACTCTAACACTCTTTCTAAACACGCTGACCTTCTTATAAAGATCTTATTCTAATGGCCGAATCATTTGCATCACAGGACCCTGGCACAGGGGCGAAGTTTGCCAAGTCAACAAAGCGAATCATCAACAAGGATGGATCATTCAATGTAATTCGCGATGGGGCGAAATTCCGACTCAATGATAAATACCTTTTCTTCATAAACATTAGCTGGAGCAAGTTCTTCTTGTTATTGTTGGGCGGGTTCATTGGTGCGAACTTGATTTTCGCATGTCTATATATTGCTTCTGGTCCAGACGGGCTGTCGCAATCAGAGAACCTTGACCTATCGGATAGAATTCTACATGCATTCTACTTCTCCGCTCAGACTTTCACCACAGTTGGATACGGAGCCATTTCTCCGACGAGTAATCTGACCAACCTAATTGCATCCTTCGAAGCCTTTGTGGGCTTTTTATCTTTTGCTTTAGCCACTGGACTTTTATTTGGCCGCTTTAGTAAACCAAATGCACGGATTCGGTTCTCGAAAAACGTTGTGTTGAGCGAAATCAACGGTGTCACTGCCCTTCTTTTTCGCGTCGTAAATGACAGGTCTAATAGCCTGATGGAGGTAGAAGCTCGAGTATTGCTAGCGGAAATCAACCGAGAAAAAGATGGCAGCGTATTTCGCCAATACCACAAACTAAATCTACAAATTGACGCGATTGAGTTCTTTCCGTTGACCTGGACCATTGTTCACCCAATCGATAGTAATAGCCCGCTGCATGGTAAGTCTATCAAAGATATCAGCACATCTTCGTCGGAGCTACTTATTCATATCAAAGGCTTCGATGATGTGTTTTCACAGACTGTTCATCAAAGATTTAGCTATTTACTCAATGAGTCGAAGGTCGATAAGAAATTTAAGAGAGCTTTCAAGACAGATTCTGATGGAAACATCATTCTATCTCTGGATGAAATAGATGCCTTTGAATAATAGGATTACTTTTTCTTTGACTTAGATTTAATCCTATAAGACAATGTCAAAAGACCAAAGAAATAATTTTTCCGACCTCCTTGGCTCGCAAGAGACGCTACCGGGGCCGCATCCTTTTCTAAGGTGACATATTCTCCGGTAAACTGACTGTCATTGAATTTGGAAGTTTGGGCTTGTGGATTCTCGTCTACATAGTAAACTGTACTCACATTATCAATGTAGTCTCTGATTCCAAAGCGATATCCTGCTTATAAACCAACTCGCCAGTTTTCCGCAACCACCAATCGCACACTAGCTCCAACAGGGAAGTGCACATTCATTTTTTTATAATCGCTCGGAGAATTAAATCCTGCATTTGCATCATATGGCCTTAAGATCATTTTGCTACCATACAGTTCAGCATATGGACGCATATAGTCTATTGCCGCACCTGCAAAAAGATGAAAACCGACGTTCAAGCCTTTTGACATTCCTCTACGCGCTCTACGGACCTTCTTTTTACGACGTCCCATTGTGGTTTCGTCATAAATATGATACTCTAAAATTCCGGCTAACTCACTCAGCGTCATCTGATAATCTAACCTTGAATTAAGTCTGGCCGGATCAAGGATATCTTTGTCGTTCTTTCTGGAGTATGCGTGTGTAAAGGCCCCTCGGACGGCAAAGTGCTTTTTAAAGTAGTATCGATACGAGGCATTGAATGTTGAGCGTTGAAGAATAAAACGCGTACCAAACTTATCCTCCTCGCCAATTGAAGCTAAGAATGAATTAAATCCAAAGCCCACCATGGCCTCATGGCGATAGTTCTTCCATGCTTGATTTCCTCTTTGGGCCTCAACCCCCGTAGAAAACAAAAAAAGTGTAATAATTATACTGGCAATCCGCATACTCAACAGTGAACTGAATTTCTCACGCACAAGTAACCTTTTAATAATTCGAACGAACACCGAAGAATCTATTCAAGTAGTTTTGAAAAAAAATCCTTTGCGGTTATCCCTTTCCATTGTCTTTACGCTTATTCTCCAATTTGGTTTCGCACAGCGGCATCACTTTGTTTCCTATTCTGTAAAGGAAGGCCTTGCCCAATCCCAAGTCAGAGATATTGTCCAAGCTAAAGACGGTTACCTCTGGATTGCCACCATTGGCGGTGTGAGCCGTTTCGACGGAAAAATATTCAAAAACTACAGCAAGGCGAATGGATTACTAAACAATGTAATAACCTCTATATATGAGACCTCCAATGACGAGATTCTCATTGCCTGCCAAGGAGGTATAGTGCGCATCACAAATGGAATTATCGAACAGTTTCCCTTTCCTGATTCCTTGGAACAAGTGATTGTATTCGATATTCTGGAGCGCGATGAAATGGTTTATTTGGCCACAAACGGCAGTGGCCTCTTGCAATGGGATGAAGGAATTATCAATCGGTTCACTTTTGAGAATAAGAATCAAAACTTCATTCGTTCGCTTTGCACGTATCAGAACCAGCTTGTATTAGGTTCCAAATCGGGACTATACTCCTTTAGTGACGGAAAAATAGAATCCATTTTATCGCCACTATCTATAAACAAACTAATAGAGCATGAAAATGATCTTTGGATCACCACAACTTCGAAGGGCGTTTATAAAATATCCCGTGGCGATACCGTGCATCTAACTATTGAAGACGGGTTGAATAGCCTTTATCAGAAAGATGTATGTATAGATAGAGATGGGAATGCATGGTTCATCTCAAAAAATGGATTTGCAAAATTTGACCAAAAAACAGGCAAAATTGAGGCTATTGAACCAACAATTAATCATCACGCGGACAACCTTAAGGTAATTTATACGGATCGAGATAAGAACATATGGGTCGGGACTAGTGGTTCTGGATTACTGAAGTTTACAGGTGAATTCACCACGACGTATACTCTTAGAGACGGAATTGCATCGGACCAGATCATGTGCATACGTGAGGCCGAAGACGGGAAGACCTGGTTTGCCACTTACGGAGGAGGCGTTATGCACTTAGAGAATGGCACATTTAATCGTTTCAATTTTGATTCTGGTTTATTGAATAATACAGTCTGGTCCATCGAAACCTTTGGAGACACTGTTTGGATTGGTACATCAGAAGGTATCAACATATTCTCGAATGGTGAATTAAGCGCTTTTAAGTACAACGATCAGTTACCTTTTGCTCGAGTTTCTTCCATTTTCAGGGACAGTCAATCAAACGTTTGGATCGGCACCAGAGATGGATTGATTCGCTACCGAAATGGAAGCATAAACACACCTCAAAGTTCTTCCTTAAAGGAGTTGGTCGAAGTAAAAGCCTTTTGCGAGCACAACGGCCATGTCTGGATTTCATCGCGTCACGGCGTTCATAGTTTTGATTTAGAAACCAACGAGCTCAGGGATTTTTCTGACGGTTCTATCATGGAGGGCGAATACATCAGCAGCCTCGCGATTGACCTAAACGACAATTTATGGATGGGGTCAGATAATGGTGTCTACGTTCATAATTCGGAGAGTTCAGAAATCAAACACCTCAACATAAGTGAAAAACCGAGCGCCAACATTGTAAATTTCTTAACTCACGACTCCTTGAATTCTCTATGGATTGGAACTGACAATGGTCTCTTTAGCCTTAACACGAAAGTCTTCGTGGATCGTGATAGTATACGAATTCGGAGCTATAATGAGCATGACGGCATTATTAGTCAAGAATGCAATCAAAATGCCGCATACTGTGATCGGTCGGGAATGCTGTGGTTTGGACTCAATAGTGCATTGGTTTCAATCAATCCCTACGAAATCCTTAAGCCTCAGCAGGACCAGTATGGCGTTGTATTAGGAGAGCTTCAGGTAAACTTCTCGAGATTGAATCTAGACAGTCTATATCATATAAGCATACCCTCCTTTATTCATACCCAAAATCGTTTTGCATTTAAATATTCGGCCATTCAATTTTCAAATCCCGAAAAAGTCTTTTACAGCTATCGACTCCAGGGGTCAGAGGATAGGTGGTCTCCAGAAGTTCGAGAAAATGCGGTTACGTATGCGAACTTATCGCCGGGCGAATATGAGTTTGAGACTCGAGTTAAACTCGAAAACACTGAATGGGGTAAAGAATTGACCCTCTTTAAATTTAAGATCACTCCTCCATTTTATTACCGTTGGTGGTTTATTTTACTTGTTACCATCTTGGTAACGAGCATGATTTATGCGGGATTCTACCTTTTAAATCGTGCAAAAGCAAGAAGAAGAAGCTTTGAAGACATAAAGAATAAAGCAAAAATGCTTGGCCTTGAGCAGCAAACTTTGAATGCTCATATGAATCGTCATTTCATTTTCAACGCACTAAACTCAATTCAGTACTACATCAATACCCAGGAAAAAAAGCTGGCCAATATGTATTTGACAAAGTTTGCCTCGTTGGTTCGAAAGAACCTCGACAGCGCCCAAAGCGACTACATCAGCCTTTACGACGAGATTGAACGACTTAAGCTCTACATGAACCTAGAGCAAATGAGGTTTAAAGATAGGTTTGACTTTGTTTTCACCATTGAACCTAGCCTCAACACAGAAAACATTTTGGTTCCTTCCATGATCTTGCAACCGTTTGTGGAAAACAGCATTATGCATGGAATTTTACCCTCTGAATCTTTTGGGCATATCATTATTGAAATTGGAAAACTGAAAGATGATTCAATCCAGTTCGACATTAAGGATAACGGAATCGGAATCGAGACAAGTGTTAAACAAAAGAACGGAACATCCTATCATGTTTCAAATGGTATGAAAATCACGCGTCAACGTATGGAGGTACTCAGTACGATGACAGGAAATCACTATTCCGTTAGCGGGCCCTTAGAACTAAGAAATTCCGAAGGCAACGTGCTGGGAACACTAGTTAAAATAACACTACCGCTTAAGGAAAGGTTGAATTAAGGCACTGATTATTATGAAATCCAATAAAAATATCTTAACTTCGTTGGGTTAGAAGAATGTCTAGAAAACTCATCATAGCGTCCATGGTCTTCGGAATTATCAGTTTGACTTCCTGTCAAAAAGATGAATTTCAGGAGATCTATAATGAATCTGCCTCCAGTGCAGAGCGTGCTTTAACTGATGAAGGAATGGACGAAAGCACTGGTATTTCAACTGGTGACCTAGGAGATTCTGAGCTAACAACGACTACTTCAGATGAGCATATTGGTGATAATGAAGACATAATCGTTATCAGCATTAAGGAAGTGTCAGACGGCGATGACGAAGCCGACAGTGGAGATGACTCCAAGACAACAGAATAATCTACGTATACAGCTATTATAGGGCTAGGATGTTTCCTGGGCTTTTTTATAGGGTCTCGTGTTCCCAAAAGCGCTGGTTTGTCGCGCGCTCATCAATAAAAAAGAATACACCACCCCAGCTATGCTCAACCTTCTTATAGACATTCACAAACTCCCCACGATTGATATAGACATAAGTAATAACGCTGTTTCCAGCTTTTTCAGTCTCTGTTGTCTTCCTGGCTGGATATTTCTCTATTAGAGCGCGCTGTTCGGCCTCAACTTGCATTTGTGACTGTTCCGCCTCAATCGTCTTCATAACTCCATCATATATATCGTCTTCTGACATATTTGCTGAGGATGTACTAAGGGCCTTTTCGCCTACTCTATTGTCTGAAATGGCTACTGCGCCCCCACGAACTGGCCTCATTGGCCGCTCATCTGAATCCATTGTTGCCTGCGCAACTTTTGATCCTCCAGAAGGTGTTCCAATTTGAGGAGAATTGGTCGTAACCGGCCTCGTTTCTTGTTTAACAGCTTCCTCATTAATCAAGTTTGCCAGTTCATCGCTTTCGCGTGGTCCGTTCGCTATTGCTTGAGCAGCTTCTTTGGCAGCAAGTCGCTCGGCCTCATCCTTTGCCCTTTCCTCTTGCTGGGCAATACGTTTTGCTTCGGCTTGATCAGCTGCCTCTTTTTCGAGTCTAAGTAGCTCTTCTCTCTCTCTTGCCTGTTTTTCTTCCGCTTCCGCCCGTTCCTTATCGCTCAATTCTTTATTCTTCAATGCATCTTGCTCCGCCTTCAATCTGGCCGCCTCTGCTGCTTCATTTTTAAGGCGTTCTTCCTTTGCAATTTCATCAGCCTTACGCTGTTCTTCTTCGTCCTTTAATCTCGACTCTTCCGACTGCTTTTCCGCAGCCAATCGAGCTTCTTCTTCCATGATCTTATCGGCCGCCGCTTTTTCTTCTGCAGCGAGTCGAGCCTCTTCCTCTTTTAATCTTTTTGCCGCGGCCTCTTTTTCTTCCTTGGATTTGGCTTTTTCATCCGCCTTCTGATTCTTAGAATCTTTGGCAAGGGCTTTTTCTTCTGCTTTCAATCGATCGGCCTCCTCTTTTAACCTTTTTGCTTCTGCCTCGGCCTCCTCCTTTTTACGCTGTTTTTCTGCCTCCTGCTCACTTTTAGACATTTCTGCTGCGGCAGCCTCTTCGGCCTTCGCCTTTTCTTCAGCCTCCTTAAGCCTCGCAATCTCAGCTGTGGCAGCGGCAGCCTCTTCATCCTTCAATTTCTTCTCGTTCGCTTCGCGCTCTGCCTCTTCAGCTTCTAATCGAGCTTTAGCCTCAGCGGCAGCCTTTTCTTCTGCCTCTTGGATTGCTTTGGCTTCTGCGGCTGCTTTTTCTTCCGACTCTTTGGCTTTTAGCTCTGCTGCTTTTTCCTCTGCTTCCGCAGCTGCCTGGGCTTCCTTAGCGGCCTTTTCTTCGGCCTCTTGAATTGCTTTGGCTTCTGCCGCAGCCTTTTCTTCCGCCTCTTTGGCTGCTAGCTCTGCTGCTTTTGCCTCCGCTTCTGCAGCTGCCTTTGCTTCCTTAGCGGCCTTTTCTTCTGCCTCCTGGATTTCTTTGGCTTCTGCGGCAGCTTTTTCTTCCGCCTCTTTGGCTGCTAGCTCTGCTGCTTTTTCCTCCGCTTCTGCAGCTGCCTGCGCTTCCTTAGCGGCCTTTTCTTCTGCCTCCTGGATTGCTTTGGCTTCTGCGGCAGCTTTTTCTTCCGCCTCTTTGGCCTCAGCGGCGGCTTTAGCTTCTTCAGCCGCTTGAGCCTCAGCCGCAGCCTGTGCTGCCTCAGCTTCCTGTTTCTGCACTATTTTCTCTTCAACACTTTTAATTTTTTGTTGGATCGCCGGAGTATCTTTCAATTCTGCCGCTTCTTTATACTTTTCCAGTGCGTCTGTCAACTTCCCAGCAGACATATTCTTCTGAGCAGCCGAAGTCAAGTTATCAACCTGTTTATTCAGTTGAGCTTCTTCAGCCTTCTTGTTTTCCTCCTCAGCTATTTTCTCCTCTTGTTTCTCCTCCACTTCCTCCATTACGGCTTCAATACGTGCCTGAATGGATTTGGTATAGTCCGTATCGTAATCAAACTCATCGATAACATCACTATAGGCAATCTTTCCCACAGGTTGATTGAAGACAACCACATTCACATCGTCAAACTGCTCAAAAATCTCCACCGTAAACTCAAACGGCATGAATCCATATTCGGCACGTTCGCTTGAAACGTGGGTATCAAACCTTATTTTTTTCGTGACAAACCCTTCCTTTACAAACGACACGATATAAATTGCATCGTAATCTAATCCAACCTCAAATCGGGATTCTCCAGTAATTGTTTTCACCTTGCGTCCATCCTTCTCCAAAATTATCTGGGCACCGTTGTTTGAACCTCCATCCACTTTGAAGCGCCCGGTAATAACTAATTCGTTAGACTGGCTCAACCCAATACTAGAAATTAGTAGAAATAATAGCACAGAAATAATCCTTATCCCAATGAATCTGTTGAAAGAAACACGAATTGATTTACCGCTTGTTTTATGAGTATGATAATTTTGGTTCAAATCTTGTAAACACTCGCAAAAATAGCAGCTGAATTCGTTTTTGATTTCGCTGTCAAATTTATCACTTCAAAACACTGAATTTACCATGACTATTAGAATGATTTTAACTACGCTTTCTTTACTACTGACAACCATTGCGATGTCTCAAACTTATGACCGCCAGTATACGGTCGATTTTATAAATGGTTTTACATCTGAGGAATGCGAAGTATTCTTCGAAAAGAAGAATTTACGAATTGAATACTATGCCCATGGAGAGGCGGTGAGAATCGACTATATATTTCCAGAGACAATTGATTACGAAGAAGGAGTCTATTATTCAACAGAAGAAAATGCACTTGTCTATTCTTGTTATAAGAAGGCTGGGAAACAGATTGAACGAGAAATTATCAAGCATGGAAGTAAATTGCTTTATGATCGATCGAACATCAAAGTAAATTGCGAAGGAGGTGATTGCGACGCACTTGTAACCGCGAGTAAGCATTTGATTCAACTTTATTTGGATAAGGACTTTGAACGTACTACCCCGTTTGAAGAAAATTGAATTATTTTGGCGCCTCCAAATGAAATTGCACACTATCATTCTATTGCTCGTTTTATCTCCAATAATTAGTGTTGGACAAAGCGCTGAAGGACTCTATCGCAAGGGTCAAATTGCTCAAAACGCCAATAATCTGGAGGAAGCACTGGGATATTTCACTCAGGCAATTGAATCAAATGCGGAATATGACGACGCTTATTTAGCAAGAGCATTTGTTCTTGGCAGGCTCAGTCGTCATGACGAAGCCCTCGAAGATTACGACAAGGTAGTTGAGTTAGACCCAACGGAATCGTATGTTTATGTGAGCCGTGGTAGCGAGTACAATCGGTTAAAGAAGTTTGACTTGGCTATCTTAGACTTTAACAAGGCTATAGAGCTTGATAAGAGAAACTCAGAAGCATACAATAATCGAGGATGGGCAAAAAAGGGCCTAGGAGATAAAAAAGGTGCGTGTAAAGACTGGAAAAAATCTAGGATACTCGGAAACGAGGAAGCTCGAATAATATTAATCAATAATCAATGCTAAGGAACATGTTCAACAAACTTTGGATCATTTCAATAACTATTCTAATAAGCGGATCTTTGCTTTCGTTTGCCTTTACTAATCCGGCTGAAGATAAGAGCGTGAATGAAGATTACGTTGTACTATCTGATGACGCAGAACAAGACTGGAACGACTGTGTAACAAAAGGAGCGAGTGAATGGGGCGGCGGTTGTCTTAACTATGGTTTTAGCGAAGAGAAGTATACGGTACACTTGGTCAACACGTGTCCAACGGATGTTGACCTGATGTCATGCGTTCAACTTACGAATGAGCGTTGGTCATGTTTTTACAGAATGGATATGCACAAAAACGATAGCCTACATGCCTATGCTTGTCAAGGAAGTGGAAAGTATCTGAAGTGGGTGCGAAAAGCTGGCGACATCACGACGAAATTCCCAACGCGGAAAGAAGTTAATGAGCAATACTAGGACCTACTCTCCGGTCACTATACATTCATGACGCTGGATCAGACCTAAGAAATTAGTCGTTCTATAATCCACTGTACTTATTTTCGAAATCCCTGCATTCTTCGCTGCTGATGTGATACTTGCATCGGCGTTTATACAGATGTATAATATGCATGTACCTGTGGACTTCCCAGTCTTAGAACCAATCGGATTCGAGGTGGCCGCGATCGGCTGAGTAATGGAACACGCCGTCAATACAAGAGCATAAAGGACAATGAACAAGGCTTTGAATTTCATATCGTAAGTTTTATTCGATACTACCAAAAAAAAGGCCTCGCCTTAGCGAGACCTTTAAATAATGTTTTTTTAGCCTGATGAAACCTCTCTTTGGAGAAATTGAGCAGACAATTCGAGTCGAAAATCCGATCTGCTGAAAATTGCTGTCGGCACATTCTAAGCGCTTTGACCTTGCTTGTTTTGTTAGTTATGTTAAGTTACCAGACGAAAAAAACGTTTGATTTATTCGTTGATTCAAACATATATAGATAGGTGTTTGAAAGCGTTACCTACCAGCCATTAAGTGAACTAATCGACTGTTTTTGTTGATAAAGCCTATCCAATCAAAACAATTGATGCCTAGCACCAAACTTCATTTGGTAAGCCCCAAACAAAGGAATGCTACTCTTTTACTTCTTCCGATCCGGCTGCATCCTCTAATTCGGGCGCCTCAACCTCTTTCTTTTTATTCTTCTTTTTTTCCTTTCGTTTTGGTGCAGCAGCAGGAGCACTTTCCTTACTAATCTTCACCTCAATATCGATAGGCTTTAAATATGTTCCTTTTTCGACAACAACGATCCAAGTTCCCGCTTTTGGAACAGTGAATTCATAGGAATCTTCCTTCTGACCACCGAAGTAAGTGAAGGTAAAGTTCTCCTTATACTTCTTGAATTCGCGCATTGGCATTATCAATATCCGGGTTGGCTTAGAAATCGACACTTTAATTTTCTCTCCGCTTTGCGCTTTTATCTTTCCGTGTAAGAATCTCATAGGGTGCTGAATTTGTTGCTCAAATTAATTACTTTTTTTCAATCAGATAACACTTACGAAACTAAGCGAAGATTTGATTGTTATTACCCAAAGAAATACGCTCCTTTGAATACAGATGAAAACATTTGAAATCCCAAACTTCTATCGAAGCTCTTACATAGGTAAGATAAAGGCCTTGCGAAAAAATGATGATCCTCGAAAGAAGGATTTCGCTCCTACTACACTTGATTTCGGGCCGGTTCGATTTCACCTGGGTCGTCATTTCGGCTTTTGTTATGGAGTCGAAAATGCAATTGAAATTGCCTACTCGGCTATCGAATCAAATCCTGATAAGCGCATTTTCATGCTAAGCCAAATGATCCATAACCCAACCGTGAATATGGATTTAGAGGATCGAGGGTTGCGCTTTATTCAGGATACAGAAGGGAATCAGATTACTGCATGGGACGAAATATGTAGCGACGACATCATAATCATCCCAGCATTTGGAACAACGCTTGAAATTGAAGAATTACTTGCTTCTATCGGGGTTGAAACCCAGCAATACAACACAACATGTCCATTTGTTGAGAAGGTCTGGAAAACGGCCAAAAAACTTGGAGACAAGGACTACTCGATAATAATTCATGGTAAATTTTCGCATGAAGAGACACGCGCGACATTTTCACACAGCATGTCCGAGTCCGATTCCATTGTTCTCAAAGACATTAATGAGGCAAAAGTCCTAGGTTCAATAATTAAAGGCGAGACACCTATATCTGTATTCAACGACAAATTTGCTGAAAGGTGCTCACCTGGTTTTGACCCGAAAACGCATCTAAAAAAGTTGGGTGTGATAAACCAGACCACCATGCTCGCAAGTGACACACACGAAATTGCGGAGTATTTTAAATCTGTAATGATTGAGGTTTATGGTGAGGAAAATATCGCAGATCACTTTGCTGACACAAGAGATACCCTGTGTTATGCAACAAATGACAATCAACAATCAACGTATGAATTACTTGAATTAGAGGCTGATCTAGCCATCATTGTTGGTGGGTACAACAGTTCCAATACCAGTCACATCAAAGAATTATGCGATTCAAAATTCAAATCGTATTTCATTAATGGTCAAGATGAAATCTTGAGTTCTCATTCGATTCATCATTTTGATTATGCCAATAAACAATTTCAAAAATCAGATTCCTTTATACCAAATAAGGAAGTAGTCAATATTGTATTAACCTCTGGCGCTTCTTGTCCCGACGCCGTTGTTGAATCCGTAATGGATAAAATTCTAGGATACTTCCCAAATCATGAATCAAAAGAAGCTGTTTTCGAGCGGCTATCCTCTGGTCAATCCTGATAGTATATTCTCGGAATCAACGATAGGGAAATAAATTGCGAGCACGCATTTTATTTGTTCTTGTAAGGATAGATCCGAATTATCGATAACAATTGCATCCGACACCAATTTAAGTGGTGCGCTGGCTCTAGTCATATCCTTTTCGTCTCGTTCCGAAAGATTCTTTAATACCTCCTTAGCCGTGGCTTCTTGCCCCATTGACTTTAATTGTAATACCCGTCTTTGCACACGTACATCGGTTCGAGCCGAGATAAAAAGCTTCAATTCCGCATTCGGCATAATAACGGAACCAATATCACGCCCTTCCATCACCACTCCTTTCGATTGCACAAACCCATTTTGAATCTCAAATAAATGCGCTCGAACCTCGGGAATTGCAGCGACTGCACTCACGCCATAGGCAATTCGAGCAGATCGTATTTCAGACTCCTTGTCCACTCCATTTATGAGCATGTGATTTGTTTCGGGGTGAAAATTTAATTCGGGGTTTTTACTGATAACTTCCATCACGGTAGATCGATCAATTTCTCCCGCGTTTAAGATTAATAGGGTTATCGCTCTATAAAGTGCGCCGGTATCAATAAAACGATAGCCAATTTCATTAGATAAGTCACGAGCCAATGTGCTTTTTCCGCATCCTGAAAAGCCATCAATTGCAATATTTATTTTTTTCATAACGCCTTTTTACTGTACCAATCATGCAGATTGGTAGTAATTCCCAAATGATTTACAGCACCGTTTAAATGATAACTAGACAACGCATACTGAAAATTAAAACGGCTTACTCTAATCTGGGTGCCTAGTGAAAAGCCAATGAGTGCTGGTCTCTGATTTGCGGCCAGCTCGAGTCTTCTTCTAGCGTTAAAACCACCAAAAATATTTATCTTCTTTGATGGTATGAAAGCTACCGAGATATTCAAATGTCGAGCGAGATTATCAAACGTAAACGTTCTTCTACTCGACTCTCCAGTAAGTTGGTCAACGGTTAAGTTGTTGGCCTGGTCAATATCATTCACTGCTAAATCCCATGTTTCGATGTTGTTATACTGAAGTCCGATTTGAAGAGGCGCCTTTGAAAACTTCTTTGAAATTCCAAGATTAACAGAAGGTTTCATCCAACTAAATGAGGTTCCTGAATAATCAACCATTCGCATGCCAACATTATCAAGAGTAACACCAAAGGAAAGTCCCTTTTCAGTGGAGTAATAACCACCAATATCAGCCGCAATACCATATGCGAATTGCTTATATAGATTAGAGAAGAGTTGCTTAACAGTGACCCCGTATGAAATCTTATCTGAATAGGTTTTTCCTAGGGTAATTCCCAATTCATAATCGGACGACGAGAATTCACCCAATTCCTGCCCAAATTCATCCGTTTCTTGAAACGTTCCGTAGTCGAGATACCGAAGGTATCCTGAAACTAACCCTACTCCATCGACCAATTGACCATAGGAAAGACTTACTTGATTAATATCACTCAGATAGTTCTGATAGGAAAGGGCGATTGATTGATCAAGCGTGGAATCTATAAAAGCCGGATTGGAAACAACTTGGTTCAAATCCGTGTCGTAAGCCCCTACTGCACTCACCCCCAAGCCAGTAGCGATTGGAGAAACAGGCATTTCGCTAAAGTAAAAATTCGAATTGCTCCCAACTTGGGCGAATGTCCCGATACATTGAAGCATGAAATAAACGAAAAGGCTGACTCTAATCACAACACAAATTTAGGTTCCATCACATTACGCATTTAATGTAGATTTATTATTGTAGAATAAAACACAAGCATGTCTGAAGACGACCTAAGTCATATTCGCATTTTAATCGCTGAAGATCAACCAATAAACCAGTTCATTCTGAAAAAAATACTGGGACACTGGAAAAACTCCCCAACGATGGTGGGTGACGGTGAGGAGGCGGTTGAAGCAGTAAAGCAGAACTCGTATGATTTGGTCTTCCTAGATATACATATGCCTATCATGGGCGGCTACGAGGCCGCCCGACAGATTCAAATTATCCAACCGAAACTACCGTTGGTTGCGATTTCGGCCGCGGTAAGTCCCTTTAGTCATGATGAGGCAAAAGAAGCCGGATTGAGAGCCTTTATAGGCAAACCATATCAATCACACGAAATTCTGGAGTTAATAAAGGAGCTAGCCTAGGCCACCTTAAGGGCATTTTTTACACGTCCTTTCTCCAAGGCTAAATCGATTACATCCATCATGTTTTGCACGAAATGAAATGTCAACCCTTTCAGGTAAACCTCTTCGATTTCCTTGATGTCCTTTTGATTCAATTCAGACATTATTATCTCAGTCAATCCGAGTCTCTTGGCTGCCAAGATCTTTTCCTTTATTCCTCCAACGGGAAGCACACGTCCTCTCAGCGTGATCTCACCTGTCATAGCCACTTTGGATTTAAACCTACGCTGGGTGAAAATTGAGGCCAACGCCGTTAAAATTGTAATACCAGCAGACGGCCCATCCTTCGGAGTTGCTCCTTCAGGAACGTGCACATGTACGTTGTAATTATTAAATACATCCTGATCAAGATCTAACAAATCAGCATGAGCCTTCAAGTACTCTAATGCTAAAACAGCCGATTCTTTCATCACATCGCCAAGATTACCCGTAAGAGTCAATTTGCCCTTACCCTTGGTAATGCTTGTTTCGATATGTAACACTTCACCGCCAACGGATGTCCATGCGAGTCCATTTGCAACCCCAGGAACTTCGTGTTGCGATTCTCTTTCCCGTGGGTGACCTGGTCCAAGAATAGACTCAAGAGACTCCAATGTAAGGGCGTTTTCATAGGCCTTTTCTTCCATAGCCAATTGTTTGGCTTTAGCTCGGATTACTCCAGCGATCCGTTTTTCTAGCTGTCTTACCCCACTCTCTCTGGTGTAGGCCTCTATGATGAACTGTATTACTTTTCGAGGAAACTTCACGTCCCCTTTTTTCATGCCGTGCTCAACTAATTGCTTTGGGATCAAGTGTTTGATTGCAATGTTCACTTTTTCCTCAACCGTATATCCGCTTAATCGAATAACCTCTAGCCTATCTCTCAACGCAGGATGAATGGCGGAAATATTGTTTGTTGTGGCAATAAACAAAGTCTTACTTAAATCAAATTCCTGTTCAAGGAAATTATCATAGAAAGAATCGTTTTGTTCAGGATCAAGCACCTCTAAAAGCGCCGATGATGGATCACCGTGACCGTCACGCCCCACTTTATCAAGTTCGTCTAAGACAAAAACCGGGTTTGCACTTCCCACCTTTTTTAGGTTTTGAATAACGCGACCTGGCATGGCGCCTATGTACGTTTTTCGATGACCTCGAATTTCCGCCTCGTCTCGAAGACCTCCAAGAGACATGCGCACGTACTTTCGGCCTAGTGCTTCGGCGATACTTTTACCAAGACTAGTTTTTCCTACTCCAGGAGGGCCATCAAAACAAAGGATTGGCGACTTCATGTCTCCTTTAAGCTTCAAAACCGCTAGGTGTTCCAGAATTCTTTCTTTGATTTTGGTAAGTCCATAATGGTCCCTATCCAAAATTCTTTGTGCCCGATTCAAATCAAACTTGTCCTTGGTATAATCATTCCAAGGCAAATCCAGATAGGTATCCAAATAATTTAGCTGCACGGAATACTCCATGCCACTTGGATTCATTCTCTCGAGTTTCGACAATTCCTTATTAAAGGCCTTTTCGACCTTTTCATTCCATTTTTCCTTAACCGCCCGAGCTTTTAGTTCCTGAATCTCAAGCTCCATAGGGTTTCCGCCCAGCTCCTCCTGGATGGTTTTCATCTGCTGACTCAGAAAGTATTCTCGTTGTTGCTTGTCAATATCGACCCGAACCTTGCTCTGAATGTCATTTTTAATCTCGAGCATTTGAAGCTCTTTTGTGAGATAACCAAGAAGTCTATTCGCGCGATCCTCAAGTGACACAATTTCAAGAAGCTCTTGTTTGTCCTTAACTGGGTTCTGCATATTGGACGAAATAAAGTTTATCAAAAACCCAGGGCTTTCAATATTCTTAATCGCAATGGAAGCCTCAGATGGAATATTCGGTGACTCGTTTATAATCTTCAGAGCCATGTCCTTAATGGAGGCCACCAAGGCCTTGAATCGTTTGTTTTTTACCTTGATGTCATCATTTGCGTAAGCCTCAACCTTCGCCTTAAAGTATGGTTCAACCTGGAGATACTCTTGCGCTTTAACTCTGCGTGTTCCCTGAATAATAACCGTTGAAGATCCGTCGGGCATTTTCAACATTTTTAGAATCCGTGCCACGGTGCCAACTTCAAAAAGGTGGTTTATGGTTGGCTCTTCTACATCTTGATCATTTTGAGCAAAGACACCAATGATCTTATCTCCCTTGTAAGCGTCCTTTATTAAGTTAATCGACTTATCCCGCCCAACTGTAATTGGGAGGACAACTCCAGGAAAGAGTACGGTATTTCGAACAGGTAAAATTGGCAGTTCATCCGGAATTTCTTCCTTATGCATTTTAGCTTCATCTTCCGAACTCATCAATGGAATGAACTCCGTCCCTTCATCAATGCCTGAACTCAATTCGAGTAGAGACAGTGCAAATCCTTCATCTTTCATTATCGTCTGCGTTATCCGTGATTTCCATAAAGTCAAAAATCCACCTGAACGTGTTGGGTGAATTGTCAACCAGCGTGCCAATAGCCTTTAACTGCACATTTGTCCGAATTAGTTTTCTTTCGGCTTCGTGATTTCAGAAATGTGTTTATACACTTCCTTCCAATCGTCGTTGAGCGCTACACCTCTTCGGATCATCACCTTTTCTGCAACTTCTAGCGCATCCCCAATTCTGTATCCTTTAAATCCATCCGCCCCGCCCCATCCAAAATCAGGAATCCGTCTATGAGGAAATCCAGCACCAAAAACATTTGCAAAAACGCCACAAACTGTCCCGGTATTAAACATGGTATTGATTCCAGATTTGGCGTGGTCGCCCATGGTTAATCCACAAAACTGTCCTCCAGTCGATTCACTTCGACCGAGTGCATAGTTGTAGATCTTAACATCTGAATAGTTGTTCTTTAAATTCGATGTATTTGTATCCGCTCCGAGATTACACCACTCACCGATTACCGTGTTTCCAATAAATCCGTCGTGTCCTTTGTTTGAATAGCCAAAAATGACGGAGTTGTTGACCTCGCCTCCAACTCGAGAATGAGGTCCAACGGTTGTGGCTCCATAGATTTTTGTTCCCATTTTAAGCTGGGCACCCTCCAATAAAGCCAGTCCTCCTCTTATCAAGCATCCTTCCATTACCTCAGCTCCCCTAGCAATGAAAATCGGCCCTGTTTCCGAATTTAGAATAGATGGACGTATGATCGCACCTTCTTCAATAAATACATCTTTACCAATTAGGGAGACACCTGCATACTCTTCGCTTGAGGCAACATAGTTTTCTTTTATCCATTCAAAATCTTCTCGTAGCGCCCAATCATTCAATTGGAATATTTTCCAAGATCGATTTATCTGATCGATTTTGGATTTAGCCTCTACTTTCTCGCCCGGTGTCGGTCCCTTAACAAAGTTGTGCGTTCTTGTAGCTACCCAAATGTCATTTGAGTAAAGACTATCGCCATCACCAAGTGATTCAATTTCAAGCACTAATTCGCGCGTTGGAATTATCGATCCGTTTATTGCATGGCTCGCATCCTCAATTTTTGAGGGAAAAACCCTTTTCAGATAATCCTGTGTTAAGTAAGAGACTTCTGCACCGAACCGTTTTTCCCATTTCTCAGCAATGGTAAATACACCAACGCGGATATCTGCCACAGGCCTTGTGTAAGTGAGCGGGAGCAAGTGATCGCGTTCGGTATGATCAACTAATAATATATTCTGCATTTCGATAATTCTTCTATCAAAGTTAGGCGCAAAAAAAAACCCCGGCATGGCCGAGGTTTTTTTATCTGTTATGTTGTGACTAGTCTTCGCTAGTTTCAGTTGTATTTTCAGGTGTCGCTTCAACAGCTTTGTCGGCTGCTTTGTTGTGACGCTGGTATCGAGTTCTGAATTTATCAATTCTACCTGCAGTATCTACTAGGTTCAACTTACCAGTATAAAATGGATGAGACTTGTAGGAGATTTCCAACTTGATTAGCGGATACTCATTTCCATCCTCAAATTTTGTTGTTTCCTTAGCGTCTGCACATGATCTGCTTAGGAATTCGTATCCGTTACTCATGTCTTTGAAGACAACGAATCGATAGTTTTCTGGATGTGTTTCTTTTTTCATGCCTGATAGAATTTCGGGCTGCAAATATAAAAAGCATTTTAAAGAAAATATGACTTTCTGCAATAAATTAAACAGAAGAAAGTTTCCTTTGCATCAGTGACAAGACTCCTGCTCATACTCGTTTTCGGATCGTTACTTTTTGCATCGTGCCGAAAGGACCAAGTTTTGACCAATTCAGACGTAAAGTTGAAGTTTTCAACCGACACGGTTTTCTTCGATACAGTTTTCACAACGGTTGGCTCGATCACAGAACGCCTAAAAATCTACAATCCATACGATCAACCTGTTGTTATGGAGAGAGTCTGGCTCAAATATGGGCAAGGTTCAAACTTCAAGTTAAACGTTGATGGCATTCAAGGCAAAGAGGTCAAGGACATTCGGATCGAAGCAAACGACAGTATTTTTGCCTTTGTCGAGGTAACCGTGGATCCGAATGGAGGAAACACTCCTTTAGTAATTGAAGATGAAATCCTTTTTTCAACGAACGGATCTGAACAGTCCGTAGATCTCGTTGCCTGGGGACAAGACGCCTATTTCTGGCCATCCTTTTCTTTTCAATTTCCGGGAGATTCAGTAGCCTTGCGCACCGATAAACCAAATGTATTTTATGGTTACTCGTTGGTTGACTCCCTCACGACCCTGATTATTCCTGAGGGTGCCCAAATTCACTTTCATGCCGGTAGCGGTTTAATTGTTGGGGACCAAGCCACCCTAAAGATTCGCGGATCAGTTGAGAACCCAGTGGTTATTCAGGGAGACCGATTGGAGGATTTCTTTAAAGACGTGGCAGGTCAATGGGATCAAATAGTATTTACCCAAACCAGTAAGGACAATGTGGTTTCAAACGCCATCATTAAAAACGGATCTATCGGTTTAAGTGTAGGATTCACTTTGGATCCATCGATAACGGAACGTCCTGATGTCAAGCTCAGAAACACGCAGATTCTCAATATGAGCTATATCGGACTTATTGGAATTGATGCAGATATTGACGCTAAAAATTCTGTTGTAGCCAACTGTGGTGACCACACCGTGGCGCTCGTACTTGGCGGGAAGTATGCCTTTAGCCATTGCACCTTTGCCAATTATTGGGACGATAATCCGAGGAGCAAACCCGTTCTTTTAATGACCAACTTTTCAGAAAGCTCTTCTGGAGAGGTCTTTAAACGTGATTTAGACGCCTACTTCGGAAACTCAATTCTGCACGGAGCGCTTGATTCTGAATTCCAACCCGAAAGAGAAAACGGAGCTGCATTCGACTATGTCTTCGATCAAGTAATAATGAAACTCGACACCGAGAACATCAGTAATGCGGAAAGGTATATTGGGATCGTTAAAAACCCATCCGACACCTTATTTGAAGATCCAAGGTCTGACAAATATGCTTTACACCGCTTATCGCCTGCAATTGATCGAGGAAAAATGCTGAACGTTCTCTCTGATTTAAAAGGAGACTTGAGAGACAGTGAACCTGATTTGGGAGCTTACGAGTATATCCCTTAGTACTGCTGTGTCCTAAGCATGACTAGTGTGCATGCATCCACAGATTCAACGCCTTTCAATGCAGCTAAAGCCGAAAGCTCAGTGTTTTCTGTGCCTGGATTGAAAATGATTCGTCTTGGCTTTAGGTTAAGTATATAGGCATATAGTTCTGGCTGTCGTTTGGCACCAACATACATCGTAACGGTGTCTACTTCATCAATATTTTCTGGCCAGTCTGTAAGAATTTGAAGACCGGCGACCTTTCCCTCCCTAATGCCAAGCGGAATGACTTCATGGTCATATTCCTGCAACATATTCGAAGCAATAAAACTATATCTAGATGGGTTTGGACTTGCTCCAATTACAACCGTTTTCATATGTATTCCTTAATTATTCAGCCTTGCTTCTATTCGCTCTAAGCGCTGATGCAAAGCTGTGAATTCCTTTGACATTGGCTGCGCTTCACCTTTCCCAAAAGTTTGTTCCAGGTCAAAATGTGCCACTCCGTGCACCTTCCATATTTCCAACACTTCGGACACAAGCACTTCGTAGCTCTTGTATTCCGAGTTATCTGATTTGAGTGTGACTTTCCCTTCTCGTAAATTATTCAGTACGCGTTTAAAGACAATTCCATCTTCTAGGGTTACGACAACATAGAGCTCGTCGTTTTTCACATTGGCCCAATCCATCTCGTAGCTACAAATTACATAAGAGCCCGATTTTATCGGCAGCATGCTGTCACCTTGAATTGAAAACAATCTATACGTCCGCCCCTTTGAAAGTTCAGGAAAAGGCAATGCAAAGGTTGGAAGTTGCTCAATGAACTCAACATCTCCATATCCATTGAGATATCCGGCAGCGGCTTTCACCGGCACTAGGGTAGCACATTCCTTGTCCGTAGTAGCATCAATCACGATTGGAAGCACTCTCAAGGATCGCCCAGAAATATCTTTGGTTTTCTTTTGACCTGACTGATCAATGGGCGCATTTATCAGCTGATCAATGCTTAAGTCAAATGTGTCACAGATCAATTGAATAAAGGAAATTCTAGGATCAGCTCGACCTTCTTCGTAGGCTCCGATGGCCGACCGCTTTACTCCGAGGTGCTTGGCCATTTCGCCCTGTGTCCAACCTTTATTCTTTCGAATCGACTTTAAATTTTCGGGAATGTGATGCATACTAAAAATATTATAATCCCAAAAATAAACAGATCTTTAATAGGCGCCGCCTTTTAATAGTTGTTCCAGCGCTTTTAAGTGATTTCCGAATGCAGATCTCCCCTCTTCTGTAATCCGAAATGATGTATTCGGCTTTTTGCCCACGAATCGTTTCCTCGTTTCCACCAGCCCTTTCTTTTCGAGCGCGCCAATGTGGCTTGCTAAGTTTCCATCGGTTACTTCGAGTAAACTTTTCAGCTCCTTGAATTCAACCCATTCATTCACGGATAAAATGGACATTAAGCCCAGTCTTATCCGATTTTCAAAGGCCTTATCTAACTGATGGACAATGGATCTCATCTATCGTGTCGCAAATACATCAATATGCCATAAAGAATATGCAATCCGCCAAAACCAGCTGCCCAAAAAAGCAGCCCTTGTCCTTTAAAAACTAGAGCAATGAGTCCGAGGGCGATTTCTGAAACACCCAGATAGCTGATTTCTTCAAATGAGAATTTACCCCCGTTGAGCAGCGCTAGCCCATAAAAAATGAGCAGGCTCGGAGCAATTAGTCCAATTAGTCCTTGAGAGAAAAGAATGAGACAAAAGACTGCGCCTGTTGCCAAAGGCAGCGATAGATTAATCAAGAATTGTTTGCTGTACGCTCCCCAAAGTGGCTGGCCTTTTTTTTGTGCCTTTTGTCTGGAAAAGTAATAGGCCACGGCAATAGACGCGACAAATACCAATAGCGCATCCGCGCACAGAAAGAGCACGACCGACCAGTCGATATTCAGAATTTCACCGGTCCCAAACTCCGTGTCCTGGGCACGTTGAATCCAAATTCCTTGGTTTGTTACCCAATGCGCTACGGCCGCACCTATTAATGCGAAAGTTCCGCTAAACACGCCTGCCAGGCCGCTCAACGAAATGAAACGAGAGCTTCGTTCCATCATCGAGCGTATATCTTGAAGTGCCTCTAATGAGGCTTTGTTTTCATCCATAGTGAAATCTACTTTGAGATACAAAGTACGTGATTTTATACCCTTCTCTGAAATTCGTCGTTTTAGCATTGATTTTTATGCGCAACCAACCTTTTAGAATGGGTTTAGTCTTATACATTTAGACCTGGATATGAGAAGAATTCATTTTTTCCTTTTTACACTGCTATTGATTTCCTCTCAATCTGTTGCTCAGGGTTTTATCGAAAACCAAGGTCAATGGGATGGGCCTTTCCATCATAAAATTGACGTACATGGCGGAGCGGCATTTTTAGAAAACCAGGGTATTGCATTTCATTTAGTCGATCGAAGTGGGATTTTTGGTCCGCACGGTGAGATGGATTCAACTTTAGCGGATAATATTGAGCATCACCACGCCTTTAGATTTGAGTTTCTTGGAAGTAATCCACTCCCTTCAATTAGCGGAGAGCTTCCTTATGACCATCACCTAAATTTCTTTATTGGCTCAGACCAAAATCGGTGGAAACCTAATGTTAAACCAACACGGCAGGTGTTTTATGAAAAAGTTTATCAGGGCATTGATCTTCGCGTAAAAGAATACGGCAGCCATATTAAGTATGAGTTCATTTCGAAACCGTCTGCCGACTTCCGGGACATTCGGATAAAGATTACTGGAGCAGATGACGTTCACCTTGACCGAGATGGCAATCTGATCATTGCGACAAGCGTAGGAGATCTGAAGGAGTTAAAACCTAAAGTTTTCCAAACTCGCGGAAAGAAAACCTGGGAAGTATCTGCTGCATTTGTATTGAGTCACAATACGGTTTCATATCAAATCTGGGGGCACGACACCACGCTCCCACTCTTGATAGATCCAGAGTTAATCTTCTCTTCATTTTCAGGTTCAACATCAGACAACTGGGGTTATACTGCCACTCCTGATAAAGCGGGAAACCTATATGCAGGTAGCGGATCAATGGATGATGGCTATCCTACAACAACTGGAGCCTATGACGTGAGCTTCAACGGCCCCGTGGCGGGAACTCCTGCAGACGTGAGTATTAGTAAATTCAGTAGCGATGGAACATCCCTTGTTTACTCAACTTATTTGGGCGGAGCAGGACGAGAAGTACCTCACAGCATGATCGTTGACGCGTCTAACAACCTATACATTTTTGGCACAACAAGTTCGAATGACTTCCCAACAACCACCGGCGCGGCAGACAGAACCTTTAATGGCGGTCCTGATGAAAGTGGCGTTTCGTTTGGAGTGCCATACACCGATGGTGCAGACATGTTTGTCACCAAGCTAAACTCCTCGGGAAATGCGCTAATCGGCAGCACCTATCTAGGTGGAAGTGGAACCGACGGCCTAAACATTAGCAATGCTACCGCATATAATTACGCCGACGAAGCGCGGGGCGAAATCAACCTTGACAATAATGGAAATATCATAGTTGTATCGGCTACTACCAGCGACGACTTCCCTGGTACATCGAACGCCTTCCAACCAAACCTAAGCGGAAGCACCCAAGACGGAGTGATTTCTAAGTTAAACAGCAATCTAACCTCAGTTACTTGGAGTAGTTACCTTGGAAACTCTGGTTCGGATGCATGTTACGGAGTCGCTATTGCCTCGAACAACTCATTATACGTTTGCGGCGGCACAAATTCAAGTCAATTCCCAACACACAATGGGGCTTTCCAAGAAAATTACAATTCCGGAAGAGCAGATGGATTCTTAACCCACATCAACGCCGCCGGCACCAGCATTTTACATTCTACTTTTTTTGGGTCCACCTCTTATGATCAAATGTATTTGGTGCAAGTAGACCGAGACGATCACCCGCATGTATTCGGACAAACTGAAAATGCTGGAAATCACTTCATTTTTGGAGCGGCCTTTAATGATGTTGGTGGAGGGCAAGTTTTAGCGCACTTCAGACCAGACCTTGAGTCGCTAGTTTGGTCTACTCAATTTGGCAGCACCTCTGGCAGACCAAACATATCTCCTACTTCATTTCTAGTTGACGTTTGCAACTCAGTGTATTTAGCTGGTTGGGGAGGTTCAACACAACAGTTTGGCAATAACAACGCCTCTGACGTAGGTGGCTTACCGGTCACAGGCAATGCTATCAAGTCCACACCCGATGCTTCTGAATCTGAGTTCTACCTCTGCGTTCTTGACGCTGATGCAAACACCCAATCCTACGGTTCGTTCTTCGGTGGCGATCAATCTGGACAGAATGGCGGTGAACATGTTGATGGCGGGACGAGTAGATTCGATCGATCGGGGAAAATCTACCAAGCCGTATGTGCTGGATGTGGAGGCAGTAGTGACTTCCCTGTAGAACCTGACCCAGGCGCATGGTCCACCACAAACCAGAGCAATAATTGTAATCTCGGCGTTTTTAAAATAGACTTTGAGCTACCAATCATTTTGGCGGATTTTCATGCGCCGTCCTTCGGATGCGCCCCATTTACCGTGAACTTCAACAATCAAAGTGTGGTTCAAAATGCGACGACCTTCTTTTGGGACTTTGGTAACGGCAACGTTTCTACTACAGCAAACCCTTCCCAGACCTACTCGCAGGCGGGTGATTACATTGTGCGCTTAATCGTATCTGATCCAAATAGCTGCAACCTCCACGACACACTCGAACATCTAATTACGATCAAACGGGATACAAGCTATACCATTGGTCAATTAGACACATGCATCCGTACACCGATTGAGATTGGACCTAACGTAGATGATTTTGGCAACTTAAGCAGCGCTAACATCAGCTGGATTCCAGGACAATTCTTGAGTGACCCAAATATTCTGAATCCGATAGCCACAGTTGGAAGTAACACCACCTTTGTGCTCACAATCGATTATGGAGGATGCTCCGAGCGTATTACTCAGCTTGTTGAGGTCGATAACTTTGATGTTGAGACATCCAACGACACGATAGTTTGCAGCACCTTCCCTCCTTTTCCAATTAGCGGAAGCGCACCTGGGTTAAGTGCGACTTACGAATGGAGTAGAAATGGAGACTTCAATCCTGTTTTATCGACGGATTCGTTTTTCATTGTCAAGGACATTACTGACCCAATTACCTCCTTCTATTTCAAAGCAACAAAACCAAATGGTTGCGCTATAATTGATACGATTCAAGTCACCGTCAGCGACTGGGACATCAATCTCACCAACGACACGGCCGTGTGCCAGGACGAGGATGCCATTATTAGAGCCATCAGTCAGAACCCGAATAACACATTTCATTACTTCTGGACGCTCGAGCCCTATTCTTCAGATCCAGATCAAGAATTGATTACGGACACGATGGACAACTTTATTCTGATTAATCAGAGCGAACCCACTACATACTATTTGTATGCAAAGAGCAGTGTTGTTGAAGGCTGTCATGCTCGAGACTCTGTGCGGATAAATGTATCGGTGCTTAGTCAGAACTTGGTGACCGCAGAAGCGAGTCAATCGACCTTCTATTTAGGTGAAAAAGTTCAGCTTACCGGATCTCCCGGGGATGGATTCTTTCATTATTGGACACCCGGTAGATATTTGACAGATAGCACATCCTCTACCCCAATTGCTCAGGCAAAGGAAGAAATGACCTATGTATACACTGCCACAGACAAAGACATTCCGGAGTGCTCGTTTAAGGATACGGTGACAATAACCCCCTATGAGATTCTTTGTGGCGAACCCGAGGTGTTTTTTCCAACGGCATTTTCTCCTGATGGCGATGGAATCAACGATATTGTGAAAATTCACGGTAGCAATATTGAAACCGTCGAGCTGGCAATCTACGATCGGTGGGGAAAATTGATGTTTGAAACAAACGACAAAAACGAATCGTGGGATGGAACATTTGATGGAAACAATGCAAACCCTGGGGTCTATGTTTTTTACTACGACCTGCGTTGTATAGATAATCAACGCGTTTTTCGAAAGGGAAACATAACGCTGATGTCTAGATGATGCGATATGGTGTCATATTGATTTTTGGGCTACTGATGTTCTGCTCTAGCCCTACGAAAGGACAAGACATTCACTTCAGCGAATTTTTCGCCACGCCGTTATTTACAAATCCTGCATTCGCCGGACACTTTGATGGAACGTATCGATTCACAGGAATTGTGCGTCGACAATGGTCATCTGTAAGCCCACAGCCGTTTCAAACTTTTGGTGGCGGCGTGGATGTGCACAAACCATTCAATATGAAACGGGCTGGAATTGGGTTGCGCCTCAGCCACGACTATGCCGGCTTGAGTAGCTGGACAAATACGTCCATCGCGGTCCCACTCTCCTTGAAATTCAGACTTGGCTCTGCTCAGAACACGACCTTAACCTTTGGCGTTCAACCGGAGTTTTTTCAAATCAGCGTTGATTATTCCAAGTTGTCCTTTGGCGATCAGTTTATATCTGGTCGATATATGCCTGAAGTGCCTACACAACAGCCGTTTCACGGTCAAACTTCAAACAAGATTAACTTCAGTGGTGGATTATACATTGAAAAACGCGCAAGTGAGCGAAAACGCATTGGCGCAGGCTTTTCCGTTTTTAATTTGACCGAACCAGATGCAGGGATGAGTCCAGGTTCAGAATCTAGGTTGCCACGCAGAATGAACTGGCATGTGTTCAGTGCATTTCAGCTGGGCTCTTCCAACTTCGACCTCATGCCTGCAGGTCAGTATCAATTTCAAGGTGAGCATGATGAATTGTTGATTGGAACGGCATTTCGATATCATCTTTCAACAGAAGCATTGAATAAACGCAGCGTACAGATTGGAATGTGGGGTCGAACAAGGGAAGCTGCATACCTATCTGTTGGGTTCACCAAAAACAACTTGTTTATGGGAGCGAGTTATGACTTCAACCTGAACGGATTGCGTGTTGCGAGCGAATACTTGGGAGGATGGGAATGGAGTATTATCTACACCATATCAACGGTACGCGAGAAAACAAAGCGTCAACGACAATGCCCCGATTTCATATAGCGTGAAGTATGTTTTTTGCCTCATATCGCTACTTTTTGTCGGCCAGCTTTTCGCCCAAAGCCCAGAGCAATATATTGCTCGCGGCGACAAGGAGTTGTATGATGGATTCCCAGAATCGGCTTTGTTTTATTACAAGCTAGCCCTGCATCTAGACACCCACTTTGTCGAGGCTAATTTCAAAACTGGAGAGGCGTATCGCGCTCAACGAAATTATAGACGAGCCGCTAAATTTTATAGCGCGACGGCAGACCTTGACGACCAAGACGAATTCCCAGAGGCGCTTTACTGGCTTGGGTTGATGCAAAAACAACAAGGCAAGTACAAGGAAGCGAAACGGAGCTTTCAGGCATTTCTCGCAGTATATCGACTTCGAGATGAATTTTATCGTGGCGCCCGAGACGAAGAAATAAGCTGCGATTGGGCCATTGATCATGAAAGCGACGAACCCGTGTTCAAGGTCTTAGATCCCGACACCGGTTTGAACACGATCCACTCAGAAATGAGTCCGTTTTTGGTAGACTCAAATACCTTGTATTTCGCAACGATGCGTTATGAAAGTGACGTGGTGAAAAAGAGCAAACCCGTTTACGTGGAAATGAAGAAGGCAGTCAAGGATTCGAATGCGTGGAGCTTGGTTGATCTAGACCTGCCTATTTCCGATAAGGAATCGCACGTAGCAAATGGCAGTTTCAGTGCAGACTCCACGCGGTTTTATTTTTCAAAATGTGCAGATGCCTCGAGCTGTAGTATTTATAAAATTGAGAAGTCGGGTGATTTATGGTCTGAACCCACAAAACTTGGCAGCCCAGTAAACGATGGCAGTGGATCAAACACCCAACCGATGATCGCTTCTTTTGGGGAGAAGGAATATCTGTATTTCGCATCGGATAGGCCCAGCGGAAAGGGCGGATATGACATTTGGTATGTCGAGGTCAAGAATGGAGAGATATTACCGAGAATTCGAAATATGGGCACTCGGATCAACACGAAGGGGAATGAGATCACGCCTTGGTTTGATACCAGAGACACTATGTTCTACTTCAGTTCGAACAGACAAAGCGGCTTTGGAGGCTACGATATTTTTAAGAGCAAAGGAGAGCCCGGAAAGTTGAATCTTGTCGAAAATGCTGGGACTGACTTAAACGGACCTGCTGATGATTACTACTTCACATTCAATTCCTTAGATAGTTTGGGATACTTCGCGTCCAACCGCATCTCGGGCACGCGAACATCAGGTAACGAGACGTGCTGCAATGATCTTTACAAGGTCCAACTTGTTCCAATCATAGACTCACTTCCACCTCCAGTTGACAGTGCAGACAGCGCACAGATAGACACACTCTTGGCTGGCTTAGATAGCAGTTCTGTGAGCGTCTACGACAAAGACACATTTGTGATTCCCGAGACGATCGAAGATGTTCAGGATCTTTTACCAATAAGTCTGTACTTCCATAACGACAGGCCCGATCCGCGAACGATGGCCACAACTACTCAATTGACATATGCTGAAACTGTTGATGAATACCTCTCGCTCCAGGCAGAATACCTCAACGAGATTTCGAAGAGCGATTTAGTGGACTCGCTAAAAAACCCAATGTATGATCAAACCAAACGGTTCTTTGCAACGGATCTCACGGGTAGCCTTGATCGCATTAACGCGGCATTGAATGCACTCTTGAACGAACTCGAATCGGGCGCCGAATTGACCATTGCTGTAAAGGGATATGCGAGCCCTTTGGCCAATAGCGATTACAACCTGAACCTAACTTATCGTAGAATTGATGCGATGGAAAATTTCATACGAGCCTATTCAGGTGGTGGATTTGTGCCATACCTCGAGAACAACGCTGACAATGGAGGAAGGCTCACAATTGAGAAAATCCCATACGGGGAATCAAAAGCGAAAAATGATATTTCCGATTCTGGAAACGACAGACTCCGGGCCATCTATAGTCCATCTGCGGCGCAAGAGCGGCGCATCGAAATATTGAGAGTCGAATCGGACAAATAGAACTCGACGCAAAACACTTTATCCAAGAGGAGCACCCCGAAAAACTTAGTTCCATGATTTCGGAATTTGTCAAAAGATTAAGCCTCATCTTTGGCGAGCAAAATTTGACTATTGAAATTAATCGCTAAAACCCTTTTCGGGCTTGAAACTTTACTAGAACAGGAGCTTAAAGAACTAGGCGCATCTAAAATTAATGTCCTGAACAGGGCCATTGAGTTTGAGAGCGATCTTGAAACGTTGTACAGAATAGCTATAGAGTCGCGTGTTGCATTGAGAGTCCTCCTACCATTTGCTAATTATAAAGCACGAGGTGAAGATGATTTTTACAAAAAAGCACAACGCATTGATTGGTCTCAATACCTCACAAATGATAAAACCTTTGCCATTAACAGTACGACGCATGGCGAACAGTTTACGCACTCTCAATACGCTGGCCTAAAGCTAAAAGATGCCATTGTTGATCAATTTCGGGAAAAGACGGGCGCTCGGCCTTCCGTAAACACTTCTTCGCCAGACGTTCTGATCAACTTGCACATTTCAAACATCGAAGTCTCTATTTCACTAGACGCCACGGGCGAACCGCTGAATAAACGAGGCTATAGGATGGAGACGAATGAAGCACCAATCAATGAAATTTTGGCTGCGGCTATGATTCAACTTTCAGGTTGGGATGACATTACTCCCTTCCTTGATCCGATGACGGGTTCCGGCACCATTGCCATCGAGGCAGCCATGAAAGCACGCAATATTGCTCCTGGTCTCAACAGAACGTTCGCATTTCAAAAATGGTCTGATTATGATCCTCAGCTTTTTGAAAAAGTAAAGGCAGAGGCTCAAGCTAAAGTCACGACTTCAGATGTAGAGATTGTCGCCAGAGATTTCAATATGGGCTGCTTGGGTATCGCCCGAAGAAATGCCGTTAGAGCTGGAGTTGAAGACATGATCATTTTTGATTGCGTCGATTTCATGAAGTCGGATCCGATCGCAGATTCAGCAATGATCATCATGAACCCACCTTATGGAGAACGATTAGACGAGAAGATTGACCTCGGCCAATTGTATCATGATATTGGTTTTCGCCTAAAACACTCATACCCAACGCACAAAGTTTGGGTGATCACATCCAATTTAGACGCGATGAAACGGCTAGGACTAAAGCCTGACACAAGAGTGAAGCTTTACAATGGTTCCTTGGAATGTCGATTTAATGAATATACCCTCTTCAAAGGAAAGCGCATCGATCAGCTTAAAAATGCGGAGAATTAGTCCATCGAGATAACAATTTTCAGAAGAGACCGTTGAAATTCAATGCGCCCTTTGAAACTCATAAAACGTACCCTTCTTATTTCCATTTTAGTGTGGGCAATTTTCCCGCAGAACCTGCATATGCCAGTTGAAAACGCGGATTCATCTAGCTATAATCAGGCTTCGTTTTGGTATTACCCATGGGGGAAATCAGTCACACATAAGGGAGTAGACATTTTTGCGGCGAAAGGAACAACCATTCGTTCTTCAGTACCGGGCATGGTTGTTTACACTGGCCTGCTTCCAAACGGTGGTAATGTAGCCTTGGTGATCGGACCAAGGTGGCGCCTTCATTATTATGCTCATTTGAATACAACTTCCGTCGAGCCACTTCAATTTGTTTCAAATCAGAGCGTGATCGGTACTGTAGGCGACAGCGGTAACGCAAAGGGAAAACCAGCGCACCTGCACTACTCTATCCTTACGTTAATTCCGTATCCATGGCGCATTGATGGCGACAGACAAGGATGGAAGAAAATGTTCTATTTAAACCCGATTGATTACTTCGACTAGGCGCTTGCAGCGGCCTGCATCAACTCTTCAATGATTTTTTCACTGGTAATTCCATCGGCCTCGGCTTTGTAATTTCTTACGATGCGGTGACGCAAAACATTCGTGGCAACCGCCTGCACATCTTCTCTATCTGGTGTATACTTTCCATTCATCAAGGCGTGGCACTTGGCTCCTATAACCAAGTATTGGCTTGCTCTTGGTCCAGCACCCCAATTGATAAAATCATTGGTAATGCTTGGGGCAAACTTATGTCCCGGTCGGGTCGCGTTTGCCAACTTCACAGCATAATCAATAACGCCATCCGGCACGGGGACTTGGCGCACTAAATTTTGGAAAAATAATATCTCATCGGAGGCCATAATGCTCTTTACAGAAGCACTCTTATTTGAGGTTGTAGACTTAACTATGCTCACCTCTTCTTCAAAGGATGGATAGTCAACCCAAACATTAAACATAAAACGATCGAGTTGTGCTTCGGGCAATGGATAGGTTCCTTCCTGCTCGATTGGGTTTTGCGTTGCCAAAACGAAAAATGGAGCCTCTAGTGGGTAACGCTTGCCGGCAGCTGTGACAATTCGTTCTTGCATTGCTTCTAGCAGGGCGCTTTGTGTTTTTGGCGGTGTTCGGTTTATTTCATCGGCAAGCACGATGTTGGCAAATACTGGTCCTTTCACGAATTTGAAGTTTCGCTGATCATCCAAAATCTCTGCTCCAACAATATCCGATGGCATTAAATCGGGTGTAAACTGAATTCGACTGAATGAAAGACCAAGCGCCTCTGAAATTGTGTTTACCAATAGTGTTTTCGCTAATCCAGGTACTCCTACCAGAAGGCAGTGGCCATTGCTGAAAATCGATGTTAGAACGGCATCAACAACAACGTCTTGACCAACAATAACCTTTGATATCTCCTTCTTTAAATCTCGAACGCGTACACCAAAATCATCCGCCGCCTCAACCTCATCTTTGTAGTCCTTCATATTGCTTCTCGTCAATTGACGGTAAAAATAACAAAGCACTCTTTTCAGTCTTTGCCATTAAGTTTTATTCTGTTTGATTTCGCGATTGTACATTAGTCGAATGAGGCAAATTCTTGGATTTTTCATTCTCGTAACCTTGATTGGCTGCACTGAAACAAATACAGAAGGTCAGTCTTTAATTGTCGCGGCCGCTCAAACAGGTCAAGAAGCCGAACCGTTTGTAATCTTAGAATTATTCACGTCTGAGGGATGCTCTGATTGTCCTGACGCTGAGCGCTACCTTAACGAGATCGCTCTAAAATCTTGGGCAGATAGAGATTATATATATGCGCTTAGCTTTCATGTTGATTATTGGAACAAACTAGGTTGGCAGGACATATTCAGTAAAAGGTCATTTTCAGACAGACAGCGCGGCTACAGAAGCAGCCTAGGAAATGAAGTGATCTATACTCCGCAACTCATCATAAACGGTCAGCAAGACTATGTAGGCACAGATAGGGATAAGATTCAACCTGCAATTGACATGGCACTTCAGAATAAACCTAAGGTCTACTTCACAATTACGCCAAACGAAGATTGGTCCAGCGTACAAATCGATCCAATATCGATTTCGGAAAATATGGGTGCGGAGGCATATGACATTCACCTGGCAATAGTAGAACGAGGTCTCAGCACGGACGTTTTACGAGGTGAGAATGAAGGAGAGAAACTCGATCATGAGAATATTGTGAGAGATTTTCAATCTCAAAAATGGGATTCGACATTAATGAAAATTGATCTCTCCCATGATAACGAGCTAACCGAAAAATTCAGCCTAATCGCATTTATTCAAAACCCGGATACAAAGGAGATTGTTGGCGCCAATATTTGGAACTACTAATCAAATGACCCCTGCAATGGCAAAGGCAACAATGATTCCGATAAATATGGTGAAGAATATTCCAAGACCAAGAGCTATCTGACCCAGAATCTTTGCAATGCGGCCTAACCGCTCGCCTGCCCCACCGTTAATCATTGCCTTTTTTGCCAGCAAAATTGCCACAATAGCAAACGCAATATTCAAAAGCGGAACCTGAACAAAAACGAGTAGGGCCAGTATGGATACGATGAGCGCGGCAATTCCATAATCTTTTCCTAAATCCTCAGGCTCTTCAATGGTTGGTTTTCCAAACTGCCTTTGAATCGCGGCTTTCGATGTCTCTTGATATTCTGAAATCCGAGAAACAACACGCAAAAACTTTGGATTTGACTTCTCTAAAATGGTTTTGACTGAGTCAGTTAGCTGTATCCGTCGTTCCGACTTCTTGGAAATTTCATTTCGCGTGGTATCAGCTGTTTTTTCTCGAAGTCCGTTCGAAACCTCGCGATAATCTGGCTTCAAAATAATGGAGTCTCTCGCGGCGAGTTCGCGTGACTCATGGCGCCAGTGTTTCGCACTTATGTGTAATCCCTTCCTGTATACTCGTTTTTGGATTGGACTATTCGACACAACGTCGCTATTTGTTCCGCATGATTGTAGAACCAGCGAAAGGAGAACGAGTGCGAAGCTCAAGACTTTGATCCTTGGCATGATATGTCCACTCCAACTCAATGTGTTAGATGAATATAAACCCAATAATAAAGAGAACATAAGCGATTAGAAATAAGAGGAAAAGCAAACCCAATATGAGCAACACAATATTGCCAATCAGTCCAATTGTGGAAGCGTCTGAAACACCTACGTTTCTTCGAGATTTTAGGGCGAAAAATATTCCTAGGCCGGCGGACACTAAAACCAACGGTGGAAACAGCCCTATCAAAAGAATCGATACCCCCATCATGATCAATGAGATGAGCGCGAATTGATCATCGCCTTCGTCCATACCGCTCGATAGGCTCCTTATTTTTTGTTTCGGAAATGAAATTACCTTGTCGCTGGTGTCATCCAATTTCCGATTAGCAATCACATTTTTGACTCGGGTAAAATTCTTAGTCCTTCGTGTTGAATCATTCAGGTTTGCTTTATCCAATGCAAAGACCTTCGGCTCCAAAATCGGTCGAGTTTCTGATTGGTCTACCTCCCTCTTCGATGTATCTGGTTCTCTAATTGAAAATTCAGAGGCAGTCAGATGCTTGCTGCGATTGGGAAAATGAAACCCCTTTCTATACTTCCGTTTTTGTATAGAGTGCGAACTAAATGAGTCATTAGAAGAGCTACACCCGGTCAGGATCAACACAACAACCAGTACGAAAAAGGAAACCAATCTGTTCATATCAGCGTCAATATCCGTTTTTTCTCACAAATTCGAGCAAAAAAAAAGGCCCCGATTGGGGCCTTTTCCTTTAACCAACCGAGGCTAGCCTATTAATTCTGTGCTACGCTCAATAAATCGAGTCAGCTTTTCGCCTTTCAGCATACCCTTACTCAAGAGTGCCAAGTCTGTAGCCTGTTGCACCATCGCTCCGCGCTTTTCTTCATCTTCTTCGATCAACAACTTCGAAACCAAAGGATGATTACTATTCACAACAAGATTGTAGCTCTCTGGCATATTACTCATTCCGAACATTCCACCGCCTATCTCGGCTTGCTCCTTCATTCTTCGCATGAATTCGCTTTGGGTGATCATCATCGGTTGATCTGTTTCATCCAAGCTTTCAAACTGAACGACAAAAGTCTCTTTGGCAAGCACACCCTGAATCATCGGTGTAAGTATGTTCTTCTGATCCTCGGTGAGGTTGCTTTCGACCGTATCCTCTCTTGGAATTAGTTTATCCAATGCATCGGCATCGACACGCTTAAATAACACCTTTTCCATCTTCGTCTCAAAGTGCTGAAGAAGGTGTGCTGTTAGCGGCGTGCTCATTTCCAACACATCATAGCCACGCTTCTCTGCCTTTTGAATTACACCATGATCCGCCTCTGGATTATTTGAATAAAGAAAGATTGTATTTCCATCCTTATCTACTTGATTTCCTTTTATGTGCTCGGTGTATTCCTCAAAAGTTTTGAATTCATCCTTCGTATTCTTAAGAAGATAAACCGGTTGAATTCGCTCATAGAATTTCTCATCCGTCAAGAGACCGTAGTCCATAAAGACTTGCATATCTGGCCACTTCGTTTCAAAGTCTTGTCTATCGTTCTTATACATTTCAGCAAGCTTGTCAGCTACCTTCTTGGTAATGTGACTGCTAATCTTCTTCACGTTGGCGTCGCTTTGCAAGTAGCTTCTGCTCACGTTTAATGGAATATCCGGCGAGTCGATCACGCCATGAAGCAGCGTCAAGAACTCAGGAACCACATTTTCTACAGAATCTGTGATAAATACCTGATTGCTGTATAGCTGTATCTTATTCTTCTGCAGCTCTACCTTATGCTTCGCCAATTTTGGAAAAAACAGCACTCCTGTCAGGTTGAAAGGATAATCGACGTTGATGTGAATGTGAAAAAGTGGCTCCTCGAACGTCATTGGGTATAGCTCTCGATAAAAAGCGGTGTAGTCTTCCTTCTCAAGCTCACTTGGCGACTTTTTCCAAAGTGGATTTGGATTATTTATGAGGTTGTCAACCGTGACTTCCTCCTTTTTCAGATTGCCTTCTTCGTCTTTTTCACCTTTGGCATTTTCGACTTGTTCGGTCCTTGTTCCAAATTTTATTGAAACGGGTAGGAACTTGCAGTATTTCGTTAAGATTCCTTCGACACGCTGATCTTCCAAAAACTCTTCGGATTCAGCATCTATATGCAGGATAATTTCCGTTCCTCGCTGCGTTTTTTTCGATTTAGTGACCGTAAATTCTGGGCTACCATCACACACCCACTTAACCGCAGTTTCGTCTTTCCAGCTCTTTGTGATAACCTCTACCTTCTTGGACACCATAAAGGCACTGTAAAACCCAAGGCCAAAATGTCCAATGATTCCGCCATCATCAACCTTGCCTTCATACTCCTTTAAGAACTCAGATGCACCAGAGAAAGCTACTTGGTTCAAGTACTTCTCCACTTCATCCTCCGTCATTCCGATTCCATTATCAATAATATGGAGTGTCTTCTTTTTTGCATCGATTTTCACCTCGATGGTAGTTTCTCCAACGTCCCCTTTAAACTCGCCTAGTCGGGCTATAGTCTTCAGTTTTGTCGTGGCATCCACTGCGTTCGATACCAACTCGCGCAAGAAAATCTCATGATCTGAGTAGAGAAATTTCTTAATTATTGGGAAAATATTTTCCGCTTGAACATTAATTGTTCCCTTCATAGCAATCCTATTTTATTCTGTAATCGTTTTTCAATTATTCATCATTCGTAGAGGAATCCAGTAGATTCATCGTGGACTGCACTAGTCAAAGTATGTGCCAGCGCCTTTGGACTGTCATTGTGGCAAGCATGCTCGTCCAAGATTGTTACGAATGAGGCGCGAATGAACATACTTCCATATTTAAATGTTGATTCGCTCAAAGTATATTTGATCACCAAACTAAACAACATGAGATTATTAATTTCCTTCCTATTCATTGCACTTTCATTTCAATCCTTTGCCAAGGAGACCGAAACGATTCTTACTGGTCGAAATGCACATGAGGAAATCCCAGGCACCGAGCTTATTAGATATAAGTCCTTTTCAACGGTCCCGGCCTTCATCCGTTTCCGAGCCGACCAAACCATTTCGTTCACAGAATGGGAAGAATGGATGACACAGCGTTACTTTAAAACAAGCGAGGGTTTTTCCTTCCAATTCCTGCGATCCGAAGAAGACGAGCTTGGGATGATTCACTATCGATATCAACAAGCAAAGGATGGCTTTCCGCTTGAATTTGGTGTTTGGTTGGTTCACACAAAGAACGGACAGGTAATTAGTATGAATGGAGAAATGTTTGACGAAGTTCCTTCATTTAAGCCTAGTGTTTCGGAAGAGGCTGCGCTAAATCTGGCCATGGCATCGGTTGGTGCCGACAGCTATAAATGGCAAATCGAGGCGGAAGAAGCTCATCTAAAGTTGGAACAAAACGATCCAGAAGCGACATATTTTCCGACAGGCGAACTTGTAATTGTAAATAGAGATCCTTCATTATCTGAGGTTGATCTGTCACTCGCTTGGAAATTCAACATTTATGCCGCTCAACCATTGAGCCGACAGGAGGTTTTTGTGAATGCGACGGCTGGTACAATTGACTTTAGAAATGACCTAATTCATCATGCGGACTCAGATGGTGTCGCCAATACTGGCTACAGCGGGTCACAAAATATTGTGGCAGATTATACGGGCACTCAATTCAGATTGCGTGAAACAGGAAGAGGCAACGGCATTGAAACATACACCATGAACAATGGGACTAATTATGGTGGTTCGTCAGATTATACTGATAATGACAATGTATGGAATGCTACAGGAAACGACCAATATGGAACCGATGCGCATTGGGGTGCAGAAATGACTTATGACTATTTCTACAATAAACATTCTAGAAATAGTATTGACGATGCAGGTTTTAAACTATTGAGTTACTGCAGCTATGGTAACAACTTCAACAATGCGTTTTGGGACGGTCAAAGAATGACCTATGGTGACGGTGGAGCGCCATTTCAGGTTATTGATGTGGTAGGGCATGAAATCAGCCATGGGTTGACATCCAACACGGCTGATCTAGTTTATTCGTACGAATCTGGCGCATTAAATGAAAGCTTTTCAGACATATTTGGTGCTGCAGTCGAATTCGATGCTCTTGGTTTTGCTAATGGAGATTGGTTGATGGGTGAAGATCGCGGCTCGGCCATTCGGTCACTGAGCAATCCTAATTCTTATGGTGACCCAGACACTTATTTGGGAACAAATTGGTTTGCCGGAGCTGGAGACAATGGAGGCGTGCACACAAACAGTGGTGTCCAAAATTATTGGTTTTATCTACTAACAGTAGGTGGAACGGGCACAAACGATATAGGAGATAACTATAGCGTCACAGCTCTTGGAATAGATGATGCGGAGGCAATCGCATTCAGAAACCTTACTATCTACCTAACAACTAACAGTCAGTACTCTGATGCGCGATTCTACGCCATACAATCAGCTCAGGACCTTTACGGCGCGTGCACACAAGAAGTGGAAAGCACGACCAACGCGTGGTATGCCGTCGGAGTAGGCGCAGAGTATGTGGCAACAGTCGATGCTGATTTTCTGGCTGATGACACCGAGGATTGCGCATTACCATTTACCGTAAACTTCAGCAACTTAAGTTCGAACTCTGACACCTATGCATGGACATTTGGAGATGGAGGAAGCTCTACCGCAGCACAACCTTCTCACACGTATACTGCCGCTGGCACTTACACTGTTGTGTTACAGTCATCTTCATCCTGTGGAACAGATACAAAAACAGAGACCTCATACATTACAGTCGGCCCTAGTGTGCCTTGTGACTACATCATGGTAAATGGAGGTCAAGGAACAACTCAGGAAGGCTGTTTAGGCTATCTTTTCGACAACGGAGGACCTGATGGAAGTTATTTAGCTGGATCTGATTCTTGGGTTACCATCGCCCCTTGCGGAGCATCAAGCGTGACCATAAATTTTGATGAATTTGTTCTTGAGGCCGACGCCAATTGCCAATATGACTACTTGGAGGTCTATGATGGTGCGTCTATTAACGCCACACTTCTCGGTTCATACTGTGGCACAACATCTAGTTCATTGAATTACCCTCCGGCCTCACTCACCTCTACTGGCCCGGCTATTACGGTTCGTTTGGTTGCCGATAACGGTCTTGAGTATTCAGGATTCAAAATTAGCTGGGAATGTGAAGAGGGCAACACACCTCCAGTACCAGCTTTTGAAGCGGCTATAACTGAGTCTTGTGATGGAATGATCAGTTTTGCCAATGAAAGTAGCAACTGCCCTGACAATATGATTTGGAGGTTTGGAGACGGCACTACATCTACACTTGAAAATCCAACACACGAATACGACAGCAACGGAACGTACAATGTAACGCTTGTTGTATCTAACAGCAATGGGACTGACAGCCTTATCAAGCAGGCGTATATTGATATCAACAGACCTACAATGCCAGCAGGAGCTAACGTGGAAATATGCCCGGAGGAATCAGCAACATTATACGCTATGCCCACTGCTGCAGGTGAAACAAGATGGTATGACGATCCTTCTGGAACAACACCAATTCACGTTGGAGACTCGTTTACAACGCCCGTAATTTCATACTCTACCCCATACTATGTTGAAACGGTTGTCGAAGGAGCCACGGCTAACGTTGGACCTGCGGACAACACCTTTGGTGGGGGTGCTTATTTTCAATTTAATCAGTCTCTCATCTTCGATGTCTTTAGCGAATCAATCTTGAAAACTGTTAAAGTATTTGCAGAAGGAGCAGGAAATCGAACAATCGATCTACGTGATGAAAACGGAGGGGTAATACAATCTGCAACCGTTAATCTTCCGGATGGCGAATCGGTTGTTACATTGAATTTCAATCTACCAGTCGGCACCGACATGAGCATTGGAATAAATGCAAACAGTGCTGTCGATCTGTACCGAAACAATGAAGGTGTGGCTTACCCTTACACGATAAGTGGGGTGGTATCTATCACAAGGAGTTCTGCGAATCAAGCAGGTGGATTGAATCACTACTACTATTTCTATGATTGGGAAGTTGGCGAAGCAGATTGTATTAGCGCGCGACATGAGATAGCTGCAAGCACTGGCGTTTGTACAGGTATTGACGAAATCGCCGCCGCCATGGTCGACGTTTACCCTAATCCAAACAATGGTCAGTTTATGATCAGTTGGGGCGAACTAAATGTTCAAACCATTGATGTATTAAACGTTCAAGGCCAAATGATAAACTCCATAAGTTCAACTGGAAATTCAGTAGAAACATCTCTACCAGCTGGCGTCTACATGGTTCGATTGAACCTAGATAACAGCAGTATAATCAAGAAGGTGATCGTTCAGTAAGGTCATCCACTGAAAATGTAATAGCCTCGTTGAAGTTCAACGGGGCTTTTTTCGTTTAGATTATATGCCGGTAAGTTTTCGAGTATCAACCAAACCCAACAGGATTGAGATGTGGAACGTCATTATTTATCGGTAGAAGGAAGGTGAGACATGAGCCTGCAGCGAGCCAGTGAAAGTATTATGTGCCGTGTACTCACAACACACCGAATCTAAGTCGAAATCAGCTTTAGTTGATTGTGTAAATCACCTGATCAGATCCATTGCGCGCTGTAGATATTTGTGATGCATCAATTCCGCGCACTACCATTTGATCTCGCACACGGAGCAGCTCCGCATCTGAAATTAATCGAAGTTCCAATTCATTGCTGTCTCTGTCTTCCTTAGAAATTCGAATGGTGATTTGATTACCCGATCGTGCGGCCACCTTTACATCTTCAAAAGCTGAATAATTTGCTCGAGATAATTCGTTCAAGTCGAATTCGAAGTAGCGCTTATCTTTTGTTGACTGCGTTGCCGATACGGGTGTTTCTACCTGTCCAAAAATGGCGTCATTTTCATACGACTTGGTCAATAAAATATCTTGCGAGGGAAGCACGGTAAATGCAAACACAAAGCGATTGGTTCTGTTAACAAGGACGTTTCGTTGTTGGCCGCTTAAGTAGATCTCATAGATATCAGATAACCCTTCGGCGTCTTCAACGGAGATAAAGTAGTTCTCATTCACCGTGTAGTTTTCGAACTCAAACTCACCATTCTCCTTGACTTCTGTGATTTGAATTACATTTTCCTTTTCATCAAGCAGCTTAAGTTTCACTCCAGACTTGGGGAGTTTTTTATATTCAAATTTTCCACGAATTCGTGCGTTCTCACCTGACACGACAAAACCATTCTCGGTTTCTGTCCTCAAAGAGTAGAGTGTCATTGGCCTTTCCTGCGACAACTTTTTAAATGCAAAAACGCCTGCCCTATCGTCATTCAAATAAAACACAACATCCTGAGGGTTTTTAGCGAGGTATATCTCACTGGCTCCAAGTTCCAATTGTTGCTTTTCGTCCAATTGCAATGTATAATCGCCTTCAGGGATGGCATCTTCAAAAACAAACCGCCCCTCCGCATCTGTGATTGCTTTTTCCACAGTATTATCCTCATTGTCAATTAATGAAATAGTCGTGTTGATCAAGGGCAGTTTATCCAGCTTTAAATATCCACTCATGGCAGAACTTGTGCGGGTTGGCAAGTATCCATACTTATCAAAGATGACCTGGCTTAAGTCTCGATCATGTTCCACAACTTTCGATATTCCCCGATTACTTCGCCCTCCGGATAGAGCACGAAATTCGAATAGGTGTTTATTGGTTTTTGAAACTACGATGTCTTCCCCGGCGTTATCATTGGTCAAGAAAATTTCATAGACATCCACCAATCCTTGCGTTTCCTCGTCAACAGAAAGGAAGTAACTCTTTTCAAGCGCATTGGTTTTAAACTCGAAGTAACCATCTTCATCAGTTTCAATTTCATCAATGACCTTGCTGTTTTCATCAACGATATTCAATTTCACTTTTTCCTTCAGTGTTCCGAACGTGGCAACTTTTCCTGAAATCGTCGTAGACCGATCTACAATTGACCCTGCACCCGCAAGTCCTTCTAATTCATTTATTTCATTGATCTTTTTACCTGATAGCACTTTAAAGCCAAACAACCCGAGCTCTTCCTGATTCATGAAAACCATTTTCTCACCAAGGTCATTGGTTAGAAAAATATCTGCAGTACTCAGGTCCTGTCTCACACTGTCCTCAATAGCGATTTTGTAATCTCTGTCCGGGAGAAATGACTGAAGGTTAAAATAGCCTTCATCATTGGTTGTAACCGTTTGGATAACCCGGTCGTTTTCGTCAAGCAAGTTCAATCTGACATTTAAAGCAGGTAGCTTTTCCATTCTAATGAACCCACTAGCAGACGGATGCGCAGTGAGTAACTCACCTGTAGACGGCGAGTAATCAATTTTGAATAAGCCACCTGAATTGTTCTGGCGATTGCTTACAAAGTAGGCCTCATCTTCGAGCAGATTTAGCGTGAAGTAGGCTTCAAATCCTTCCGAGTTAATATTTGGTCCAAGATTGATCGGTTTTGACCAGGATGCCCACGTGTAGTCTAAACGGACCGATACAAAAATGTCTGCATTGCCATAGCTCCCATGACCTTCACTCGCAAAGTAAAGATGCTTCCCATCGTCTGCCATGTATGGCGACATCTCAAATCCTGAAGTGTTAATACGGGCACCAAGGTGAATTGGATCACCCCATTTACCTTTTATTTTTTGGACAACGTATAGATCCTCTTTACCAAAGGAAAACTCTCCCTTCATGGACAACAATATGTAGGATTCGTCTGCAGGAATAAAAAAACCGAAGAATTCGCTCTGAAAGCTAATTTTCGGCATCTGAATCTCATGGTCTACGACGTATTCGCCGCCCTTTTGTTGATAGCATACAATTTTACTTTCCGGATCGTTAAAGCCTTCTTGATAGCGTAACACATAGATCAATTCTCCATGGGACTGACCGATAATCAAATCATTTAATTCTGTATTCAAAGATTTGGAATCATTGGTTGGCTTGCTCCAATTTCCGTTTACGCGCCTCGACTCCCAAACGTCATGACTACGCGCCGCACCAGTGTTTTCCGGATGTGAAATTTTCGTGACCCACATTTGATCCCCAGCGGAACTTATATATGGATTTAAATTTTGGAATCCATCATTGAAATCATCTAACGGCTCTGGGTGACTAGTGTAATCCGAGGGGCGATACTGCGCGACCCCCTGCAAGGTGCAAAACAACAGTAATAATAATGTAGAGGCGGGTAGTCTCAAGTTTGGTCAAATGAATTCGAAATAGGGTCGAATGAGGTCGGGCAAATGTAACCCTTCGAAGCGTTACATCTACCCTTGTCTGACAATTATCACCCGAGTGTCTATTAGAATTAGAAGTCAATTTATGCGGAGGTTTATTTCTATGACATAGACTTAACAACGTCGACTTCCTCTCAAAGAAGTGTTCTTCTTAGGTAACGTCATATATCCGCAGAAAGGCATCTCTGCAACACTATGCCATTTAGGGCGCAAAAAAGCCTCCTGAAAAATCAGGAGGCTTTTATCGAAACTTAACCTAACAAAACCTAACCTTCTGCGTGAAAGTGAAATCAAGAAAGGCATTCTGTCTGAGATGATTAAACAGCATCACGAATGCGGTTGGGTTGAATGAGTATATGGCAAGATCTGCCTAGAAGTCAGCCTTTTTCTTCTTGCCCTTTTCTTCTTCAGGAGCTTCCGCTGGTTTGTTCTGCTCAACGTAGTCCTTCGCTTCCTTCAATGATATTTTATTTCCCATGTTAAACGCCACGATAAACGCGTCGTCTATTCCCATTTCCTTTAGCTCGTCTCTATACTTAACGGCTGATTCATAATCTTTAAAGCTGCCCACGGTTAGTATAGTCAATCCATTTTGTTGATACTCCCGTATGCCATCAATCTCCAGGTATTTACTCGCAACAGCACTAGGTACCAAGGCTGTGAAAGCCCCAACTTGTACCCGGAAATCGACTTTCCCACCCATATGCCAGTTGATATTAGACTTTCCAATACCAAGAACCTCTTTGTTATAATCTGGCTGGTTTATATCAACAATAAACGCGTCTTTATAACCCGTCTCAATCAATTTATCTTTCAGAGACTCAGCCTGCTTTCGATATGGAAAACGGCCAATTACATATCTGAAGATTCCATTCTCATCAACATAAACCTCTACGTTCTTTAAATCTGTAAAGTCTCGTGTTGGTTTCAAATCTATCAGAGCCGCCACTTGAACTCCATATTGCGACGTCAGCGTTGTATAATTGACATCTCTAGTTCTCAAGTTTTCCCAATCATCAAATGGAATTAGGCGTTCCTTGATTTTTGGCTCGATCCGTTCCTTTCTCACTTCGGCTAAAATTTCTTCGCCTTCTTTTTGTTCTGGAGTCAATTCAATAGGAGCTGGTTTCTCGTCTATCACCTCAACTGGCTTCTCCTCTATTGGAATTTCCTTTGGTTCCTCCTCAATCACTGGCTCTTCCACTGGAACCTCTTCACTAACTTTCTCTTCTGCAACTTCTGCCACGAGTGGCTCTTCTTCTTGAACTTCCTCCTCTGGCCTTCCCAGGTTGCATTCTCTTACCCACTTTTGACCATCAACTAAGTAGTATTCATCGTTGTAAGTATATACCTGATAGAACTTATTCAACGAACGCAATGCCTCTTCGCACTGACCATTTTTTGAATAGGCAATAGTCAAGTAGTAATAGACATACTCTGGCGCTCTCCGCTCTTTGCTAGAACCAGAAGCATAATCTGTGGCGTAAATTTTCGAAGCCGTTTCCAATAGCTCCACAGATTCTGGAATACTCACATCCACCTTCACATAGCATAACCCCAATAGATAATTTAGATTGGCATTGCCTGGATCGTTTTTCCAAAGCGTTTGTAAAATTGGAATTGCCTGGTTCAACTTATGATTCGCCAAATGCAGTTTGGCTTGATTGAAATTGTTGTTCGGCTTTTCTTGAGAGAAACCTGCGAATCCAATCAGGCTTAGCAAAGTTAGAACTGCGACTTTCTTCATGTGGCTTATATTAACTAACCAAACTTAGATCAATGCGCTGCAGTGCAATTGCCAAGCGGGTATAGTTTTCGACACCCGCCTGTAAACAGGTTAAAGGTCAATATGTACGCTTAGTACTTTATGATCTGAATGCTCAGTATACAAGGCATCCGCCCTACCCACCTTGATATCCTTTGAGTGAAACAGGTAGTCAATACGAATGGGAAGTTTCACATATGTCGACTGCCAACCATTTCCCATTTCAGCCATTGAATCCTCGTATTCTCTTGCCGTAACGTTGTAAATCTTACTGTACGGTATCGCATTAAAATCACCTACAATGATGCTTTTATGTTTGTCTGAAAGTCGCTTAAGTAGCATTTTCACTTGGTTGAGTTGCCTCTTCTGCACCATAGTCATTGCTAATACGTCACTGCCTACATTCTGAAAGTTATAGCTTTCGAGCTGCACATTTGCGACGAATAATGACGTGCCATTAATGTCAAGATGATGTATCCAACCTTCACTGGTTTGGCTGATTTGATTATAAACCAATTCGGACTCCCGAATGGGAAACTTCGCAAAAATGGCGGTGCCAAAAATGTTGTCCTTGTGTGGTTCGAAATGATATTCTGATAGTCCGATTTTCTTCGAAAATTGGGCGGCAACCACAGCCGTATTTGGCCATTTATAATACAAGCCAAATTCCTGTAACACCACGATATCCGGGTTTAGACCCTTAATTAACGCAGCAATTCCTCTGGCGTGGATGGTGTCATTTCCAAACTGCGCCACATTAATTGAAACAATATGTAGATCCGAGTGGTCACTAATTTGGATATCCATTTTTCCACCCAAAAAAACATAGGCTAATAGCAAACAAACAAAGGTCAGCGACCTATGACTTTGATATTGGTATCGAGATGCATGAACCATTAGAGATATCGCGCTTATGGATAATGCCAATAATGTGAAAGCCGATGCGAATTCACTAAGTATCAAGATTGGGAAATCGTCTAGGCTATTATATGCTATAAGACCAATTGGAGTTAATAGAATAACCGAAAAAGCCTTTGACCACTTCACGAACTAGTTATTGCGTGCGCCAAAAATGCCTGAACCAACGCGAATCATATTTGATCCAGCTGACAGAGCCAACGGGAAATCGCCACTCATTCCCATACTCAAAAACTCCATTTTATGTGGCGCCTGGATGCTTCGCTTTAATCGAGAAAAGAGAAGTTGTAATTGGTCAAACTCTTGCCGTACAAGTTGGTCATCATTTGAATTGGATGCCATACCCATCAAACCAACAATGCGGACACCTTTTAATGAAATAAATTCTTCTAGACCAAGCAATCCATCAATTTCGTCCTCATCCAATCCATACTTCGTTTCTTCCTCAGAAATTTTTATTTGCAGGAGACAGTCAATTACTCTAGCTGATCCTATGGCCCTTTTGCTAATTTCCTTGAGAAGTTTCAGACTATCAACGCCATGAATGAGGTGGATAAATGGAGCGATATACTTTACCTTATTGGATTGAAGATGTCCTATAAAGTGCCAACGCATATCATCTGGAAACAGGGGTTGTTTCTCACACATTTCTTGAACATGATTTTCTCCAAAGTCCCGTTGACCAAAATCATATGCCTCCCTAATATCCTCAACGGGTTTCCTTTTTGAGACTGCAACAAGAGTTACTCTTTCCTCTATTTGTGATTTAAATCCTTCCAGGTTTGTTGTGATCGACATGTTACAAAGATCAAAAAACAAGCGGCATTTTATGGAATAGGTCACATTGGTGTAAAGCAATAATTTCTGAACCAGACACGTTTTTACACTGCACAAAGCCAGATTATGATACGTATACTATTGACTCTTATCGTTTTTGGCACCCCTTTTCTTAAAGCTCACAGCCAGAGGTCATCTCTCGACACCTTGTATTTTCCACCCGGAATTTCATCGCTTAATTATGATGCGCTTCTTAAACTGAATGACAATGCGATATCCAGGGAATCAAGTTTTCAGGAATCCGAGTTATTTATCGCCTGTGACACTGGACTCACTTCGAATTTTGACCAGCGGATTGGACTGAGACGGGCGCTTACAGCCCGCTCTTATTTGATGGCGCTAGGGTTCGACTCCACTAACATTACAATCTCATTTTCGATTGCTAACCAAGATGGACATTTCATAAAATGTTTAGATCTCGATTCCACGAACTATGGTAAAATGAAAAGACCATACTCTGAGGCCTCAGAAATTTCATTTGTAGGAGAGGAAATTCAACGATAATTTGAATAAAATTAGGGCAAAAAAAAACCGGCCAAGAAGGCCGGTTAGCGATATAAAATCGCCATGCTACGGATTGAGGTCTATGATTATCGACGCTGTGGTCGTTAACTGCTTTTTGTTGACACGAATATAAAGCACAACAAATCCGGCCATTCACTTTCAGCCCTTATTGTTGTGAATGAATCATATCTGTATGTGAATAGCTACTTTATATCCAAAATTCGACGGACCTCCGTCTTGTAGGATCTAGAAATCGGAATATTTACCTCTCCTATTTTCAGGGATGATCTACTTATTGAATCAATTTTTCGCTTATTGACCGCGTAGGATCGATGCACTCTTAGGAACACATCTTCAGGCAATTTCTCTAGCGCCGCAGAAAGCGTTTGTCTGCTGACAACCTTTTTGTCCGTGGTGTACACCTCAATATAAATGTTGTCCGCCTTTATGTACAGGATGTCTTCGTGATCAAGGAGCTGCGCCTTGTGTCCATCCTTTATGCTTACAGTACTATCCTCAGCCTTGTTTGAATGCATCAATGACATTTCCAACCCTGTATAAATGTCCTCTTCCGTAAAGGGTTTTAATACATAGGCACCAGGCATTGTCTTTTTGGCTTTATCTAGTGTGTATTTATCTGCGTATGATGTTAGAAACATGAATGGAATTTTCTCTACCCTACACTCCTCAGCTAATTCAATTCCCTCTATTCCTCCTTCGAGATTAACATCCAATATTGCGAAATTGAAACCGCCTCTTTGAATGAGACTTCTTGCCTTGCTTTTGTTATGTGCGGTGCCCACAACCGTGTGACCAAGATCTTCAAGTGTGAGTTTGAGCATCTCAGAGATGACCCCCTCATCTTCGACAATAATTATCTTGAGTTTATCTTCCATAAAGCATTCAGCAAGATGAGAAAATTAGAACATTTCTCCCTTACAATGTCAAATGCACTCCTAAAGTTCGTGTACGAACAAACCGCTGCGCAGTTTTGGCTCAAACCAAGTCACCTTTGGTGGCATTATTAGATCGGCGTCGCTGATATCAATAAGCTGTTTCATTGACACTGGATGCATTGCAAACGCTACTTTCATTTCACCTGAATTAACGCGTTTTTCAAGCTCGCCCAATCCACGGATTCCACCTACAAAGTCAATTCGCTTATCTCTTCTTAAATCTACGATGTCAAATAAGGGCTCCAGCACTTGTTTAGACAGAATGGTCACATCCAACACTCCAACAGGATCGTTGTCATCGTATGTATCTGACTTAGCCGTGAGTTTATACCACTTACTTCCAAGGTACATTCCTATCGTATGCAATGCCTCTGGTCGATACTGACCTGACATCTCTTCGATTAGAAAGCTGGTATCTAATTTTGATATTAATTCACCCTCAGAAAGGCCATTCAGATCTTTAACTACTCGGTTGTAATCAATAATTTTCAACTGGTTATCTGGAAACACTACCGCCATAAAGTAGTTGTATCGATTGCCATCAGTTCTCGAACCTCCGGCCTTTTCCCTAAATTCTTGACCGACAAGCGCACCAGCGGCAGTTCTATGGTGTCCGTCTGCGACATAAATTGAAGGAACATTTGCTGCAAAATATGTTTCGATCGAGTTGATGTGGTCGTCAGCGCTTACAACCCAGAGTGTGTGTTGAATGCCATCATCCGTTATAACATCATAAGTCGGAGCTGCAAGTTTTACCTCTTCTACCAGCGTGTCAATTTGCTTGACGTGTGGATAAGAGAAAAAAACGGGTTCTGCATTTATCTTTCCGTATCGCACGTGATTCTTTCGATCCTCTTCCTTATCTGGCCGAGTTAGCTCATGTTTTTTGATATTGTTTTCAAAATAATCATCAATCGCACAGCACCCAACGAGTCCTGTTTGTTTGTGACCATCCATTATCAACTGATAGACATAGAAACACTCCTTTGACTCTTCCAATAGAACACCACTATCCTTGAGCCTTTCATAGTTCTCTCGTCCCTTTTTGTATACCGACTCATCGTACGGGTTATGCGCATCATCAAAGTCAATTTCTGGTTTTATCACATGATAAAAACTATCCGGATTGCCGGCGGAATCCGCTTTTGCTTCGCTGCGGTTTAACACATCGTATGGTCTACATGCAACATTTTTAACCTTATCTACTTGTGGTCTTGTTGCCTTAAATGGTTTGAAAATGCTCATAATAAAGTGCTTTTGGGTTCTATTCTATTTTCCAAGTAATTCGATGATCTGATCTGCCAACTCAACACCTATCCGATCTTGAGCTTCGATGGTGCTTCCTCCAATGTGGGGCGTACTGATTATTCGCGGGTGTGAAACGACTTCTGCTCTCGGGTTTGGCTCTCCTACAAAAACATCAAGCCAAGCGGCCTTTACCTTTCCAGAATTGAGGGCAGCGAGCAACGCGTCTTCATCAATCGTGCCTCCTCTCGAAGAGTTTAGAAGAGCAACACCATCTTTCATTCTTTCCAATTCATTAGCTCCAATTACGGCACTTCCATCCGCTTGCTTTGGCACGTGCATGCTGATATAATCTGCCTTTTCGATACACTCATCAAAAGAACTTCTCGCTATTGTGTGGGTAATGGATTGACCAACAATTTCCATGTTTAGTGTAACAGAATTGCTCTCGCCTCGGGTGTTATACATGACATTCATTCCACAACCCAGGGCATACTTTGCTAATTCCTGGCCGATTCCGCCAAATCCAATTATTGCTAATGTTTTTCCACGCAATTCTGTTCCCTTGCTATAAGATTTCTTCAGCGCCTTGAAATCCGTTGATCCCGACGTTGGCATTTTGCGATCTGCATCATAGGTGAATCTTGCAAGAGAGAAAAGACTTCCCATTGCCAATTCGGCTACGCTTCTGGCACTAGCTGCGGGTGTGTTTACAACATGAAGTCCTTTGTCCCGCCCATAAGCAACATCAATGTTGTCCATTCCAACGCCGCCTCTACCAATCAGTTTTAAGTTGGGACAGGCATCCATATGCTCGCTTCGAACTTTGGTTGCGCTTCGAACTAAAATTCCAACAAAACCGCCTTCATTTATGCCATTGGACAAATTTTCTTGAGGAATAGTATCCGTTGATACTTCGAAACCATAGGCTTCTAATTTGGACTTTCCAGCTGCGGAAATCCCATCATTCGCTAAAATTTTCATGAATCAGTTTTATTCAGGTTTATCTCCTTCTTTGGGAGCCGGCTTTGCACTTTCGCGTGCCTTTTTCGCAGCTTCTGCTTCCGCTTCTTTCTTCGCTGCTGCATCAGCTTTTGCTTGATTTGCAGCTTCCTTCGCAGCCGCTTTTGCAGCTGCAGCTTCTTCTTTAGCTGCTTTCTTAGCGGCAGCGGCAGCTTCTTTCTTTGCCTTGGCAGCATTCTTCGAAGCATCAGCATTGATTGCCTTTCGCTCATCTTGCCAAGCCTTAAATTCTGTGATTTGAGCTGCCGACAAATCGCGCTCGGCCGCAACTCCAAATGAATCTGCTAATACGTCGTAGACCATCTCCAATTCCTCTAAGAGTCCGCGTTTCGCAGCTCCCTTATATTCTTCAAGCAAACCGTCATACGCTGCTTCTCGACCTTTCCGGTCCGTCTCGATGCATTTGTATGCGATATCTGTAATCCAATAGCTGTAGTCTTTCTTCTCAGCATCAAACTTCAACCGATAGGTCAATTCGCGCTTTGTATGAACGAATTTCACTCCAAAGTGATTCTCTGGAAGCGGTGTGGTCACCATAAACTCAACTGTTCGGAAGGTACTGTCATCTCTAACAACCTTACTTTTATTGGCCTTGTATTCCTCAACGCCCCAATAGTAGAACCTATTTATTAGCTCTCCAACGCCGGCTCTTTCAACCGTAATCATTTCCTCGTTGGCGTATTCATACTTCTTAGTGGCCTTATTAATTTCTATCTGAGCCAATGCACCAAAGCAAATTGATGAAAAGGCTAGAACCAATGTCAAATTCTTCATAATCACGCGAATTTAGTTTCAAATGCTTTCATAACGTCAACCAATGCTTGAACGCTCTCAAGCGGCAGTGCATTGTACATACTAGCTCGGAAGCCACCAACAGATCGGTGTCCTTTAATTCCGCTAATTCCAGCTTCAGTTGCCATGTTTAGGAATTCGGCATTGAGCGCATCGTCTAATCCGTCATTCAAAACAAAGCAAGCATTCATGAGAGATCTATCTTCTGCTGCCGCGGTTCCGCTGAACATAGAGTTTCGTTCAATTTCCGAGTAAAGCGCGTTTGCCTTAGACTGGTTTGTGTTTCCGATTGCTTCCAATCCAGTTTTCTTAATCCACCTAAGTACAAGCATGCTGACATACACTGCGAATACGGGCGGCGTATTGAACATTGAATCCTTTTCGGCGTGTGTATTAAGGTTAAGCATAGTAGGTATGCTCATACTAGACTTCCCTAGAACTTCCTTCTTAGCAATATAAAGCGTTGTACCTGCTGGGCCCATGTTTTTCTGAGCACCTGCATATATCAGATCAAATTTACTGGCATCGATCGGTCGACAAAAAATATCTGAAGACATATCACAAACCAATGGAACATTAACATCTGGAATCTGATGATATTGTGTTCCAAAAATGGTGTTGTTAGATGTGTAGTGAAAATAATCAAAGTCCGAAGGCACTTCATACCCTTTCGGTATGTAGTTGAAATTTGAATCCTTTGATGAGGCTACTTCGACTCCTTCACCAACCCAAGCTCCTTCTTTAACCGCTTTCCCAGCCCAAGACCCTGTGTTTACATAAGCGCCACGCTTATTGCCACGCATCATGTTGTATGCGCTTATTAGGAAACCCAAACTAGCTCCACCTTGCAGAAACATTACTTCGTAATCATCCCCAAGGCCGTATATCTCTCGCACAAGCGACTGAGCCTCATCCATAACCGCCACAAAAGGTTTGCTTCTGTGCGACATTTCCAGCAGACTTAGACCGGATCCGTTGAAATCAACGATGGCCTGTGATGCCTCTAAAAAAACCTCCTTAGGAAGAATGCTGGGACCAGCACTAAAGTTGTGGATTTTACCCATTTGATCGATGTTTGAATTGGCGACGAAATTGTGAAATTTTCTCCGATTGGAGGTCGTTCAACCCGCCATTTCTAATCGAACGTCAATCAATCGCGCTGAGCCTCGATTAAGCACGAACCTGAGTTTATCGAATCCAACAAAAAGTAAGTGATAGAAATACGTTCGACTTGCATCTGACCTTCGCCTTCGATTTTGCTCCCTCGATATGTCTGCTCTGGCAATCGGAATCGAGTATCCGTGGTAAATGACAGATCCATTCCGTCAAAGTTCATTCCCGCTTCGTTAGACGTCAGTGACATTTTATAGGATTGATTCTCACCTGATATAATACACGAATTGTTTCCAGAATATGTGCCCGTATAGTTTGAAAAAAAATTTCGGTTGCAGGCATCTCCCTCCCAATATGTATCGCAAATACAGGTGCGATTCTGACAAATTCCGTGTACACAACCATCCTTGCATCTGGTGCATCCGGAAAACAGAACTACGACCGTCAAAGCGATGGCATAGGCCAATTCACCATAAGATATGAGCCTCTTATTAACCAAGTAACAGTGATTCCAGTTCAAGGATTATTGCCTGTTGCTTATCCTTAGCATACCATAATTGTATTTGTTTACTCATCTCTGATTTTGGCGGTCGTTCTCCTTCTGGTATATTTTTCCAATCTACCACTATTTGTTGAGCCTCCGCAGGTCTTGGACCCCATTGGGCGATCACTTCAAACGAATCGTTTAAGAAAATGACAACCGGAATTGCACGCGCTCCATTTGTTAGATGTGCATCCATTAGCGCTTCATTCTTGTCTCTAAGCACAACTTTATGTTCAACGCTATTCTGATGTAAAACGGCATCCACCACGGGAACAATTTGCGCCGCATCTCCGCACCAACCCTCCGTAATAACCAATGCGTAACGCATTTTTGACTTTCCCGAAAGGACCCTGGAATCTTTCTTGCTCATCCCCTTTGTGATGCGATTCATTCTGTGGGCATTTAAAATGGAGTACTCCAATAACGACGCGTCGTCTGTTTCACTTGTAGATGTTCCTTCTTCAATTTTCTTATCCACCAATTCGATGTATCCGTTATAGCTTAATCCCTTCTCCCAAATCCCTCTATAGTCTATCATAGTAATTGTTTTTCTTCAATTAATTCTTTCACCATTTCCCCAATTCTACCAGCAAGGGCTATGCCCATTCCACCCATTCCTACGGCCCTGAGAAGCCCATCATGCTCCAGCCTTACGATGGGACGTTTATCTTTTGTGAATCCCATAATTCCCGACCAACGCATATCAATTTTGGGCGGCGTTTTCAGATCTAAAATCTCACTAATTCTATTGTCAAGCGCCGATTGAATGGGCACATGCAAGCCAAATTCCTGAACTTGTTCACCTTCAAAATCTAGGTTTCGACCTCCGCCAAAAAGAATTCGACTCCCGACACTTCTGAGATAATAGAATCCTTCATCAATATGCAGATTGCCTCGAAATTTCAAATCGGAAATTGGTTCGGTTAACAATACTTGCCCACGTCCAGGTTCAATATCAGAGTTTGAAAACGCATTTCTACAATCAATCAGAATCGATGAACTAAATGTAACCCGATCACGAATCGCATCATCCAACTGGACCTTGAATCTGTCGTTCACTTTTTCAATTAGCCCTACAGAAGCGCCCGTTCGAAAACGCACCCCTTTTTCAGAACAATATGCCTCCAAGGCACGCATTAGTTTACCTGAATGCAATTGACCCTCGCCATGCATGGAAACAATTTTCTGACCTTGATCAGTTCGAACTCCGTCCAATTTGACCTTAGTCTGAATGTAGCTAGGTATGAAATCACCCACAAGATGATTCACTTCATCGACGCGACCTAAGGCGCGAACAACATCGGAATCAATTACTTCAAAGCCACCAAGTTCTTCAAAGCCAATATTCTGATCCCGAAGTCTTTTTCGAGTTATCTGTAGTCCCTTCCACCTGTTTTCTAGCAGAAATCGAGCTCCGTCTTGTCCGATAGTATCGATGTCGGAAAGCACCTCAGTCAGGCTACCAAAACAGGCAAACCCAGCGTTTCGCGTACTTGCACCTGCCGGCACGAGACTCCTTTCGAAAATCAAAATCGATTTCTTGGGCCATCTCTCAGCTAGGGATGCAGCAACAGACATTCCGATAATCCCACCTCCTACTATGATGATATCATACGAGAGGAGTGCGTCTTTTTCCCAAAAAGAAACTTTGCTACCCATAATTTACGGCTACTGAAGAAGGACTTCCTTTACCATTTCGGATCCAACAAAATCATTCACATTCGACCGAATTTGGTCTCTTTGGTAGTGAAGTTCTTGACGAAGAGCTGGGGAATTCAGTTTTATAATGAGCTTCGACCCTCTAAGAAGCACCTCGTCCGTTCGGCTGGCAATTGCCGGTCCTGCGATCGTTTTCCATTCACTTTGAATCGAAATTTGGGTGAGACCACTCCGTAAACGATAAACATCAAGCATACGGTTGATGACCTCGCCTAATGTTTCTTGATTTTTTCGTTTCGGTTTTCTCATGACTAAAAGTCGGTAATACTACCACGCTCAACGATAAATTTTTTCAATGGAATTTTCTCATCCTTGAACAACTCAGGAACGCGATGAAGGTTTGCATCGGTAATAAAAATTTGACCAAAATGATCTTCACTGACCAGCTTCATCAGCGCACCAACCCTCAGATCGTCAAGCTTATCAAAAATGTCGTCCAACAATAAAATTGGTTTCCTCTGCTTTAGATCCTTCAGGTAATCAAACTGCGCCAATCGAAGTGCGATTACAAAGCTCTTCTGTTGACCTTGACTTCCAAACTTTTTCATTTGGTGGTCGCCTATTTGAAACACCAGATCATCCTTGTGAATCCCTTTGGTTGTAAAGTGGGCGCGTAAATCATTCTGACGTGTTTCGGCAAACCAATCTTTCAACGGCTTTTCATTTAAGTGACTTTCATAAGAAATAGTCACCTCCTCGGCCCCTCCAGATATAAGTTGATAGAAATTTGAGAATATGGGCAGGTAATCCTTTAGGAAGGAGACACGTTCTTGATAAATATCAGTGCCAAGCGCATGCAGTTGTTCATCAAACACCTCAAATACAGTTTGGTCCATTCGCTTCCCTTCCACCCAAATATGCTTCAGCATTGCGTTTCGCTGCGCCAACGTTCTGTTGTATTGAAGCAGCGTATCCAAATACCCACGATTGTATTGAGAGATGATACCATTCATAAACTTACGGCGCATTTCACTTCCCTCTCGGATTAAATCCGTGTCCGAAGGCGCAATCATAACAAGTGGAATCATTCCAATATGATCCGCCAAACGATCGTATTCCTTTTGATTTCGCTTAAATCGTTTTTTTTCTCCGCGTTTTTGAGCGCAGTTTATACGTTCACTTTCTCCGGCAAAGTCAAAATCTCCGTCGATCATAAAGAACTCTGAATCGTATTGAATGTTTTGGGAATCAATGGGATTAAAAAAACTCTTACAAAAGGCTAGATAGTATATAGAATCTAGGACAGTGGTCTTTCCCGAACCGTTATTCCCAAGAAAGCAATTCACTTTTTCAGCGAGCTCAAATTCGGCCGTTTCGATGTTTTTGAAGTTGAATATTTTCAGTTGCTTCAGATGCATCGACCAAATGTAATATTCACTGTGCGCATGCTGGTTCAAAAAAAATATATTTGCAGCCTGATTTTTTAAGGTATTTCAAATGGCCAAAGACGAAGAAGTAATAGTTGATGTAGAGCAGGTTTATTCAAGCACGGAATCGTGGGTGATCGAAAACCAGAAAAGTTTATCCATCATAGTTGGAGCAATTGTGTTGCTCTTAGGATCATATTTCGCATTCAACAATTTTGTCTTAGCGCCTGATGAGGCAGAGGCAAAGGAATATATATGGCAGGCGCAGCAAGCTTTCGCGAACGATAGCTTTAACCTTGCGATTAATGGAAACGAAAACACCGTTGGCTTTCAATATATCATTGACAACTATGGCATGACAGAGTCTGCTAATTTGAGTCACTACTACATTGGTATCTCGCACCTGCACTTAGGAAACTTTGAAGATGCTATCAGCTACTTAAACGACTACGATTGCAAGGATGTGGCGGTTTGCGCTGTATCTATTGGCGCTACCGGAGACGCGCACTTGGAAATAGGAGAAACCGAAAAAGCGGTAGACTATTATTTAAGTGCTGTTGACCACAGTGAAAATGAGCTTACTGCACCTATCTATTTGATGAAAGCAGGTCGCGCTTATGAAATCCTAGGAAACTATAACGAGGCGCTTTCGGTTTACAACCGTATTAAAAATGATTTTTCGAAAAGTCAAGAGGCGCAAAGCATCGATAAGTTCATCGCTCGTGCTGAAGGCATGGCTGGAGCTTAATGGCTACGATCAATAAAAACCTAAGCGACATTGGGGATTTACCAAAGCTAAATCCAAACTGGTCTATTGCCATTGTTTCATCTGAGTGGAACACGGAAATTACGTCTGGACTTACACGAGGGGCCAAGGAACTCCTTAGCCATATTGGACTGAAATCTGATCAAGTTCACCATCTATCTGTTCCTGGGAGCTATGAATTACCGCTTGGTGCGCAATGGGCCATCGAACGTTACGAACCCGACGCTGTTATTTGTCTTGGCAGTGTTATTCGTGGTGAAACTGCTCATTTTGACTATGTATGTCAAGCCGTAAGCAAAGGAATTATGGATGTTTCACTCGAGTTCAATATGCCCGTTATATTCGGGGTATTAACGGATGACAACATCGAGCAGAGCAGGGCTCGCAGCGGAGGCGAACACGGAAACAAAGGCACCGAGGCCGCCGCCACGGCAATCAAACTGTTAGGTCTGCGCGACCAGATCGGCAGTTCCAGTTAATTCCTTTCTAGGATGTCTGCAATATTCGGCTTGAAGTACTGATCACTTTTCAAGACTTTACCATCTTCACGGTAAATCGGCTTGCCGTCTTTGTCCAGTTTACTCATGTTGCTCCGTTGAATTTCTCGAAACACTTCGGCAATCTTGTCGTGCATGCCATGAGTGAGAATTGTTCCACACAAAATGTAAAGCATATCTCCGAGTGCGTCAGCAATTTCCACTAGGTCACCATTTTGAGCCGCTTCAAGATATTCTTCATTTTCTTCACGCATCAATTTGTAGCGCAACAAAAGTGCTTTATCGTCGATTACAGCCTTCGGCTGATCTTCGTTGTTTATTCCAAATGAATCATGAAATTTCCGAACGCATTCAATCACCTCATTCAATGACATTTCCGATGTTAAATTGCTCATATTATTGTTGTGAATTTTTAATAAAATTAAGAAGTGAAAAATACTTGAATCCCTTTAACAACAAGGCTTTCAGCGCTGTAAACTTCTTAACATTGTTTAACAGCGCCGCGCCGCGCACCCTAGGCTGATTTCTGATTTTTGTCTTCGTCAAAAACAAGAATAATTGTTGAAAACTCAGAACATGGAAACAGCGTTGGATATACGAGAATTGAACGAGAAGATTGAAAAGGAAAGTGCATTCATCGATTTGATTGTACGAGAGATGGACAAGGTGATCATTGGCCAGCGATACATGGTGGATCGAATGCTCATTGCGCTCTTATCAAACGGCCATTTACTATTAGAAGGTGTACCAGGCCTTGCGAAAACATTAGCTATTAAATCGTTATCCGCAACCGTTGATGGGGCGTTTAGTCGGATTCAATTCACACCAGACCTGCTGCCTGCTGACCTTGTTGGAACTCAAATCTATCAAGTGAAGAAGGACGAGTTCACCATTCGAAAGGGCCCCGTATTCGCAAATTTCGTTTTGGCAGATGAGATTAATCGCGCCCCTGCGAAAGTTCAAAGCGCCCTGCTTGAAGCTATGCAGGAAAAACAAGTAACGATAGGCGACACAACCTTTGATCTCCCAACTCCATTCCTCGTACTAGCGACTCAAAATCCAGTTGAGCAGGAAGGAACCTATCCGCTTCCAGAAGCGCAGGTAGATAGATTTATGCTCAAGGTTGTTCTTGACTATCCAAAAAAAGAAGAAGAGAAACTCATTATTCGACAGAATATATCACCAACAACATACCCAACTACTTCCAAAATATTAAAACCGGAGGACATCACGCGAGCTCGCAATGTTGTTCGCGAGGTTTACATGGATGAGAAAATTGAGCAGTACATTATTGACATTGTGTTCGCGACACGAAACCCAGAGGAATACGGTCTCGCGAAATTTAAGGACCTTATCTCTTTTGGAGGTTCGCCGAGAGCGAGTATCAACCTAGCGTTAGCCGCCAAGGCCTATGCATTTATAAAGCGACGAGGATACGTGATTCCAGAAGATGTTCGAGCTATTTGCAAGGATGTGCTTCGACACAGAATTGGCGTTACATACGAGGCGGAAGCTGAAAACATCACCTCGGAAAACATAATTGACGAAATTCTGAACCACGTGGAAGTGCCTTAGCAAAGTCTTTTCTGCCGAGTGATTAAGTGAACGTGATTAAGTGAAATGGAAACCTCAGAACTCCTAAAAAAAGTAAGAAAGATCGAAATCAAAACCCGCGGACTGAGCAATCAGATCTTTTCGGGTGAGTATCATTCTGCCTTTAAAGGTCGTGGAATGACGTTTAGTGAGGTGCGTGAATACATGCCAGGCGATCCAATTCGATCTATTGATTGGAACGTCACCGCACGCTTTAACGCGCCTTTTGTAAAGGTGTTTGAGGAAGAACGGGAAATTACGTTGATGTTGCTTATCGATGTTAGTGGTTCGGCAAGCTTTGGATCCAAATCCCAAACAAAACGTGACCTACTGACGGAAGTAGCAGCGGTTTTAGCTTTCTCTGCTTCACAGAATAATGACAAAATTGGACTTATCCTATTCTCAGAATCTGTCGAGAAATACATTCCACCAAAAAAAGGAAAGTCACATGTATTGCGCATCATTCGCGAGCTAATAGACTTTCAACCCGTCGGGCAAGGAACCAATATTAACGAGGCATTGCGTTTCTTCAACAATGTCACAAAAAAGCGCAGCATCGCCTTTTTGATCTCTGACATGCTCGATACGGGTTTCGAGAAGCCACTTCAAATAGCCAATCGCAAACATGACCTGGTGGCATTGGTTGCGCGCGATCGATCAGAAGACCAAATCCCAGACATGGGCTTAATGCCGATTCGAGACCTTGAAACAAATTCGGTGCAATGGATAGATAGTTCCAATAAAAAGGTGCGGTCTGAGTATACAAAGTCCTTGGAAATATCAAGATTAAAGACCAAAGGATTGCTCCGAAAAACCGGGGTTGACTTCACCGAGATTTACACTGGTCAATCCTATGTGAAACCACTCATGCAATTATTCAAACAACGGGAATCAAGAAGATGAGGACACTTTTGACGATAGGATTTGCCTGGCTTTCGATTGTGAGTTTAGCACAAGGGTCAACCTTTAAAGCTTCGACCGATAAAGAGTCCATTCTAATTGGTGAACAGATCCTTCTGCGATTGGAGATAAGAAGTGCAGCGGCAGATTCTATTTCATTTCCCGTTTTAGAAGACACCCTAAGTGCGGCGGTTGAGATAGTCCAGAAATCTCCCATCGACACCACTTTTGAGGGGCAGACCTTGGAACAACGCGTGTTGTCACAGAAACTTATCCTTACGAGCTTTGATAGTGGCTACCATGCAATACCTCCTTTGGTGGCAACAGTAAATGGATTCCCGCTTGAGTCTAACCCATTTTTGGTGAGTGTTCAAACCGTGACGGTAGATACTGCAAAAGGAATTTACGATATACGCGGTGTGGCTCAAGTTCCATTTTCATTTAAAGAATGGTTAAAAGAAAACTGGACGTGGTTGGCCGTGGCTTTCCTGCTGCTTATCGGAATAATAGGCTTGATTATATGGTTTAAACGGAGACCAGATCACATTCCAGTAGCAATAGAAAAGTCGAAGCGACCTGCACATGAATTGGCCCTGGAAAGACTTGTAGACCTTGAATCCAAGTCACTATGGCAAAATGATAAAATCAAAGAATTCTACTCAGAATTAACCGACATTCTAAGACAGTATATCGAGCAACGTTTCTTCATCCCTGCATTAGAGCAAACTACCGACGAGATAATAGATTCCATGCGGCGCAAACCTGACTTCGGACAGGAAACAATTGACAAGACGCGAAACGTCCTATTCCTTGCCGACTTAGTGAAATTTGCCAAGGAAAAACCAGTCGGTAGTGAAAACGAAATGAACTTGGTAGCGGTAAAGATTTTTATTGAAGAAACCAAAGTTTCGCCTGAGACAAAAAATTCCAATAATGACTAATTGGGTATTCGCAAATAGTGAAGTGCTTTGGGGATTACTGATCGTGCCAGCCCTAGTCGCATGGTATGTGTTTCGCTATTGGAAGGAACATGCCATAATTGGATACTCGACAACAGGATTTCTGCCAAAATTCGGAGGCTACAAAGCCAAACTGATTCACGTGCCGTTTGCGTTGCGGATACTTGCGATTGCAGGAATCATCATTGCGCTTGCGCGCCCACAAAGCAGTTCGAGTTGGCAAAACGTTACTACGGAAGGAATCGATATTATTTTGGCCATCGACATATCGAGCAGCATGCTTGCACAGGATTTTAAACCTAATCGACTAGAGGCGGCAAAAGAGGTTGCAATCGAGTTTATTAAATCACGTCCTACGGATCGTATTGGCCTTGTGATTTATAGTGGAGAAAGCTTCACGCAATGCCCCTTAACTACCGATCACGACAAGCTTATCAACCTATTTCAAAACATTAAGAATGGGATGATAACAGATGGAACCGCAATTGGAATGGGGCTAGCGAATTCGGTGAACCGCTTGAAAGAAAGTGACGCGAAGAGCAAAATCGTAATTCTGCTTACCGATGGAGAAAACACAGCCGGATCGATCCCGCCAATAACCGCTGCCGAGATCGCCGCGACCTTTGGAGTTAAGGTGTACACCGTAGGTGTCGGAACCAAAGGACAGGCGCCAATTGTGGTACCCGACATGTTTGGACGAAAAACCGTTCAAATGATGGATGTTAATATTGATGAGGAATCGCTTCAAGAAATTGCTGAATTGACCAATGGCACCTATTTCAGAGCTACGGATAATGACAAGCTCAAGAACATCTACTCCGAAATAGATTTAATGGAAAAGACCATAGTAGAGGAGACGCAGTATGAAAAAAAATACGAGCAATTTTTACCAATCGCACTAATCGCAATGGGGCTTCTATTTCTGGAGTTTTTGATTCGAAAGGTTTATTTAAAAAGTGCATTTACAGATGTTTAGACTGGAGCATCCATATCTTCTTTACCTACTCGCAATTATTCCAATTGTTTTTATAGCCCAGTGGTTGCTAACCATCTGGCGCAACAAGCGCCTCAACCAGCATTTCAGCAAGGCCAATATCAAATCATTGGCTCCTGCCCGAAGCACAACTAAAACATGGTTAAAACTTATCGTTTATTCCATTGCATTCATATTCTTAATTATTGGGGTAAGCAATCCTCAATCGGGTTCCAAAATGGAAGAAGTGAAGCGAAAAGGCGTTGATGTGATGATCGCACTGGATATATCGAATAGCATGCTCGCCGAAGACCTATACCCAAATAGGCTAGATCGCGCAAAACGAAGCATTCAGGAACTATTCACAAAATTCAAATCAGATCGAGTCGGTATCGTGGTCTTTGCTGGGGAGTCCTTTGTACAGCTCCCTATTACCACTGACTACTCAGCAGCGAAGCTATTTCTGAACAGCATTGAAACCGACTTAATTTCAACGCAAGGAACTGATATTGGAAATGCGATAAGTCTCTGCCTGAAGTCGTTTGATGAAGATAGCCCGGCCGCAAAATCAATTATTCTGATCAGTGATGGAGAAAACCATCAAGAAGAGGCAATGGCCGCGGTGGAATCAGCTTCGGAAAAGGGCGTTGTAATCCATACCATCGGCATGGGCTCCATTGATGGCGCCCCGATCCCTGTTTATAGCCGTGGAAATCGCATCGGTTTTAGACAAAACAAGGAAGGTAATACAGTGGTCACCAAACTGAACGAGTCTATGCTTCGAGAATTGGCAGAAACAACAGGAGGGACATTTATTCGGGCCTCCAATGCAAATAGTGGCATCGACTTCGTATTCAGTGAATTAGAAAAGATGGAAAAAGTTGATTTCGGATCTAAAATCTACACTGATTTTGAAGATCGCTTCCAATACTTTTTAGCTGTTGCGTTAATACTTCTAATAATCGAGTTAATTATTCCCAACACTAGATCTATTTGGTGGGAAAAACTATTTGCTTCGTAACATATGACGCGTTGTCTCCATATCAGTCTTTTCAGCATTGTTCTCGTGATGATATTCTCGGCTGGCCATTGCCAAGATCAGCTTGACTTATATCGAGGTAATACTGCATATAATAAAGGCGAGTTTGAAACAGCTCAAGAGCATTACAACAAAGCCATCGATAAGAACCCAAATTCTTATAAAGGCACATATAACTTAGGCAACGCAACATATAAAGCCGAGAACTTTGAAGATGCTGTTTCGCATTACCAACAAGCCATTTCATCCGCCGCAGATAACGTAACAAAGGCGGAGGCTATGCACAATCTTGGCAATACATACTTACAATCTAGCAAGCTAGAGGAGGCGATCAAAACTTACAAGGACGCTCTTCGAAATAATCCATCGGCCGATGACACGCGTTACAATTTGGCATATGCCCAAAAATTGATGAAGCAACAGCAAAAAGAAGAGCAACAAGAAGAGGAAAACAAGGACAAGGACGATAAAGAGCAGGACGAAGAAAAAGAAGACGAAAAGAAAGAGGGAGAAAAAGAAGACGACGAAAAAGAAGGCGATAAAGAAGAAGAAAAGGACGAGAAGGGTGAGGATGAAAAGGAGACGGATTCTGGGGAAGGCGACGAAGAAAAGGACGAACAAGAAAAGCAGCAACCGAAGCCCATTAGTTTAACTCCGAGAGAAGCAGAACAAATGTTAGAAGCAGCTAAAAATGAGGATCAAAAAATTCAGTTGCAATTGAAGCAGAAGCAGCCATCTAACGCTAAAAAAATCGAGAAGGACTGGTGAGACTATTACTGACCATATTGTTTGTCTCGCTCATCTATGTCGGATGGTCCCAAACCTTCACGGCAAAATGCAGCCATGAAACAGTCGGAGTTGGCGAACGTGTAAAGATTGTCTATACCATAAAAGGGGGTGATGGGAAAAAATTTGTTCAACCAACCTTTACTGGATTCCGACTTTTGGGTGGTCCAAACACCAGTTCGAATATGCAATGGGTAAATGGTGTTCATTCAAGCAGCAAATCATTCTCATTTATACTACTCGCGGAAGAGATAGGCACACATACAATAGCGCCAGCGAAGATCAAGACCAAGGATAAGGTGATTGACTCAGACCCAATCGTAATCACCGTAAATAAATCAAAGCAAACCAAGCAGAATACCTCTCAAGGAAACACTAAGAAAACCAAACAGGACGGCTCGGTTGATCTGAGTTCTGACCTTTTCATGAAGCTTTTTGTCGACAAACGAAAAACGTACGTTGGGCAGCAAATTACTGCTACATACAAATTATACCTACACTCTCAGGTTGTGAACTATTCGCATAACCGCCCAGTATTTAATGGTTTTTATGCCCAAGAAATTAAAATTGACCCGAATGCGGAGATCAAAACTGAGGTAATAAACGGGAAGCAATTTCGAGTAGCCACTATGAAAAAAGTAGTACTCACACCCCAAAAATCTGGAGTGATCGAGATACCGCCGTTGGAAATGGAATTGATCGTTCGAATGGAAGGAAAACGACGTCGATCAGGTTGGGGTACATTTCCAACATATAAAGACGTGAAGGTTGACGTGGCTAGCAATGTTGAAAAAATTGATGTCTCTCCCCTTCCGCTAGATAACCAACCAAACGATTTTGCTGGAGCAGTTGGGAGTTTCTCTATAAAGGCAAACACTGACTTGGAAAAAGTAAACGTGAACGAGGCGATAAACCTCCTCTTTCGCCTAGAGGGTAAAGGAAATATTGAATTAATTTCTGAGCCGCTTCTTGATTTCCCACAAGATTTTGAGCATTATGATCCAAAAGTGAAACAAAACGTTTCCATTACCGCATCTGGAACTAAAGGCTATAAAACATTTGAATATGTGCTTATTCCTCGATATGCCGGCGACTTTGAAATTCCGGCCTTTACGATGAGTTACTTCGATCCAATCTCGGCGACATATAAACGTTTAAAAACTGAGCCAATTCAAATTAGTGTATCGAAAAACGGCGCCGATGAACAGCGAGGGGAAATGGCTTATGTGGCTCCTAAAAAAGAGGATGTCCAAATCATAGGTAAGGATATTCGATATATCAAATCAACTTCGGGAGCATTTAAAACGAAGAACGAACCATTTTTTGATAGTGCTGGATTCTACGCCCTCGGAGCCTTGCCGCTTGCTTCATTAGGATTATTCATGTTTATGGCCAAAGGCATTAGGCGTCGCAATTTAGATGTTGCTTCTACAAAAAGTCGTCGGGCTCGAGCGATGGCGAAGAAACATCTCAAAGTCGCTAAAGGATCTATCAATGGTTCGGATCAAGCATTTTACGAAGAGATCTACAAGGCCCTATTCGGATATTTATCTGATAAGCTCAACATCCCGGTCTCGGAGCTAAGCAAGGATTCCATTCTTTCGCATCTCAATTCGAAAGGAGCATCCGAAACATTGTCCACAGATCTGATCAAAGTTTTGGACGAATGTGAAATGGCGCGGTTTGCCCCCATGGCAGCGCGAGGTAAATCAGAGATGCTCTCCAGTTCTGAATCAATCATTGAACGTATTGAAGATGAAATTTAAGATTGTCTTCATAGCGCTCTACTTACTTGGGTTTAACGCCCTATCGCAGGATCAATATGATCGAATCTTTGAAACAGCCAACGGGCATTATAAAGCGGGGGAGTATGACTCAGCCAAATTGGCTTATGCGGAAATTCTAAATAACGGCGTTGAGTCCTTTGAACTTTTTTATAATCTAGGCAACACATATTTCAAAAATGGCAATATCCCTGCTGCCATTCTATACTACGAACGTGCTTTAAAATTGAAGCCCACAGACAAGGACGTGAAACATAATTTGATGGTCGTTAACGGTTTTATTACAGATAAAATTGAGCCGATTGAAGAAGTAATCCTCACTCGTTGGTGGAGGTCAAGTGCCCTTAGTCTTGGACAAGATGGTTGGGCATGGTTGTTTTTACTTCTTGTTACGATTACCTGCGGAGGCATTGCAGGTTACTTTTTGGCTAGAAGTCGCGATTGGAAACAACTTGGTTTTTTTACAGCCATAATCTCCGTTGTATTTTCAACGATCTCGCTTTCATTGGGGTTCGAGTCAAAACGAATAAGTGAAACCGATTTTGGCGTTGTTTTCTCACCAAGTGTCAATGTCAAAAGTGCTCCTGAAATGAGCGCCACCGTTCAATTTGTAATGCACGAGGGATTAAAAGTTCAAATTATCGAGGAAGAAGATAATTGGTTACGAATAAGACTAACCGACGGTAATACCGGATGGGTTTCAGATCAGTCAATTGAGCTGATATAATCGCGCTGCTATTCCATTCGGAGTAAGTTCCCGCCCAGAAAATCGACTTTCAAGATGTATATTCGCGCTCGGAACGAGCGTGTTCTTTTACGTTTCATGAAAATTATCTGTATTGATGGTAGATACACAAGAAATCGAGGTCATTCGAGCGGCAAAATCTAAAATATCAGAAGTTGATTTTGACAACTTGCCGTTTGGGAAAGTATTCTCTGACCACATGCTCCTTGCGACATATGAAAATGGCAATTGGAGTCGAGGTTCAATACGACCTTATGGCGACATTAGCGTAAGTCCTGCAATGTCATCCATTCACTATGGACAATCAATTTTTGAAGGGCTAAAGGCCTTTAAATCTGAGTCGAATGACGTGCTCATTTTTCGACCCGAACAGAACTGGGAACGTATAAATAAATCTGCCGCTAGACTTTGCATGCCAAGTATTCCTATGGAGCTATTCCTTGACGGTATGAAGCAATTGGTTGACCTGGATCGAAATTGGGTGCCAACCGATAATGACTGTTCCCTATACATTCGGCCTTTCATGTTTGCTACGGATCCATTTTTAGGTGTAAAACCTTCGGATTCGTATACGTTCATGATCATTACTTCCCCTGTTGGACCATATTACTCTAAACCGCTGCACTTAAAGGTGGAAACCGAGTACACTCGGGCCGCCTTGGGAGGCGTTGGATTCGCGAAAGCAGCTGGCAACTATGCTGCGGCTATGCTCCCGGCAAAAATTGCCCAAGATCAAGGTGTAGATCAATTGATATGGACCGACGCCAAAGAGCATCGATTTATTGAAGAGGCTGGTACCATGAATATGATGATGGTGATTGGTGATACGCTATACACGGCTCCACTTACTTCTACAATTCTACCAGGTGTAACACGCGACAGTTTCTTAACTCTTGCTCGAGATGCTGGAATCAACATTAAGGAAGAAAGTGTCAGTACCGATATGCTGATCGAGTCCATAGAAAACAATAGTTTGAAAGAAGTGTTTGGAGTTGGCACGGCCGCTACAACGGCGCAAGTTCAGAAGCTCACATTCAAGGGCAAGACATATGACTTACCTGCCGTTGAATCACGAACCATTTCCAATTCTATCGGAGGTCTATTGTTAGATATCAAAACTGGAAAAGCAACGGACAATAAAGGTTGGAACACCAAACTTTAGTCATGTTCTGTCATAGAACCGCATGAATCATTATTTTCATGCGACCTGATCAAAGTTGAAGTTACACTATAGCATAAGCGGCGTTGGCGAACCCATTCTTTTGATTCATGGGGCATATGTCAATTCAGATATTTGGCACTATCAGCAGGTTTATTTCAAAAAGCATTTTAAGGTTATAAACGTTGACTTGCGAGGCCATGGCCAAACGCCGGCTTCTGAACTCCCAGAATACTCGGTGGGTACATTCGGTGAGGATCTGGTGCATTTAATGGATGAGCTGCATCTCAAAAAGACGACGATTTTTGGTCTATCCTTAGGAGCTATGGTTGCGCAATATATGGCAGCTAATTATCCCAGTAGAGTCAACGGTATCGTGCTTGTCGGTGCTACGGCCTCCCTGCGACTCAACCTGTTAGAGCGTGTGGTAACCACATTTATTTTCCCTAAATGGGTGGCCATGAAATTATTCAGCCGTTTGGAAACGCGAGAGTTTATGAAAATCTCATTTGCGCTCACATGGTTTATGCTAGGTAACAAATGGCTCGGAAATAATCAAACGCGTGAAAAAATTCGCGGGGCAATTATTCAAGTTCCACGTGAGGAGTTGAAGAAAATATACAATGCTATTCACTCTTTTAGGAAGCAGAATTTGGATTCAGGAGATTACCCAGTTCTCCTAATTAATGGTGAAAACGACTCTCCCGTCATTCATAGACATACACGTTATCTAAACAAGAAAATTGGCGCACGTGCTTCACAGCTTGAAATTAAAACTGCAGGTCATGCATGCAACCATGATCAGCCACTGATCTTTAATCAACTCGTATTTGATTGGTTGGTTGACAACAATCTCGCTCAAGTCAATTACTCCTACGAGAAAACCAAAGAAACCGCCATTAGCCTCGGCGTCGGATAATTCGCAAGGTCGTTGTACACAATAATGAAAATATTAGTCGTTACAGGAAGTACATTTACCCGATAATGAAATTGAGATTAAGCTTGTTTGTGGTATCCGCGTTTTGCATTAGTTGCAACCAGTGTTATGAGTGCACAACACAAACAGATTTTGGCCCAGTCACGCAAGACATTTGTGGCCGAAAAAGTGATATAAGCCCCTTGGTTAAACACTTAGAGACGGATACTATTGCTCCTTGGACATGTGAAAAGCAGTAACCTAGCTCTCCTCGTTTTCTTCAACCGCCTCCTCTACTGAGACGTTCTTACGTTTAACATCTTTGATCATTAAATCAATCTGCTTTCGTTTGGCGCGCCACTTTCCAACCTCTTTTTGCGCTTCCTCAATACGATCAAGTAAATCCTTTTTTAGCGGATTTGTGTCATCTGAATACTTGAAAAATCCGAGTTTATCCTCCAGCATCAAGACTGCAACCTCGGATTCCTTGATCTTCTTTTGAAGGTTTCTACGTTCATCAGTCAAGCCTGATTCGGGATCTTCTTTAGCAGAGAGATTATCGAGTTTGTTTTTAAATTCCTTTTCGGCAATATCTGCTTTTGAAATTCCCAACTCACCGTAAGCCTTCGACACTGCGGCATTGAAGGCAGAGTTCACTTTGGAACTAAATTTTTCTGGAACCGCGCCAACTACATTCCATTTTTGTTTCCATTCTTCTATTAGCGACTCACCTTTTGACTTAATATCCCCCTCAAGTGACTTGGCAAAGAACACGAGCAACTCCTCTTTTTTATGAAGGTTATCCTTTAGATTCTGTTCTTGCTGTTTTGCTTCCTCTTTTTTACGATTAAAAAACGCATCGCAATAACCTCTAAATTCTTTGAAGAGACGATACTCTTCTTGCGGCAACAATCGACCGGCCTCTTTCCATTGCCTCTGAAGGTGCTTGAGTTGATTGGCCACCTCACCCACGTTTTCGTCTTGGTAAACGGCTTTTGCCTTCTCAATAAGTGCCTTCTTCTTTTCCTTTATCTCAGCAAACTTATTATTGCTCTCCTTGAGATATGCCGCGCGTTTTTCAAAAAAATCATCACACACAGCACGAAATTCCTTCCAAATAGCATCATTGTGTTTCCGTCCAGAATATCCAATATGCTTCCATTCCTTTTGGAGGTCAATTAACTGTTTCGTCGCTTTTTGGACCATTTTCATCTCGCCAATTTCCACAGCAGCCACCACAAAGGCCTTGGCGATAATTTCCTTTTTCTTGGTTAGATTTTCGTCGTGATCTGCGCGAACGGACTTTCTATGCTCTCGTATTCGCTCAAAAATCTCATTAACAGACTCCTTAAATTGATTTCGAATCTTCTCCCACTCCTCCTTAAACGTAGGACCGATTTCGTCCCATTCATCCAGATATTTGTGAACTAAAAAGTCTAATTGATTGATTGACTTCTCATCTTTTAGAAGTTTAATCTTCTCGATTATCTCCAATTTGAGCTCTTGGTTCTTCTTGAGATCATTAATCTGAAGCTCGCGATAGATATTTATGTTGTAGTAAAACTGTTCGATTAGTCGACTGTATTCGGCCTGTAAATCTCTTCTTGACGCAGATGGAGCTGGACCTATTTCATTCCATTTTTGTTTGATCGCGTTAAATCGAGCGTAGGCCTTTGCAATGTTCTCCTCATCCTTTATTAGGGTATCAAGTTCACTAATAAGGTCCTTTTTCTCCTTTAGATTTAGCTCAAGTTCTTCAGCTTTCGCCTTTTCAATCGCCTTTTTTTGCTCGAAATAGCTCTGAAGTAGGGTGCGATATTCCCTGTCCTCTGGGGTATCTTGATACTCAAACTCCTCCTCACTTTCGGGCTCAGGCTCGAAGCTTGACTGCTGCTCTTTCAATGTTAAATCATAGGCTGCTTTGTACGCCGCCTGTATCTCATCAATTTTCGCTTTGTTCAATTCGAACGGATCGTGCGACACCAATTCTCTTAATTGGTCTATAGTTTCTTGCTTAGACATGGTTCCCCTTGTTAGAAAACAAAAATAGCCGTCTGTTATGGTTAATCTGTACTTATGTGAAACATTGTTGAGATTACCTTTGCCTTGCCAATATGCTAATTGTCCCTATTACTTCCTTTGACCTAAGCGTTCACCCTGAAAAATGGGAGACGTTTTTTAATCGAACCTGGCCGTTTTATAAGGCTTGGTTTTTAAAGGAAGGGCCAACCGCGCGTCCAGGATACCTGACGTCTTTAGGCGCTTTTGAAAAGCACTTTCCAGAATTGGTTGATACGTACAAATCACTTTGCGAACAAATAGGCGGTGGTGACCTTGCATCTAGGTATCTGAGCATGTACTCTCCCCCACCATACATGAGTGGCTGCAGCCAGCTGGCATGGGTCAAAGACGTTCCGCTTCTCATAAGAAACTACGACTACAGTCCTAGATATTTCGAGGGTGCGTTTGTAAAAACCAATTGGTTGAAACCCGTAATGGGAATGACCGATTGCAATTGGGGACTGTTGGATGGAGTGAACGAAGACGGACTCTGTGCTTCCCTAACCTTTGGAGGACGACGAATTACAGGCATTGGCTTTGGTATTCCTCTGATTGTAAGATATTGTTTAGAAACATGTTCAACCACGGCGGAGGCAATCGAAAAGCTCATGGAAATTCCTGCGCACATGGCTTATAACATCACCCTTTTGGATGCAAATCTGGACTACGCCACCATATTCTTTGTTCCTGGCGGGCCCAATCAATTGACGCGCATGGCCGTTGGCACGAATCACCAGAATGAGGTAAACTGGTCTGATTATGCCATCATGACTCAAACTGTGGAACGACGAGCTTTGCTTGATGCAGCGCTTCTCAATCCAGCAGAAACGGCCGATTCGATTATTCATAAATTTCTACAACCACCGCTTTTCAATACTGCTTATGAAAAGGCTTTTGGCACTTTATACACCGCCATTTACTCGCCAGTGACGAAGGGAGTTACCCTAATGTGGCAATCTAAAAAGATCCACCAAACCCTTGGTGACTTCAAGGAGCACAAGCACAAAATCAAATTAAGAGCGAATGCCAATAGGCTATTAGCCACCTGAGATTAGCCATGAATCTCCTGCTTTACTCCGAACTTCTTTATGACTACGGCCTCATATTCAAGAAAGTCTTCCCATTTCTTATCCACATCTAATATGCCATCGCCAAATTTCCGAGCAAATTGCAGAAACATAGTATAATGCATGGCTTCACTTTTCATTAAATCTCCGTAAAAGGTCTTCAATTCCTCCTCTTGCAGGCCTTCTGAAAGCACCCTAAACCGTTCGCAGCTGCGGGCTTCAATCATTGCTGCAAGAAGTAAACTATCAACCATCTGACGAATACGATCGCCGCCTTTAAAGAACTTACGCAGCTCTCCTACATACAGATCCTTTCGATCGCGTCCCAAACTGCACCCACGTTTCTTCATCTGCTCCATCACCATTTGAAAGTGCTCCATTTCTTCAATGGCAAGGGCTGACATGGCATCTACTAGATCCGGATATTCAGGATATTGAATAATGAAGGAGATCGCCGAACTCGCAGCTTTTTGCTCGCAATATGCGTGATCGGTTAAAATCTCGTTTATATTCTTTTCAGCAATGTTTACCCATCTAGGATCGGTAGGGAGTTTAAGTCGAAGCATGAATTAATATTTTTCGCAAAGTTAATTGCCTTCAACCACTTACCCATTCAAGTCAACTGCGATATTTGCCACTCTTGACACCAAGAAGATTCATATTACTCCTTATCCCTTGCCTCGTTCTGATTCTTGGATGCAATCGCGACAAATGCGAAACTATGGAGGGTCCCCGCGAGAAGCGTGATATTTCAATTGACCCGGCTTCCAAAATTGAATTGAACCTAGTGGCAGACTTGGGCGTCAAGGTTGATACAAGTCAAGAAACTCAACTTGAAGTGATTGCTCAAAGTGGTGTTTTTGAAAAACTCAATTTTTCACGAATTGGCGAGGAAATGCTTTATGAATTGGACGGATGTATTCGTGAAAATGAACCTATATTAATGTCGGCGATCATGCCTCAACTCGAGCAAGTAACAATCAACTCCGCTGGTAAAGTTTTCAGTGAGGCTATTGTTGTCAACGATTATCTACGATTCACAAACAAGGGACTGGGTGACATCGACTTTGTTATTAAATCCGACTCCATTATAGGTGAGGTGAAATCATCGGGTGATTTGATATTATCTGGATCCTGCCGGGCTTTTAGTTTCTTATCAACCTCTTCTGGAGATCTCCGGGCATACAACTTGGTTTGCGATAGTCTAACACTCAATCTCTTTGGGACCAGTGTCTGCGAGGTGTTTACAAATGGCCCATTAATTATAAACTTCTTTAGTCCTGGCGTGGTAAACTATCGTGGAGTTCCATCGAGCATACAGATTACGGGGGATGGACAGGTGAATAACACAAACGAATAAAAGGGGAATTATAACCTATTTTTGTTTTGACTATGGTTCCACACCAATACCACAAGCCCATAATTCTTGCCATCCTTTGCCTAATGACATTTACGTCAATGGGGCAAATTGACTTTGCGGCAGAAGCTGCTAAAACTGATGTCAGCAGCCTTCCTTATCCTGTAGATCAAATCATAATTCGAGGGTTCGATGCTGAAGATCCACCACCGCGGCTGCAAGCCCCGGAACGACCACTGTTTTATGGGTATGGTTTAACCGCGTATTATCAAAACGCCGACAGCCTGATATTTTTTCGAATTCAAAACTTAGATGCTGTTCACTTGGATGATGAAGGCAACATCCTGAATTCATTTAAACTCACGGGGAGTCGATATACAGACTCGTTCAAAAGCTTTTTCTTAACTGCCATTAGTGCTGAAGAAAAAAAGAACATCGTTCTGCGAAACATATATATCAAAGACAAAAAGGGCAAATTTATTCACTTAGTGGATGACCAACAGTGGTGCCCACGTTGCGAATAAATTTATGAAGAGAAGATTTATACTTGGCCTCCTTGTGCTGACAAGCATAATTAGTGTCGCTCAGAAACAGGAACTTTCCCTTGAAGATGCAGTACTAAAACGTTTTTCTGACTTTTACCCTAAAGGCCCGTCGCAGCTGCAATGGATTCCTGAGACTGACAAGTATTCGTTTATTAGTGAAACTGATCCACCGCAATTAATGGTGCAAAGTGCCACAGAATCAACAGCTAAACCATTTGTTTTACTAGAAGACATAAACGCAGCGTTAGCTGAAGACGAGCCGCTGAAGCGTTTTCCTAGGATTTCTTGGACAGGTGCGAGCACTTTCATATTCAGAAGCAAAAGAACGTATCAAACGTATGAGGTAACTACTAAAACAGCGACTGTACTTTTCGATATTCCTGAGGGTGCAGAGCATGTATTGATGAACGAACAGCACACGGCCTTCGCTTACATCCTAGATTCAGATTTATATATTGGAAAAAGGGGCGGCAAGTCTGTAAAAGTCACCTCTGACGGAGGTGAAGGAATCGTCTACGGTCAAAGTGTTCACCGGAGCGAATTTGGCATTACCGGCGGAATGTTTTGGTCTCCAAAAGGAAACAAGCTCGCTTTTTATCGAATGAATGAAGGCATGGTCGAAGACTATCCGCTGGTTGATATTAGCACACTTCCTGCCTCTGTAAATCTCATTAAATACCCCATGGCTGGGCGAACGAGCCACCAGGTTAAACTTGGGGTGTATAGCCTAAACGGAGATCCATTGATCTATATGAACACAGAAGGAGCCGTAGATCAATACCTAACGGCAGTTGGGTGGGTTCCTAATGAGCAATCTGTCATAATAGGAATATTAAATCGAGACCAGAATCATCTTAAATTAAATCAATACTCAGCCTTAGATGGGCGCATAATGCAGACTATCTTAGAAGAAAAGTCAGATAAATACGTTGAACCAGAGCACGCTCCAAGCTTTGTTCCGGGTAGCGAATCTCAGTTTTTATGGATGAGTGAAAAGGATGGATTTCAACATATTTATCTATACGATCTAAAGGGAGAGGAAGAACGTCAGATTACCAAGGGAAAATGGGAAGCTCAAAAAATCTTAGGCTTTGACAAATCCCAGAACTATTTGTTCGTGCATGGCACAGGAGAAACCACCACTGCCGGTAAAGCTCCCGATCATTCTTTTAATGGCATGCAGCGTTACACCTATTTGGTGGACTTCGAACTTGGCGGTCATGTTTTGATTGATAGCACCAAGGGTACACACAGCGGACAGCTAAGTCCGAACTCGAACTATATTCTAGATCGATTTACCAGTATCAAAGTTCCATTAGAAGTAAATCTTTTTGAGGCAAATGGAAAAATGGTGCGCATGATACATGAAAGCGAAAATCCATTACAGGATTATGCGCTTGGCCAACCTGAATTCTTGACTCTTAGTGGCGCCAATAACCAACCTCTATATGGCAGATTAATTAAACCAAGTCATTTTGATCCTGCGAAAAAATATCCAGTTCTAGTCTATGTATATGGCGGGCCCCATGCACAATTGGTGCAGGATCGATTTTTAGGAGCCGCGCCACTGTGGATGTATGCATTCGCCGAGCAAGGATACTTGGTTGCTACCGTTGATAACCGAGGATCAGCAAACCGAGGTCTTGAATTTGAACAAGCTACATTCCGCCAATTAGGGCTGGAGGAAATGAGTGACCAACAACAATTAGTGGATTATCTTAAGTCTCAAACTTTTGTAGACGCAGATAGGTTGGCTGTTCATGGATGGAGTTATGGTGGATTCATGACAATTAATATGCTACTCACCTTTCCTGGAACATTCAAGGCTGGCATTGCCGGCGGTCCTGTGTGTGATTGGGGGTTATATGAGGTAATGTATACCGAACGATATATGGATACCCCCGAATCGAACCCTGAGGGTTTTAAAAATGCCAACCTGGTCGAAAGAGCAAACCTGATGGAGGACGATCTTTTGGTGATACATGGAACCGTAGACGATGTGGTTGTCTGGCAGCACAGTCAATCATTTCTAAAGGCATGTGTCGATGCTGGGAAGCAACTTGATTATTTTGTTTACCCCGGCCATCCGCACAACGTCAGAGGCAAAGACCGATTTCATTTAATGGAAAAAGTCTTAGACTATGCTTCTGATAGAATCGGTCCTGGAGTGAAATAACTAGTGCTCGATTAACGCTCGCACTTCATTAATCACGTCACTATCTCCCCAATCTGCGGCACCGAAGTGTTGATAAATTATACGGCCCTGTTTATCCAAAATGAACGATGCGGGTATAGCGCTATGTTCGAGCTGAGTTGGAGTTTTTGATCCTTGTTTGTAAAAGTCAAGTTGATGCGGAGTCTCGCTCAGGTAGCGTTCAAACTCACTTTGAGCCTCTCTGGTAATAAACAAAAAATTCATTTCTGGAAACTCCGCGGTAAACATTTCCAATGATGACATTTCTGCCAAACACGGAACGCACCAGCTAGCCCAAAAGTTGACAAAAACATAATCTCCTTGAAACTCACTTAGCATGTGTTGAGTTCCCTTCTTATCAATTAATTCCATTGGAAACTTATATACACTCTCCGCAGAAACCACCTCTACTCCATTTGATGGATTCCTCAATGTCAAGCTCGTTACTTGAATTCGAAGCCATTGACCCGCATCCGTAAAGAAAACCATTCCCAATATTGCTAAGAAGACCACATTCTTAAGCCAACCCTTCTTCCACCAAATCTTCAATTCATTCATCACCCAACTTTTTGACCGTTTTCACATTGTTTATCTGTTTGCAACAGTACAACTCCTTCGTTTCCATACACTCCCAATACCAAGCATTCACTCATAAAATTTGCAATTTGTTTTTTTGGAAAATTGACTACCGCCAAAATCTGTTTGCCAATTAGATCATGTGTAGAATACTCCTCGGTTATTTGCGCACTTGATTTTAACATTCCAATTTCTTCTCCGAAATTTATTTGAAGCTTAAACGATGGATTCCTTGCACCATCAAACCATTCAGCAATAATTATTGTACCTACACGTATGTCTAGGCTCGAGAAATTAGAATAATCGACCGTGTTCATAAAGTTGAGATTAGTGTATCCTTCGTATTTTCGACATAAACCTAACGATTATGAAACACATTTACCTAGGCATATTATGCCTTTTCACTTACCAATTGACTCAATCGCAGGTCACCATATATTCAGACGATTTTGAGAATGGTCTAGGAAATTGGACGGTCACTGGCCAATGGGGTTTAGCCACCTCGCAAGCCTATAATGGCACCTATTCATTCGCCGATAGTCCATCGGGTAATTATCTTAATGCACAAACTACTTACGCCACGCTCGATTCAGTATTCGATCTCAGCACATCTTTAGATGCTAACATCTATTTCAAGGCGAAATATGATATTGAAAATGGATTCGATTACTGCTATATCGACTTATCGTCAAACAACGGATCCACTTGGACAACGGCCTATACCATCAATGGAGAAGGAAACCTGGGCAACTGGTCCGAATTCAACATTAACGTTGGTGGGTTCGTAGGAAATTCACAGGTTAAAATGCGGTATCGACTCTATACAGACGCTGGCTATCAAAGCGATGGAATATTTGTAGATAGCCTCCGCATTACGAAGGACAGTGTTGACAATGCGCCGCCACTCATCCTGCACGACCCTGACATCCATTATGAAGGCCAGGTTGATACTAACTATCGGACATTCACAATCACCGACATTTCAGGTGTTGCTTCGGCAGTTCTCTACTATTCTGTAGATGGAGGTGCATATACCCAAACAAACCCGATTGATACGTCAGGAGATGATTACACATATGCCATTCCACCGGAGGATGCCGGTGCGTATGTTGATTATTATGTGGAAGCGATCGATTCATCGGCCCAAACCAATTCGGGTTTGTCGGACTTCTATCATTATGTATCTGGTAACTACATCAAATACGAATCGGGGGAAGTTAATTTCATTACCAGCTATACATCAACCGGCGCGTTTACGGGCACGGCAATGCGCATGACACTAGATGGTTTAACGACTATAACCACGGCATTTATTGGCAACTACACCGACGTTAACAACCCCAATGACAGCATGCTCTTTCATGTTTGGACAGACAGCAATGGGGCACCAGGGTCCAATATGATTACCCCAATCATGGTTTTTCCAGCAGCTAACTTGTTGCAGCCACACCTCATTACTCGTATAGATCTTCGACCATACGAATCGCAACTCGATAGTTTAATAGGCGACGTTCATATTGGATTCACTGTGCCATCAGGAACAGTATGGTTGGCTCAAACAACGCCTGGAACATCAAGTCGAGTTCAGAATTTTAATGGTTCAACTTGGTCTTCAGAAACGGATGATTACCATTTCCGGATTGTGACGGATACGATGATCCTCCCTCCTGTTGCCGAATTTGGAATTGATGCCACGGGTGATCCGGTAATTGTCTTTTCCGACAGCTCAGAAAACAATCCACTTTCTTGGCATTGGGATTTCGGCGATGGCGACACATCAATCGTTCAAAACCCAACTCACACGTATGACATTGGGGCTTATAATGTTTGTCTTGAGGTTTCAAATGCTGCTGGGTCAGATGAGATCTGTAAGGGCATGATAGTGTTTAATGGACCTCCAAGTGCATTCTTCACATACAGCACGAGCAATGATCCTGAGATTGCATTCAATGATCTGTCAACGCAGGGTCCTACATCTTGGAGCTGGGACTTTGGAGATGGCGACACGTCTACGACACAATCTCCTACGCATAACTATCTAGATACTGGTGACTTTACAGTTTGTCTAATTGCGGCAAATGCGTTTGGTTCTGATACCTTTTGTCAAACCTTGCACATTTATAATCGACGACCGGAGGCATTCTTCGTTTACACTGTCTTCTTGGATACAGCGGTAACATTCACCGATTTGAGTGGTTTTAGTCCAACGGCTTGGAGCTGGGATTTCGATAATAATGGCGATACTTCTGATGTTCAAAATCCAGGATACCTTTTCCCAGGAACTGGAGGAACATTTAATGTTTGCCTGACCGCTTCAAACGCCTACGGATCCAGTACTCCGTATTGCGACGATGTTGAAATAAAAGATCTTGTTGGAATTGATCATATAAGCGCAAATGGAGTGGTAATAAGCCCAAATCCTGCAAAAGACTACGCTTCTATTACATTGCCAAAAAGGATTACGAATGCAAGCTATCAGGTATTCTCATCAGATGGCAAACTGGTAATGCGAAAGTCAAACCTAACCTCAAATGCCTTCAACATAGATGTTAGCAGCCTTCAAGCTGGAATTTATTTTATAGAAATTTCCGAAAACGAAACTTCTTTTGTCAAAATGCCGTTAATGGTAATTGACTAGTTTTTAAAAAGGTTTTAAAGCCCCTGGTCTTCGACTTGGGGCTTTTTTTATTCCCATTCGACAACAAGTTATAGGCTTGAAACGTTGGCAATAAGGAATTAGTCGAAAAAGTTCATATGGCGCTGGTATAGCGCATAGATTTGAATGAGAAAATTGAGGTAACATGGCTGGCTACAGACAGATTGGAATTCGTGAGAAGGCGTTAAGTATAAATCTAGATCCCAGAATCTACGGATCGTTTGCAGAGATTGGTGCAGGACAGGAAGTTTCAGCAAATTTCTTCGCAGCGGGTGGTGCTTCTGGCACCATTGCCGTGACAACATCTGCTTATGATATGAAAATATCAGACAGTGTTTATGGAGCGTCGAACAGGTACGTTGCTGAACCACGGTTGATGACAATGCTCGACAAGGAGTATCACAACCTAGAATCAAAATTGAAACATCGGGCGAAAGAGTCCATGTTCTTTTCGTTTGCCAACACAGTAGAGGTTCTAAATTATTACAAGACAAACAAAGGACATGGCTGGATTGGACTTCGCTTTCAACTTGACCCAGAGAGTCCACCAAACGATTGTGTATTGCATGTGATTATGCACGACAACGATAGCTTGATGCAACAAAAGGCATTGGGAAGAATCGGAGTCAACTTAATCTATGGTCTTTACCACTATCACCAAGATCCTGAATTATTCATCAACAGCCTTTTAGACGGACTTGGTCACGGTCGTATCGAAATAGACATGCTGCGGCTTGCTGGCCCTGATTTCGAACACGTTGACAATCGACTTTTGAGTATGCAGTTGGTCAAGAACGGATTGACCGATGCGGCTATGTTTGGACCAGATGGCAACGTTCTTCAGGCTTCTCAAGCGCTATACAAGAAAAACATCCTCATGCTCCGTGGCCGATTCCGCCCTTTAACGCACGTCAATCTTGACATGCTTAAAATGGGATTGAAGGAATTTAGAAAAGAGGAAGACATTGAGGTGGATCGGATTCAAATACTGTTTGAATTGACGCTCAAAGATTTAAGTGCGGAAGGAAAGATCGATGAAAAAGACTTTCTTGATCGTGTAGACATCATTGGAAGTCTGGGATATACGGTGATGATTTCCAACTATCAGAAGTATTACACGCTTGTTGCCAATCTGAGTGACTCAGTAAGAAACAGAAAATTAGGAGTGATCTTAGGCGTAGATAATTTGCGCCAAATATTTGACGATAAGTATTACGATCTCCTGAAAGGGAGATTGTTAGAGGCCTTTGGTATTCTATTTGGCCGAAACGTAAAGCTTTATGTTTATCCTAGCCTGGGTGAGGATGGTGAAATGAAAACGATTGACAACATCGAATTCGAAGACAAGTCAATCTATAACCTGCTTCAATACCTCAAGGACAACCAGAAAATTGAAGAAATTCAATGTTCAAACAAGGACATCTTGAACATTTTTAGCGATCAGGTAGTTCAGATGATCAAGGATGGCCAGGACGGCTGGGAGTATATGGTACCAAGCATTGTCGCAAATAGAATTAAGGAGAACAATCTCTTTGGTTGTAAAGACATTCCGGTTACAACTTAATTAGAGTTTACCTATCCATTTCGAATATTGCCCCCACTCTTTCGGCAGATTGGGTTCCCTGTCAAATATTCCAAAAACCGTAGACCCACTGCCTGAAAGGGAAGCGTAGGTTGCTCCTAGTTCGTATAGTCTTGCCTTCATCTCGCCGATAATGGGAAACTGCGGAAAAACTGAATCTTCAAAATCATTGTGTATAGCCTCGCTCCATGCCTCCATTGGTATATCTGGCAGCATGGTGAGATCAATACTAGATGGCTTAGGTTTCACACCGGCGTAGGCCATTTGAGTTGAAATCGCAATTCCCGGATTTATTAACGCTATCCAAGACTCGCGAAAGTCTATCTCCATCGGTCTTAACTCATTCCCACGCCCAAAGGCAAAAGCAGGTTTATTATCCCAAAAAAATGGGCAATCGCTTCCCAGCCCTGAGAGCAACTCCTTGGCTTCAGCATCCGAAATGCGCAATTCAAAGTATGATTTCAATGCCCGTAAACAGAAGGCGGCATCTGCACTTCCTCCTCCCAACCCAGCTCCAATTGGAATTGTTTTCAGCAAATGAATATCAACCGCTGGTAGGTTAAACCACTTTTCCAAAAGCGAATAGACCTGAATGCATAGGTTGGATTCAGCCGATCCTGGTATATTAATTCCGTAGCTATAAAATCGCGCCTTACCCACTTCAGCAGATCCAGTTAGGATACTTGAGTCAGAAATAGACTCTCCGCGACCAACCACCTCAAGGGTATCCTTCCACCCCACAGGCACCATTACACTTTCGATGTTGTGGTAGCCATCGCTTCTCTTGCTCGTTATATGCAAGCCAAGATTTATCTTACAGTTTGGAAAAACAATCATTGCGTTCGCGAAGATTCGATTTTCTTTGTTCCAAATTCAACGAAATGGCAATTTGGTTTAAACAACCGACCAAGGAAGACGCAGGTCAACTAGAAAAAGGCACCCTTATGGAAACCCTAGATATCCGCATTTCTGAGGTCGGAGACGATTACATCTGCGGCACAATGCCGGTTGATCATCGCACGGTTCAACCTTATGGAATTTTGCATGGAGGAGCATCCGTAGCATTAGCAGAAACATTGGGGAGCATTGCAGCTCATCTGGTGGTGGATAGCACGAAATACGTTACAGTAGGCATGGAAGTCAACGCAAATCACTTACGGCCCGTTACAAGCGGCCGTGTTATTGGTAAAGCCACTCCAATACATATTGGACGTTCAAGCCACGTATGGAGCATTGAAATCACAAATGAGGCTGGAAAGATGATCTGCATTAGTCGTATCACTATGGCTGTGGTGGAGAAGTCCAAAATTAAGTCGTAGCCAAAAGATCTTTTGTCCTTGCAACCTTCAACTTCCATCTGCCGTCTCTCTGCCTATATGACACGACTGATTCTCTCATTGTCCATTTGCCTTTCAACTTTAAACCTTGCAGCGAAGAGGGATACAATTCAGGTAAGCGAGTACCTACAACTCGTTCAACTCAGTCCGCATACATTCCTGCACATTTCCTACATCCCGTATAAGGACAATCCATTTCCATGCAACGGTCTGGTCTTCATTAAAAACAATGAGGCAATCGTATTCGATACTCCTGTTGGGCACGACGCATCCATCGACCTAATTAACTGGATTAATGGAGTAAAGAAGGCGACCATCACCGACTTGGTTGTCAACCATTTTCATGAGGACTGCATAGGTGGGTTAACCTCATTCGTTGGAACAGGGTGCGCTACTCATAGTCAAAAAAGAATGTGCAAGTTGGCTGATCTACAAGGATACAATTGCACCCAACGCTATTTTACGGATTCGCTTATCCTGACTGTTGGAGGCGAACGCATTGAGAATTACTATTTCGGAGCCGCACATACCAAGGACAATATCGTGAGTTATATTCCATCCGAGCGCATGCTATTCGGGGGATGTATGATTAAAGAACTTGGAGCCGGAAAAGGAAACATCTACGATGCGGACATGGCTGAATGGCCAAATACCGTTAGAAAAGTTAGAGCCGCCTTTCCAAAGGTCAAAACCGTGATTCCAGGTCATGGCAGGCCAGGAAAGAAGAAGCTTATCGATTACACGATCAAATTGTTTTCGGCAGACGCATAAGCATTTGTCATTCTGCATATTTGCAGCATGAATCGCTTCCCTCTCCTAATATGCACCCTGTTTGTTTGTCTTGTGTCTTGCGATAATTCGGGCGGCTGGATAAAGGATCGAAATCCTGATTTTGACGGAGGAGACATTGTGGTTGAAGAGTCGACCATTACCCTACCGATTCATCTGCCATTGAGTGAAATTCAAAGTGCGGTAAATTCCAAGATCCCATCCACGTTAGTTTCAAAAAAGGAGATCAAGGCTGGGTTGATCATTACCATTCTTAGAAGCGGCGACCTCCATTTTGGAGGTGAGAAGCAATCGCTGCACTGGTCCGTGCCGCTTACCGTTGAAGTAAGTCAAAAGCTTCTCGGTCACATCACTTCATTCCGCATTTCACCAAAGCTTGAATCGGCGCTTAGCCTTCAAGACGACTATGGCATTCAGTCTTCTACAACGCTCCAAAGCGTTCAGTGGGTGGATAGAGCCATCGTGAAAGCTCTTGGGATGGAAATTGACGTAAGCCCGATTGTGGATGGATTAATTCACGATGAGTCGGAACGAATTACTTCATTAATTGATGATCAGTTGAGTAAGTTAGACCTAAAGAAGGTTTTGAAAAAGACCTGGACCAAACTCAGCAATCCGATCCGCGTCAACAAAAAAGTACAACCCGTGTATATTCTAGTTGATGCCCATGAAATCACGCTAACTGAGTTCAACTTCATAAACAACCAACTTGCCGTCAATCTTGGAGTACGCGGATTTATCAACACGGTCTATGATTCCGCCTCAAACGCTCGTGGCGACGTTGAATTCCCGCCTCTCTTATTGGATAAGTCGTCAGATATTGAAACGGAACTTTACTTGCCTGTACGGATCTCGTATGATAGGATAAACAAGATCTTGGAGGAAGAGGTATATGGGCTGGAATTCACCGTTGAGGATCGCAACATTAAAATTGACTCACTCAAATTGACGAGTGTAGATTCTAACCTTCTCATTCTTGCCAAGCTGAGCGGAGATTTAAGTGTGAACCTTGAAGTTCTCGGCCGCCCATACTTTTCACCCGAGACACGGAGCCTTACGGTGAATGGCTTTGATTTTAACGTCGACAATACGAATGAATCTTTGCTTAAGGCCGGAGACTATCTATTTCATGATGAAATTATCGAAGAAGTTTTGAAAAAGCTGGATGTGCCCATTGGTTCATTCATTGACTCGATTCCACAGTTGATTTACAGCGGAATTGAAAAGGGTAAAACTGGACAAAACATCAATCTGAACGCCGAACTCGATAGTGTGGCGTTTGATCAATTCCGAGTGCGATACGATGATATCAGAATGGTACTCTTTGCACGGGGTGATGTTGACTTAGAGGTAGAACATCTTAAACCGAAAGGCTGATTGCTTTTTTAATTTGAATCGATCTATCTCGCCTCGATTGGAATATCCAGCCGAATCAATTCAAACTTGCAAACCAGGTTAACACCACCGTCTGTTTATTCAAATAATAAAGTAAAGGCTTCGGTACTTTCTCCTGAATGCGTAACAGGCACGTTGGTACGAAGTACATCCAATGAATAATCTGGTTCAGAATATCCCCAGGTTCCAACATGAGTACTCAATCCAATCTCAAAAGCCTCTTTTCCAGGAAACGCATAAATCTTATATGTACCAGCCTCGATGGGCTCACCGTTAAACGTTGCAGATGAATTGAACATAATTTCGGTGCTTTCATTGGCACCAAATCTCCAGTAGATCCCATATGGTTGAAGCGCGCCGTCTGCCTCGGTTCCAAATACAACTCTATCGCGAACGGAAGGCTGGCTATACTCAATCGACACATCTACTCCATTGGATTTTATTTCAGCATGAGCAGGGGGCTGAGAGATCGATTACGATGATTCATATAGAACATTGCCGCAACTAACAGCACGACTAAAATTCCAACTCCAATCCATATTTTCTTTTTCATGAGATGTTCATTTTCACAATGGTATGAATTTGTTTCTCAAGATTATTCTGGAACTTGGACCGAATTTATGCAAGATTAGATCACATTTGCTGAAACTATTGTCATGAAGAAAATTGTAATTATCGGAGGCTCAATCATTCTTGTGCTCGCACTCGTTGCCTTTATTGGAATGTTGGGATCAGGAATACTACCAGTTGGATTTGGAATGCATGACAACGTCTCGCAAACGGATGGTCTTGCCCTTAATGGATATGACGTTGTTACCTATTTTGAAGGTGAACCGTTGATGGGGTATCCAGAATTCACATCAGAGTATGCAGGAGCGACCTGGCAGTTTCATCTATTGAAGCACAAGGAGTTTTTTGACGCTGCACCAGAGACATTCCTTCCCGAATTTGGAGGACACTGCTCGCTTGCGATGAGCACTGGATTTGCGGTTGAAGGTGAGCCAACATCTTATGAAATAATAAACGATAAACTTTACATATTCTCTGAAGATGGTGTGAAAGCTACTTTTATGGAGGATGTGGATGCTTCCATTAAGGCTTGCAACGCCAACTGGAAGTAGATAAAATGATTCGTTCGTCGCATCATATTTACCCTTTTACCAAAGAATCGGAGCGGCTCATATTAAGACCATTAACAACTCAAGACACTGGTGATTGGATCCACTTCATGAGTGACCCACTCGCCTTAAAACACTTTACCATCTTCGATCCTAGAAATGCATCGGAGACCGCGCCAGCTTGGATTGAAAAACAGTTAAAACGCTATGAAGATGGCGAGTACGGCATGCTTGCTATCATTGAGAAATCATCTGGAAGTTTTGTTGGTCAATGCGGCCTGCTTACCCAAGAGGTGGATGGAATACGCGAATTGGAAATTGGATATTCTTTTTTGTCCAAACATTGGGGCAAAGGATACGCAACCGAAGCAGCTCAGTTCTTAAAGGAATTTGCTTTCGAACATCAGCTTAATTCCTCAGTGATATCTCAGATACATCCAGACAACGTTGCCTCTCAAAAAGTGGCGATTAGAAATGGTATGGTTGCAGGAAAAAAGACCGTTTGGCGCGGGTTGCCCATCGTCGTTTATCGTATTAATAACCCCAACTCTGATCTCTGAGACTGTATCGGTTGATCGCAAACTTAATGCGAGGTTCAATCCGATTGAAGTTAGATACAGCATCGACAAAGTACACCCCTACCCGCCAGCGTGCACGACTCGCCTTGAAATAGCGTTCGGCGCCGACAAACCATTCGCCGTATGTATATCCACTGTCCTTAATATAGAGGCCACTTGCCCCCACCACACTATGGACTCCTAACTTGTTTACTAGCGGTATCAGGTTCATAAAGGCGCCATTAAAGTGATGAACTAAATGCGCCTGGACAAAGATGTCATTGGCAAACAAAGTCGTATCCTGGATCTGCATGGATTGCATTAGGGATGCGAAGAAGTATTGGTCGCCGCGCGGAAATATCTTATAGTCAACGTAGCGCAAGTCTTGTTTGTTGAAAAACTTGCCTGACTTTATATGATAAGAAGTGGTTCCAATAGATCGAAGTTTAAAGTTTTGGCGGAGAGAAAGTTCAGCATAATCGAAGTTGATATCGCTCCCTAAAAAGTTCGGAATTCCTCGTTTATATTCTGCTTTGATGGTCGGCCATTTACTTCCTAAGATTACCTTCCGATTGGGCTCTGTCATGAATTTTTGAAATGGGGTATACTCCAACTGGAATGTAGCAATGAAGGTCTGATATCGCTGAAATGTCAGCGGATCATTCCCCCCAAACCAGTCCTCAGTCAATGGCCCGAATTGATAGTTATCAATTGGTAATCTATCCACGTATTCGAGTATCAATGAACCTCTAAGGCCATGGACCAACTCACGTGTTATGTATGGATTCACACGATATTCCTCTATCCAATTTGATCGTTGAAAGAGAAAGGTCACGGCATCATTATCAACGATTGTATTAAACATTTTACCCCCGTAAACTCCTACAAAACCAAAGTGCATTGGATCAAATCGGTATCGAATATTCAAACTTCCCTTTATGTCTTGGTTTCGCAGCCCCACGTCCACTCTACCGCCGACTCCGACATACTTCTCACTCTTCCATTTTTTAAAGTAGTACCCATTTGGGCCCAATCGAAGACCGCCAATTTCAAAGGGATTTAATAGCGCCGGCACCGAGGGTAAAAACAAATACTGCTTCTTTTTCCGATTACTGAATCCTATCCCATCCCAAATCACATCGCCAAGCGTGACTCGATTGTAAGCACTATCTAAGGAGTCGAGGTAAACTTCGCTTATGGTAATGGCCTTCAAGCTATCCTTCACCTTCTGAAAACGCTGTTCTTCTATGGTCAGCGGTTCAGGTCGAATCTTATCCCAATATGTTGAATCCCGATCGTAAGCTTCTTGAGTCGTCACGGCCACCTCATTTCCAAAAAAACGCTTTCCAAATTGAGGATTGATCTTATAGTTTTCGTATCGAGCAATTGTGTTTCCCTTGAACGAACGTTTACCGTCTTTACTGTCGTAATCAAATTCCTGTCTGTTCAGCAAGACCAGTGAGTCTTCGGTCATAATAAAGTCCTGCTTGATATTGAAGGATCGATAGATCATCAGCCCTTCTTCACTTAAGGAAAGGTCAATTTTCTGGATATAATACAAGTCGTTTACAATCCAAATTTCTCCCGCCCAGGAGGCATTTCCTTTTTTTCGGGGCTCAACACTAATTCGATACACTAGATGGTCTTCTCCAGTGATAATTTCTTCTAGCTTGAACTTGTATGTAAGCACCGACGTGGGGTGCAACGGACTAATCACGGGCAACTCATTTAAGTTTCCCATGCTCATTAAGTTGTCATAAAAATTGAAATCGGCCTCATTGGTACTTGTATAAAACAACCCATATGTCTTACCGTAGCTTTTGTAGCCTTCGCGCACTTCCTTGATTGAGTTGGGTTGTTCAAAATAGCGGGTCATTTGAACCTCCGCCATGTTTCGGCTTCCAGCTATTCTATTAATCTCGGCTTTGCGTTCACGGCGTTCAATCTCGTCTGGATCTTCCTCCGTTGACTCCTGATCTTCTCGTTCTTTCTTGCGCTTTCGTTCGCGTTCGCGCTTCTTCTTTTCCTTTTCAGATATGATTTCGGCTGCTTTGATGTATACCTCGCACTCTGATCTTTCATATTGGCTGTTCCATCGCGGTTTTTCGTCGATTGCCTTTGCTATAATTTCATAGGCTGGATCGCGTCTTTTGGCGCTAATATTAACCGCCTCAAGTTCCTGATGATCCACGGTTAACCAAATGTTCTTCACAACATCTTCGCGATTATCTACGGTAACCTTTACCTCCTCATTTTCAAAGCCAATGGCGGAAATGACCAAGTCGACCACCCCAGGATCGTTCATTTGCAAGTAATACTTCCCCTGCGCATCCGCCGCAGTTCCAGATTGGGTATTCTTCACATAAACATTGGCGAATGGAACCGGCGCATTCGTTTCGTCATAAATAAACCCACTGATAGATTGCCCAAAGCATCCATCGGCGATCAACATCGCTGTCACAATCAGGCAATATGGGGTTATTCGAAAACTCAGGGTAGATTAATCAGACGCTAGAATAATGACAATGGCTAAAGATACGGGCCTCTTTTGGGTGAATGGACGAAAAAGCGGCGCATCGGTTGCAGTCGGATCGAAATTCACACATTTGCCATCAAATAATCTCGCATGGACGCCACACATATTCATTTGCTCACCAATCATATCCCAATTTTAGGTTCCATTTTTGGAATCTTTTTATTGATTATCGGCCTCGCCCTAAAAAATCGAACGATTGAAATGACTGCGTTGGCAACATTGATTGCTGTTACCATTTTCACCTTTCCTGCATACTTAAGTGGTGACGAAGCCGAGCACGCTGTGGAGCACTTAGCCGGTGCATCTGAATGGGAATTGGAAGAACATGAAGAACACGCTGAGCTGAGTTTATGGCTCATGATAATCACTGGTATCTTCTCTTTGGCGGCCATCCTCTCTTATCGGTTCATGGAATCATTCACAAAATGGTTACGCATTGGAACTGTTTTTATTGGGTTGTTTGCTTTTGTTTCCATGATTCCATTGGCATTGCACGGTGGAAAGATCATGCACAGTGAACTACGCGGTGACACTCAAGAAGAGGACGATCATGAATCGCACGAAGATCATGAGGAACGTGAGGAACACAGCGAGTACGAAGACGACTAAGTTTTTCGCGCGGCGAATTCCATCATCAATGGTGTAATGATCATAGCATTTGGTGTTGCTTCCATTTCGGGCCAACATCGAACAAATGCATCGCGCTCTTCCTCGGTCAACAATCCCATTTCGATGAGCTTGTGCGAATACAAGTGAAGAAACGTTGTTGGCCACTGCCATACCATTTCGCCGGGACTGCTCACTTTTTCAATCGTCGCTTTCAATTCCAAATTCAATCCGAAGCGATGGAACATCGCTGGCAATTGTGGCGCAATGTCGATTTCACTGGGCATGACTCTCCAGCTTTCACGGCAGGCTTCGATCATTGCTCGCACCTCGCTTCTTTCTGGCTCGATTCGAAATGTTCCCCATTGGGCATATTCCTGAACTAAGAATACTCCACCAGGTTTCAAGAGTTTCGAAACTTCCTGGATGATCTTATCCACATCATTCACCCAGCTCAGGACCCAACGGCAATAGATAACATCATACCGGCCATGCTCGAGATCTAGTTCATGGATTGATCGTTGAATAAACTCAACATTGTTTACGCCCCGGACCTGCGCCTGATGATTTCCATAATCCACATAAGCCTGAGATATATCGACCCCTGTCACCGAACCTGTTGCGCCAACAATGGTGGCTAAATCGAATGTGGCGAAACCAGGTCCCGATCCTAGATCAAGCACATTTAGCCCCATCCGTACACCGCCTCGTTTCCAAAGTGAAAATGCATCCTCTGACCAAACTCGATGCTGAAATCCGAGCCGATCTAGTTCGGCTTGGTCTGTTCCTAAAATGTAGTCCTTCTTCATATCCGAAGCGAATATGATTAAATTTTTCAGCGTTTTTTCACATCAATTGAGATTTCACAACATGAACATAATCAGATATTTATACTTTCGAAAGCGCCAACCATCACACCATGCAGCTAGCCAAATCCATCGAAGAATACATTGAGGCACATTCGGAGCGATCTGATGAGCTCGTTAAACTCCGCGAAATATTGCTCCGAACAGAGCTCACTGAAACACTAAAGTGGGGAATGCCACATTACATGTATAAGACCAAACTCGTAGTAGGAATAGCTGCATTCAAAAGCTACTCTGGTCTTTGGTTTCATCAGGGAGTTTTTCTAGCAGATCATCAAAGATTGCTGCATAAAGCTCAAGAAGAAAAGACGAAAGGAATGCGGCAGTGGCGCTTTGCATCTGTCAATGATATTGACGAAGATTTGGTGCATGCCTATGTGTTAGAATCCATTGAAAACGCCAAGGAAGGAAAAGAGATCAAACCTCAGAAAAAGGAATTAAACATTCCAGAAGAACTAGATCAAGCCCTGCGTTCAGATTCTCCGTTAAACCTAGCCTACAATGCTCTTAGTCGTGGAAAGCAGATCGAATATGCCGAGTTTATTGGGACGGCCAAGCAGGACGCTACGCGCATCAATCGGCTGCGTAAATCGATCCCGATGATTATGAATGGTTCTGGTTTGAATGACAAGTACAAATAGCTAAAGCCACTTGACCGCCATAGGTTGTACTGAATACGATATGGATTCAGTCGGGTCCAATGCATCGAAATACTCACCGTCCGCCTCGATTGGCAAACGACCTTCAAGTACTTCAATCTTTATGTTCTTTGCGTTGTGGTAGCTTATCCAGGTATGATCGACCTCCTCACCACCGCTAATTTTCCAGTACTTAGTAATGAGTTGGAAATAGCTCGAGTGCCTTAATATAGTTAATCCAAAGCCTTCATCTTCCATACTTGCCTGAGGAGTGAACCCAAGTCCATAGCCAAGATATTTTCCATTTCCTACGATGATGGCCGATATGAATAATTCCTGCGACTCGCCATCCATGGTGATACGCACCTTGGGCCGAACAAAAGCAAGAATGCAGCGAAATATCGCAAACATGTAATTCAATCTTGGTGTAAAGCTTCCTCTTGTTGATTCCACCTGACGAAAGACTAAGCCTCCCATACCTGCGCTGGATACATTTATGAACCTTCTTTCAAGACCATCGTGTGCCATTAGGCCGATGTCATATGTCTCGTATGACTTCGATATAGCTGCCTGGATCAACTGATCGATTGTTTTGGATCCGATGGTCTTAACTAAACCATTAGCCGAGCCTGCTGGATACACACCGAGTATCATTTCCTTGCCGGTATTGGCAAATGAAACGCCATTCAAAACTTCGTTTACTGTGCCATCACCACCGCAAGCTATGAGCACTTCGGCTTGGTCCTTCGTCATTATTTGATGCGCAATTCTAAACGCATCACCGGCAGATTTCGTAGACTTTGCATTTATCTGCACCTCGGGGTATTTTGCCTTTGCCGCTTCAATCGAATGACCGATTGACTTGTACTTGCTAGAGAGGCTATTTATTATAAAAGTGATACGCATAAAAAAGCACGAATGATGTAAATAACGTCATTCGTGCATTAATTTTTAGATAAACCTTGCACCTTATTCAGCGGCTATTTCTTCCTCCTTTATCGGGTTTCGAAACACGTAGTTATCATCAAATATATCGAGCACTAAATCCCGTCCTCGATCTACTTTCCCTGCTAAAATCTGCTTACTTAATTCGTTCAACACGTTTTTCTGAATGATCCGCTTTATTGGCCGCGCACCATACTGAGGATCATAACCAGCATCCGCCAGATGATCCAGCACTTCATCGGTTGCGGTCATTTTAATGTCCTGATCTGCAAGACGCGTACTTAGCTGATCAATTTGAATCTTGACAATTTCGCGCACATCTTTCTTACTCAATGGCTTGAAGATGATGGTTTCATCAATTCTGTTCAAGAACTCTGGTTTTAAGCTCTTTCGCAGCATCTCCTTCATTTCTAAATCCGTTCTTGCCAAGACCCGATCTTGCTCTGCTTCCACCATACCTTCGAAATTTCGAGTAATGATGTCCGAGCCCAAGTTCGATGTCATGATTATTATCGTGTTTTTGAAATTGGCAACACGCCCTTTGTTGTCGGTTAATCGACCATCGTCTAAAACCTGAAGTAAGATGTTGAACACATCCGGGTGTGCCTTTTCAATCTCGTCAAGCAGAATGACAGAGTAAGGCTTGCGACGTACGGCTTCTGTTAATTGTCCGCCCTCATCATAGCCGACATATCCCGGAGGCGCCCCAACCAATCTACTCACAGAGTGCCGTTCCTGATATTCGCTCATATCGATTCGTGTTAGCGCATTCTCACTATCGAATAGATATTCTGCCAGCGCCTTGGCCAACTCCGTTTTTCCAACACCCGTGGTGCCTAGGAAAATAAACGAACCCAGCGGTTTCTGCATATCTTGAAGCCCACTTCTACTTCGGCGGACGGCGTCGGAAACAGCCTCAATAGCCTCGTCTTGACTTACGACACGTTTGTGCAGTTCATCCTCCAAGTAGAGCAACTTCTCGGCTTCTCCTTGAAGCATTTTCTTTACTGGAATACCCGTCCATTGAGCAACCACATCTGCGATGTCCTCCGAGTCAACTTCTTCTTTAATCATTCGGCCATCGGTATCCATTTCGGCCCATTTGCCTTCTAAGTCTTTTAATAATGCCTCCGCTTCTCCGACTTTACCGTATCGGATTTCAGCCACTCTTCCCAAGTCACCTTGACGCTCTGCTTGATCTGCTTCTTGCTTTAATTCTTCAATCCGCTTCTTTTCCGATTGAATGCCCTCTACCACTTCCTTCTCACTTTCCCATCGGGCTTTCAGTGCATCGCGCTTCTCTTTTAAGTCTGCAATTTGACGTTTCAAATTGTCTAGCTTCTTCTTGTCATTCTCCCTTTTAATAGCCTCTCTTTCGATTTCCAATTGCCGTAGCTTTCGCGTCACCTCATCAAGCTCCACGGGCATGCTGTTGATCTGCATCCGTAATTTGGAAGCGGCCTCATCAATCAAATCAATGGCCTTGTCCGGTAAAAATCGATCGGTAATATAACGCTGACTTAATTGAACCGCATTGATGATGGCTTCATCCTTGATTCTAACCTTATGATGTGTTTCGTATCGCTCCTTGAGACCTCTCAATATGCTTATCGCATCGTCTTCATTAGGTTCGTCCGCCAACACGGTTTGAAATCGGCGTTCGAGGGCTTTGTCTTTTTCGAAGTATTTCTGATACTCGTTCAATGTTGTGGCCCCAACTGCACGAAGCTCACCTCTTGCAAGTGCTGGTTTTAGAATATTTGCGGCATCCATTGCGCCCTCTCCTTTTCCTGCTCCAACCAAGGTGTGGATTTCATCTATAAATAGGACGATGGACCCATCGCTCCCAGTTACTTCCTTCACTACAGCCTTCAACCTTTCCTCAAACTCACCCTTATATTTTGCTCCCGCAACCAAGGCACCCATGTCAAGTGAGTAGAACTCCTTGTTCTTCAAGTTCTCGGGTACGTCCCCATTCACGATTCGATGTGCAATGCCTTCGGCAATTGCCGTTTTTCCTACGCCAGGTTCCCCAATGAGTATTGGATTGTTCTTCGTTCTACGCGATAGAATTTGAAGTACTCGCCTGATTTCCTCATCACGCCCAATAACCGGATCGAGTTTGCCATTTCGCGCCTGCTCATTTAGGTGAATAGCGTACTTATTAAGTGCGTTGTAATTCTCCTCTGCATTCTGAGAAGTAACGCGCTCCCCTTTACGAAGCTCTAATACCGCCTTCTTTAACTCACTTTCTGTAATGCCGCTGTCTTTAAGCAAACTAGAAGCTTGATCCTTTACATCAAGTAGCGCCAATAGCATGTGTTCGATCGAGACAAACTCATCTCCAAATCCTTGAATTTTTTCCTGGGCTTTGGTCAGAACTTGGTTCGCCGTTTGACTCAGATACTGGCTCCCACCATCCACTTTTGGAAGGGATTGAACCATGCTATCAACCGCCTGATTTATTATTTGATGATTGGCTCCAACCTTCTTAAATAAATACGGCGCCACACTTTCATCTACGGAGAGTATTCCCTTGAGAATATGCACAGGCTCAATGCTCTGATGGCCATTTGTCATTGCAATTTGTTGCGCTTGCTGAACAGCCTCCTGTGACTTTATTGTGAACTTATTTAGATTCATGTTTTTGGTTTTTATTCAAGCATCAGCCACCAAATCGAACCCAATCGGGTGGCTCATACTTGTTTGGAGTGCTTTGAACAATTCAAGTACCAAATGGATTATCGCCTCGTTTTCAAGCCAATATGGCTATCAAATTCATTTTCGCAAGTCGATTTGGCTGCTTTCGACACATGGAGCTGAAATAATTTCCGATTTCACCTTAGGCTAAGGCACTATTCGCTGACCACTAGGCGAATCACGGTATTGCTGCCTAAGGAGGTTTGAACATGTAAAAAGTATAGTCCCACGACGGGTAGTATGTCGAAAGTCGGGTTCGAATCCAAGGGTTCATCACTACTCTGAATGAGAATACCATCGGCGCCATAAACTTGAAATGCGCTTATCATGGATTCTTCCGAGAATATGGTAAATGTCCCAGAACGGCTTGGATTTGGGAACACGGATATACGCTCCTTGTTCAGTTCCGAGTAGGAAAGTGTATTGATCAAAATGCAATTGCTGGTATCGGCACACGAACCATTTTGTGAAACTGCCGCATAACTATTTCCACTTATGCCGGTTGTAAAGGTGTCGTTGGTTGAAACAAATGCACCAGTTCCGCAGTCGATCCACCCAATAAAAATGCCGCCACTTGAGGTATAAGTGAGATTTTGATTTGATTGCAATGCAGCGGAAATTGAAGCAAATCCCGTTTGAACATTTAAAACGTAGGTCGAGTCGCACGCTATATCAGAAATCACCGTGTGGAAATAAGCTCCGCTGTCTGTGATAACCTGACTTTCCCATAGAATGGTGTCACCAACACAGACATATGTATCCGTTTCTAGAATCAGCGAATCCTCAAATTCTACGTCATAGATTACAGTCGAATCGCATCCGCTAACCGCGGTATAAGTTTGAGAGTAAACTTGAGTTGTATACAGCACCGTATCCCCGACAGCAAAGCTATCCTCTGAACATTTGTTCACTTCGACCTCCGTGTTAATGGACTCTTCAAACACAATATCGTAAACAACCAGTGAATCACAGCCTTCGATGGAAGTAAACTCTTGGGTGTATTCATTCGATGCATAGAATACTGTGTCGTCGATGGCAAAACTATCTCCAGGACATTTATAGATGGAAACCTGCAGTGTGGTGTCGGAACAGTAATCGTGGCACGCACATCCATCAGCATTACCAAAACTATTTTGTCCATTTGCAATATATGTGCAGACTCCCGTACTTAGTTCACACCGGTAAAGTCTCGTGTTTTGAGCGGATTGACTTGCGCGACCATGACCGTAGAGGTGTTGATAATCTTCACCGAAAAAGAGGGCACCCAATATGTACGGACCAGCTTGATTACTTGAAATTGGAGTTGCCACTCCGTTTACTGGGTTAATCGAATGGAATTTTCCCGTGATTCGATCGAGGCCATAAAACGTGCTATCAACCCTATTGAAGACGATGTCGGCAAAATCGGGAATTCCACTTCCACCAGAATAGGATCGTGTTACAGAGGATATCAATGAAGGTGAACTCCCTGTCATATCCACGCGATAAATCTTGGCGTCATTCACGTGGCCCGATAAAACATACACCCCAGATTCATTAAAATCGCCAGCATAAATATTATTGTTTGGATCAACTCCAGCGACCGTTCCAAGCGAAGTATAAGTTCCGCTTGAATTAATTCGATAAAAAATCCGCGACGGGTTTCCAACCGCATAGAGGTAATTATCTAGGTAATTGTAGGCCAATGCATTGTGATTAAATGTGGTATTGGAAGCAATGGTGCTAGAGGTGCTAGCGTTCGTGGTGTCGTACTCACCTATGTATACGGTTCCATTTGAATTGACATTTCCATAGTTGAAGTACATCGTACCATCGCACTCGAATGTATTCTGAGAGAAAAGGCTGGGCTGGGAAACAACCATCGACACCAAAATCAGCAACAACATTTTTAGAGCACAATCCTTTCGTAGCATGGCCTAAAAATAGGGTTTATGATTAATGGTCGTGCGATTTTCACCTAACTATCCGCGCACGACTGCCTGCACCATCCGCAATTGACCATATGTATACTTCCTCTTAAAGTGCTTGACTGCATCGGTCACCGTTTTAATCTCATCCAGCGCGAGGGCTTTGGCAATTTCCTGTGCAGATTCTTTATCCATAAACAGGTCAATACCAAGCTTGGATTCACCAATCAATCGGGCTGCATGGCTTTCTATTGTCGAAACCGACATACCTCTTTTCTCCGCTACCTCGTCGATGGTCATCCCATCCTTGAAGTAACCAAGAGATACCTCGTACGTTTCGCCCTTTGGTTTTTTGGGTTCTCCTGATTTTTTTCTCTTTCCCGATTTACGCTTTGTACCCTTAAACTTCTCAGCGATCGCTTTATCTACTTTTTCTAAAATGTCTCGGCGCTTTTTGGTCAATGCCGTTGAATCCAGCTTCGACTTTTGCACATCCTTATTCTCGAAAATCTGCTTACTGATGGATTGAACGAACTCAAGTTCTTCCAACTTCTTCATCACCAATTGATCAACTTCATCGAGTTGATTCAAGTAAGTTTTGGTTCGAGACAACTGCCTAACTTCTTCCGTATGATGAATCAACGCCTCTAGCGATGTCCAAATCATTTCTTGGAAATAGGTACTGCCCTTTCCAATTCTATCCAATAGCTGTTTCTTATCCGCATCACGAATCAAGCGAAGCAACTGGCTCCGGAATGTTTCGGTTGTCTTTATCTGAGACTCTAGTTGATTTCGGAAACCTGGAATAAACGCGCGCATAGTCTCGTCCTCAAATTCCATGTCTGACTTATCTCCATTATCCAATGCCACGACCATCGAAAGGATTCCGTTCAACTCAAACGTCTTCAATGCAACTTGTTCCAAATAGGACTTCTGCGCCTTCTCCAAGATCTCAGTCAATGGCGGCTGCGTTTCTGCTTGCTGACCAAAACGTGTGACGTTGGCATCCGACGAAATGGAATTTGGGTCGATGCGCGTACCCAAATAAAGTCCATCTAAAGAACGCAGTCTACTCAGGGCAACATACACCTGACCCGGAGCAAATGCTTTGCCTACGTCCACGATGGCTTTTTCAAATGTCAATCCCTGGCTTTTGTGAACGGTGATGGCCCACGCCAGTTTAATTGGGTATTGATTAAAGGAGCCAACAATCTCTTCTTCAAGCTCCTTTGTGGTTGCATCAATGGTGTATTTACGATTTTCCCAGCGTTCCTTCTTTAATCGATATGTATCGGTGCTATCGGGCATTCGAACAACGATTCCATCGGAGTCGATCGTTGTCACCGTTGCCAGTTTTCCATTGAAGTATGCCCCTTCAGCCGAGTCATTTTTTATAAACATGACTTGCGCATTTTCCTTGAGCTCAATATCCGAACCTACGGGATACATCGATTCTGGGAAATCGCCCTCTAAAGAAGCTGGAAAGGTCTTTGACTTTGTGTTAAGCGCCGCCAATGCATCCTTATTGATGGAATCTGCGCGGTAATTGTGGGTGGTCAGTGTTATAATCTCACCAAGGTTGTCGCGCTCGCTTTCTGAAATGTAATGCTTGTTCAGCTCATCAATGTCCTCCGCTGTTGCAATGTTGTTTCGAAGGTTGTTTAATAGCCGAATGAAAGTTGAGTCGGCCTGCCGATAAATCTTCTCAAGTTCGATGTAGACATACCCACTTTGCCGAAGCGCTAGGGCGTCAAAAAACCAAGCACTCTGATAGTGCTGCCGCATGATATTCCATTCGTTGTCGCGAACAACAGGAGGCAGTTGAAATAGGTCTCCGATAAGCAGCAGCTGCACCCCGCCAAATGGCTGATTGTAATTTCTTCGAGCGTGTTTTAATCGAAAATCGATGGCATCCAGCACATCCGACCTAAGCATGCTCACCTCGTCGATGATGAGTAGATCCAAGTCGCGCAATACTTGTTTTCGAACCTTGTTGAGTGGATGCTTGCGCACCAGCGTGTTTTGGGTAAACACATTGGTTGAGTCGCTGATTTCTCCTGCTGGCTGGTTCACAGGAACAAAGGTTCCAAGTGGCAGCAAAAACTGAGAATGAATGGTAACGCCCTTGGCATTCAATGCGGCAATTCCAGTTGGCGCAACAATGACAAACGACTTATGTGTTTTCGTGGCAAGATCGCGCAGAAATGTGGTCTTTCCTGTGCCGGCTTTTCCGGTGAGAAATATGTGCGCATTTGTGTTGTTTACAAAGCGTGCCGCGGTCTCAATTTGGGGGTTCTTTTCGATACGGTGAAAATATGGATTCGCGTTCAGCTGGTTAGTACAATTCACTACGAACCCGATGCTAGATTCTTCCTGATTAAAGTCATCCATTCCATTTCGGAGCATTAAACCACATTTGTCATTCTAAAATCCGATTGTATGTCCAAGTCCGAAGATCTAGTCAAGCAACTTTCCGAGAAATATGCCGCTATAGGCCAAGATGTAAACGTTCACCTCGAGGGGTTGCTCCACTCTACCCCGATTACGTATTGGGATTATATACAAACGGATGCGTTGTTGAATCTGCAGACGCAACGCACAAACCTTCCAGACGAGATGGTTTTCATCATGTATCATCAGGTGAATGAATTGCTCTTCAAGATGATCTTGTGGGAGATAGAGCAAATTGCCTACAACGAAAACCCAACCGCCGCCTTTTTCAGCGAGCGTCTTGGTCGCATTAGCCGATACTTCGATGTTTTGAGTTCATCTTTTGTGGTGATGGGAGATGGCATGGACGTGGCGCAATACATGAAGTTCAGAAACACCTTGACTCCAGCGAGTGGATTCCAGAGTGCACAGTACCGAAAGATAGAATTTGCTTCGACTGAACTAATCAACCTGATCGACATACGGTTTAGAACAACCATAGACCGCGATACTCCGTTTCAACACGCGTTTGATCACTTGTATTGGCAAGCCGCAGGAAAAGATCACAAAACAGGCAAGAAGTCGACTTTAATTAACCTGTTTGAGGAGCGCTACATGGAAGACTTCATTCGGTTTATGAAGACGTACAACACCTTAAATCTTTGGACGAAGTTTAAGGATTTACCTGAGGCAGACAAGGCGGATATTGGACTACAAAACGCGATGCGCCACTACGACCATACGGTCAATGTGAGATGGGTAATGGCGCACTACCATGCAGCAGGCAAATACTTGAATAGTGGCAAAGAAAAAGCCGAAGCTACCGGTGCAAGCGATTGGCAGAAGTACATGCATCCGCAATACCAGAAGCGCATCTTCTTCCCAGATCTATGGACCGAAAAGGAAATGGAAAATTGGGGCATCGATAATTTAGAGACGTGCGCGATTCTTTAATGACTTTCTTCCACTGAATTGAAGTCTTGCAATGTCCATTAAACCCTGAAGAAAGGCAGGCAGATGTAAAGGATTTCATTTTCTTCAATTCCCCAACTTAATCCTACATTTCTTGCTTCAAAATACATTGTATGCAACTAAAAGGATCACACGTTATAGTCACTGGCGGAAGCTCAGGAATTGGTAGAGCAACCGCTAAACTCCTCATTGAAAACGGTGCAACCGTCTTGATCACAGGACGAAACGAAGAAAAACTCAACAAGATAGCTGCTGAAATCGCCGCCATTCCGCTACACTTCGACATTAGCGATCTCGATTCTATTAAGGAAAAGGCCGCAGAGGCAATTAACCTACTCGACGGAAAAATTGACGCATTAATAAACAATGCCGGTATAGGCGTTTTCCCCAAGTTAGGAGACATTACCGCGGAAGACTTAGAGAGCGTGTACAAAACCAATGTCTTTGGTCTGACGTTACTCACACAGGAAATCGTTGCCGTGTTCAAATCCCAGAATTATGGCAACATCGTCAATCTTGGTTCTACAGCCAGTTTAAAAGGATTCCCAGGAGGTACAGTCTACGCTGCATCAAAGTTTGCAGTGCGTGGAATGACCCAAGGTTGGCAAGCCGAATTGAGGCCACATAACATCCGAGTTTGCTTGGTGAACCCCAGTGAAGTGGCTAGTGCTTTCGCTTCTCCTGACCGAATTGAACGCGCCGAAAAAGACAACAAACTTGGTGGACAGGAAATTGCCCACACCATTGTTTCGACTCTGGAAATGCGCGATAAAGGATTCATACCGGAAGTTACCGTTTGGGCGACGAATCCATTCTAAGTACCAGGTCTACTATCGTATTACTATCAAGGACAAAAATTGATGAAAACCAAACATATACTTACGCTCTTAATCGCCCTTTTCTTTGCTCATGCGGGATGGTCGCAGGGCACCGTGGCACAGCGACAACGCGCTAATGAAGCTGTCATTCCTAAGGCCGTGATGAAGGTGTTTAAGGAACAATATCCCGATGTGATGATAAAAGGCTGGTACGTAACACACATTACATATTGGCAAAACGATTACAGCTCTGGTTGGTACAACGACTGGTATGGTCAACGAAACGTTGTGGTTTACTCCTACTCCAAGCCCAGCTACTACGAAGTTGAATTCGTTGCAGATGCAAGCGAACTTAGCCGAGCCATTTACAATCTAAATGGATACTGGTACGAAACTCGATCCCAATTAAGGGGTCTGCCCCTACCCATTATTGAGGCTTTACAAGCTTCAAAATATGCGAATTGGAAAATCTCACCCATGAAAGAGCGCATTGAAGCTCCAGGCTGGCCAGTGGATGTGTACAGATTCAAAGTTTCCAAGGGCTTGCAGGCCCGTATACTCAGAATGGACGATCAAGGAAACTTCATCCAGGAAAAATTTCTTGGAGAATAGTATTTGGATTCTTGATAGATATTGACAGAGATTTGAAGGACGAAAATAGAAGGTCAATCGGTGTTTTATACACTTTCGAATCATGATTGCAGCAAGCGGGTCAACACCTCTATTCAACAATAGAGAAGAGACTTGAGTTGGTCAGGCTATCTAAGCGAATTGACCGAAATTGAAAAGTGACTGAACTAAAATGGCTAGTCCAGTAAATGCCGTGAGCGCACCTTTGTTCTAACAACAAACCAAGAAATACTCCATCATGAATAAGGTCATACTCATCACAGGCGCCAATGCGGGCATAGGCAAAGACACGGCCCGTCAACTCGCACTGAAACCAGGCACAGAAAGAATCTATTTGGCATGTCGGAATCCAGAAAAAGCCAATGCCGCGAAAACCGAGCTCGAGGCAAGGACAGGCAAATCGATATTTGAAATTGTGATTATGGATGTAAGCGATCCAAACTCTGTGAAGCATGCAGTAGATTCAATTTCACACCCCATCGATGCGCTTATAATGAACGCTGGCGGCATGGGCGGGAAAGAACCTGAGAAGCTTACAAAGGACGGGGTCACAAATATGTTCGCAGCTAATATGCTCGGCCATGTTGCTTTGGTTGATCTTTTGATTGCCCAAGACAAACTAAAAAATGTGGCGCTTTATGCTTCTTCAGAAGCTGTAAGAGGCATCAAAAAGATGGGCATGAGACAGCCGAACTTAAGCTCTGGATCTGAAGATGAAATAGCTGGGATTATGGATGGATCGTACTTCGGTAAAAAGTTTGACCCTATGGAGGCATATGGACACGTTAAATATGCGGCGACGCTTTGGATGACCGCAATGTCACGAAAGCACCCGAACATTAAGTTTATTAGCGTGAGCCCGGGCGGAACGGGAGGAACAAACGTCATGGACGACCTAAACGGAATAATGCGGATCATGTACAAGCATGTTTTAATGCCTTATGTAATGCCTATGATGGGCATGGCTCATAGTTTAGAAACCGGAGCGAAACGCTTTGTAGATTCAATCGAAAATTCCCAACTTGAAAGCGGTCTATTCTATGCCAGTAAGAAGTCAACGATAACTGGACCGTTGGTGGATCAAACGCCCTATTTTCCAGCTCTAGCGAACACCACGCACCAGGACAATACAGATGTGGCAGTACATCGATTCTTAGGATAAATTGAGATTCCCAAATCCTTGAAGTTTATACCTTGACGCCTACTTTAAGCTAATACTATTAGATATTTTCTTGGGATATTAATGCTTCTGTTTGGCCTGGGCATGGCGTTGGCAAGCACCGGCGTGGCCTTGATGTTATATTTCAATGCAGGTAAAGTAATTGCCTTTCCAAGTCAACGAACTGCTCAAGAAATTGGGAATATCGTTGCAGAGTTGCTCTTATTATTACTCGTAGGCATCCTTTGCAAGGTGAGTATATCAGCTGGAATCCGAAGAATGAGACGATCAGTCATTATTGAAACGAACCTTCTCGATGATAATCTCGGCTAAACGATCCGCTTAATTATTCGCAAGCGATGGCTATAGTCGTTGATTTCGTTGTTGTAAATCCCTTGATGGTCTATTCGATCTACACGAACTTTACCGGAAGCATGAATGATGTAGTTGTTTTCAAGCACAATTCCCACATGGATAATGCGTCCTTCCGTGTTATCGAAAAAGGCAAGATCACCCGGCTCCGCTTCCTCAATAAAGCTTAACGAGTGGCCTAATGTAGCCTGCTGGTAGGCATCTCTCGGAATGTTGATGCCGATCATTTTGTAGCAGATCTGTGTCAAGCCTGAGCAGTCAATGCCAAAGGGATGCCGACCTCCCCACAAGTATGGTGTATTGAGATACATATACGCATGCTCCACAACGGCTTCAATGTTTTTCCTTTCGGCCTTTGCCTGAACCTGCCCTTGAAATTGATATTCAGTCTTCCCAATTTTGAAGACGCCTTCTTTATAAAAGGGCAATGTGCTACCCGCAAGAATTGGAATAATGTCTTGTCCCTCGCCATGCACTACCAATCCAGCGGCTTCGAGACAAACGGGCAAAAAGCTTTGCTTAGATAGTCTCAGCGCAAATTTTTCTTCGATGGGAAAATGTTGTTTTCGATCGATCCAACATTCATATCCGTCCAAAGCTGCCTTAATGCGAATCCACATTTTGCGACTTTCCTTCACCTCATAGTGCTCACCAAACAATATCTGAGTGACTTGTTCGGCCGCATCGGCGGGCTCTGCCCTACCAGGAATAATACTCAATGTGCTTATACCGAATTCTGCCATGCTTTGTGGGGCCAAATTACGGCTACCAACCAGCTGGGAATTTTTAAGCTTTCGGTTTTTTAAACGCGAAGTTGTTAAGGGGAAATTTGAAACAAAAAAAAAGCCGCAGCCTGAAGGGCTAGCGGCTTTTTAAGTTCAATAACTATTTAATCCATCAACTCAACGATCATGGCGCTTGCGCCACCACCACCATTGCAGATTCCAGCTCCCCCGATCTTACCGCCTTGCTGACGTAAGACATTAATTAGGGTAACAATGATTCGGCTTCCAGAACTTCCAAGCGGATGACCAAGGGCAACTGCGCCACCATGCACATCAACCTTGGCTGGGTCTAATCCTAAAATTTTTGTGTTTGCCATACCAACAACGGCAAATGCTTCATTCAATTCCCAGAAATCCACATCTTCAATTTTCAATCCTGCACGCTCGACAGCAATGGGAACTGCCTTTGCGGGAGCGGTTGTAAACCATACACTGTTTTGAGCGGCGTCAGCAAATGATCGGAGCTTCGCGATAGGCTTCAATCCTAGCTCTGCAGCCTTCTCTGCACTCATCAATACCAACGCAGATGCGCCGTCGTTCAACGTGGATGCGTTGGCCGCTGTGATCGTACCATTCTTATCGAAAGCTGGTCTCAGGTTTGGGATTTTCCCGAATTTGACATTCTTGTATTCCTCGTCGTGATCAAAAATCATTGGATCACCTTTTCTTTGGGGCACTTCAACCGGTACAATTTCTTCGCTAAACCAACCGTTTTCCCACGCTGTTGCCGCCTTCTTGTAACTATCAATGGCAAATTGATCTTGATCTTCACGAGACAAGTCGTACTCCTTGGCACACTCCTCAGCACAAGCACCCATAACCTGGTTAGAGTAAACATCCATCAGTCCATCGTTTATGATGCCATCGGTCATTTTACCATTTCCGTACTTGGTTCCCGTGCGCATTGATACATAATGTGGAGCCTGGCTCATGTTTTCCATACCACCAACAACCACGACATCATTCATTCCAGTCATGATAGACTGTGCTCCAAACATGATTGATTTCATACCTGAGGCACACACCTTATTTATTGTAGTACATGGCACATTCTCGCCAATGCCTGCTGCTATTGCGGCCTGTCGAGCTGGTGCCTGACCAACTCCAGCCTGCAATACGTTACCCATAAACACTTCTTGGACCTGATCCGCTGAGATGCCCGCTTTTTCAACTGCACCTTTAATAGCTGCTGCGCCTATCTTAGTTGCAGAAACGGATGACAATGACCCCATGAAACTTCCCATTGGTGTGCGCACTGCCGATACAATTACAACTTCCTTCATATATCTTGTTTTTATCTATTCAAAAAATGGATTGCAAAGGTATTCATTCGGGTAGCTAGAAAAAATGCTTGGATTAAAACATTCATCCAAGGCATAGACATGTCAATTCCATAGATAGAGCGCCGAGAGATGCACCAACCCAGAATCTCTTAGATTATTGAACTACCAATCTAAATGGTGGCTTATTTTCGCCTCGATGAGTAAAACTTGGAAAGATCAAATCCGAAACTTCGCCGCGATTCAACGTGCAGGCGCATTCTTATTGACTTTGCTCGTCATTCTGCTTTTTTTACCCAAGGAGAAACTGTTTAAATATGAGTACCAACTCAATCAGCCCTGGAAACATGAGAAGCTTTTTGCTCCGTTCGACTTTGGAATAAAGAAGAGCGAAAGTGAATTGCAGAACGAGCTCAAGCGTGTCGAAGAAACACAACCGCTCGTTTTCACCTATCGCAAGGACCTGACCGATGAAATCATTCACAGCATAGAGCGAAACTATTCTGCATCCATGCCTGATTCCGTAACTGCATGTGATTCTTCCTTGCTTTATTCTATCGATAGATACGCCGAAGTGCTCTCACGCGGACTTCTTGACCGAAGCAACGAGGCGGCCAATGCCATAAAACCATTTGATCGAATTTTTCTTTCTCAGGAAAACAAACTGCATTCGATTTCATTTCATGAGGCCCTGAGCATCACCGAGGTGATGGATAGCATAGGGGCCATTACTGGTGCCATAAATGATAGCGTCTGTCGGGGTTTAATCGCAGCTTCGCTTCGTCGATCTATTAAGCCAAACGCCACCTACGATGACAGTCTAACCCAAAAGCTTCTTGCCAGTGAATTGAGCAAGATTGTAGAAATTGAAGGAAAAGTTGAGAAAGGGACGGCCATCATCGACCGAGGCGATATTGTTTCCGAGGAGAGATACAAAGTGCTAGAAAGCCTTAAAACTGAATACGGTGAACGGGTAATCTCCGACACCGGTTTTCATTGGAGTATCATTGGTGCATTGGGTGTGATCTGTGCCCTTATCGGCTTGTTGATCTTGTTTGTCTACATGAATCAGCAACGTCTTTTCAATGATCCCAGACCGATGACGCTTGTTCTAAGCCTTGTCAGTATCTCATTCGCGTTTTCCACACTTGCTATAGGTAGCGACGCAATTTCGATTTATGCCATTCCGGTTGGCATTACGCCGCTGCTACTTCGAATGTTCTATGATTTCAGGGTCAGTATTTTCACATTCGTGATTTCTGTTTTGATAATCGCGCTGTATGCTCCAAATCCACTTGAGTATATGATTATCCAAGTTAGCGCCATATCGTTTGCTACGCTTTTTCAGGCAGCTTCGACCAAACGATCACGAATGTTGGCTACCGCTTTAATCGTTTTTATTGGGTATACATCTATATATATATTAATGACAATTGCCCAGAACGGGCATTGGAGCGGAATAAATACGGAACTTTTTGGATGGTTTGCCATCAATGCACTACTCTGTATGATGGTTTTCCCACTTATATACTTGGTGGAAAAAGTGTTTGGCTATGTTTCAGAAACCACCTTGCTCGAATTGAGTGACAGCAATCAGCCGTTGCTTAAGGAATTGGCAATTAAGGCGCCAGGTACATTTCAACATTCGCTGCAGGTGGCTAATCTATGCGAAAAAGTAGCCGGATCGATCGGGGGTAATAGTGTCTTATTGCGCACGGCAGCGATGTATCACGATGTTGGAAAAATGAACGAACCTCAGTTCTTTATCGAGAACCAAATACCTGGCAATAATCCGCACGATGATCTTGAGCCAGAGGAAAGTGCCCGGATTATTATTAATCATGTCCACAGGGGTATTGAGTATTGCCGCGCACACAAATTGCCGATCGATATTATTCAGTTTATTCAGACGCACCATGGTACAAGCAGTGTCCGGTTTTTTCTAAACAAGGCAAAGAAGGCTGCAGAATCTGATGGCTCAGATGTCGATCAGGGAGACTTTTTGTATCCCGGCCCCACGCCTAAATCGAAGGAGCAAGCTATATTAATGATGGCTGATTCGGTCGAGGCGGCTTCTCGTAGTTTAAGGAGTTACGACAAAGAATCGATTGATCGCCTAGTAGACGGATTGGTTGATTATCAGCGGTCTGAAGGTCAATTCGAAGACGCTCCTATTACTCTTAGAGATATCTCAAACGCCAAGCGTACGCTCAAGCTTGCATTAAACGGTATTTATCATCAGCGCATTAGCTACGATTAAGTTCTACTGGACGAATTGGTGTTTTTCCCCGTTGAATACATTTATTGACCGCCAATAAAAATGGATTTCCTACTCTGAGGGTCAATTCGAAGACGCTCCTGTTACTCTTAGAGATATCTCAAACGCCAAGCGTACGCTCAAGCTTGCATTAAACGGTATTTATCATTAGCTACGATTAAGTTTTACTAGACGAATTGGTGTTTTTTACCGATTGAATACGTTTGTTGACCGACAATAAAAATGGATTTCCTACATTGCCTGGCTTTTTAACCTAAGCACCCCGTCAACTTTACTTTTACTAAAAAATACTTTACTAATCTAATCCTAACTATGAAATTGAATTACCGATTGAGAAGGAATTTGACGTGTACCAACATCTTCCTTAAGCGAACCAATTTCGCTGCCACTGTTTTCTCTTTGATGACCTTTTTGCTCATTGCTGCAAGCGCAGCTCAAGCGCAATATTGCACCGCATCTTGTACTTATGTGTGTACTTCATATGATATGTCCATCGAAAGCTTCAGTACCACTGGAGGAAGTACGAACATCTCAAACCTGAATCAAGGTTGTCCTAGTTCTGGAACTTACGCCTATTATTCTACCATGCCTCACGTTACAACTACGGTTGGGACGATCGGCTTTACGGTTGGAACAGGAGATGACTATCCTACAAACATCAGGATTTGGGTAGATTGGAATGGAGATGGTGATTTTTATGATACCGGTGAACAAGTTGCCGCTGTAAACGGAGTCAGTACAAGTTCAAACTGGAGTGGTTCGTTTTCTGTGCCCGCCTCCACTTCAGCTGGCACGAAACGAATGCGTATAAGATCTTTTTACACCAGCTATACTCCAATCCCTTGCGGAAACACCCCTTATGGCGATACCGAAGATTATCCGCTAACCTTGGTGGCACCTCCAGCCAACGATGCAGGAATTGCTGCTATTTTGAATCCGACGCTTCAAGCCTGCAGTTTGAATAGTCAGGATATCAAAATTCTACTCGAAAACCTAGGTAATGATACACTACACAATTGTTCTATTAAATATCAAATCAACACAAGCTCTGTGCAATCAATGTATTACACAGGTGCTGTAGCTCCTCTGGTTGGAACAGACACTGTTGACCTTGGCAATGTTAGCTTCACAAATGGAGACGATCTTAAAATATGGACAGAATTGCCAAATGGATCTACAGACAGCTTACCAATCAATGATGAGGATTCATTGACTCTTGTTCTGGGATTAAACGGGACGTACACAATTGGAGGAACGACGCCTGATTACGATGATATTGCAGAAGCAATCGACGAATTGGAGTACGCGGGAGTTTGCGGCCCAGTCACTTTTTGGTTGAGAGATGGAACATACTCAGGATCAAATGCAATTGGCACTATTTCAGGTGCTTCAAGCACAAACACAATTACATTTAAATCCGATCCTTCTAATAGTGCGCTCGCTGAACTTAGCGCATCAGCCAATTATGTTTGGAATTTTAACGCTTCAAAATATGTTACGGTAGATAGCCTTGAGTTGACAATGACCGGATCGGCACATGTTGTTCGATTGACAGGGTTCAACGAGCACATCGCTGTCCGAAATTGTGTGGTAAATGCCAGCACCACAAGTAGCACGAGTTCGAGTTATGCAGTTTTCTATCAGGGATCTAATTCGGCTGATTACTTTCATGATTTCGCCATTGAAGACAACGAGATTTACGATGGCAGTTGGACCGCATACATGTATGGTGGTTTTTCAACAGCTACGCACAATCATAATTTTAATTATAACGGCAATTCTGGTGAGAGCTCATACTACTTTGGGGTATACTTAACGTATACAGATACAGCGTGGCATGAAGGAAATTCATTTAACCATGAGTCAAATTCGAGCACCCAGTACGGATTTTACGCCACTTCGAGCACACAGGTTAACTTTATCGGAAACGATGTTACTATTAACACCACATCTGGCGGCGCGTATGGAATATACTTTCTCTCGCATGGAACCTCAACCTCTCGAAGCCTTTGTGCCAACAATATGATCGCTATTCCAAATAGTAACTATGGCCGTGGCTTATATGTTGGAGGTTACACGTATTGGGATTTTATTAATAATAGCGTGCGAACAAAAGGTATTTCGACCTCAACCGCTTATGCCTGTATATACTCAACATCGGCAACTAACACTTTCCGAAACAATGCACTGCATAAAGATGGAGTTGGCTACGCATTTTACACGAGTACATCGGCCACACACGATTATAATGTAATCTATACACAAAGTGGGACAGCGTACAACACCACTATTGGTACGAACTCCTACAATTCCATTCCAGGTTTTGTATCAACAACAGATTTACATATAGATGTATTAACTAATACGTATGACAATGGAATTACAGTTACTGGAATCACCGAAGACATTGATGGAGAAACCAGATCAACTACGCCAGATATTGGAGCAGATGAATATGACCTACCAGAAGATGATGCCGGAATCGTGGGTCTTGATGGACCAACATCACCGCTAACTGCTGGGTCGAATGCTGTATCATTCTCTTTTAAGAATTATGGAATAGTTACAATCGATACAGTATACCTCGATTGGGAATTGAATGGTTCCGCGCAGAGTTCAACCACGTGGACAGGTACGCTTGCGGCTGCAGCCACGCAGTCGAATGTATCAGTGGGTTCGGCTACTTTTTCAACCGGATTCTCGACTATTAAAGGCTGGACGTACGATCCAAACAATGAAACGGACGAGAATTTTGAAAACGACACCATGGAGTTCACAGTATGTACTGGGTTATCCGGTACATACACACTAGGAAGTGGATCAGGATTTGATTTTGAAACATTTGAAGAGGCTGTCGATGCCTTGGAAACATGCGGTGTTTCCGGAGCCGTCACCATCGATGTTGACCCAGGCTCAGGTCCGTATTACGAGCAGGTCGTTATTAATGGTCCAATAGCAGGTGCTAGTACTACGAACACAATCACATTCGCTGGTGGAGGTGCTACACTTTCTGCCAACGTAGCTACTTCTGATTTGGCTCTGTTCCGATTGAATAATGTAAATCATATCACGATTGATTCCCTTAACATTGAGAGCAGCAGTGCATATGGATGGGGAGTTTGTTTCGCAAACGGTGCCGATTCGAATACGGTTCAGAACTGTGAGATTACGATGCCTAATAGTACTTCGACTTACAGTCTTCCAATTGTATTCGCAAGCACATTAAACTCTTGGTCTTCTTCCGTAAGTGGTGGAAATGGAAACTTCAACACGATTGACAACAATGTCTTAAATGGCGGATATTGTTCAGTTTCAATGTATGCCTCATCGGCAACATTTGCGAATACAGAAAACACCATATCGAACAATGTTATGGACGCCTTTTCATATTATGGCGTTTACGGGCGTTACGCTCCACAAATTCAAATAGTCGGCAATGATATTTCGAGAGAAAACAGCACCGTTGGTGGAACGTTTTATGGAATCTACTTGTATTACTGTACTGGAGGTGGTATTAACGTTACTGAAAACAGAATTCACAATGCAAATGACAATATCACGTCGTATATCTATGGTGTGTATTTATATCAGTGTGATGGAACTTCGGGTTCTCCAAACAGTTTCATAAACAATGCCATTTACAATATTGGTGGATCCTCTTACTACACGTTTGGAATTCAGAATTATTACAGTGATTATTGGAATTTCTATCACAATTCCATCATTCTTGAAGATGCGTCAACAGTAGGATATAGTTACTTAATGTACACCTACAATGGCACCTATAACCTGAACATTAAGAATAACATCTTTCATGTAGACAAAGACGCCTACGGCGAGTATTGTCTCTATTGGACTGGAACGAGTGTTTCGTTTAGTTCTGACTACAACAACTTCTACGTTGACCCGTCAAACACTGGTGGTTATGTAGCGCGTCGAGGATCGAACTACGCTGAATTGACAAACTGGCAATCAGCAAGTACAGCGTTTGACCCTAACAGTAATCAAGAAGATCCAATCTTCGCCAACACGGCGGCGGGTGAGGTAACTCCTTTAATTAACACGGTCGACAACCTTGGCACACCACTAAGCGTTACAACTGACCTAGAAGGCGATTCTCGATCAAGTACTACGCCTGACGTTGGTGCGATTGAGTTTGTGGGTGTGGCTGGTGACATTGGCCTTGTAGATGCCACGCTCATTCGAGTGGATGCATGCTACAATGATGAGGACACCGTGAAAATGTGGGTTAAGAATGTAGTCGGAGGCACGATTGCCTTTGCAACGGATAACCTAACAGCCAACTGGTCTGTTGCTGGTCCGGTTAATTCATCGGGTTCTGTGACAATTAGCACTGGAACCCTAGCAGCCAATGCCACGATGGAAATCAGTGACGATCAAGTAGACATGTCGATTCCAGGATACTACGAATTGACTGTCTGGTTAGATACAAACGCCGTTAACGAGAGTACCTTAAATGATACCATCAACGATGCGGGTGATATGACTGTGGATACCATCATTACGGTAAATCCAGCATTTACAGCCATCACAAGCCCATATGATTCAGTTAACCTTGTTGCCGCTTGCCCGCAACTGTTTCCGGAGCAAGCAATATTCTCTGAAATCATTCAATGGAAATACACTGGATGGCAGCCATCTGGTGGATGGCCAACTTGGATGACCAGTGACGATAATGTGGAGCTAATGGGCGCGCCAAACGCGTCAGTTGTAGGATATACGATAAAAACATATTACTCGAATAGCGCAACAGCAACACATTCGTACACATTCCCATCTGGTTCTGCATTTGACGCAAATGGGGTTTTAGTTCTTGGTTGGGGTGGCACTGCCGGTTCGGTTAACTCCACGTACAACTACCATTCTGCCGGCCTCAATGCCAACCAATATGGATATACCGCACAAGTTGGGTATGTTCTCACAGATGCAAATGGGGACATTCTTGATGTTGCTACCCATACCTATACAACTGGTTATACGTTTAATGCAGCAATTGGGGTTACCGCCGCCGACTGGAGCGGAACATTGACCGGTACTCCAGCATCAGGTGTGAGAAGGGTCGTTGCAACAGATAACAACCTAGCCTCTGATTGGATTCAATCTTATAACAACGCCGTTTATCAAAACCCCGGTCAACCTAACTCAGAAGTAGATCCGGTTCCTGCTGCGTATTCTGGAACATCGCTAGAGTGGTCACTCAACAGTACCGTTTTCAGTAATGATCAATCTATCGTAGTGGGTCCATGGACACAAACTGGAGTATATACATACATCGCAACGTTGGATTCAACGTGTGGAGTAGATTCTGACACCGGAATTGTAGACGTATGGTTAACTACAGCCTTAATTGTTGATTCAGGTTATGTGAGTTGTAACGGTGGAAATGATGGATTTGCCGTAGCCGCTGGCGAAGGTGGAGATTCACCTTACACGTATGCATGGAATACAGGAGCCACAACAGACACGGTTACTGGCTTGACTGCTGGTCTTTACACGGTCACCGTAACGGATAATAATGGTTGGCCAGATGAGGCACAAATCAACATTACAGAGCCAGATCTTCTTGTTGCGTCAATCGATTCTACGATGGATGCACTTTGTGATGGTGATGCTAATGGATATGCCGAAGTGAGTGTAACTGGTGGAACAACTGCCTATAGTTACTCTTGGAGTAATGGAAGTACAACTGGATCAGCATCATCGCTTGATTCTGGAATGGTTAGCGTTACTGTAACGGACGCCCAAGGTTGTGTTGCTATGGACTCAGCGCTCATCAGCGATCCAGATCCATTGGTAATTACAATTGACTCTGTCGATGATGTATTGTGTGCTGGATTCACAACTGGCGCCATGTATACAACTACTACTGGTGGAACTACCGCATATTCATATGCATGGACGGGCGGTAGCACAGCGGCAAACCTCACGAGTGTTGCTTCGGGAACATACACAGTTACTGTTACTGATGCCAACGGCTGTGAAGCTATGGCAGTGGATACAGTGAATGAACTCGACCCACTATTAGTTTCAGACAGTGTAAACACACCTCTTTGTAATGGCGATACCAACGGTAGCATATTCATAATGCCCTCAGGTGGTTTATCACCTTACGGTTATGACTGGAGTTCTGGAGGATCAGCTAGTTCACAATCTGGACTTGGAGCTGCCACTTATGTAATCTCTATTTCTGACGCCAACAACTGTCTTGTTATTGATTCTGTTGTGATGACTGAACCAGATGTCCTGACTTTGGACCTCGACACCTTGATCAATTCATACTGTGAATTGGGTGCTGACGGCGAAATTCAGCTTACCACATTAGGTGGAACATCTGCTTTTACATACATGTGGGCGGATAGTACAACGACCGAAGATCGAACAGGATTGGCAACGGGTAACTACTACGTCAGTGTTACCGATTCAAACAACTGTATGTACAACGACAGCTTTGAAGTCACATTTGAAAACGCTGCTCCAATAGTAGCGATCAGTGGATCTGATACAATCTGCTTCGGTGAAACTTCAACGTATACTGCAACAAGTGGATACACATATATGTGGAACACGGCAGCAACATCTGATTCGATTGTTGCGGATTCTGCAGGTATGTATAGTGTAACTGTTACAGATTCAGCTGGATGCGAGAATGAAACCGCCACCACACTTTGGATCAATGCAGAACTTACCCTTGCAATAGCAAGCGTTGATGCCACATGTAATGGCGGATCAGACGGAACGGCCACAGCAACGGGCGGCGGTGGAACTGGCGCTTCAACGTATAGCTGGAGCAACGGTGCAACAGGAGCTTCCATTTCTGGACTTCCGGAAGGAACAATTGTTTGTGGTGTAAGCGATTCTTTGGGTTGTTCAATTGAAGACAGCGTCACCATTGACTATATCAATGAGAACCCTGTTGTTGATCTTGGAGAAGACACCGTAGTGTGTTTCATTCCTCAGTTCGGAACCTACGCTTCTGTTACTTTGGATGCAGGTGCTGGATTCACTAATTATACTTGGAGTACTTCAGAAACAACTTCAAGTATAGCTACTACGAATCCTGGAGCTTACAGCGTCATCATTGAAGACGCAAATGGTTGTACTGGAATGGATACGATTAACATCGACTCAGTTCACTGTGTTGGAATTAGTTTCGTAGAGAACGAGATTGGATTAAACATCTTCCCGAACCCGACGTTGAACGAAGCCACTATTACGCTTCATGTAAGCGATTTAGGTGACTATCAAATGACATTGAGAAACATTCAAGGTCAAGTAGTTCAAGTTCAAGAGATGTATGTGAATTCTCAAACATTCACTACACAAATCCAAAAAGGAAACCTTGCAGCAGGCGTTTACACATTGCGAATCAGCAATGGCGATTCTGCTCAAAATGCAAGACTCATATTTAAATAGATAGGGATTTATTTAAGTATTGAAGGTCTCCTCGTTTTTCGAGGAGGCCTTTTTTTTATCAAAAAAAGGGGAGCACAATGTGCTCCCCTTTTTCTTGAAATCTATAAGCCGGATTCTGTCCCTCGGCACATTGCTGCACCAAATCTCCTGTCATTTATCTATGCGACCTACCCTCCTAGTCGAGCGAGCAGCCCTCAAACCTAGGTTTACATGGTCTTACAACCCAAAAGGTTTACCCAAAGCTCTAATTGCTTAGAGCAGCGCGTGAGCTCTTACCTCACGTTTTCACACTTACCGGTCGATTGCTCAACTTAGGCGTATTGTTCTCTGTGGCACTTTCTGATGCCGCTGATTCCTCAAACGACACCCTCGATTTCTCAAGGTTTGGCACTCTATGTTGTCCGGACTTTCCTCCCTCCGCCGAGGCGAAGAGCGACAGAACAATTTCGCCGTAAAAGTAGATTTATTATCTCCAGAGAATGATCTCCGTTGCACCATACCCGTATATACGATATGGCCCGTCGTGGTAGGATAGTTTCGATTGCTGATCGAGCCAGGCGCATATCTCGGCTTTAAGGATGCCCTCACCCACTCCATGAATCAGTACTATTTTTTTATACCCGTTCTGTTTTGCTTCCGCCACAAACGCGCGCATGCACGACATCTGATAGTCGAGCATTTCTTTTTTACTCATGTGGTCAAAACGATCGAGCAATTCATGCATATGCAGGTCCAATTCATATGCTGCTTCTCGAACAGGTCGGATCTGTCTAATTCGATTTCGAGCAGCAATCTCCTTCAGCTTATCCTCGGCGGTCTTGGTTCGAATGTTTTTTGGTGCATCCACAAGCGCGTCAAACTCCACCTTAACCAAGGCGCTTAACGCATAGGGTAATTCCATTCCATCAAGCAACACCATGGCTTGCGTTCCTGAAATAGAAACAATAGATCCCTGCCCGGGCTCGTCAATCAATCTTACTGTATCGCCAACTTGCATATCGCTGCAAAGAAACACGCAATTCTGTTCGCAACGATTTATCCCCTTAAATTCGTTCGCTGATGATAAATGGACTACGTATTAACTGCTTTTCAATTGGACTCATTCTTCTGGCGGTCGCAAGCCTTTCAAGTTGTATCACTACCAAAGATCTGGTTTCAACCGCGTATCAACACCAGCAAAAGGTGGAAGTGGAACTTCCTTCCGAAAGCAAGCGTCTCTCCGTTGTCTTAAATATCGATTCTGCCATTTTAGAACCCGTTACTGCGATTCATGAAAGGCGAATGGTTTTACCCTTGATCATCGTCAACGTTTGGAATTTGAAAAAGGTTGTTACGATCCCAGATGAATGGTTTCGATCGAGATTTTCAACGTATGTGCATGCGTTCAGTGATTCTATAAACCTATACGAATCTATTGGTGAACGCGACTTACTCGTTGTGATAGACAATGTGCCCAACGAATTCTACACACAAAATAAAGGCTGGATTGTCTACCCCTTCGCTTGGAGCACCCTGGTGTTGAATACACAAGATTTTGCAATGGACGCTCAGATCATCGTGCGAAAAAATGGAAGCGTAGTGGAAAAATTAGATTATTCGTATTCAGGTGCAATGGAAACATATCCATTCAAAATCTTAGAGCATGGTGTATCCAAGAAGCTATGGGTTGGAAAGTATTTGAATCTACGAGATGAAAAAATCAAGTATCTGGCGTACTCGCTTTGTGAACAGTTAATGGAAAGAAGGTGGGAGGATTAAGCTCTGTCAAACCGATGGATTATGAGTCAACCATCTGCGACTTAAATTCGTTTATACAGTAATGAAGCGATTTGCCAAAGCATATGAAGTTTTAGGGGTCAAGGTCGGTGCTTCGGAAGAAGAGGTCAAGAAGGCGTTTCGCAAACTCGCCTTTAAGTACCATCCCGATTTGAACAAGTCTTCCGAGGCCCATGAAAAATTTCTACATGTTCAAAAGGCGTATGAAATCATCATCACTGCGGAGCGCACGTTCAGCGAAAAACAGGATGATTTCAAGGATTCAAAACCAAAGACCGCCCGACAGCGTCAGCGTTCAGGAATGTCTAGAGAAGAAGCCATTCGAGCAGGCCGAGAACGGGCACGCGAGATTGATCGGATAAAGCTTCAGCAAGAGGCCCGAGCTTACGCACGATTCAAGCGATCAATTTACTATCCATGGACAATTGCCATGACATACGTTTCGTTGGTATTCTTCCTATTAATCGCCACAGACGCGTTTTTACTCACCGAAACACATGCAGGATATGTAACATCGAAAAAAGGAGAGATATCGAATGTGTTTGGTGTGGATGTCCTCACAGGGTATAGGTTAGAACTTTACAATGGGGAGTCGATTGCCGTATCACGAGGGACGGGAAATCGGATCGCGGAAGAGTCGCACATAAGTTTTGCTCGGTCCTTGATTTTCAATGATATTCCACGGGTTTACGTGGTAAATCAAGACCTCAAAGAATCAACTCTTGATACATTTAACAAGCCTCCGTACTTGTTTTTCCTGCTCTTTATTGGCGTCCCTCTTCTACTCTTTTATGTGGATCGACCAAGTGCCGTATTCTATAGCGCGGGCGCCTTTGCACGGTATGCTGTAGTCATTTTCATTCTCAGCTACATCATATTTTAAGGTGCAACCATCTGCATCAAAATACCACAGATCCATGCGCCGTATGTCCCAAGTGCATAACCCAATACGGCAAGAATAACTCCGACTGGAGCAAGCGATGGATGAAACGCCGCTGCCACAACAGGCGCAGATGCCGCACCGCCAATATTGGCTTTTGATCCCACAGCCACAAAGAAGAATGGTGCGCGAATCAACTTCGCCATTCCAATCATCAATGCTACATGAATGGCCATCCAAAGCAATCCTACTAGAAAGATGGCAGGATTATCAAAAATTTCCATGACGTTCATTTTCATACCAATGGTTGCTACCAGAAAATAGATGAAAACTCCGCCGATTTTGGAAGCTCCAGCGCCTTCAAAATTTCGAAGCTTCGTGAAACTCATGATGATTCCAAAGGTGGTGGCCAACACGATAAGCCAAAAGAAATGTGAGTTCAAGCTAAACTTCTTTAGCGCCGGATAGTTTTCTGAAATGAAAGGGGCAATACCATCTGCCATCCAGTGCGCTATGGCTGTAGGTACGAGGGCAATGCCGAGAATGATGATGAAGTCCGCCATTGTTGGGATTCGGGCAATCTTTTGACTGAACTCGTGCATCTTATCCTTCAGAGCCGTAACGCTAGAAGAATCGGCTTTCAACCAACGATCAATTTTATCCGCTTTTCCGACGCCGAAAAGCAGAAATGCCATCCAAATTTCGGCCACGATAACATCAACGGTAATCATCACAGAGTACATACTGCCTGAGATCAATCCTTTTTCTTCCTCCCCAAATATTTCAAACATGGCGGCCTGGTTGGCACCGCCGCCGATCCAGCTTCCAGCTATTGTGGTCATTCCACGCCACACCTCGTTTGGAGAAGCTCCACCAACTACATCTGGCGCAATGGCCGAACAAGCTAAAATTGCCAATGGTCCACCCACGATAACACCAAAGGTTCCTGTTAAAAACATAGCAATTGGCTTGAATCCAAGTTTCCCCAATTCTTTGAGGCTAATGCTAATCGTAAGCAATATGAGGGCCGCGGGCAGGAAGTAACGCGATGCCACGAAGTAGAGTTTTGAATCAACCAAGAATGGTTTCAAGTCGTCCTTAACCAACTCCATAGCCGCAATTCCAACATTCAAATCTGCGAGCACCCAATCTTGTGGTAATACATGGCCCAACGAAATTAAGTGAGCCGCGACCGCCTCAAGATCATACCAATACGGTGAAATGATGCCGAGCGATGTGAACACGCTTGGAAGAAAATAACACAGAAGCAGTGCTGGAATGTATTTGTAGAACTTGCCCCAAAAGCCTTCTTTAATAGTAGATGTGTAAAAAATAAGGCCCAACAAGCCCATCAATATTCCGAGAATGACTGCGTCGTTGGTAATGAGAGGGTGATGTATTTCCATAAGTGGGGCAAGTTAAAAAACCATTAAACATGACTCGTTTTTCCTTGACAATCTTGTTTCTCTAGGAGTTCATACCTTAGAGGCTGCTAATATGGAATTAATAAAAAACCGAATCGACGCTTTTTCTGAAGACATTAACTATGAATCTCTCCTGAAATTTGCTTCAAGCATCGATTACGACGAACTTGACTATGAAGCACATCTGCCGGCTCCAGAATGCGAAGGTGACTATGGCAGAAATGTCATTTGCATGGACCCTTTTGAGTGTGTATTAATTCACTGGCCTGCTGGTATTGAAAGTGGCATTCACGATCACAACGGACTTTATGGTTGCGTTCAGGTCTTGGAGGGCGAAATTGAAAATGTGTTTTATCGGGAAACGGAAACCGAGCTACAAGAAACGGTCATTCAAGGCTTCTGCGAGGGCGATCTAGTTCCTGAACCAGATGAGGCAATTCACAAAATTCGAAATGCGAGCAACTCGAAGCGGGCTGTGACAATGCATTTTTACAATCCACCTCTTCGAACTTTAGACGGTGTCCGGATTTTTGATATTGAATCAGGTAGCATAGGCGTATTGAGTAAAGATGCAGAAACTGCCAGCTGGTCAGAAGAATATGGCCATTTCAAATCAATAAAGTCTGATGCTTTTGAATATATCTGCCATGAGGATCTTCTGAAAAGAGAGGCCCACGCAGATAATTGATCGGCGTTACTTGGGCGCCTTGTAGAATAAATACGCAGCCAGTAATCCGTACAAAAAGTTGGGTATCCAGACGGCAATCAACGGATCAAGCCCAGAGTTTGTGGCGTAGACTGTACTCACTTTCATCGCCAAAATATAGGTCACAGCTAGCGCTAGTCCCATGGCAAAGTGGGCGCCGAGGCCACCACGCACCTTCCTACTACTCATAGAAACACCTATGATTGTCAAGATGTACGTAGAGAATGGTAAGGCATTTCTACTGTGCTTTTCGATCAAGTAAAACGGAATGTTCTTCGACCCTTTCAGACGCTGATCTTCGATGAATTCATCGAGTTCGTGTACGTTCATCATTTGGGTATCCTCCACCCTGCCTGAAAATTCAGTGGGCAAGAAGGCAAATGTGGTATCCATCGACTTACCTCGCCTCAATATTTCACCGCGCGGTGTATAATCTCGTATGTAGTAGTTCTCTAAAATCCAATTCGCATTAATGGTGTCCCATTTCACATAATTGGCGAAGATTTTTTGCTTCAGGTCAATGCCATCCCAAACTTCGTATGTAAATGAATATCCGATATCCTTGGCTCTATTGTACTTATCGAAATAGATCATTTCGCCTGGTCTAATTTGCCTGTGCACACTCTGACTTAGAGACCGTTTAAATGTATGGATGTACTCACCTTCAAAGGCGATTCGGGTGCGATTCGCCTTTGGAACCAGGTAATTATTTAGGTAGAAGGACATTGCTGCCAAGATGGTTGCTGCAATAAAATATGGCCGCATAAAACGATTAAAGCTCACTCCACTGCTTAGAATAGCTACTATCTCTGATCGGCTCGCCAGCTGAGATGTGAAGAAGATTACGGATAGAAAAACCAATAACGGACTAAACAGGTTTCCGTAGAAAAGGACAAAGTTTAAATAGTACTTGCTTAGAATTCCCCAAACTGGAGCATCGTGACGAATGAAATTATCAAGCTGCTCACTCACATCAAAAATGATAGCGATCGACATAATCATCGCGAGGATGAAAAAGAACGTCGTTAGAAAACGCTTGATGATATAGATGTCAAGTTTTTTCACTTACAATCGCCGTGTAATATTTGAAATGGTCGCTTTTTTCCAAGCATTAAAATCGCCGGCCACAATGTGCTCACGTGCCTTGGTCACCAAATCTAGATAGAAGGCCAAGTTATGAATTGATGTTATCTGTTGGCCAAGCATTTCTTTCGCCTTAAATAAGTGACGCACATAAGCCTTTGAATAAGTGGTATCAACGTAGGATGATCCGCTGGGATCGAGCATTTCAAAGTTGTCCTTCCACTTTTCGTTTTTGATATTGATAATGCCGTCCCAGGTATAAATCATACCATGACGCGCATTTCGTGTTGGCAACACACAATCAAACATGTCAATGCCAAGACCAATGCATTCCAAAATATTTTCTGGCGTACCAACGCCCATTAAGTATCTCGGTTTTTCTGGAGGTAAAATTCCACAGACCAGCTCTGTCGTGGCATACAACTTATCGTGTGGCTCACCAACGGAAAGTCCACCAATGGCATTTCCTTCGCGATCCATCGAAGCAATAAACTCGGCCGATTGCTTTCTCAAATGTGGATATGTGCCACCCTGAACTATTGGAAACAACGACTGACTGAAGCCATACATCCCTTCCGTTTTATCAAAGTGATCGCAACACCGCTTTAACCATCTATGCGTCAGGTGCATGCTGTTTTTCACATACTTTTCTTCACAAGGATATGGTGGACACTCGTCAAATGCCATGATGATGTCCGCGCCAATTTGACGTTGAATATCCATGGCACTTTCGGGAGAAAAAAACTGTCTTGAACCGTCTATGTGCGACTGAAACGTTACCCCTTCTTCCGTTATTTTCCGGCTTTTCGCAAGACTGTATACCTGATAACCACCGCTATCGGTCAAAAGCGGTCGCTCCCAATTCATGAATTTGTGCAGGCCGCCTGCGGCCTCCAAGATCTCCATTCCAGGTCTTAGATATAGGTGGTACGTGTTTCCAAGAATGATCTGAGCTTTTATATCCTCTGACAACTCATGCTGATGCACGGTTTTAACCGATGCTACCGTGCCCACAGGCATGAAGATCGGTGTTTGAATGGTCCCGTGATCTGTGACGATTTCGCCCGCGCGTGCGCTGCTCTCTGGATCGGTATGTTGAAGTGTGAATTTCAAGTGCGCGAAAGTAGGGTTGATTTTTTAGGAAAAACATGGATTCAGAAAAGTTGGCTTAATAAGGGAAGAGAAAACCATTCGCTCCGCTGGTCTCATTTCGTGAAAAATTCCTCGGATCAGAAATGTGATCGATTCTGTGAGATCACTTTCGTTTTTTCTTCTTTTTCTTTTTACGCTTTTCTTCTTCTACCTGATGCTCATCAATCAGCGCCTGCCAATCGTATTTCTTATCAATCTCCGGCTCCAAGGTATTGGCAACCGTGTTTGCATACTCCGCTTTGGTCACCTTCAGTCGGGTAATGGGTTTACCCAAATTCTCTTCAATCTCGGCAAGTACTTCTTTCTCCTCTTTGCTGCAAAAACTGTATGCCTGCCCCTTGTTGGTCCCGCGCCCCGTTCGGCCCACTCGGTGCACATATTGCGCTGCCGTTTCAGGTAGATCATAGTTAATCACATACTCCACGTTCGGGATATCAATACCTCGAGCACTTACATCCGTCGCTATTAGAATTTTGAGTGCCCCACTTCGAAAACTATTCATTGTTCGTTCACGATCGGCATGCTCGCGACCACTATGGATGGTATCGGTGATCAGTTTCACGCGCTCCATGGCTTTTTTCACTCTCTCTGCCCGAACCTTGGTTCGCACAAACACAAGCGTCTTGGCGTCTGGGTGATTATTGATCATTCCTTCCAAGAAAAACCGCTTATCGTCCATTTCGATGTATGCCACGGCATGCTCAATGTTTTTTGCAACTGGATCCTTTGGTGAAATCTGGATTCGAATGGCTTGAGAGCGTACCAGTGAATATGCGATGTCCTTTATCTCCTCGTTGATGGTGGCTGAAAAAAACAGCGTTTGACGACGGGTTGGCAAGTGACGCATTACATCTCTAATGTCTTTTATAAACCCAAGATCGAGCATGTGATCTGCTTCATCTAAAACGAGTGTCTCTACTCTACTTAAATCAAGCGCTCCTTGGCTAACTAAATCAAACATTCTACCTGGCGTAACAATGAGTATATCTACTCCATCTTCCAATTTCTCTTTTTGCGGATCTTGGCCTACACCACCGTGGATGCAGTACGTGGTTACTCTTGTATGTTTTCCCAGCGTCCTAAAAACATTGTCGACCTGCAACGCCAATTCGTGTGTTGGCGTCATTACAAGGCAGCGCACGGCGTTGGGTCTACCAAGTACTTTCCGCTCTTGTAATCGGTGAAGAATTGGGATGGCGAAGGCAGCGGTTTTTCCCGTTCCCGTCTGCGCGATAGCGAGTACATCCTCACCCTTAAGGATGGCAGGAATAGACTTAAACTGAATATCCGTTGGCTTTTTATAACCTAGTTTGGATATGCTGGTTTTTATGCCATCGGCTATGCGGTAATCTTCGAATTTCATGTAACCGCAAGATTAGCGATAATGCCTGAGCAAACACTTAACCTAACCAACCTATCACTCCTAGAAATCGTCCTAAACTTAATCCTATACCCAGAATGAAAGCCCTGCCTATTGTATTCTCCCTCATTGTCTTATTTACTGGATGTCAAAAAGATAAGCATCCTGATTTTTTAAAGCTAGAAGGCTGCATGGTACCCTATGCTAAGAATTATAAAAAGCGCGCAGCAATCGAAAATGAGAGTTGCAAGTTTGGAGACAGCGATCGAGAAGGCATCTATGTCTTTAGCGATTCATCCTTCAATAACTTTGATGGAGGGTGGTATTACCATACAAACGTTGAGCGGGCATTGCATAAAGTTCCAAATTCTGAAAATCAATGGGTGTTTGTGTCAACCTTCAGGCAACCCTATGACTTTGACTATTATAATTTGTACAACATAGAACTGGTGTGTTACTTGGATGAGGATACACTCCGTTTTCTAGAACAGAGATTTGATTACGATGACAGTCTCGGATTCACGATTACGGAGGAGGGTTGGGGTGAATTGGTCTATCCGAGCTCCACTCAAGGTTATTTTAGAAACGATTCACTGTTTTACTATGCCTCTTCATATTGGTTAGATGATGATAACAATGGTCGAAGCTACCTCTACGGTGTAAAAAAATGATTTAAGGAATCTATGAACTTTCTTGACCATTCCATTCGCAATGCGAACTTTGCGAGGTGTCAGACATCATCAAACTCCTTCCTGATTCTATAGCAAACCAAATAGCGGCCGGAGAGGTTATTCAGCGCCCAGCATCGGTCGTTAAGGAGTTGCTCGAAAACAGCGTAGACGCTGGCGCCACTAACATTCAACTCATTGTTAAGGAAAGTGGCAAAGCCCTGATCCAAGTTGTGGATAATGGAAAGGGCATGTCTGAGACCGACGCGCGTATGAGCTTTGAACGCCACGCGACATCCAAAATCATGAACGCCGACGACCTCTTTCGTATTCGAACGATGGGCTTTCGAGGCGAAGCACTGGCGAGTATTGCCGCCGTGGCTCAACTCGAAATGAAAACACGGTCTGCTGATCGTGAGGTGGGTACAGACATCGTGATGGAAGGATCTAAGGTGAAGCGCCAAGAGGTTTGCGCCATGGAACGTGGAACTACAATCTCGGTCAAAAATCTATTCTTCAATGTTCCAGCTAGGCGCAAATTCTTAAAAAGTGACGCCGTTGAAATGCGCCACATCATTGACGAGTTTCAGCGTGTGGCGCTGGTGAATCCAGATATAGACTTTCGATTTTACCATAATGGTCAAGCGCTATTTCAGCTGCCTGCCTCAAACATACGGCAACGCATCATTGGAATTCTAGGGAAGTCTTACAACGAAAAACTAGTTCCATTAGAAGAAGCAACAGACTTAGTAAACTTGACTGGGTTCGTTGGTAAACCGGAAGCAGCGAAAAAAAGCCGTGGCGAGCAATTCCTTTTTGTGAATGGCCGCTATTTTAAAAGTCCCTACTTCCACTCCGCCATCCAAAAGGCATTTGAGGGTCTGGTTCCGCACGGACACCATCCCTCCTACTTCATCTACTTCGATGTTGATCCAGAAACCATTGATGTCAATATTCATCCGACAAAAACGGAGATCAAGTTTGAAGACGAACGATCGGTATATGCCATTCTGCGCAGCAGTGTCAAGCGTTCATTAGGGCAGTATCATGTATCTCCTTCGATCGATTTTGAGCCCGAACAATCCTTTGACATACTTCCGCTAAAGCCAGGACAATCCGTTTCAGCTCCCACCATTAAGGTAGATCCTGCATTCAACCCCTTTGAGCCTCAGAAGAGCAAACAGGATTGGGAACGCGGATCATCGTTTCAAAAACCAATGACCGAAGGTTGGGAAGCACTATACTCTGGATTGGAAGGCGATCTAAATCAGCCTGAAACCCCGGAGACGCAAAAGCTAGAGTTTCAAGCGGAGGAAAACGAGACCATTGTGCGCCAAATTGGCAATAGATACATACTTGTACAAAGCACCGATGGAATTTTCTTGGTGCATCAATATCGAGCCCACGCCCGGATTCTATTTGAAGCTTTCGAGAATAGCCTGATGAACACCGAAGCGCTGGTCCAGCAAGAGCTTTTTCCGGTTACAATTGAGCTTAGTGTTCAGGATACGGAGATTATGAAATCAGCCTTGGATGCCTTGATTCGAATCGGATTTGACATTGAACTTTTTGGAGAAACCTCCTTTATTGTTCGTGGAATTCCCGCCGCCTGCAAAGAGGTGAACATCGAAGAAACAATAGCTGGATTCGTGGACGACTTTCGCGAAAACAAACCAAAAAGTTCGGTACAAATGCACCAACAAGTGATTCGGTCTATGGCGCAGCACACTGCCATCAGGTCAGGAAACGCACTAAAGGCACAAGAAATGATTAACCTGTTTCGAGAGTTGATGCGATGTAAGCAACCTCAATTCGATTTAACAGGAAAACAAACATTTGTGCTGATGAATACCGGAACGCTGGATAAACTTTTTAGTGTATGATGATGGGTGGTCAAAGTTGGAGCTCGATGCCTCCAGTTGTGAAAAATTTGCTCATCCTAAACGGGTTAATGTACCTCGCTTCCTTCTCGTTTATGCAAGGATTTGGAGTGAATTTTTGGGAGATATTCGGACTGCATTATTTCCAGAGCGATCTGTTTGAGCCGTTTCAGGTTGTAACCTATATGTTCATGCATAGCCAATTTGATTTATCGCATTTGCTATTCAACATGTTCGCCGTTTGGATGTTTGGCTCTACCATAGAATCGGTCTGGGGAAGTAAGCGCTTTTTGATCTACTACTTACTCACGGGATTTGGCGCTGCATTTCTACACTACGCCATCATCGCCGTGGATCTTTATCCATTAATCACAACGCTTGATCAATTGGTAGATGCAGGAGACGCCCAAAGCATTGCAGCCTTTATGGCTGAGCACAACTATGGAAACTACGTTTCAGCCACGTTCAATCCAAAAGGATATGCATTAGTACAGAGCACGTTTTCTCAAGCACAACTCGAACTTGCCGTAAATCCAGACAACACGCAATTGGTTTATGAGGCACGCGAATTTCTATTACAATACAGAGATTTTGTAGCTGACTCACCAAATGTTGTTGGTGCTTCTGGGGCCTTGTTTGGCATCTTATTGGCCTTTGGAATGATGTTTCCAAACGTGAGTTTGTACATGATGTTTATCCCTATACCTATCAAGGCAAAATACTTTGTGATTGGTTACGGAGCCATCGAGCTTTACTCGGCGTTTTCGGCAAACCCTGGAGATAACGTAGCGCACTTTGCGCACTTAGGCGGAATGCTCTTTGGGTTCATCATTATTAAATTTTGGCAAACGACTGGTAAGCGCTGGCGTTGATACTATTCAACGAAGCGTAACTTTAAAGCAAACGATGCTAGACGACTTAAAAGGACTATTTAAAAACGGAAATTTCATCGGCCAGATCATTGTGATCAATGCCGTAGTCTTCCTATTGGAAAACCTAATTTCCAATTTCTCGCCCGCTGCAGGCGGTGAGATTTTGAGGTGGTTTGCCATGCACTCATACTTGCCATCCGTGCTCACGAGTCCTTGGTCTGTCTTTACCTATATGTTTATGCATGCCAGTTTTGGACATGTGTTTTGGAACATGGTCATTCTCTATTATTTCGGTCGCATTGTAAACGACATGATGGGCAAAGCCCGACTCGTTGGACTATACTATTTAGGAGGAATTGCTGGAGCCTTGTTCTACTTGGTTGCATACAGTATTCAGGTTTTATGGGGGCAGCCCATTGCCGACATTCCGTTGGTTGGAGCCTCTGCCGCAATCATGGCTGTAGTAGCGTTCGCAGGGCTGCGATTCGGAGATTATCAAATGAACTTATTGCTCATCGGCCCCGTCAAGCTTCGTTATGTTGCGCTTGGCTTATTTGTAATGAATACGCTTCTAGATCTTAGCATGAACACGGGTGGTAAATTGAGTCACTTGGGTGGTGCGGCCTTGGGCTTTTTCTATTATCGGTCTCTGAATGGAGGAAAGGACTATGCTGTTCAATTCTCCAATCTCATCAATTCTCTTGGAGGTATTTTTAAAAAGAAGTCTCCACTAAGGGTAGTTCCTAGCGACAAGAAAAAGGCAGCACCCAGTCGGCAGAAGGCCACCAAGGAAACCGAGGCTCGAACCAATGCCATTCTTGACAAAATATCAAAATCAGGGTATGATAATCTGAGTAAAGAGGAGAAGGATTTCCTCTTCAGAGTAAGTAACAAAAAGTAGTTAGGTATGCGAGGCAGCCGACTTCTTCGATTATTGTTGTTATCTGTCAACGCATTCTCCATCGCTTCTCTGCTACTTAGCGATCTGGCATCTGTCATCGATCCGAACACCCTGTTGCTTCCTGCATTTTTCGGACTCGCATTTCTGCCCATATTCTTGGTGAATGTGCTCTTTGCTATTTTTTGGTTGATCATTCGTCCAAAGTATGTCGTCTTTGGAGCGATTGGAATCTTGCTTTCTGTGCCAATGTTGGGCAATCACGTAAGTTTAATAGCAAAGAACACCGATAAAGGAGATGTCAAAGTATTGTCTTACAACGTTCGTCTCTTTGATCTTTATAACTGGACCAACAACGACAGCACACGGGATGATTTGCTCGATTATTTCAGTGAGACCGATGCAGACATAATATGCCTTCAAGAGTATTTCAGATCGGATGACAACGCATACTTCAATACACTTGACACTTTGCTGCAGGTTCAAGATGCCAGCGAAGTGCACGAGCATTTCACCGCTGTAATGCACCAAGGAAAGTTCAAGTTCGGAATTGCGACATTAAGCAAATATCCCATCGTCTATCGAGGGCATGTTCCTCTGGATACCGCAGGCAATAACGTTGCCATTTACACTGATGTGAAGATTGGATCGGACACCATCCGAGTATTTAACCTGCATCTGGCCTCCGTGCATTTAAGCGCGCTGGAATCAGGCATTACAAAACACATTGAGCGCAACGAACAGCAGAAACAATGGGATGATTTAAAGATGCTGGTTCGCAATCTTGCTGGGGGCTACAAGAAGCGAGCTAGTCAAACAGATGTAATCCAATCTTACCTCGATGCGTCACCATATCCCGTGATTTTGTGCGGTGATTTGAACGATACACCTGCCTCCTACTCCTATTCGGCCCTTGGTTCAAAGCTTGAGGATGCCTTTAATGGCAGCGGTTCAAAATTTGGCACAAGCTATATCGGGTATTACCCAAGTTTGCGGATTGACTACATGATGTACAGTTCATCTTTGGAGAAACACACGTTTAATACCCAAAACGTGGAACTCAGCGACCATCGACCCATTGTAGGTACGTTCTCGATAAAGTAACCGCTGGTGCCTAACCTCGAATTTTCTTATTCTTGAGACATGAATCGAGCCGACCAATTGGCATTTTGCAATAGATGCCTAAACAAAAAATTCAATCCAAAAAAAGGTGTGGTATGCGGTTTAACAGGTGAGCAAGCCACTTTCGATATCGACTGCCCAGACTACGCCGAAGATAAAGTGGCAAAGAAAGAACAGGACCGATACGATGCCGCTCAAAAAGACCGTGTATTGAAGGAAGAAACCTTGGGTTTGAATTCGTTTGGCGTTAAGAATCAAAAGACTGCATCGTATATCATACTCACTATTGGTGTTATATGGCTGGTGGCTGGTGTGATGGCAGATCGCATCTTTTTCTATCCGTTTGTTTTAATCATTGTTGGTGTTGTCCTCAATGTAAGAGCGGTAAGAAAGGAACGAGAAGATAAATTCAAAGACGACTCCGTGATCGATAACATAGATGAAGACTGAACTGTTTCGAGGTCTCCTTATCATATGTCTGATTACCTCAGGATGCAAATCTGAACTCCGGATTTTTTACGTACAATTCGATGAAATTGAGGGCATCGCACCTACGGATCCAATATGGATTGGGAACACCAAGGTTGGGCAAATCTTGTCCACCAACATTTCCAAATCGTACACGGTAGTGCTAGAGGTTTCGATCGTTGACAGCCTTCTTCCGCTTGAAACAAATACCGCCTTTCAAATAAAGCCAAGCGCGAATAACCAGGCTTTAGGTCTTTTCCTCATCTTGGGTGATGGCGAAGATGTATGCCAGTTTGGAGACACGCTTCAAGGCATAGAATACGATGATGAAGGAAACGAACTACATACGATTTCTCGTGCATTAAATACGTTGCAATCAGTCTTGGATACCACCAAAAGCGATTCTTTGATCAATGAACTAGAGGGACTCCGCTTGCGCGTCGATAGTGTAGAAGCCATGAAACGCCTGCTTGATTCCATGAACTCAGAGTGACAAGAACCGCAGAAGTCAAAGGCAGTCGATCGTTATTTTTTGGCATTCTTCACCTCGATCCAGCGTCCCATAAACTCGGTGCTGCGTTGATTGTGAAACTGAAGCATGGAGCCAATGAAATTGGACTTTCGGTGCGTTTCAATATTCGCTTCCAATTGGGTTAATCGTTCCTGAAATTGCTTCTTGTGCACTTCTTCGCTAAACTGATTTGACAAGATTTCGTAGCCTGCAATCTGCGCCTTGTTCCATTTTTCCTGATCTGAATAAAGCTGCACGGCCTTGGTAGCAAATGCCTCCAAATCATCTTCAACAACGCCGCTCCACGTGTTCCCTTCATTCATGCCTTCGGCTCCGATAGACGTGGTCACGTTTGGTGTCCCACATTGCATGGCTTCTATGAGCTTTCCTTTCAATCCTGCTCCCATTCTAAGCGGCGCTAAGAGCACGCGGGCTTCTGATATGACCTCGATGCTATGCTCTGCCCGGCCATTCATGTGAAAGCCGTTTTTTGGATCAGACATTCGTCCAAGGTTATTGTCCATATACGCGCCATAAACATGCAGCTCAGCGGTGGGCAATTGCTTTCGAATCAACGGCCAAACGGTCTCTTTCAAAACCATGACAGCATCCTTGTTTGGAGCGTGCAAGAAGTTCCCGATTGACACAAAGTTTGAACGGGCTTCAAAGTCCTTCACACTTGGTTTTGGCTCTTCAATCAAGAATGGGATATAGTGAAGGATTGATCGTGGAACCTGGAAGAAGCTTTCCAAAATATCCATTTCTATTAGGGAAATAATTAGACTCAAGTCGCATCGAAAAATAGATGCGATCTCTCGCTTACTGATGTCGGAAATGAGATCATTGGTTTCGAACTTCCGATTGGCTTTTAGAGCCGCTTGTCGAGCCCCGCGCAAGCAATGCAAATCTTCTGTATCCAGCAAACAAATGGCTTCGGGACATGCCTTCCTGACACGCCACCCAAACTGCTCTTCCACCATAAACCGATCAAACAACACATGCGACGGTTCTAGACTCTCAACCCAATCATCAAAAGATGAATCGTTCATTTTCACTTGATGTATCTGAATGTCATTCAGTTCAGAACTGAACTCTCCGCGCACAGCGGCCGACGCAAAGTGAATCGCGAATTTTTGTGCTTCAAAAAACCGAATGAGCTCCATCATACGTGTACCCGCAGCGGATGAATTTGGTTCAGGCCAATGATGACCTATGATGAGAATTCTATTCACTTAGTGCAGTTATGGCGTCTGATAGAAAGCCCCAGCCAAATTTACTGAGCGCATCTTCGTTCGATTCAATTATGACAATGTCCGCCGCCAACAACTCCTTTTTAAATGTTTCATCGTTAAAGGGTATGCCAACTTCCGGATCGGCATGAACCAGTTCCTTATTGTAATAAAGCAGCTTGCTATCTGGGTCAAATCCCTGAGTATGGATGTTCAGGTAATACATCGTCAAATAATAACTATCTCCTATTATCAATACTCGGGGTTTCTTCTGGTTCGGAAAATTGAGTGTTGGATACGCCAAGTTATCCTCAGGTGGATTCGACATGATGTTGAGCAGGTCATGTAAATCACGGTCTGTATATCTCGGTCCGCTGCTTGTCTCCAATTCCGATATTTCAAATGGCGCATCTGAAAGGCCTATTTCGACGAGATGTTTTTGAATCTGCATTCCGACAAGCGCTGCACCATATACACTCCAATGTGTGCCTGATTTGGAAATCAACGAATGCGGTGATTGCAGCGTATCAAACCAGTCTATGACGTCGAATAAGGCTATGTCCGTATCTAGCAGCCCCGCTTTAACTCGGTCGTAATTTGAGACCGAATCAATTTCATCGATCTCGATCTTATCTGAATAAAACCGCCACTTGTTGGGGGCAAGAACCAGTAAGAGGTTTTGACCATTTTCACGAAGCAATGAATCGAGGACAAGAATGGAGTCTATTTTGCGCGACATGGCAGCGTGGCCAATATCATTATCGCCACACATGGCTTGTTCGTAGACTTTTTCAAATAGGATACGATCTTCTCCTTCTTCTATGAAATGGGTGATTTCACCAAAGGCGCCGTATCGGAGTTGATTGTAGAGGCGAATACACACTTCACGAAAACCAAATTTCTTAGTTACACGGTGATCCACATCCTTTTGCCACGACCGTTCGGCGATTGCATCTAGGGTCCACGGCTCCACTTCGGGCACCCATTCTTCTCCAGATAAGGAGACAGAATCGAGCGGACGAAAGAGGCTCTGGATTAGCATCAACAGCAGAAATGCCACCGATACAATTACGCCCCACTTGCTATATGTCTTTCCTTCGATTGCGAACTTGTTTGGTGAAAAAGTATCCTAACTTGAGGTCAACACCAAATGAATTTAAGCGCGCTGAAAACGGATCTGCCGAGGCAAATTGACCTAGGTAATCTCGGGCGTTGTTTATCTGAAACTGAAACATTGGCTGCACCACCAATACTACCCTACTTTTAAGGTAAGTGGAGATTCCGATTCCCGCATGCGCACCCACATAAACGTCGTTAAAAAGATCAACATTGCTGACTCCGTTGGTGGCATCTAAGATGCCCTGCGCAGGCACTTCTTCATCGCTGTAGTTCTTATTACGAACACGCTCTTGAAATAGATAACCGCCCGCTATTCCCAGGCTGTAGATCATTTCTACCTTTCTGGTAATATCTTGATGAATATTGAGATAGATCGGCACAGCCAATACATGTGCGCTCATTAATGTCACCCCATTCTTACTGCCGACACCAGCGTTTGGGTCTACATTTCTAAATCCTTTGTTCATGTACATGATGCCCGTACTGAAGCTTAACGATGGATCGACAAATCGTTTGTACTCCATTCCGAAATTGTAGGAAACCTTGGTTCCCCAAAGGTTATTGTAGATTTCTGCATTGGCAGAATTGCTGAACCATAACCACTCGGCAGTTGGAGATACTAGAAAGTTGATCTGAAACTTCTCGCCTCCGGCTTGTGCCAAAGTTGATGCGAGCAAACAGATAATGACGAGCGTTTTACGCATATAGATCCGGATAGGTCTGCGGATCAGACTCATGCATTATTTCATACACCTTTTCAAAAATGTCTTCAAGAGAAGGCTTTGCGAAGTAGTCGCCATCTGAGCCGTATGCTGGCCTATGCGCCTTTGCGGTAAGGGTGGCTGGCTTGGCATCCAACTCCTGATATCCGTTTTGGATTTCAAGCACTTCCTGCATCATGTATGCCGTAGCACCACCCGGTACATCTTCGTCCACAAACAACACACGATTTGTCTTTTTCAAGCTATTGATGATGTTACCATCTATATCAAAAGGCAACAGCGTTTGAACATCAATCACCTCAGCAGAAATTGAAACCTCACGCAACTGTTTGGCCGCTTCCACACACATTCGAACCATGGATCCGTACGTGATAATGGTAATATCATCTCCTTCGGCCATGACCTCAATTTCACCTAAAGGCACATTGTATGCACCAAGGTTGGTCGGTAAATTTTCCTTTAATCGGTATCCATTCAACGACTCAATAACCAATGCAGGGTCATCGCCTTGAATAAGTGTATTGTACATGCCCGCCGCTTGACACATGTTTCTTGGAACACAAATGTGCATTCCGCGTAGTGCATGGATGATCATCCCCATAGGTGATCCACTATGCCAAATGCCTTCCAATCGATGACCACGTGTTCGAATAATTAGAGGTGCTTTTTGACCACCTTTAGTTCGGTACTGCACCGTGGCTAAATCATCACTAAGGATTTGCAGCGCATACAAGAGGTAATCTAAGTATTGAATCTCAGCAATAGGTCGAAGTCCACGCATCGCCATTCCAATTCCTTGGCCGATGATGGTGCACTCGCGAATGCCCGTGTCAAAGACACGATGCACGCCGTATTTATCCTGAAGGCCTTCTAAACCTTGGTTCACTCCACCAATCTTTCCTGCGTCTTCACCGAAGATGATTATTTCAGGATACTTCTCTAGCAGCGCATCAAAATTGTCACGCAAAATTTCTCGTCCATCAACCGACTTGGTCTCAGCATATTCGGCAGGCACGGAATCAATATTTAACGGCGAGTCTTCTGACTCACTGTGTAGATGCGAAGAATAGCGTTCAGCATTTTCGGCAATTCCGCCGTTGATCCAATCAATCAGGGCACGTTTTGATGCTAAATTCTCAGCTCGCGCATATCGAATTGCCTTACGGGCAGCTTCGTAGATCTCTTTTCTCAGCGGATCAACTGACGCCGCGAGTCCATCTCGCACCTTGTTTATGAATACACTGTTCTTGCTTTCTGCTCCGAATGCAGTCAACAGCTCAATAACCTTTTGGTGATCTTGTTTAATTGGATCGAGGAAGGATTTCCACGCAGATGCCTTCGCTTCTCGTGCCACTTTCTTCGCTTCCTTTTCGATGTCCTCCAACTCCGCTTCGGTGGCTATCTCATTAGACAAAATCCACTCCTTAAATTTCTTTATCGGATCAAAATCCTTTTCCCACTGAAGTCTTTCTGGACTCTTATAGCGCTCGTGTGATCCGCTTGTACTGTGGCCTTGCGGCTGGGTAACTTCTTCAACATGGACCAGGACAGGCACATGCTCTTCTCGAGCAATTTTCACCGCCTTTTCGTAGGTAAGTACAAGGTTTGGATAATCCCATCCTCTCACATTTAGGATCTCGAATCCAGGCTTGTCGTCGGTTCTTTGAAAACCAGCAAGTGCTTCGCTGATGCTCGCTTTTACCGTTTGCAATTCCTTGGGAACTGATATTCCGTGGCCATCATCCCAAACGGACATTACCATGGGCACTTGCAAAACACCTGCGGCATTCATTGCTTCCCAAAAAGGTCCTTCACTCGTGGAAGCATCACCTATGGTTCCAAAAGCGACTTCATTTCCTTTAACAGAGAATGATGCGCGATCTTTAAGCTCTGGGTTGTTTCTATAAAACTTGCTTGAAAGTGCCAATCCCAGTAATCGTGGCATTTGCCCTGCCGTTGGACTGATATCTGGAGAAGAATTTGGCTGCTTGGTCAAATTGATCCACTTGCCGTTTTCGTCTAATGTTCTTGACGCATAGTGTCCGTTCATCATTCGACCTGCAGAAGCTGGTTCGAGATTGACGTCAGCACTGGCGTATAATTGAGCGAAGAATTGTTCTGGTGTTAATAGGCCAACTGCCATCATCATGGTTTGATCGCGGTAGTAACCAGATCTCCAGTCACCAGGGCGCCACTGCTTGGCAAGTGCGATTTGCGCGATTTCTTTTCCATCTCCTAGAATTCCAAACTTGGCTTTTCCCGTTAGGACTTCTCTTCTCCCCATGAGGCTGACCTCACGACTTGTGCTGGCAAGGTGGAAGTCTTTTAAGATCTCAATCTTAAGTTCCTCTCTGGTAATCTCTCTATCTTCTGAAGCTTCTGTTTTTGCCATACTCGGTTGTTTCAAATCCAAAAATGTCTCTATGTAGAAATAGCTGTGACTGAATTTTTGGGTGCGCGAAGATAATGATTGACACTCGGAATTCGGAACACAACAAGGCTCGATTTTGTTTTTAAAACCGAGCCTTGTATAACCTAACTAAACAGCGTCAACACGTGAATTAATCACGCATTGACATAAAAAGAACAAGTCATCATTGATTCACAGTTTCAATCTTTATTTCATCCGCACTAATGGTAATACTGGTTTCGGAGGCATTATCTTCTTCCTCTTCTGTGACTTTTTTGCAATCCGTGCACGTCAATCCATCGGCTTCCATTCGCCAATGATGGCCAACCATATACGGATCGTATGTGTTGGTTACGTTGTCAATATCATCGATGATTCGCTTTGATGATTCATGCAAGAAAATGGTCTTACCAATGGGTAAATACAGCTTTGTATGAACCTCCTGGTTTCGCAACATGTCCTGAGTTGGGAAAGAGAAAAAAGCGTTCAGCGCGATGGCATTGCTGTCAACACTATACAGATATTGGATGGCTTTTGCTTTTTGCATTGCCAATTCAAAAGAAGATCCATTGGCCTCTTTGGTTATTTCAAATATGGGCTCATCTCCTGGGTTTGGTAAAACTGTAAAGTCTACTGTGCCTACAAAAGCTGAATCGTCCTTGATTTTGATCATAAAGTCTCGACTGGCTCTATATGATCTACGTTCGGAGATATGAAATGGGTCGGCGGCTAGTTTGATAATAATGGTGTCCGAATCAATGCCAAGTTCCTGCATTGAGATTTCCTCTACCACACTATCGGACTTTGCGAATGATTTCAATATTCCAAATCCAGAGAATATGGCTAGAATGAGTCCAATAAACCACAATCCAAATAAGCTCACGCCCAAATAAGGCACCTTACGTGTTGGGAATAACAGGAGAAACCCACCGTATGCAAGCGCGAGAAAGGGAATTCCTATGAGAAGAACAAATGCGGTGACGGAAGAAAACAGCCACTCGGAGGAATCAAAGACAATGTCGCCCCACTCGTATAAATCCATACTGGCGCTCCAGTTATCACTACTAAAGTGGACAACATCGGCGATTCCCATTACGCTTGCTAAAAGTGCTACGACGCAGAATGATCCAATTATCACGAAGATGATCCCGAGGAATTTACCGATAAATCCAAATATGTTCCGAAGTAGTTCGGCGATGAAATAGAAAAACCGGTCAATTCCTCGAACGAGCTTTTTTCCGCCATTTCGCCCAAAGGCGCCTCCATCGTTTGAGATTCGTTCACCAAAAGCATTTAACTCGTCTTCGATGGTTTTTCCGATGCTGCCAATGTTTACGGGTTCACCCTTCATATGAAGTTTTTCGGAAGCCGTTTTTGCCACAGGCACGATCAACATCAAAATGATGTACAGTAAAACTCCTGTTCCAAAAATGGTTAGAGCCACTACAAACGCCAGTCGAATCCACAACGGATCAATTCCAAAATAGTAGCCGATTCCGGAACAAACGCCACCAATAACTTGATCGTCAGCATCTCTATATAGGCGTTTGGTCTTGTATTCTTTTCCCGAGGCTTCTTGGTGTTGATGTCCGTCATCCGATTCGGTATCTTCTTCAAATTGTTCTGGACGCCCCATTATAGTGACCACCTCATCCACATCGGAAAGAACAACTACGGACTTGGAATCAGATAAGCGCTCGAGGAACAGCTCCGCAATGCGCACTTCGATATCCTGAAGTATTTCATCCTTTCCAGGACTATTGGAATAGAGTCAACCAATCTGTGCGAGATAGTCAGAGAGACGTTCGTAAGCGTCCTCGTCAAGCGTAAAAATTTGTCCGCTTAGGTTAACTTGGATAGTCTTTTTCATTTCTTAAGGTTCGATTTGTTCTTTTTAAGTATGGCCTCTACCGCTTCTCTAAGTTCTCCCCAGGAGACAGAAAGTTCGGTGTAAAACGTATGGCCTTGTTCGGTAAGGGCGTAGTATTTCCGTGGGGGTCCAGATTTGGATTCTTCCCATCGGTAGTTCAGTAGTCCGGCATTTTTCAATCGGTTGAGCAATGGATAGAGCGTTCCCTCCACCACCAACAATTCCGATTCTTTTAATGAAGTCAGCAAATCGGATGGGTATGCCTCACCTTCCGTTAGAAGGGCAAGCACGCAGAATTCGAGTATCCCCTTCCTTAATTGCGCTTTTGAATTTTCAATATTCATATCTCTTAATTACACGACAAATATATATGTATTGTATGGTACATTGTTATGCATAGTACTATATAAAATTAAAAAAGACATCTAACCAATTGATTATCAGATTAATATTTTTTCAATCTGAAATGTAGGATATTCTATTTCTTAGCTTATCTGGATTAATTAGTGCCGGTACAAAGATCTATTCGGGGCGCTTTCAGGTATTCTCAGCGTGGGAATTGACATACTTCCATATCTTTCGATACGGGAACTTAGAGGTGGAGATTCTTGATTATAAAAACAACCCTCGATACTGAATAAGTGATAAAACCGAACCTTGAATGATGCGATTAATGACATTAGGATTGCTCGTACTGGCAACGATATCTTGTAAAATGGGAGAGAAATCTATGAGCGCAACGTCTGAAATTATTTGCCCATACTGTAACTATCAGACCATCGAGAAGCTACCTACAGCATACTGTGTTATAGCCTATGACTGCAAAAGTTGCGGTAAGACAATTAATCCAAAAGAGGAAGATTGTTGCGTTTATTGTTCGTATGGATCGCACAAATGTCCATCGAAGCAGTAAGCTTGAATCTTCGGGATTATCGAACAATGGACGTTGGAATTAACTGCCTTTTTTCGGTCAAAACATTCCGCATATATCGGCGATTAAGAACTTTAAACAAACTCATCTTTGCACGACTGGCATAGCTATTGGAATAGCTACGATATTTGACACCGCATTCTTTGCGACTTAACAAACAACATATGAAGTACATTCTTTACGTTTCTTTAGCAGCTATAACGCTATCATCTTGTGTATCCAATAAGAAATACGCCGAACTCGAATCGGAGGTAGAACGACTTAAATCAACAGAACTAGCATTGAGTAGTGTTAGTGATAGGGCCTCAGCACCAATGGATCCAGAAGAAAATCCAGAAATTCTTGCGCTTAGAAGAATGGTTGAAGATGCCCACCAAGAAATGGGAATGCTAAAGGCCGAAATGGAAGTTCGTAATATGAATGAAATGACGCCCGAACAACAGCGCATGTGGGAGGAAGAAAAGAGTCGAATGCACCATGAAGAAATGCTGAATCGTGATTCTCAGAACGAAGTGAAGAAATCAGAAGAAGCATTTGGCGCAACTGAAAGCCGATTAGGTCTGACCCATAGAGCTGCTACTGGGGCACTTTCAAAATATGAAAGCGGCGAGGTTATCGTTGACAAAATGGGATCGTTTATCGTGATCACCGTTAAGGATAAAACGTTATTCTCAACCGACAAACAATCAATCTCTGCGTCAGGTGAAACGTTCGTCAATCGTTTTTCTCCGGTCTTAGAAATGGCTCGAGGAAGCAAAATTTATATCCAGGGCATATCTGAAAACTTGGATGGGCGATCCGATGCATTTGCGAAGGCCCTAGTGCTTGACAAGAAGCTCGGCTCTCTAAGCACATACAAAACATATGATGCCTTAATTGGAGCTCAGACCTGCGACAATGCCAAAAGCAAGCGTCAATCAGGATGTGATAAAGTTGAGATCATCATTGAGGGAGATTACGACGAGGCAATGAACTTATTGCGAACTGGTCAGTAGATTATCTAAGCAGCGTAATGCTGCCTCTAAAATCTTCGCTGTCGATATCAACAACCACGGTATCCTTAAAGAATAGTTCGTAGAAGTAGACGCCTTCAGTAGCCGGAACGCCTGAAACGGTGCCGTCCCAACCAAACTTTGCGTTGTCGCTGCTATGAACGAGTTGCCCCCATCTGTTGTATATATTCAAGCCGAACTTCACTATATCGCAATCGCTTGTCACACGCCAGATATCATTAACGCCATCGCCGTTTGGCGTTATTACGTTGGCAACGATAAGGTCGCAATCAATTCCAGGACAGAACACATTACTTAGGTCTACCCGCTTCGACTCAATTGTTTGACACAGGCCTTCCGTGATTGTAACCACATATAATTGACTTACCCTTCCTGTAAGGATACTGTCTGTGGTGTCTCCCGTGCTCCACAAGTATGTTGCTCCAGGAGAATACGCATTCAAGCTTATCGTGTCTAAATCACAAATTGTAGTGTCTACACCCAATTCTGAGATTATCTCCTTGTTAAAATACAAGTTCATGGTATCGATTGTGGACCCACACTCATTAAATGCAGCAAGCCAAACTGTCTCAGTGGTATCTACTCGGTATGTCTTTTTGCTTGAGGAATCGCTCCAGATATATGTAGTTCCTTCCTCATTCGGATGGGTGAGCACGATTTCATTATCAAAGCAATTGATGGTGTCTGGATCCAATAAACTTACTTCAGGAATGGGAATAAATTCAACCAAAACCGTATCCATGACCAATCCACAGGTATTATCGGCGTGCAAAAAGTAGCTTCCGTTTTCGGTAATTGTTAGTGTGTCAAGCGTGTCTCCTGTGGACCAAAGCAGATCAGCCGTTACGTTAATATTAGCATCAATGAAGTAATCAACACCGCCGCAGAATGTGGTATCTGGCCCAAGGTCGAATGCGATCGTATCATCATATGTGATTCGAATCTGATCCATGACAGTATCACATGCTCCAAACACCGTAACCGAAATAAGTGTGTCTTGATTGGTTAAGAACGTATCCAACGTTGAACTATCCTGCCACATATAAGAGGAATACAACTGCGAAACATCGTATAAGAATTGCGTGCCAGTGCAGACGGTGGTATCTGAACCTAGGCTAACTGTTTGCCGCGGCAAAATCCTGAATGTTTGGTATGAGGTATCTACGAGGGTATCGGAAAACGCAACAAGCATGACGGTATAAAGTCCCGTATCTGCATAGTAATGTTTTGGATTAAATGCATAGGTAGAATCTAATGCTCCCGAGATTGGATCTCCAAAGTACCATCTTGTTTCATCCACTCCAACTGTGTCTGAGATGAAACAAGTTGTGTCTCCAAAACATACCTGGAAATATGAAAAGTCTACGTTAAAAAACGATTGAATAAAGGTTGGTAACCCGAGGCTGTTCGTGGCACCAGCGTTTAACATGACTGCTGTATCCTGATATCCAGCGCCCGTGCCGTATGTATTTGGGTCATTTATTACGCTAAGGAAGTTTTTTCCACTTCGGCAGACATATAGCTTTCCATCTGGTCCAAGTTGAAGCGCTCCCCCACCTCCTCCTCCAGCCGAAGATCCGAGAATAACTTCGGAGGCCGATATCGCGGCGGCGGATGCAAGGGTAAGATCGTAGTGCTTTACATCATTGGTAGAATAGCTCATCGTGTAAAGCAGGTTTCCGTCTGGAGAAAACTCCACTCCATACCCCGAGCTGGCACCGATCGACTGCGTAATGGCAGTTGATCCCGTTACCATTCCCGTTGAGTTATCAAAATCGAATACGTACGCCTCATTTATTCCTTGTGAGATAAAAGCCAGTTTATCTCCTTGAATACTAGGCTTAAGATATCCCCAAAAATTAGAAGCCGTAAGCGATACTCCTGTATTACTAAGCACTGGGGTTAAGTTGACGCCAGCGGCTGTCACTTCGTATGCATAGCATGTGTCACCACTTATTTTCAGGGTCACCACCCAATAGCCATTTGGTTTTTGAACACTGGCAATCTTTTCAGCGGTTGGCGTAACGAGCGGAATGTTTTTTTCAGTGGTAACTACATCTCCGAGGCCACCATTAAGTGACATGTCTACGAGTGTATAGTGCGTGCCATTGACCTGTGCCCCATCATCCACCGTGAAGATGTAATAGAAGTTGCTCGACTGCGGTTTGGGTACAACAATAGCTGATTGCGTGGAGGAAGGGTCGCCAAGAAGGCCGCTTCCGTTAGCCATTAGAGTGTGCGAGGCATCAAAAACCTTTAAACCATCTGTATAAAAAAGTAAATCTCCGTTTGAGTTGGAGATGGATGCACAACCTTCATAGGTCAGTAGTGCACCGTTTGGATCGGATACTGGCCCTCCGGTTTCAAAGTGTATTCCAGCGCTCTGGCCAAAATACCACCAATCTGCTGGAGTTTGTCCAATAGCTGTGAAGCTCAGAAAGACCAATAATGGAAGTAGGAGGTTTCGCATCTATTTGGAAGACGCAAATTTGAGCTAAAAGTGGCTTTAATCGAAGATTATTATCGAATCAGCGTAATGCTTCCTCTAAAGTCTAGGTTGTCGACATCCACGATGACCGTATCCTTAAAGACCAACTCATAATAGTAGACGCCTTCGCTGGCTGGAGCGCCAAAAACAGTTCCATCCCAACCAAACTTAGCATTGTCGCTCGAGTGAACGAGTTGACCCCAACGGTTGTAGATATGGAGCCCAAACGACACGATGTCGCAGTCGCTAGCCACCCTCCAAACATCGTTTACGCCGTCACCGTTGGGCGTGATGACGTTGCCCACATTTAAGGCGCAGTCGATGCCAGGGCAAAGCACATGGGATAGGTCTACGCGCTTGGATTCGATGGTTTGACACAAGCCTCGCGTAACTGTCACAACATACAACTGACTTACTTGGGCTGTCAAGATCGTATCGATGGTATCACCCGTGCTCCACAAATATTCTGCGCCAGGAGAAAATGCGTCAAGCACAATCGTATCCAAATCACAGATGGTGGTATCGTCTCCAAGCTCCGAGATGATTTCACCATTGAAGATGATGTTTATCGTATCAATGACGGATCCACATTCATTGAAGGCGGCGAGCCAAACTGTTTCGGTGGTATCTACTCGATAGTTCTTTTTGGATGAGCTATCGCTCCAGATATAGGTAACGCTGTCGATATTAGCATGCGCCAGAACAATCTCATTATCAAAGCAGTTGATGGTGTCGGCCGGAAGTAAAATAGAAGAAGGCACAGGTTTAAATGTCACTTCAATAGTATCGTTTACAGAACCACAGGCGTTAATCACATTCACTTCATATGTAGCCGAAACCTTAGCGTAAATGGTCTCCACACTATCGCCTGTGCTCCATTGCACAACGGCTGAATTTGTATTTCCAGTGCCGAGCCTCAAGCTATCGCCACCACACAGTAAGGTATCAGGCCCAAGATCAAAGGAGAGTGAATCGTCGTATGAAATCATAACCGAATCCATGACGGTATCGCAACGTCCAAAGACAGAGACCCGAACGAGGCTTTCGCCACTGGTTAAAAACGTATCGGCTGTCGTGCTGTCCTGCCATAAAAACTGGGCGTACGGTTGGGCAGCAGAAAAGAGAATTTGCTCACCACTACAAATGGTTGTATCGGAACCAAGATCAATGGTTTGCCGTGGATAAATTCGAATGGATTGAAACGCCGTGTCGGCGATCGTATCGGATTGCACAATTAAGCGAACCGTATATGTACCCGTATCTGCAAAGTAATGGGAAGGAAAATATGCAGCAGAGGTGTTTGCCCCGCCCGAACTTGGATCTCCGAAATTCCACTGTGCCGCATCTACGTTTGACGTGTCCATGGAAAACAAGGTGGTGTCTCCTACACACACCTTTTCATACTGAATAGCGGCAATTAGGAATAAACCTGGTGCTACGTTGTTCGGCAAACCCAATCGACATTGTCGTCCAGCTAAGTCCACGGATGTCTCAATATAGTTGCATCCAGCTCCATAAACATTCGGATCCTCTATAGAGGATAAATATTGCTGATTGGTTCGTGCTAGATATAGTTTTTCATCGGGTCCTTCGGCAATCGCTCCGTGTGTCGATATCGAATCTACTATGAATCTTGAGGCTTGCACGTTTGATGCGGTAAGATCAAATTGATTGATTCTATTATAGCATGCATAGAGCAGTTCGTCATTGGGTGAAAAATGGATACCATAGACAATACCGTCAACCTCAAGAGCCAAGGGCGTAGACACCTCTCCGGTGGCTTGATTAAACGGAAAGACATAGACACTGTCAACCGTTGTAGTGGCCATTGCGATCTGGTCGCCAGCGTGAGACGCCAGCATGTAACTAACGCAATTGTTGTTTCCCGGGCCTACCTCCGAAAAGACACTATCAACCACTCCTGCACTGGATAAGAGATAGGCTCGAAACTTATTGGTGGGCTGCTCATGACCAACGACCCAAATATCTGAACCATTGGCATGTAGCATCGCCGTGCACTTTTCTGCAGACGAATCGAACAACACAATATTCTTTTGAGCCAGTTCCACGTTTCCAAGCCCTGATTCAAGCGTCATGTTTACAACGGTATAAGAAAAGAAATACCCCAACATTCCCGTCGTACTGCCGCCTGTGCATCCGCGCACCGTAAATATGTAATACTTATCGGAGTTTCCAGGATATGGAACAATCACAGCCGATTGAGTGGAGCTGCCATTTCCTAATAAACTATCGCCATCGGGCATGATAACATGTTGTGCATTATACACCCATGTGCCATCTGTATAGAAAAGTAAGTTTCCTTGCGCATCAGAAACGGATGCGCATCCTTCATATGTAACCATAACTCCATTCGTATCGGCTACAGGCCCTGTGGCAGTAAAATGAACACCAGCCTGATCCCCGAAATACCACCAATCAGAGGGGCTTTGAGAAAAGCTCAATGAGCATAAAAAAAGCAATATGATAGTAGGTGCAAGTCGCATAAGAGCTAGATGGCAAATTTACCTTTAATGGCCTTGACAAAGATGGCCTATCGAATCAGTGTGATGCTTCCCTTAAAATCAAGATTATCGACATCGACGATAACTGAATCCTTAAACACCAATTCATAGTAATAAACACCTTCTGCCGCTGGAGTTCCATAAACGGCGCCATCCCAGCCAAACATCGCATTGTCGCTTGTGTGAATGAGCTGCCCCCATCGATTGTATATGTTGAGCCCAAACGATACAATATCGCAGTCGCTTGACACACGCCAAACATCGTTTACTCCATCGCCATTTGGAGTGAAGACATTTCCAACCTTAAGACTGCAGTCAATGCCGGGGCAGAATACATTGGATAGGTCTACCCTTTTGGATTCAATCGTTTGGCATAAACCCTGTGTCACCGTGACAACGTACAACTGACTGACTTGAGCTGTGAAAATTGTATCGATCGTATCGCCTGTACTCCACACATATTCTGCTCCAGGAGAGTAGGCATTGAGTACGATGGTATCTAGATCGCAAATTGTAGTATCGTTTCCGAGTTCAGACACTATTTCTGGATTGAAAATGATGTTGATCGTATCTATGGTTGTACCGCAATCGTTGAACGCAGCCAACCAAACAGTTTCTGTTGTATCAACTCGGTAGTTCTTTTTGGACGAGCTATCGCTCCAGATGTAGTTAACGCTGTCAAGGTCCGCATGTGTCAAGACAATTTCGTTGTCGAAGCAATTAATGGTATCCGCAGGAAGTAAAATTGAGGACGGCGTAGGTTTAAAGAGCACCTGAATGGTGTCATTTAGGGAACCACATGCATTAATCACATTCACCTCATATGTGCCTGATATTTTAGCATAAATTGTCTCAATACTGTCGCCTGTACTCCATTGCACAACGGCCGAATTTGTATTTCCTGTGCTGAGTCTAAAGCTGTCGCCCCCGCACAATAAAGTGTCCGGACCAAGGTCGAATGATAACAAATCGTCATAGAAGATGCTCAGCGTATCAGAAACTGTATCGCACACACCCAAGACATTTACCCAGACAATAGAATCCCCATTTGTGATAAGGCTATCGAGGGTAGACGAATCGTTCCATAAGTATTGCGAGAACATATTTGTTGCGAAAAGAGTCAAAATATCACCTGCACAAATCGTGGTGTCTGGTCCCAAGTCTATTGTTTGCCGCGGATATACATACACATTGGAAACGGTAGTATCTACAAGCGTATCGCTTGTCGCCACTAGCGTTACCACGAACCAACCTGTATCCGTAAACAAATGAACGGGATTCAATTGTGTGCTTGTATCACTCGTACCTGAAGCTGGGTCGCCAAAATTCCAAATGGCAGATGTCACCCCCGCCGTGTCCATAACAAAGTGGGTAGAGTCATTTTTACACGTTTGAGAGAATTCAAACGAAGTATTAAAAATTGAAGATAGGAATGGCGGTAAACCCATAGTTGAAACCCGTCCTCCCAAGTGAACTGCCTTTGGTTCAAAATTGCATCCAGCGCCCAATATCTCTGGATCGTTGATGCGGTGCAGGAATGAATCAACTCCTGGAAATTGCGATCCGAGCCTTGAGGCACAGTAAATATTTCCGTCTGGCCCCATTTGAATCTGACCAAAAGAAATGGAATCCGCCACCATGTATTCAGATGTCTGAATGGCTGCTAAGTCATAAAGTGAAATATCGTATTGTGCGATCGCATAGTTGACCGTCGCCCCCCATCCGTCACTTATATAAAGGACTTTTTCATCAATTGAAAACTCGGCGCTATATGGTCCCGATACAATTGTACTACTCCAGCTTAATGCAGAGTCAATTTCACCAGTTGCATTGTTGAATTTCATCAACTTAATACTGCCGCCGTTTCCCCACTGAGACGTCTGTGCCGCGTGGCAGATGTAATTTCCATTTGCGGATCCTTTGATGCTGCCCACAAATCCATTTATGCTATCGCCCGCATCACTTAAGACGGGAGTAGTATTAAAGCCTGAGTTTGTAATCTCAAATGCGGCTACTGTATCCGAGTAGCTCAAGTGGGTCACAATCCAAAGACCTTGCCCAGATGCGTTTTTGACCGCGCACACATTTTCGCCAGTACCGTCTATGAGAAACACATTCTTTTCCGTCGTGTCCACATCACCGAGCCCTCCGTCTAGGTTCATATTAACAAGGGTATATCGAATACCCAAAGTGGTGCTCACAGGCACCGTAACGATGTAGTATAGGGATGGATTTCCAGGATGAGGAACTATGATGGCCGATTGACTTGAGGATGAGTTGCCTAACAACCCAAAACCGTTAGGCATCGTGTCATGAATCGCATTAAAAACCCACCTTCCATCTGTGTAGAAGAGAAGATCACCACTGTTGTTTGAAATACTTGCGCATCCTTCAAACGTGTATAAGAGTCCGTTGGTATCAGCAACCGGTCCAGTGGATTCAAAATGCACTCCCGCGTTCAGACCGAAATACCACCAATCAGCCGATGACTGGGCATTCGAAGCGAATGAAATAAACAGAAGAGAGATTAGAACCAAAAAGCGCATGCACAAAAGACGTGATAAAGAACACAAAGTGGTCTCTGGACTGGAAAAAAATTCTGTCGCGCGCTTGCTATCGAATAAGAGTTATGCTGCCTCGGAAATCCAGATTATCTACGGCTACGATGACCGTATCCTTAAACACCAGTTCATAATAGTACACGCCTTCAGAAGCTGGCTCGCCGTATACTGTGCCGTCCCAGCCATACATCGCATTGTCACTGTGGTGAATGAGTTGTCCCCATCGATTGTAGATATTCAACCCAAAGGTTTCGATATCACAATCGCTCCTGACGCGAAAGAGGTCATTAACACCATCGCCATTCGGGGTAAAAACATTACCGACCTTAAGAGAACAGTCTATGCCTGGACAAAGAACATTCGACAGATCGACTCGTTTCGACTCGATGGTTTGACACAGTCCTTGGGTCACTGTGACCACATAGAGCTGACTCACCTGAGCATTCATGATGGTATCGATGGTATCGCCTGTACTCCACAAATATGTTGCACCAGGGGAATACGCATCCAACACGATCGTGTCCAAATCGCAAATGGTTGTGTCTTCTCCAAGTTCCGAAATGATTTCACCATTGAAGATCACGTTGACCGTATCAATTGTAAGTCCGCATTCATTGAACGCTGCCAACCAAAACGTCTCTGTTGTATCCACTCGATAGTTCTTTTTCGTCGTGGAATCGCTCCATATGTAGGTCGTGCTGTCTAAGTCTGGATGGGAGAATACAATCTCATTATCAAAACAATTGATGGTGTCAGAAAAGAAATTTGCCTCAGGAATTGGCTTAAACGTTACCAGAATGGTATCGGTTAGCGATCCACAGGTCTTTACCGCATTTACTTGGTAGGTTCCTGTTTCATATACAAATATGGCGTCGACACTATCACCTGTACTCCATTGAATTACAGCGTTTTGGACAATGTTTGCCGCAATTCCATGGCTATCTTTTCCGCAAATCAGGGTATCCGGACCAAGATTGATGGCGATGGGGTAATCGTAAAATATGCGAATCGAATCTCGAACCGTGTCGCAAACTCCTTGTACTTCAACCCAGATCACTGTGTCGGCGCTAACGAGCAAGGTATCCGCCGATGAGCTATCGCTCCATAAATAATTTGAAAACGGCTGACGAGCCGATAACAGAAGCGTATCGGTAATACAAATTGTAGTATCCGCTCCAAGGTCGATTGACTGACGTGGATAGATATATATCTCTTGAACTACGGTGTCCGAAATGGTATCTACCTGCACAATGGCGGTAACTGTGAAGGATCCTGTGTCGGAAAATAAATGGGCAGGATTTAGAAGTGTGGAAGTGTTGTTCGCACCTGATCCCGGATCACCGAAATCCCAAGCTATACCCGTAATAAGCGCCGAATCGATGTCAAAAAACGTAGAGTCGCCAAAGCACCCGTCGTTGGCGTTGAAATTTGGAATTAGGAAGGACTGAATAAATGTTGGCAAGCCGTATCGGGAGACCATACCGCCTAGATAAAAGGCGCTATCCGCATAGTCGCATGTGGCAGCGGGATTATTTGGTTCGTTTATTCGTCCTAAGTATTGGGAGCCAACTTGAGCGAAGTAGATTTTCCCATCTAAGCCAAGTTGCAACGCTCCAGAAGTATTAAAAACCAACCGAGGGATTGTTGCCATAGAAGCTTGAATAGTGGATTATATTCCAGATGAGACATCGAATTGATAGATCACATTTCCACCTGACCCCCAGCATGACACATAAAGATATTGACCTGAAGGTGAAAACTCCAGTCCGTAGGTCAAACCAGGAACTGCTAGTTCACGGTAATTGGACAATTGTCCAGTTGATCGATCAAAATCCATGAACTCAACAATGTTTTCGCTGAGGATAGACGAAGCCATTTCAGAACCACCTGGATTAAAGCGCAAACATCCCCGCGAGATGCTATTTCCCTGATTAGGGTATGTAAGCACCGTGCCAATAGTCGACACCACTGGTGCCTGAACAACACCATTACTATTCAGCTTGTAAGAGAGGTAATCGCCGTCATGCAACCTATGGCCAACTACCCAAATATCTTGGTTGTTTGAGTGCGGATACGCGCCTAACTTTTCCGATGTTGAATCGTGTAATTGGATATTTAAACTATCGACTACAACATCACCTAATCCGCCATTCAATGTCATGTCTACAATGGTGTAGCGCATACCTTCAATCCCAGCCGCCTCCGTGGCGTCTACTGTGAAAATGTAGTAGAGATCAGCGTTTCCTGGCATTGGAGCGACTATCGCAGAGTGCGACGAGCTGCTATTACCCAGCAACCCGAATCCATTTGGCATTTGAGTGTGTGTTGAATCATAGACTAACGAGCCATCCGTGTAGAACAGCAAGTCTCCGTCATAATTTGAGATGGTGGCACAACCTTCAAGTGTGCTGATTTGACCGTTTAGGTCGACAACAGGCGTGGTGCCGTCAAAGTGCAAGCCAGCATTGACTCCAAAATACCACCAATCGGCAGGTGTTTGTGCTGATGCAACAGCCGACACAAAGGCAAAAAGAAATATTAGGAGACGCGCCATAGGATGAGATAATCTACTCTGTTGCAAATTTAAAGTTACTTCACTCAGAGTGTTACTCGATAAGGACGTTTATAAACACCAAAGTGTTGTCTCAACGAAACAAGGTAAATGATCCCTTAAACTCTTCTGCATCTACAGCTACTATGACGTCGTCTTTGAATTGGAGTTCGTAGTAGTAAACTCCCTCCGACGCTGGAACACCGTTCACCGTCCCGTCCCAACCAAATGCCGCGTTGGGGCTGTAATGCACCAGCTGCCCCCAGCGGTTGTAAATGCTCAATCCAAACGTTTGAATATTGCAGTCACTTGTAACGTGCCAGAGATCGTTCACCCCATCACCGTTCGGTGTGAACACGTTGCTCACCTTCAGCGAACAATCTATTCCCGGACACAAAACGTTTGAAAGATCAACGCGCTTGGATTCAATGGTCTGACACAATCCTTGCGTTACGGTAACGACGTAAAGCTGCGACTGCTGCGCCGTTAAAATGGTATCGATCGTATCTCCTGTGCTCCATAAATAGTCGGCCCCGGGAGAGAATGCATCGAGCACAATGGTATCCAAATCGCAGATGGTGGTATCGTCGCCAAGCTCGGATACAATTTCACCATTAAAAATAATGTTGATGGTATCGAGCGTCGCTCCGCATTCATTGAACGCTGCCAACCAAACCGTTTCCGTGGTATCCACCCGATAGTTTTTCTTCGAACTTGAATCGCTCCATACATATGTTGTACTATCCAAATCGGGGTGCGATAAAACGATCTCGTTATCAAAACAATTAATGGTGTCAGCGGGCAATAACGATGTTGCAGGAATGGGTTTAAAAACAACTTCGACCGTATCGCTGACCACACCGCAGGTATTGCTCGCCAATAGAAAGTACTGACCGCTCTGGGTCACGCCCAGCGTATCCAATGAATCACCTGTTGACCACGTTAATTCGGCATCAACCTGAATATCCGCATCAAGGAAATACCTTGTCCCACCACACAACGTGGTATCAGGACCAAGATCAAATGAAATTGAATCATCGTAGGTGACCCGAATGGTGTCCGAAACAGTGTCGCAAACTCCAATAACGCGCACATAAATAAGCTCCGCACCATTTACCAAAAACGTGTCGCTTGAGCTAGTATCCTGCCATAAAAAACCCGCATATGGTTGCGACACATCTAACACAAACTGTTCACCAACGCAGATGGTGGTATCATTACCAAGGTCGACGGATTGGCGTGGATATATGCGCACAGTTTGAATAGCGGTATCCACGTTTGTGTCTGCAGTAGCGATCAATCGAACATCAAACAACCCTGTGTCAGAAAAGACATGTATTGGAAAAAAGTCTGTCGAAGTGTTGGATGCCCCGCTTCCTGGGTCGCCAAAATTCCAAGAAACGGAATTGATGTTGGTTGAATCAAAGTCAAATTGAGTTGCGTTGCCCAAGCACAAATCCGTGGCATCGAAGACTCCTAGGTTAAATAAGCTTAGGTCAATATTGTTTGGCAAGCCGTAGCCTCCGTTCACTGTTGTAAAGACCGCTGAATCTTGAAATTGACAACCCGCACCACCAATATCTGGAAAGTTAATTCGGTCCAGGTAAGGAGTCAAGGAAGTGGCGACATATAATCGTTCGTCTGGACCAAGCGCCATTCCTCCCGCAAAACCGCTTGCTGATACTATATATTCTGAAGCCTGAATGTTTGCTGCCGTAACATCATACTGTTTTATTCCTTGGCCCAGAAATGTTACATAAAGATATTGCCCACTTGGAGAAAAATGAACCCCATAGGCCGTATTGCCAATCAGACTATCAGGTGTACCCACAACTCCAGAAGTTTGATCAAAGGGAAAGATCTCGATGGGGTTATTGGTTGTAACCGCAACCGCAATCTTATCCCCGTCAGGCGAACCCATCATATATCCGGCGCACTGGGTAGCGTGCTCAGCTCCAATTGAGGTAACCACCGTGTCAACGATTCCAGCACTTGAGAGGTGATATGCATAAAAGGTATTTCCAGGCTTATCGTGACCAAGAACCCACAAATCACTGCCGTTTGCGTGACGCACTGCGGTGCATTTTTCGGCCGTACTATCAAAAAGAATTATGTTTTTAAAATTGGTATCAATGTCACCCAAGCCTCCGTTGAGGTTCATATCGACTATGGAGTAGGCGAAATAACAATTGGCTCCCGTCCCACAGCCGCCCGTGCACCCTGAACAGGTGAATACATAGAATTTACTCGGATTGCCAGGATAGGGTACAATAACAGCGGACTGGCTTGAACTGGGGTTGCCAAACAATCCTGTTCCATTTGGCATAATCGTGTGTGTGGAATCCCAGACGTTTGTTCCGCCAGTATAAAACATCAATTCGCCTATTGTAGATGAAATTGCGGCACATCCCTCGATAGTGGTTAGTTGCCCATCAAAGTTTGGAATCGGGTTTCCACCATCAAAGTGTACCCCAGCCTCTTGACCAAAAAACCACCAATCGGCCGGTGACTGTGCAGTAACAGAAACCGACGAAACAATGCAAAATAAGACGACTAGAAATTTCCTGAATCCGCGCATGTGTGATAGCTCGTGCAAAAATAAGGTATGCGCATTCAGTTTTTAAAGAATCTTCAAATGAGATTCAGGGCTATCGTAACAGCGTAAAGCTCCCTCGAAAATCTTCGGCGTCCACAGCAACGATCACGTCGTCTTTGAATCGAAGTTCATAGTAGTAAACGCCCTCTGAAGCGGGCACTCCGGCCACCGTGCCATCCCAGCCAAATGCCGCGTTGGGACTGAAGTGCACTAGTTGTCCCCATCGATTGTATATGCTTAAACCAAACGTTTGAATCTTGCAGTCGCTCGTTACATGCCATCGGTCGTTGACGCCATCGCCGTTTGGCGTGAACACGTTTGAGACATTGAGGCTACAATCAATTCCCGGACACAAGACATTCGATAAATCGATTCGTTTTGATTCGATTGTTTGACACAAGCCTTGTGTCACCGTTACAACGTAAAGCTGACTTTGCTGTGCAGATAGAATCGTGTCAATAGTATCGCCGGTACTCCACAGATACGCTGCCCCCGGAGAGAATGCGTTGAGAACAATGGTATCTAAATCGCAAATGGTTGTATCATCACCTAACTCGGAGATTATTTCACCATTAAAAATGATGTTGATGGTATCTATGGTCGATCCACACTCATTGAAAGCGGCTAACCATACCGTTTCGGTAGTGTCGACTCTATAGTTCTTCTTTGAGCTTGAATCGCTCCAGATGTATGTGGTACTGTCCAAACCTGGAGTGGTAAGGAGAATTTCGTTGTCAAAGCAATTGATGGTATCGGCAGGCAAAAGAATCGGAGAAGGAATAGGCTTGAATTTAACTTCAACCGAATCAATCATTTGCCCACAGGCATTACCGGCAGTAAGAGAATATATTCCACTCTCAATCACTACAATGCTGTCCGTTGAATCGCCTGTGGACCAACTATAGTTCGCATCACCTTGAATTTGAGGGTCCAGTAAAAACGCGGCACCACCGCAGACCGTTGTGTCTGGCCCAAGGTTGAATATAATACTGTCGTCATATTGGATCAACAAGGTATCTGTAAGGGTATCGCATATGCCGATCACGGTAACATAAACCTCAGTTTCATTTGTAACCAGGAAAGTATCGGCGGTGCTGCTATCATGCCAAACGAAGCTGGCAAAGGGTTGTGAAACATCCAACACGAACTCCGCGTCTGAGCATATCAACGTGTCTGGACCAAGATCAAGCGTTTGACGCGGGAAAACGAAAATCGTGGTTTCGAGCGTATCCAATAACGTTCCAGTGCTGCGCACAACGGTAATGGTATAAGAGCCTGTGTCGGTATAAACGTGTTCCGGCTCAAAGAGTGTCGAGTTGTTTAGCGCCCCTGAAGAAGGGTCACCAAAGTTCCATAAAACGGAATCTATAAGTGTAGTATCGACTTCTGGAAAGGCAGATTCGCCCAGACAAAGGTTGCCCTGACTAATTCCATAGTATTCGAAGATGCTGACACTATCGAAGAAATAATACGCCCAAGTTCCAGTCGCGGTACTATCAATAATGACAGCATTTGAGACACTATCAAATGCACCAAGTGTAATGTATTCCTCACCTCCAAGCGCAATTAACGTATCCGAATAGAGCTGCCAACTTGCCGTTTCGGCAAGAAAATTTCCAGAGGCGTTTTGAGACGTTGGAGTCACACCAAGGTGACCGGATGTGTTACCAGCAGGAAAATTGTTACTCAAATAGAAACCCAGGTCATCGCTGGCGTAATTAGATTGATCTGCCAACCGCCACATGAATGAAACAACATACTGCCTACCTGCGATAAGCGGAGAAATCAAGGTGTCGCAGACATATTCTCGATATGTGTTTCCGTCAATATAACCATATCCACCAGCGTATCCAGCACCATTAAAGGCGGGACAGTTATTCGCCCTAAAGTTTGATGGCACTCCAACGGAACCGTTGGTCGCACAAGAATTGAATAAATCGCTGGAACCAGTATGGCCAGCTGGAAACTCCCAATATGATTGCGGAATTTGAGATAGACCACTCGGACATGCTGAGAGTGTATCAAACCCACCGTTCTTTACCAGGTTCGTCTGCGACAATGCCCCTAAAGACATGAATAGCAATAAACAACTGATTTGAACTTTATAAAACATTTAGTCGATGACTAGATTTAGTGGATTAATCTTCTCGCAAAAATAACAACCACAAAAGCTTAAAAATGAATGAATTGAGGAGATTATCAACCGCCCAGCTTTTGACTAAGGGCATCTATCTCAGAACCGGCCTTTTCCCAGCGATGCATATAATCCTCTAGCTTTCGCTGCATATCAGCGTGCTGGTGGAAAACATCGGCGTTCTTGGGATCATTTAGCGCGTTCGGATCTGCGAGGGTTTCTTCGAGTTTACTTATCTCTTTTTCCTGATTTTCAATCTTACGCTCAATGGACCGCAATCCATTTTTAAGTTTCTTCAACTCCTTATCGAGCTCCCATCGCTCCTTGTTGGACAATCCACTGGCGACATCTTTTGCTTTTTGAGGTTCAACCTGCTTCGCCTTTGCAACCTTCTTCGCTGCCTTTGGCTCCTTCTCAAACTCTCTAAAAGATCGGATCTGATATCCAGATAAGAAGTCGTTGATGGTTCCAATATGCTCCCGCACATTGCCATCCTTGAATTCAAATGTACGATCCGTCAATCCCTGTAAAAACTCTCTATCGTGACTCACGACAATGAGGGTTCCATTGTAGTCTTTTAGTGCCTTTTTTAGCACTTCTTTAGCGCTGATATCCAGGTGATTAGTAGGCTCATCTAAAATCAACAGATTACACTCTCTTAGAAGTAGTTTCGCCAACGCTAATCGACTCTTCTCACCTCCACTTAACACCTTTACTTTCTTGTTATAATCTTCAGACCCAAACAGAAATGCACCCAACAATCCACGTACTTTATGAATCTTGGCATTGTCTCCGGTGGCCTCGTGTTCGATCACCTTTTCCACTGTAAATTCCGGATCTAAGGTCTTTTCCTGAATTTGAGCATAGTAGCCAACCTCCATGTTGTGACCTGTATTAAGCAGGCCGTCTCCGCGCTCATCGCCCACAATCATCTTGATCATGGTAGACTTACCCATTCCGTTTCTTCCTACAAATGCCACACGTTCTCCACGAAAAATGTCGAAGTCTACTCCTGAAAATATGGTCTTTTGCCCATATGTCTTACCGCAGTCCCTAGCCTTTACGGCAACATCTCCGGATCTCGGAGCTGGTGGAAATCTGAACTGAATGGAGGACGAGTCTGTTTCATCAATCTGAACACGATCAAGCTTTTCAAGCTGCTTCATTTTACTCTGGGCCTGCTTCGCCTTTGAAGCCTTGGCCTTAAAACGCTCTATAAAGCGCTCTTGCTGTTTGATGTACTGCTGCTGGTTGTCGAAAGCGGCCTTTTGCTGGTCGATTCGATCCTTACGCACTTCAATGTACTTGGTATAGCTCACCGCATAATCATAGGTCCTTCCGTTTACGATCTCAACTGTGCGGTTGGTGATATTATCTAGGAACATTCTATCGTGCGATATCATCATGATGGAACCTGGGTACTCAGAAAAGAAGTCTTCCAACCACATGATGGAATCAATATCTAAGTGGTTAGTGGGCTCGTCAAGCAAAAGTAAATCTGGAGCTTGAAGTATAAGCTTCGCAAGCTCAACACGCATTTGCCAACCTCCACTAAACTCTGTGATTTTTCGGTCAAACTCCTCACGAGAAAAACCAAGTCCTAGAAGGATCTGCTCTGCTTTCTGCTCGCCTTTACCATCATCAATTATCTCTAGTCGAATGTGGATATTACCAAGCTCCTCAATGATTTTTTGGTAAGAATCAGATTCGTAGTCGGTGCGCTCAAGCAACTCCCTTTGAATTTGCTCCTCGCGATCCTTCAGGTCATTCAGTTCTTTGAACGCCTTCTTTGTTTCGGTCCAAATGGTTTGAGTGCCCTCGAAGACCATCTCCTGAGGAAGGTAGCCGATGTTTCGACCATCTGGAATAACGACTACCCCGCCATCGGGCTCTTGAAATCCGAGTATGATTTTCAGAAGAGTACTTTTCCCTACCCCGTTTTTACCCACCAGCCCGATACGATCACGCTCATTAATTACGAGAGAAATGTTCTTAAAAAGGTCATTTCCGCTGAAGGATACCGATATGTTATTTAGGCTAATCAAGGGGTGCAAATGTATGCTCCCTAAAGACTCAGAATTCTAGAAATTTCGCCGATTAATTTCGGACGAATTTCTCCGTGAATATGAGGTCGTTTTCGTCTTCAACATGAATGAAATAAACCCCAGCCGCGAGCGACTGAATATCAAAGGAAATCACATTCTCGCCAGGCGCAACACTTCCATTAACTAACGACTTAACTAAGGATCCATTAATATCTAGTATTGAGGATTTTAGGTAGTCCGAATTTGAGGTGAATTTGAAGGACACTTTCTGTGAAGCAGGGTTTGGAAAGACCATTGTCTCGTTCAAACTTGGCACATCGTTTAACCCTACAAAGCCATCGAGTGGCGTAGCCATTTCCGTAATCCAAGTCCCAGCTCGATTATTGGAAAAACTAACATACCCTGCAGCCCAGGCTCGACTTGTTTCGTTGTATTTACGCTGCAGGCCGATGTAATCTCCCCACCGCTCATTTATATCCTGACCTTGAGAAACCATATCGACATACGTTTCACCTTCGACCAGCAACTGAACGGGACCATACTCACCTTCATCGTTGTAATAAACCGCGGCATTGCCCGCAAAATGCTCAGGCGAAGTATGATTGAAGTTAATAATCATGGCGTTTGACCTGAGCGACTTGCCCATGCTTGCAATATTTGGAAAGCCAAATTCAAGAACCTCATCGGTGATTACGTGCCCTGATAAGGTTGGATCATCTAGATCATCAATAATTCCATGATATACACCGGCCATACCGGTTGCTTTGTTGATGGTATTGCCGACAAAGTGAATTTGATCCTGAGTCTTCACGGCACCAAGAGCTCGTGCATCGTTTGTCCAAAATGAATGCCCATTCGCTTGTTTCGCATAGGGCGGAATTCCATACTCGGTATCAGACACAAGCAATTTGGTAGTCGGTTGTGAAATAGAACCAACCTCACCACTCATCTCAATGAGCCAGACACTGTCATTGGTAATGGCTCGAGGACGATTAGATATAAAGTACATATTGTCGTCTCGTGGCCCCATAGAGGTCTTCACAGGACGCAGGTAACGAAGCGCCTTTCCATCGTAGTCAAAATCCTTCATTACCACGCTATTGAGCGTAGAACTGCCCGAAAACGCATCATCCAAGTCCATTTGCCATACAACGGTATACTCAAAGTCAGCGACCCAGTCATTTCCGCCTAGTTGATTGATCGTGAAATAAAGAGAATGATCGTTGAGGGCAATTTGAGGGTAATCTGCCCAGGTACCATCATCAAAGGGATGACCATCGATCCGATACACATACCAAGGATCAGACGGATTATTTGTGCTCGAAAAGGCCATGATGGTTGCGCTATTCTTGTAAACAGCGCTGTTTCGATTCACGGTTAAGAACAAGAACACAAAGCGATCTCTTCCTGGGTGATAAAACAATTTTGGATCAAAATTTGACTCAATGAGGCCGGCGCCATCCGTATAGCTAGTCATGAAGGCCCCGAACGTTGGGTGTGGATTACTCGCTTTAAACAAGAAGGTATCTGCTTCTAAATCATACCCCCAAAGCTGGCTGTTATATGAGGCGAGAAGCTTGCCGTCATTTGAAATAGCCATGGTGTTGTCGTTTGGCGTTCCTCCAACCATGGTGGCATCGTTCAAGAAGAAGCGAACCGCAAAGCTATCCACGACAGTGAGAGACTCTCCGCCTGCTCTGCTATCTCTTGAGGCATCAACCGGAACTTGCTGCCGTGGAAACATCTCTGCCGACTTGGCCTTCTGCTCCCTCAGGAATTGCTTATCGCCTTCGCCACTAGGAAATGGCGGTTTATTTAGACTTTTCACTGAAACATTCATATCCACCTCAAAATCTGCAGGATCGGCTATCCAAGAATCCGTAATCTTAACATGCTCCATGGTTACCTGAGCAGTGACGCTTATTCCGATAAAAACTGAAAGCGTTGCGAGTAGAAGTTTTGACATCTTGGAAATAATTTGGATAAAGATAAAGTTCAGAATTTGGATAAAACAAACCACGAACTGAAGGCAGCGAGAATAAGAATAGAAAAGAGGTTGAAATAGCGCAGAAAGGACGATTGCCTAGCCGCTTTTGGCACGGACGAATCATTTACCGCAACGTAGTTTAATACGGCAAGGATAGGAGCTACGACAAAGGAAATAGTGGTTGCCAGATCCACCATGGCGCGCATATTTGAAAGGAAATAGAGCAGAAAAATACTCGTCCCGATTGCAGTTAACACGATCCAAAACCAATACAATGGTTGATGCCTTTTTTTGATACGTAAACTAGGCAAAAGGAGTTTTGTGGCCTTCCTCAGTGTTCTAGGAAAAGCATCCAGACAGGTCAAAAGCGTACTAAACATGGTGGTAAAAGCGGCAAGGGCGATGAATGGAAACGCCCACTGTCCCAAATTACTTGTATACATACCCACTAGCTGTGCTGAAAACTCAACACTATTCGTAGATAGCTCCTCACCCGTTCCAAATAGAACCAAAGCACCTAATGACAGAAAACAAACGGCCAATACCGTTGTCCCCCAATACCCTAAATTAAAATCTTGAAGCGCCGTTTTTAGAGGGATGCGCCTCCCCTGCTCTTTCATTTTCGAGGCGGACCATACGCTATGCCATATACTGATATCGACTGGTGCAGGCATCCATCCGATAAGCGCCACTAGGAAGAGTAGGTGCGCCGTTTCGGTGAGTTCAAAATCAACAAAAAACTCCGAATACTGAACGGAAGGCTCGATAAACGAGAGACTCACTGCAATAAGTGTAGACACAGTTAGCAGGACGATTATAACTTTCATAAACCTATCTAGGGTAGCATACTTCCCCAACCCTAGAAGAAGCACCGAAACAAACAACAAGGCTACAGCGCCTACCCTTGGATCTACATGAATACCAGTAAGTTGAATAAATAGACCTGAAGTAACAATTGATATAGCAGCCATGATTATAAACATGGTAGAAATGCTCAAGATCATATAGATCAGAACGGCCCAGTCGCCAATTCTTTTATACCCTTCGAGTAGTGATTTCCCCGTGGCAGCGGCGTACCGCGGACCGGATTCAAAAATTGGATACTTAATGATGTTTACCAGGAGGACAACCCACAACAACTGAAACCCAAATTCCGCTCCTGCTCTCGTACTTTGCACCAAGTGCGAAACCCCAACGGCAGCGCCAGCGTAAAGCAGGCCCGGACCAAATTGTGCGAACTTCTCTTTTAAGGCAGACATCGACTAGCTATTCCCCTTCTTATAGTCAGCGAGAAATTTCTCAAGGCCGCTTGTGGTAAGTGGATGATTAAGAAGTGCTAAGATTGGTTTGAGCGGCGTAGTAACTACATCGGCTCCAATTTTAGCGCATTCTACTATGTGCATTGGATGTCGAATTGAGGCCGCAAGAATCTCAGTTTCAAATCCATAATTGTCAAAGATCACGCGTATATCTGCGATGAGCTGAATGCTATCCGTGCTTATATCATCCAATCGGCCCAAGAATGGAGAAACATATGTGGCCCCAGCCTTAGCTGCTAATAGAGCCTGACCCGGTGAGAAAATTAATGTGCAATTCGTTTTTATGCCCTTGTCTGAGAAATAGCGAATCGCTTTAACGCCCTCTTTTATCATTGGGACCTTTACCACAATATTCGGATGAAGGCTGGCCAACTCCTCACCTTCTCGTATGATTCCATCGAAATCGGTGGCGATTACCTCAGCACTAACATCGCCTTCGACTATGTTACAAATATCAATATAGTGTTGGCGAATGGCATCATAACCTGTGATGTTTTCCTTTGCCATCAGACTTGGATTGGTGGTTACACCATCCAATATTCCAAGCGCGTTGGCTTCCTTTATTTCGTTGAGATTGGCAGTGTCTATGAAAAATTTCATCCGTTAATGATTTGGTCTTTTCAATAATAATCAGAATGATAATAGTAGGAGAAAATCTATCTTCACTTTTTAATATTCCTCCCCATGAAATTGAAGCTAACTTTTCTCCTATCAGCCATCCTGTGCTCCAATTTTATCCATGCCCAACCAGGTAGTGGGCAAATGCTTGAACTGAATGGATCAACCCAGTATGTGAACTGCGGCAGCATCAACAATAGCGGCAGTGAACTGACTATGCAGGGCTGGGTTTACGTGGATCAATTCAAGTCTAGCTCGCCATACATCTCATCCATGATGGGGACGGAGACCACTGGAAACCAAGCTTGTATTCGCTTTGGAGATGCCGGACTTGCAGCGAACAAAATTCAGTTTGTATTGCTTTTTGGTTCGACACACGTGAAGTTGAATGGAACCACAACTTTGGACACGGATCGCTGGTATCACATAGCTGCTACCTATGGTTCCTCGGGGATGAAAATTTACATCAACGGCGTATTGGAAGTAAGCAACTCGGCCACGGGGTCGTTTACCTCAAATGCAAATTTTGCCCTTGGAAGAAACTATGCCAACAGCCGAATTCTCGACGGATTTCTGGATGAGATGAGTGTTTTCACTGCAGAGCTTTCGCAAACAACAATTCGAGAATGGATGTGCAAACGCATTAACAGTGCCCACCCAAACTACGCTTCACTTAATGGCTATTGGACACTTGATGAAGGGTCTGGGACGACAACGGAGGACATGAGTGGAAACTCTAACGATGGCACATTGGTTAGCTCACCATCTTGGGAAAATTCTGGCGCGCCGATTGGCGATCGAAGTAAGTATATCTACGCTTCAACGTACAGCATTGGGATTTCCCACCCGCAGGGCGACTCCATTCATTACACACATCAGAATGGCACGGTGGCCGGCGTCCACGTATATCGAGTTGACTCAATTCCTTACGACACAAACGCCCCAAACCCACTTCTTTACCTTGACTCATCTCGCTATTGGGGGATATTTCCTGTCGGAAACTCTGGTTACACCTCGGAGTATTACTACGATGGCAATTCGTTCCTTACCTCGAACGACGATTGCAATATTGGCTTCGCGAACAGAGCTGATGGTAGCGCTTCGAGCTGGGATAATGTAAATTTTAGCGGCGTAAACTACTCAGGCCAAATAGTGACATGGACCGACAGCAATCAATCTGAGAGCATACTTGGACTGTCAGCAAACGGCCCACACGCATTTGTATTCGACCATGAGGAACCAAACTGCTTCGAAGATTCGGATGGCAGCGTTGTCGTGCATGTTTCCGGCGGCGAATCACCTTATTCGTACGCTTGGGCAAATGGAAGCAATGACAGCACGTCTACTGGACTTACAAGTGGACACCATGTTTTCACCATCACCGACAACAATGGCTGCGTTTCTATCGACTCGACCTTTCTGGATGAGCCAACTCCAGTGACTGGGGCAATAACATCGACCAACGCCACCTGTATGCTCGTGGCCGATGGATCGCTTTCGGTGAGCGCAACAGGAGGCACCATGAGTGGATATAGCTATCAATGGAGCGACGCAGGGAATTCTACGACCGCTACATTAACGAATTTACTCGCTGGAGGATACACCGTCACCATAACCGATGCAAACGGCTGTGAGGGGCTAGAAACGTTTACACTGGAATCTACTGGACCAGATCCGATACCAAATCTAGGACCCGACACAAATGTGTGCGGAGACGTAACATTCGGAATGACTGCGGATGTAACAAATGGCCCAGCTTCTGGTTTCAATTGGTCGACTGGCGAGACCGGCCCAATCAAAATAGTTAGTGAGGGCGGAACGTACATCCTAACAGTTACCAATAACGCAGGATGTTCGGGCATTGACACAGTAGTGGTAACCTACGTTACACCTCTTCAGGTTGAACTACCAAATTCTGGAACAGGCACTGGCAGCTACACAATAAATGCATCAGCTGGCCATCTGTTTTACGAATGGAGCACAAGCGAGACAGGACAATCAATCTCTGTTAACACTTCAGGGTCGTATTCAGTAACAGCCACAGATTCGAATGGCTGTCAAACTTCAGACACTATTCAAGTCACCATCAAACCAGCTGGCATTTCCGACCTTTCCGAGTCTATCTTCACGTTGACACCCAACCCTGCTCGAGACATCATCCATTTGAATTCAATTGAAAATTCAGGTTCCTTGGAACTTCAAATTTTCGATTTAGCCGGTCGCGTTGTTTATACGGTGAAAAGCGAATGGACAAACAACATGGAAATCAACCTTTCACATTTCGAGGCAGGTAAGTATATCATGCGCGTCCATGGCGGTTCTGTGGTTGAAACTAAATCCTTCGTGAAACTTTAATCGCCTGCTCGGAAGTCATTAATCATTTCTAAAACATCCACTCAGAATGATAAGCGCATCGCGACTTTGAGTGAAACGAACTTTACATGCCTAGAACAACACCTCCTATTGCCAAAAAAGTACCCTACGATTCAACGATTCACGGCGACACGCGAATCGACGATTATCATTGGCTTAGAGATATGGATAGAAAGGATCCAGAGATCCTGAAATATCTCAATGAGGAGAACGAGTATACACAGTCGGCTATGTCTCATACAACCGACATGCAAACTGAATTATTTGACGAGTTGAAAGGCCGCATCAAGCAAACCGACGAGTCAGTTCCGTATTTGCATGAAGGATTCTACTACTACACACGATATGAGGCCGAAAAGGAATACCCTATTTATTGTCGCAAAGAAGGCTCGTTGGAAGGAGATGAGGTAATTCTTCTGGATGGGAACGTACTTGCCGCTGATTATAGCTTCTATCAAATCGGAGGGTTTCAAATAAGCACAAACAAGGACTTCCTAGCTTATTCAGAAGACACTTTAAGTCGCAGGATCTATTCGATTAAGATAAAGCGCATTTCGGATGGAGGATACTTCGAAGATGTGATCGAGGGCACATCGGGCAACTTTGTTTGGGCAAACGACAATAAGACCATTTTCTACTCAAGAAAGGACGAGGTTACCCTTCGCTCGCATAAAATCTTCAAACACACCCTTGGCAGCGACCCCGCGACGGATATTGAAGTCTTTCACGAAGAGGATGAAACATACAACGTAGGAGTTGGTAAATTCAAATCGAAAAAGTGGCTTTACATTCATAGCGGCTCCACCGTTGCGGACGAATACCGGCTACTCAATGCTGAGACACCGGAAGGCGATTGGAATGTTATGCAACCCAGGGTCAGAGACCTAGAATACGGCCTTGCCCACTACAAGGATCACTTTTACATTTTGACAAATCTCGAGGCCCGAAATTTCAGGCTAATGCGGACACACGAAACGATGACTTCGCTAGAAAACTGGGAAGAAATCATACCGCATCGAAGTGATGTTTTATTAGAGGACATGGACGTATTTACAGACTATTTGGTCCTGTCGGAAAAAGAACAAGCCCAAGGAAGAATCAGGATCATTCATTGGGATAGCAATGCGGATCACTACATCGAATTTGATGAAGACATCTACGCCGCAGGCCCTACAGTAAACCCGGATTTTGATAGCCAAACACTTCGACTATCATACACAAGTCTCACAACGCCCCCTTCGGTTATCGATTACAACATGGATACGCGGGAGCGGATTGTACTCAAGGAAAAAGAGGTGCTTGGCGGCTTTGACAAGTCCGATTATGTAGCTTCAAGAGTTTGGATTACAGCCAGAGATGGCGCCCAGATTCCCGTTTCGATTGTTGGGCACAAAAACACCAAGCAAAGCAAAGACACTCCACTCCTACTCTACGGATATGGATCATATGGTCACACGATCGAACCGTATTTCAGCCCGTCCAGACTTAGTTTGCTGAATCGTGGGTTTGTGTTTGCGATTGCTCATATACGAGGCAGCCAAACCATGGGCCGCCACTGGTATGACGACGGAAAGCTTCTAAAAAAGAAAAACACATTTACCGACTTTATCGACTGCGCAGATGCCTTGATTCGCATGAATCACACGAGCGCTAAACACCTCTACGCCATGGGCGGAAGCGCTGGAGGTTTGCTAATGGGCGCGATCATAAACATGCGCCCTGAACTTTGGAATGGAATAATTGCAGCCGTGCCATTTGTGGATGTAGTTTCAACGATGCTCGACGAAACCATTCCGCTAACCACCGGAGAGTTTGACGAATGGGGAAACCCAAAAGACGAACTCTTTTACTGGTATATAAAGGACTACTCACCATACGACAACATAGAAGCAAAAGACTACCCAAACATGTTGGTTACCACAGGCCTGCACGACTCTCAAGTACAATATTGGGAACCAGCAAAATGGGTTGCAAAACTGAGAGACATGAAAACTGACAAGAACGAACTTCTGCTTCACACAAACATGGAATTCGGGCATGGTGGCGCTTCGGGTCGATTTGAAGTCTACAAGGAGATTGCCTTGGAATACGCCTTCCTGCTGGATCTTGAATCAAAAAATGACGACTGACAATTCAGTCATACATGCATTAAAACTGGTGTGCAGATATTCTGCACTAATCATTCTGTCTATTCTAGTTGCTAGCACAACCTATGCAACAAAGCATCCGTATCGCATAAAGAAGGAGAACATTGAATACAAGTTCATATCGCCATCTTCCAAGTACGATCTCTATCAGGACATCTCCAGAGTTGATATTTCGGTCAAAAAAATCATTGTAGTTGAAACCGAAGCAGGCGCAATACGATGGGGCCATTTAACGCTACCGGAGCCTATTGACCCGTTGTATCGAGAGATTATTTCCGAAGCAAGAAACAATGGTTTCTATCTTGACGAGTATCGCATTGATAATCTTTCAATTCGACTCAAGCATGGAAATAAAACCCGTGAAATCGACGTGGCGACTCCAGAAATTATTGAGAAAAAGGTCTTTCTGGATCGCTCCTTGCTCTTCGGGAATGTCAGCTTCAGTCAACATAACATCCCAAACGTTCGGGTCGGAGATGAATTGACAATTTCGTACACCATTTCGATTCCCTACTTCGAAAACAGGCACGAGCTCGAAACCTTTCGCATTTTCTTTCATTCCAGCGTACCGAAAGAGAATGTTAGCATAAAAGTTTCAAAGACTGAAAGCGCCCGAGCGGTCTTTCGATATGTGAATGAAGCTGAACCGCACTCAAGCATAAAGAGTGAAATGATCATAGATAAGTGGCGATTTGACGCCCTACCTGGTTATGACGAAGCCCTGGCACGACCGTATACAGAGCTGCCCCATATTGAAGTCATTTGCGGAAACCAGAATTATGGATTGGGTAATAATCGATTTCAAAAAATGGAATCGAACAAAGAGTCGATTCATATCGGATCAACCTATAGGAACTTCGTTCAGTTGCGCGACTTCCTAGGGCAATACGCCGACTCATTAGGAACAGATTCGCATGCCATTGCGATTGCGGCTTTAAATGACATAGGACGATTCGACTACGATTCGGATTCTATTTACTTTCAAGGCGATCAGCTATTCGAACCTAGATTCGGCGATGATTTAACCGAAAAACGACTGCGCGAGGCAAACAAGTATGAAACATACATGGCTGTACTCGACGGGTTGAATCGGTTCTATATGATCCTGACTCCCATTGACAAAAGGGTTGGGATCTATAGCGATCAATATGGTCGACCGGTGCTGGCTGGCGAAAATGTTTTTGCGCTGCGCACACCACAGCAGCAATTCATGATGATTCTACCAAAAGAGGGATCGTGCGGTTATTACGTAGATGAACTCCCCTTCTATTTTGAGGATATCAATTTCATGATTGCTTACCAACCCAATTTCTTTTACAATGCGAAGGATTTCGAACGGACATTTATTACTAGAAACCAAGGGTGGAATGTAGAGCGTCCAATGTTGCCTTCGGCATCGAGCAGCTCAAGCGACAATCAGCGCCATACCTCAGTAGACATTGAATTTTACGAAGACCTGAACGCCAAGATCAAAAGCCGCGTAAAATTGACAGGCCAATATTCTACTATTTGTAGACGGATTTATTTGTGTAACGAAACCCACCCAAACGTAGATTCACAGTACCACCGAGCGTTCGCTCAAGGCGTCAAGGGCATTAAATTAATTGAACAAGAGATCGTCGTCGCGTCTACTATTTTCCCTTTCACGACGGAACTTACATCGGAGCAAATCAGCGATCAACTTGTTTCAAATGAAGATTCTGCACACATTGATTTATCAGGATTTATTGACCACATCGACCATCAACTCCCCGACAATAAACGAGAACTTGACTTTTATGCGGATTTCAAGCAATCTGACACGTATGCGCTCAAGGTGAAAATCCCAGAAGGATACAACGTTTCGTCTTTGCCACCTGCCGTCTCAATCTCCAATGACTTTGGAGTCTATAAATTCCAACTCAGAGAAAACGACGGTGTTGTCCAGCTTCTTTCAAAGTTTATCAATCATAAAGATCATGTGTCGAAGAAGCAAATAGATGATGTAAAGGAAATCTATGAGGCCATCAGCGCCAGTGAAAGGCTAATAATCAAACTGACTCCAAACTAGTTGCTCGAGATATACTGCTGAATCCAAACCAGCCCAGAATCCCCGTTCAACTTTGTTTCGATATGCCTGGTTCGCACCTCGATGAGCCCATATCCTTTAGCATAGCGTTCTTCGGAAAATCTTTTGTTTATCAAATTGGCCGTGTCTTCAATTTGAATAATATGAACGGTAGAATCAAAACTGATCCCACCCAATGTATACGGCTGATGCGTGCTATTGAAGCGATAATCCTCTGAGCCAAGTGTGTTGGTAGCATTCCCATCCCAAGATTCGTTTTTAGAGGGCGGAAAAATGAGTGGCACTGTGCGCAGGTTATTTTTTATCCGTTCGGCCTTCAATCCATCAACGAGCACGGCATAAGAACCAGCAACTCGAAAATCTACTGTATCCGACTCACGTTTTGACTGCTCAATGCGATACGTAAGTCTACCCGCAGCATCCTCATAGACTTCGGTCACCGTTTCCTTTAGAATGAACTGGTATTTGACAATCGATTGATCAAAGTCGTTGTAAACGATTGAGTCGACTTGATAGGTAATGTTTGAGCCCAGCATTAATGGGAGGTAATCGAAATGAAAGTCGGTAGCCTCGGTTGGATTGTCCTTACAGCCAACAGCAAGTAGCGCCACCACCAAACCAAAGGCTATGAAACCTCGACTCACGATGCAACCTCCTTATTAATTATTCGACGTGCATGCGATGTTGGAACCTCTTCATTTCGGGTAATAAACCCACCACCAATAACGTCGTTTCCATCGTAAAAGACCGCGCTTTGACCAGGAGCAATTGCACTGACATTGTGCGTAAAGTCAACTTTTAAGCGACCATCAGGAAGGTTATTAATTGTGGCCATCGCCCCTTTATCCTTGTAGCGAATCTTGGTTAGAGCTTCAAGGCCATCTCCAATTATTGGGATCTTCTGAAGGTTTACGCTACGCACATACATTGAGTTTGCCTCTAATTCATGCTCTCGACCCAAATAAACCACATTGGTGAGCGGATCTATACTGGTGACAAACATTGGTTCTCCAAAGGCCTTTCCGAGTCCTTTCCTCTGCCCTACCGTATAGTACGGATATCCTCGATGCTCTCCAAGATCATTTCCATCTGCATCCATAAATCGGCCGCCCTCCATGTACGCTTCTAGTCCATCTACTTTTCGATTTAAAAAGCCGCGGTAATCGTTGTCAGGTACAAAGCAAATTTCGTAGGACTCATTTTTCTTTGCTAGTTCTTCAAACCCCTGGTCCATTGCCATTTGCCGAATCTCAGGTTTTGTGAAACCTCCCAACGGAAACTTGGTTCTAGCCAATGCTTCTTGCTTCAACCCCCACAGCACATAGGATTGGTCTTTATTGTCATCAAGGCCTTTCGAAATTACATATCGCCCATTCTCTTCGCGACTATTTGCATAGTGACCGGTAGCGATAAACTCACAATCAAGTTGATCTGCACGCCTCAGGAGTGCGTCCCATTTAATGTGCGTGTTGCACATGATGCACGGGTTTGGTGTTCGACCAGCTAGGTATTCTTCAACAAAATTGTCGATAATGAAATCACCAAACTCTTCGCGAATGTCAAGTATCATGTGGGGAAATCCTTTGCTTACAGCCAAGTTTCTCGCATCATTTATGTCGTCTAGGCTGCAACAACCTGTGGTTTTCTTACTTCCACCGCTGGTGGCGTAATCCCATGTTTTCATGGTCATGCCAACTACCTCGTACCCTTCATCGTGCAATAACATGGCAGCCACCGAACTGTCGATGCCGCCGCTCATTGCTACCAATATTCTTCCCTTTTTACTCATTTCAATCGCCTCTTTGTCAGCTACAAAGGTCTGATTTATATGCGAACTTCCGCATGCCTCATGCGAGCACTATAGAGGACGAGTGATCATTTTTGTCAAATTCTACATCTTTGATTCAAAGAAGGCATCATGGCACTTAAGTATTCGAATGAAATTGTGATTAACGTTCCTGTTAAAAGAGCGATTGAACTAATGGAAGACCCTGACAACATGAAACACTGGCAACCAGGGTTTATAAGTATCCAACACATATCTGGAGAAAAGGGAAAGGACGGAATGAAGTCAGAGCTTCGCTACAAAATGGGCAAGCGAGACATTGTCATGACCGAAACGATTACTAAGTATGCGTTTCCAGATCAATTTGATGCGATTTATAAGGCCGATGGTGTCTATAACGAACAAAAAAACCAGTTTATCGCCGTCGATGAAAACACCACTAAATGGGTTTCAGAAAGCTATTTTAAATTCAGCGGATTTATGATGAGAACTATCGGTTTTCTCATGCCTAGATCTTTCAAAAAGCAATCGTGTAAGTATCAAGAATTATTTAAGGCCTTTGCGGAAGGCGAGAGTAAGTAATTATTTACCCTCTTCTGTTTGCTTGTAATAGTCGTCGATGAGCTGTTGCTCATCCATTTTATCTTCTTCCTTGAGTTCCATTGGAACCTCCTTGGCTTCGAATCCTTCTTCGATTCTTTCCTTTACCATTTCACCCTTTTCGTACACCTGTTGAGCTTTCAGCCGACCATCGTCGGCATAGTATTGCCAGAGTCCATCTTTCACGGCAGCCACATATTGGCCTTCCACCATCTTCTTTCCATCGGCATAGAACTGAACGAAATCACCGTCATATGTATTGTCTCTATATGTTCCCTGAATTTTCACAGCACCATCAGAAAAGTATTCTGTAAAAGCTCCTGTTTTCAAACCATCGATATAGGGTGTTTCAGCTGCAACCTTTCCATTTAAGAAATACACTTTCGACACACCGTGAAGCTTCCCAGCCTTGTATGGTTCAACCGAACTCAATATCGTTTGATCGTCGTAATACTTCCATACCCCAACCTTTTGTTGATTGATGTACTTCCCTTCGCCCATAACGGTGCTGTTCTTATGAAAAAATTTGGCATTGGACTCAACTCCGTCTTCGCCCACGTATACAACCTCTGAGCTCTTAGCTCCATCTTCATAGTAATAGAAAAATGTACCTACCGGCTTGTCGTTTTTAAATTGTCCGCGGTATCGTTCTTGACCACTTTCAAAAGACTTTGTCCAAACGCCTTGCTTTCGGCCTTTGTCGTCAGATTGATTAACAGATTCTTGCGATAGCGCACTCGATAAGAGGGCAAATAGTAACAACGTTGTAATTCCAAAGGCTTTCATACCACTCAAAAATATGTTCATTTAACGACCACCGGTCGTATTTATTTGGAAGTTATTACACGTGCAAAGTGAATCAAGGATTCGAAGCACGTATATCCTTCTAGTTGGCCGATGTATGCACACTCCATTCCAACTTTCTCTCCAAACTGCATATCGGTGGGGCTGTCACCAACGATCATAGACTGTGTGAAGTCGATATCTGGAAACATCTCCTTGGCTTCAAACGCCATACCTGCGTTTGGTTTTCGACACGCAGGGTTGTCCGCTGCCAACGCCGGGCAATAAAAAATTTGGTCTATTCTGCCGCCATTTTCAATAATGTCGCCCATCATTCTTTGATGTATATCCTCCAAGTCCTGGTCTGTCATCAATCCTTTCCCAATTCCTTGCTGATTGGTTACCATCACGATGGTATCAAACAATTCAGATAGGATTGGCATTGCGTCTAGCACACCATCTAAAAACTGAAACTCATTCCAACCCTTAACATAATCACCAGGCAACCGCTCATTGATTACTCCATCTCGATCCAAGAAGAGCGTCCAGCCTTTAAAGTTCTCTTTTGTATTCATCATGCTTTGGCATATTTAAAGGACTGAAAGTCTTGTTGAGCACGCTCAAATTCTTCCGGAATTCCAATATCAATAAAATAGCCATCCGATAATTGTGTTCCAATGTCGAGACTTGAAACAAAAGGCTTGAAAAAATCCTCTTCTATTGAAAACTGTGTTTTTTGAACACACGTGGATATCACCTCTTTCTTCAACAGATAAATTCCAGCGTTGATCACGCCCACATCAAGGCCGGCCCTCTTCTCCTGAAAATCTAGCACTCGACCACTGACATCTGTATCCACCGTACCAAATCGATCCGGATTTTTCATTTCACGCAGAACCATCATACCGTCAGCGTGAACATTAGCTGCGTTGAGCAAATGCGTTAGGTCTACATCCAAAAAGCTATCGCCATTGAGGATAAGTGCCTCTTTTGCATCACATTTTTCAAATCCATTCATTATGGCTCCACCTGTGCCCAACGGACTTTCTTCTACTGCATATTTAATTGACATCGAGGAATAAGAATTACCAAAATGACGAGAAACGGATTCTGCCAGATGGCCCGTGGCTAGCACAACCTCCGCAATGCCGTATGCCGACAGATAATCTAAAATGTATTCAAGAAATGGGCGTCCTGCAACAATCGCCATTGGTTTTGGAACATCTGACACCACAGATTGCAGGCGCGTTCCAAACCCACCTGCCAATACAATAGCGGTTTTAACTTTCGGATCCAAAAAGTGTTGCTTCAGTTAATTCACAGATAATATGTCCAGCCAAGATGTGGCATTCTTGAATTCGAGGTGTGTTATTTGAAGGCACATTTATCAGGATGTCGCTGCACCCTTTCATATCACCTCCACCCTCTCCTGTGAATCCAATTGTTACCATGCCACGTTCCTGGGCCGCCTTCATAGCAAGCACCACGTTTTTGGAATTCCCGCTTGTGCTTATCCCAACTAGAACATCTCCTTTTCGGCCTTTTGACTCAATCATGCGTGAGTAGATCACATCATAAGAATAGTCATTAGCAACTGCGGTTAAGTACGATGTATTCACATGCAATGCTTCCGCGAATAGCGCAGGGCGATCAATGTAAAAACGCCCACTCAACTCTGCGGCTATGTGTTGTGCGTCAGCCGCACTTCCACCGTTTCCGCAAAAGAGAACCTTACCATCGTTTTTCAAACACGCTACCCACGCCTCTGAACAATCGTTTAGCGCAGTAATTAAATCTTCTGAATCTAAGAATCGCTTCTTCGTATCTATAGAATCTTGTATAATTGATTTTATACTCATTTTCCTCTCCAGGTTAATAGTCCTTCGTTGCTAAATTGAAATGCTTGGATTTTACCTCCGCGTTCCTGCAAGGCATCGATTACCGCATGACGGCTGTTTCCAGGGCAATAAAAAATCATAAACCCACCGCCGCCGGCTCCTGAAATCTTTCCTCCGCTGGCTCCCGCCTCAATGGCCGCGTTGTAGAAACCATCGATCATGTCGTTGCTAATTGCCTTAGCCATTTGTTTTTTGTTTTCCCAACCAAAGTGTAGAATCTCTCCCATGCGATCCACTTCACCTTTAAGCAAGGCTTCTTTCATCATCACACTCTGCTTTTTCAACTTATGCATTGCTTCTACCGCAGCTCCAGACTTCGCAGCCACACTATCGCGCTGCATAGCTATTATGGAACTTGACTCGCGGCTGGTTTCGGTATAAAAAAGCAATAGATTATGCGACAGCTCGTGTTTAAATCGTTCTCGAATTCTTAGCGGGTTCACCACCACAGAATCATTGGCACGAAATTCAATAAAGTTGAATCCGCCAAAGGTGGCGGCGTACTGGTCCTGCTTTCCGCCTAGCATTTCAAGGTCGATGCGCTCAATTTCATACGCTAGGTGCGCGATGTCATATTCACCAAGCGGAAGGCCGAACCATTCCACATAAGCTCCGAGTATCGCAACCATAAGGGTAGATGACGTACCCAATCCCGAGCCGGTAGGTGCATCGATAAACGTGGTCATTTTAAACGACAACGGCTTTTTCACGAAGTCCTTCACTATTCTATTATACGCTCCAACTTGAAGGTCAAGTCCTCCTCCAGTAGGAAGCTCTAAGGCAGAATCGAAGGATAGTGTGACATCCTTGTCTGCAGCATGAATGGTGATACGCCCATCGTCCGTTGGTTCGATGCTGGCATATGCATATAGGTTGATGGTAGCATTTAAGATGGCTCCACCAAACTCATCAGAGTAAGGAGAAACATCTGTACCACCTCCGGCAAAGCCGATTCTTAATGGCGCTTTACTGCGATAAATCATGAAGGGCGAATATAATTCTTAACTACTCAACTAAGCTCAGGACATTTTCGAGCATTGTACCCCAAGAATACTCCTTCTGCTTCGCTTTAATGTTTGAGGAAAATCGATCGACATCATCCTCATAAAATTCAAGAATGCTACTGGCAATTGAAGCCGGATCTACCTCACATACATAGCCTACTTCGCCATCGGGTACAATTTCAGGAAGTCCACCGACATTGGTTACGATCATGGGTTTCTCAAAATGATACGCGATTTGAGTGACCCCACTTTGAGTGGCAGTTTTGTATGGCTGCACTACACAATCGGCAGCGTTGAAGTAATGAGCAATCTCGTTGTCGGGAATAAAAGAGGTGAATAAATCAAGCTTATCCTCAATCTTGAGAGATTCAATTAAACTGTGATACTCTTCCTGATTTGAATAATATTCTCCGGCTACAATGAGTCGTATGTCGGAGTCTCTCACCTTAGCCTCGGCCATCGCCTTTAACAAGAGATCCAAACCCTTATAATCTCGAATAAATCCAAAAAACAGAATAAACTTCCCTCCAGGATCCAATCCTAATCGTCGTCTAGCATCCTGTTTAGCTTCAATGGATCCGAAACTATCGTAAACTGGATGAGGGCTGAATTTTCGCGGTTTGAGCATATCAAACTGCTCCAAATCCTGTAATACACTTTTGCTCAGGGTGATAAATCCATCGACGGATTTTACGAAGTAATTACTCAACGAAAAATCAAAGGGACGCTTTTCGTGCGGGATTATATTGTCTAAAATAGACACAACCTTAATGGAGGTATTCTTCTTTGCCCGTCTGAGAACTGTTCCGAAGGCTGGAGCCATGAATGGTATCCAGTATTTAACGATGATTAAGTCTGGACTACTCGTTCTCAGATAATTACCGACCCGAATCCAGGTAAGGGGATTTACCGAGCTAAGCATTCGTTTGATCTTTAAATCTGGTTGAGAACGATCGTCGAATTGAGATTTTCCTGGAAAAAAAATACTGGGATATTGCATAGTGAATGTTACGATCTCCACTTCATGTCCTTGATCCACAAATTCCTTCGCCAAACGCTCATTCATTGCGGTGAGACCGCCTCTGTATGGCCAAGCTGTTCCTAGAATGCAAACTTTCACTAACTATGCTTTCAATTAATCGCCAAATGTAGCTTTGTTGCGCCTATGTCTACGACCGACTTGAAATCGAATACTGAAAATGAGATCAAAAATTGCGAAGTCTGTAGGCGCCCAATAACCAGCAAACGGTTAAGCATAGGATTTCTTGTCAGCGACGCATTAAATAACATTTTCAATCTAGAGCGCGGTTTGCTTTATACATTGATCGAGCTGTTTCGCAACCCGAAAATGGTGATGACCGAATTCATAAGCGGCAATAGACAGCGATTTTATAACCCCTTTCGATTTTTGTTAGTTGCCGCTACAGTTTACGCGCTTGTGACTTCATTTTTCGGACTATCCATACCTGAGTTTATGCAGGCAGGAGGTGGCAGTGAGAACATGATTACCCAGGAATTTCTCGCGGAGTATGCCGATCTGATCATATTGGCAAACGTTCCTTTTGCCGCGTTGGGATCTTGGCTCGCCTTTCGCCCTGCGAAGCTCAATTACTCAGAACACTTAGTAGTGAATGCCTATGCATACTCGCTCATGACGATCGTAAACATCCCAATCGATATTATTTTCGCTACGCTTCTTCCCGCCCTTGAAGACTATTGGAAAATTGCATCGTCAGGATTGATCCTTGTTGTGATCTATATATATGTACGGTCGCTGTCGGAATCTGTATTCAAAGGCATTCTTCGATCCATGCTTGCGTTCTTCTATGTTATTATGATTGCTGCCGTTTTTATGGTACCTATCGGTTTTTTACTAACCAAATTCTACAGCTAATGTTTTTCATTCTATCTAAGATTCTTTCATTGTTCTTTATGCCAATCACATGGATTGTGCTATTGGCAGGTCTGAGCTTTATTTGGAAACGTCGTTCCAAACCATTGCGTGCACTTTCTTTTGCGCTGTTACTCGTTTTCACGAATCCAATTTTAATGGATGCGGTGAACAATAGCTGGGAAGTCCCGATCATAGTTGATGACGATTTGGAGAATCACAAATTGGCTATTGTCTTGGGTGGATATGCGTCCTATGACACCAACGCAGAGCGTATTTCGTTCCGATTCGGAAGCGATCGGTTTAATCAAGGCTTGCGCTTATTGCAGACCAAAAAAGTAGATCGCCTGATGATATGTGGCGGATCTGGTTTTGTAACGGCTCCTGAGTTAAAGGAAGGCCTATTCGTAGCTGAATACTTGGATGAAATTGGAATACCAAAACGAAAAATAATCCTTGAAACAGACTCGCGAAACACGCACAAAAACGCAGTGAACGCCCGTGTCATGCTGGAAGAGCTTAAATTGACTGAACAGCCAATAGTACTCATCACTTCCGGATTTCACATGCCGCGCGCAGTGGCCTGCTTTGAGAAACAAGGCGTTCAGGTCGTACCATTTAGCACTGAACCCATGTCAAAACCTCTTCGGTTTTCGGCGGATGCGTTAATTCCGAATCCAATGGTACTTGCGTATTGGAATGTATTGTTTCACGAATGGGTTGGATTTGCTAGCTATTGGATCATGGGATATGTGTAGGTGCAACCGCATAAAAATCATTTTTCTCGCACTTCTATTTATTGCGATAACCATCGATCTGTTTTCTCAGTTCAAGGCAGATCAGATGAGATACCAGCGCGTGCGCACCGCGTATACCGAGTATGAAAAAGAGGTTTCGGAAATATTAGCAAACAAGGGATTAGAGCGTGAATCAGTGCGCGTATATATCAGATCTTTTAAAGATGAAGGTCTGATGGAGTTTTGGGCCAAGGATAAAAACCACGAAACATATCAGCTCATCTATACATTCAATATCTGCCAGAAATCTGGCGCTATCGGTCCGAAGCGAAAACAGGGCGATTATCAAGTTCCTGAAGGATATTACCATATCGATCGTTTCAACCCATCGAGCAGTTACTACCTTTCTCTGGGATTGAATTATCCGAACAAATCGGATCGTGTGTTTAGCGACAAGGCCCGACCCGGCGGGGATATTTTCATTCACGGCGAATGCGTAACGATTGGATGTATGCCAATGACAAATCCGCTCATTAAGCAGATCTATCTGCTATGCATTGAAGCACGTGAAGCGGGTCAGCAGAGCATTCCAGTAACCGTCTTTCCTATGAAGATGAACAATACCAATTATCAGGCGCTATTATCCAGTAGCACGCACTCGGAAAATGATAAAAACTTGTGGCGAGACTTGAAACTCGGCTACGACTTATTTAACACCCATAAACAGCTTCCGAGCATTGGCTTTTTAGATAATGGTCGTCATGCCGTAAGCAAGTAAATTCTAAAGTTTCGCGATAGATTCCTTTATGGACGCAATCCGTGATTCGGCATCTGACATCTTCTTGCGTTCGGATTCCACCACGGCGGGTGGTGCATTCGAAACAAAGCGCTCATTTGATAGCTTTTTTGAGACGGAATTCCAGAATCCCTCTTGATATTTCAGCTCCTCTTCAAGCTTGGCCTTCTCTTGAGCTGTATCTACCACCCCATCTAACGGAACCGAAAACTCCTGTACACCAATGATAAATGAAGCCGACGGCCCCTCAACCATCCCATCATATCGCATGGAGACATTGGCAAGTTTCTTAATAATCGCCTCATAAATTGCGTACTCACCTCTTGGTCCTTTTTGGACCAACACTAAACTTTCCTTTGGACTCAACCCTTTTGACGCACGCATAGAACGTACTTCTGACACAATTGATTTTGCTGTTTCGAAGCATTCAATCTTCTTGGCATCAAACTCTTTTGTTTCAGGCCATTGAGAAACAATGGCACAATCCATATCGGATCTATCGGAAATCGCATGCCAGACCTCTTCCGTAATGAATGGCATCATAGGATGAAGAAGCGTCATGATCTTTCCAAAAATCTCTAGGGTATCCTGATACGTTTTCTGGTCAATTGCGTCTCCATAGTTCGGCTTTATTGCTTCCAAATACCACGAACAGAATCCATCCCAAATCAGCTTATACATGGTAAGTGCGGCATCATTGAGGCGATACTTATTATAGAGATCATTGATCTCCGCTATATCTGCATTGATTCGCTCATGCATCCATTCCACAGCAAGGATACTTGCTTCTGGCTGAGGCTTTTCTTCCACTTCCCAACCTTTTATTAAGCGCAACGCATTCCATATTTTATTCGTGAAGTTTCTGCCTTGTTCACAGATGCTATCATCAAATGGAATATCATTTCCAGCGGGTGCAGTCATAAGCAACCCGAGCCGAACGCCATCAGCGCTGTACTTCTCAATCAGCTCAATTGGGTCAGGAGAGTTGCCTAAAGATTTAGACATCTTTCGCCCTAGTTTATCTCGAATTATTCCAGTGAAATAGACATTTTCGAACGGACGTTTGCCTTCAAACTCGTAGCCAGCCATGATCATCCGAGCAACCCAGAAGAATATAATATCTGGCCCCGTAACGAGGTCGTTTGTCGGATAATAATAATCGAGTTCGTCGCGCTTATAAAAACCGTCAAAAACGCTTATCGGCCAGAGCCAAGAGCTGAACCATGTATCCATGACATCCTCATCCTGACGTAGATCTGAAGACTCCAAGCTTTTACCAGTCTGCGTTCGAGCTTTCTCAAGTGCTTCTTCAGCCGTTTTAGCAACAACAAAATCGCCCTCTTCTTCCCCATAATACCATGCGGGAATTCGATGCCCCCACCATAGTTGACGGCTGATACACCAATCCTTGATGTTCGTCATCCAATGCTTATAGGTGTTGTTGAATTTCGCGGGGTGAAACTTAACCTCACCTGATTCAACAGCCTCTAATGCAGGCTTAGCCAGTGGCTCCATTTTAACGAACCATTGTTTCGACAACCTTGGCTCTATGATCGAGTTGGTACGCTCACTGCGCCCAACCTTGTTCTCATAATCTTCAATTTTGACCAAAGCACCGCACGATTCAAGCATTGGAATGATCTGCTTTCTTGCATCGAATCGATCAACGCCAATAAGCACTTCTGCTTGGTCGCTCATCGTTCCGTTTGGATTTAGGATATCAATGGATTCCAAATTATGCTTCTGGCCCAAGTCGTAGTCATTGGTATCGTGGGCAGGAGTTACCTTAAGGCATCCCGTGCCAAAGTCCATGCTTACATATTCATCCAAGATGATCGGTACTTCTCGATTAACGATTGGCACAATAGCCTTTTTCCCATGTAGATGAGCATATCTTTCATCGTCTGGGTGGATACAGATGGCTGTATCTCCTACAATGGTTTCGGGTCGTGTTGTGGCAATGGTTACAAACTCATCTGAATCTTGTATCTGATACCGGACACTGTACAGTTTGCCTTGTTCTTCTGTATGAATCACCTCCTCATCAGAGACGGCTGTGAGCGCAGAACAATCCCAATTCACCATTCGATAACCTCTATAGACAAGGCCTTTATTGTAAAGATGAATGAATGTATCAACGACACTTTCATAGTACTTCTCGTCCATTGTGAATCGAGTGCGATCCCAATCACAGCTTGCACCTAGTTTCTTTAATTGTTCAAGGATAACGCCACCGAACTCTTCTTTCCAATCCCATGCATGTTCTAAAAACGCTTCGCGGCCTATGTCAGATTTCTTGATCCCTTTTTCCCGCAATCGCTTCACCACTTTAGCTTCTGTTGCGATGGAAGCATGATCCATTCCAGGAACCCAGCATGCATTTTTACCTTGCAAACGAGCTCTTCGAACGAGGATGTCCTGAATGGTATTATTCAACATATGCCCCATGTGGAGCACTCCGGTAACGTTTGGTGGAGGAATAACAACCGTGAATGGTTCCTTATCACTGTCAGGCTCGGATCGGAAAAACCCCATGTCCATCCAGTGGTTATACCATCGTTGCTCTACTTCTGCGGGATCATACCTTTTTGACAATTCCTTCATTTCACCATCACTTTTTGAATCGACAAAGGTAAATTCCTATTCCGCTTATCGCATCGAATTTTAGGCACGATAAATGAATATATTGCCTTCAACAAATCACATCGAAATGTGATGGGCCGAATTCTTAATGTTGTGTTAAACGATGGATCGACTCATTTTCAGCCCTTACATTTGGTGTAGTTAAAAAGCAAAACCATGAAGAAATTACTATTAGCACTCGGCACGATCATGATGTTCTCTGCTGGATCAATTGCGCAAGAGGCGCCAATTGGAGGAGCAGAAATTGAATTTGAAAAAGAAGTCCACGACTTCGGCAAGATGAAACAACACGGAGACGCCAGTACGGTGTTCGCCTTTAAGAACACAGGAACCGAGCCTTTGATTATTTCAAACGCCAAGGGATCTTGTGGATGTACAGTACCAACTTGGCCAAGAGAGCCTATCGCTCCAGGAGAGTCAGGTGAGATCAAAGTGAAGTATGATAGCAAGCGTGTTGGTCCAATCAACAAGTCTGTAACGATTACATCGAATGCGGGAAACTCTAAATCAAAAGTGATTCGTATCAAAGGAAATATTGAGGCTGCACCGAAGACAGATGGTTCAGCTATGCCAGCAAAGGAGCCAACTATGGCACCTTCGGCAAACTAATCTTTCGAGAATTTCAATCGGACCCTGATTTCATTCATTTGAAATCAGGGTTTTTTTATGCTCTTAACTCTGCGGAATATATATTTGGTACCTATATCAGGCCCGAAAATCTCCCAGTATGCCATTCATTTCAAATAAAGGCTTTGCGATGCCAGAATCGCCGATCCGGAAACTAGTTCCTTACGCCGAGTCGGCGACTGCAGCGGGCATTGAAGTCATTCATTTAAACATTGGACAACCCGACATTGAAACACCAGAGGTGGCATTGAATGCGATCAAGAATTTTGATCAAAAAGTAATTGAGTACAGCCACAGTGCCGGCTTTTTATCCTATCGAAAAGGCCTAGCCAATTACTATCGAAACAACGACATCAATGTAGATCACAACGACATCATCGTAACAAACGGTGGCTCTGAAGCCATCATATTTGCAATGATGACGTGTTTCAATCCGGAAGATGAAGTCATCGTACCAGAGCCTTTTTATGCCAATTACAATGGCTTTGCATTAGAAGCAGGCGTGATTCTAAGGCCTATTACTACGTATTTACGAGACAGTTACGCCCTTCCTCCGATCGAAAAGTTTGGCGAGTTGATTAATAATCGCACACGCGGAATTATTATTTGTAATCCTGGAAATCCTACGGGGTACCTCTACACCAAGGAGGAGCTAGACACTCTTCGGAAAATTGTTCTGGACAACGACCTGTTTTTATTAGCCGATGAAGTCTATCGAGAGTTCTGCTACGACGACCGCAGCCATCACTCCATACTAAGCCTTGATGGAATGGAAAATCACGCCATAATTGTGGATTCTGTTTCCAAACGATATAGTATGTGTGGAGCGCGTGTTGGAGCGTTGGTATCAAAAAATAAAGACGTAATGGCGGCCGCAATGAAGTTTGCTCAAGCTCGGTTAAGTCCTCCTACTTTGGGACAAGTTGCAGGAGAAGCTGCATTGAATACTCCCGAAACGTACTTCGAAGATGTGAAGGAAGAGTACTTGGAACGACGCGACATTTTAGTAGACGGTTTAAATTCTATTGACGGTGTCACATGTCCTAAGCCGGGTGGAGCATTTTATGCAATGGCGGAGCTGCCGGTTGAGAGCGCTGATAATTTTTGTCAATGGATTTTGAATGACTATTCATACCAAGGGTCAACAGTAATGATGGCGCCTGGCGAGGGTTTTTACGCTTCTCCAGAATTGGGCAAAAACGAAGTTAGGCTGGCCTATGTGCTTGAGAAGCATAAGCTATCAAAAGCAGTGGAGGTATTAAGAAATGCTCTTCCAGAGTACACCAAGGTTATGGCGGCCAGAGCATCCGAGGCTATCAACGTCTAGAAAGGCGCAGGCGTGTATATTGATTGGCGTTAAAACGGTCAGCTATATAACCGTGATTCACTAAATACTTTCCCTATATCGCTTTTCCCCAACCAATTGCTCAACCCATCTTAATGTCAGTGCTTTTACTACGAGTTCGACTGTGCTGGAAACTTGCGATTTTTCAAATATCCTCGATAGATGATACTTAATAGTTGCTGGAGACAAACAAAGTTTTTCAGCAATACTCTTCTTAGAGACACCTCGACAAATCATACACAGAACCTCTCTTTCACGATCATTGAATTCAGGAAAACTAAATTCATCATCAACCTTCCATGTACTTTCCATCACCTCCTTGGTAACGATATCAGTATATGCGAAACCAATTCTATGAACCTCGCAAATCAATTTGACCAAGTTTCGTGGCAAAATCGAGTTGGTTACAAAGTATGTACTGACCCCATGCCTCAAAATTGGCTTAACTAAAGGTCCAGGATTAATTTCGCCACATAAGATAACACGCACGTTGCTATAGTGCGAAAAAACATAGCGAGACAGCCTTAGAGCGTCAATATCAATACTGTTTATGTTGGCCAGAATAACGTCTACTTGAATTGCCTTAAGCGCTCGAATCAATTCAAGACCACTCATTGAGCTTGTTGACAATTCTACTTCTGGAGAAGATTCAAGGATTCTTGTAAGACCATGAAGCAAGACCTGATTTGGCTCTAACAATGCAACTTTAACTTTTTTCATTTTTTGGGAATCATTCTAAAAGTATTCTATCACAGATAATAAACTGACACCGATTGGTGAGTAACCGGTTTTAATCAATGAACGGTCTGTTTGAGTTTCTAAACGACATTATTTAACTTTTCGTCTACCCCTAAATTTATTATTAATTATCGCCAATACAACTAGCCAATAGTCTAGTTCCAATCAAGACCCCATTTGAATGAAGCAAACACTAATAATTATAAATAACTTACAATCAACATATTGACTTCAAACCCCGATCCATTCATTGCGATAATTCAAAAGGAGAAAAAAAAAAGAACTGTTCAATCGGATAGGTAGACTCCGCATCACGTTTGAAATATTTGAATCAAGTTAACATGATATGAAACCACACTTGAGTCACTCTAGACTAAAAGCATTCTCTCTCACAGAATTACTAGTTGTACTTGTTATAATGGGAATACTTGTGCTCATAGCACTTCCGAATTTTTTACCCAAAATAGCGGAAGCCAAAGCCCAAGAGGCAAAGCTTCAATTGCAACATCTATATACATTGGAGAAATCTCATTTCTATATGTACTCAAAATACTCCATGGACTTTGAAGGAGTTGGATGTGAGGATGTAAAGGTCACGGTTACCGGCTCTATCAGCACAGCGACCTACTTTTTCCAATGGATGCGGCAGGTTGGCAGCATTTGGGTATTGGAATATCAATCGTTATCGTGGCTTATAATTATTTGCAAAAAGACGCTATGCAGCTAATAAACAGCAATGAACAACAGGTTCAAAACGAATTAACCCTAGCTCAATTTGAATACGATTTAGCTCTTTCGGACTATGCAATGTATAATGGGAATGAATTGGAATTGTCTGGCAATAGGGAAACCATTCGCTATGAAACTGATCCGCTGACAAGAGTCAACGAAACAAATAACGTCGATGGAATTAAGAGCACCATATACGTTTCCCAAGTTGAATCAGGCGACGATGACCTTGTAGATAAAATAACGATTGTTTCCAACCATAGTAGCGGGATGCATGAAAGAGACATCTCAATTGCTTATCCATATTTCACACTCCGAAAACAACTCCCTTAAATGAAGGCATCTGATCTATACATTCGTGAGAGTATCTCAGAACCAGAAGGCGAATCAAGTAAGAAAAAGCCATCGGGAAGCCTCTTTTCAGATTCTGAACTTAACCATAAACAGAAAGCAATGTTTTACTCTGAATTGCACTTAATGTTAAGCGCTGGGATCGAGTTGGCTAACGCCTTGGAAATGCAGGTCAGAGAATCAAAGGGAAAGGTCAAGCAAATTCTTGATGGTATCTTAATAAAGCTAGTAAATGGGTCTTCTTTTTCTGAAAGCCTCGGCTTAGTGGGTTCTTTTACGGACTATGAATTCTACAGCATAAAAATAGGCGAGGAAACCGGCATGCTCACTACCGTGATCGAGGAGTTGAAAACACATTACGAAAACAAAATCAAGCAACGGAGATTAATCATGAGCGCCATTTCGTACCCAATTCTTGTCTTTGTAACATCGATTGGCGCCGTGGCATTTATGCTCCAAGTGGTCGTACCAATGTTTGAAAATGTCTTTGCCCGATTCGGGAATGACTTACCTGCACTGACAAAAACTATCATTTCATTGGCCGATCTTTTCGAAAACTACTTCTTGCTAATCGTTTTGATCTGCAGTAGCCTCATCGCCATTTTTTGGATGAATCGGAAAAGATCCAGCGTGCGTAGTTTCTTGAGCCGTCTTCTTTTGGCCTTGCCTTTTTTTGGTGAGGTGGTTCGCGCAGCTCAACTAGCGAAAATGTGTTCGGCAATGAAGCTACTTCTTCGTGCCAAAAACCCTCTTGTTTCGTCCTTATCACTGGTAAAAAACATGATCGGGTTCTATCCAATCGAGGAAAGTTTGGAGCAAATCGTGACGGATGTTACGGCTGGTGAAACATTGCACAAGTCCATGGCAAAACATCCAATTTACCCAAGAAAAATGATTGCACTTATTGAGATGTCTGAGGAGGTAAATAAACTAGAGCTGATCTTTGAAAAAATCTCAGATCAGTACAATAACGAGGTCAGCCATAAATCGGCCATCGCGGGAAATGTATTGGAACCCCTTATGATCATTTTTGTCGGAAGTATCGTGGCTCTTATTTTGGTCGCAATGTACCTCCCCCTCTTTGAGCTTACCTCGACCATTGGATAAGCTGTCCACTGGTCTAATTCATTCAGTGTCAGAATGGAACCTGACTTTCAATAGTCATTTCATGGCCAGAAAGTGGATGAACAAACGTTATTTGATCTGCATGTAAATGCAGGCGAGCACCCTGTTTACCATATAATTCATCTCCAACAATTGGCGCGCTTAACCCTAAATGATGTGCGGCGTGCATTCTTAGTTGGTGCGTACGGCCGGTAATTGGGGAAAACCGAACCCGCGTACCGTGCTTCTCAGTCCCGACCAATTCCCAGTATGTTGTGGATGGTTTTCCATGTTCAAAACATACTAGCTGCCGGGGTCTGTCGTGAAAGTCTACCCGAAGGGGCAAATCGACCGTCCCGTTATCCTTGAATAATTCTCCATCCAGCAGCGCCGTGTATCGTTTACGCACCGTTCTGTTTTCAAATTGTTGCTGTAAAGCTTTATGGACTTCTTTGGTTTTCGCGATTAGTAAAATACCTGAAGTGCTCATGTCTAATCGATGTACTACTAATGGCCCTGAGGCTTCGGGATATTTCCTTCCGATTCGGGTTAACACCGAATCCTCAATTTCTTTCCCAGGGATTGTAAGCAGATTCTGCGGCTTATTTATTACTAGTAAATGGGCATCCTCAAAAAGGATTTCAATTTCTTTTTCCTCCGCAAGTTTCGAAAAGATGGGATTTGGATCAACCATCAAACCTTGTAACATATGATTAAGAATCGGCTCACACTTACCCCGGCATGCTGGATAAAACTGACCCTGTTTTCTCACTTCCGATTTATCGGATGCGCCCCACCAAAATTCAGCCATGGCAATTGGTTTAAGTTGATTCAAATATGCATACTGAAGCAACTTTGGAGCAGCGCATTCGCCTGCGCCAGTTGGCGGAACGCGCTTATGGGCAACCTCAAAAATATCAAGCACATTTTCCTCTTTCCCATTTGCGTTGAGAAATTTATAGCAATCAAAAAGCTCCTTCTGAAGCGCACCTGAGCGCGACTTCCGTTCTTCCTTTAAGCGGTTCAAACTATCCACAAACAGGGCATGCTTCGACTCCAATTCATTGATTTCCAATCTCCATTTTTTGGCCGAGCGCTTGTAATTAAACTGATCGTCTAAACTTTCCTTCACCAAGTTTGCCTCTAGAACTTCAATTTCTGGGAGACTCAATGTCTGCGCGGCCTCTGTTCTCTTCAGTTTTCGATCTAATTTTCGTTTCTTAACCTCTTTACGCAGCTGGGTCAATTCGGATTCTGAGACGCGTTTCGCTTCGGCTAACCGCCTTGTCGTATTTATGTATTCTGCGGCTCCTAAGAGATGATCAATTCGATTATTCAATTCACTAATAACCGCCTCTTCGCGTTTGAAGAATCCATCCTTATCGAGCATGTTGAATACTGGAGGAACGAATGGATGGTGAAGATTCTCATCGGCCACTTTTCCAGAAAACGCGGCTAAGAACCCGAGGTTTCCTTGGTTGGTTTGAACCACAAGAACTCCGAACATTTTGCCAATAGCAGTATCTGAATCAGGAGTTTCCACACCGAAATCATGCTTCCAATCCATAGACACAATCACCTCTTGCAATTGGGCAGATGCCAGCAAACAAAGTGGATGTGGAGTATAATAAAAGGGAAAGGTGAATCGATCGGGAAGGTCAATACCCGAAACGTCTTTAGCAAAAGGAATGAAGCAGGGATTTTGGTCCGACATCTTACTGCAAAAGAACTAAGAACTTTGCGACTTCACTCGGAGTCGCCAGACTACTCTCCCACCTTGGATTTCTCTCTCTCAATAAAGTCAAGCGCTGCGTTTATGAATGGATCATTGTTCTTTGAATATTCGAATCTCGGATCAACAAGAATATCCGGTATCAGCCCAGACGAACCCATCTCCAGATCTACGTTGTTGGAGTAGTAAACAGGATTAATCACCATTTGGAATTTACTCTTCGGGAGTTTCAGCGCCAGTTGCCCTGTGTTTCCATGTTTGTAACTACCGCCCGTTTCCTCACCGATAATGATGGCGCCGGCTTTATCCTTTAAGTTGGCAGCTACGTTTGATCCTGAAGAAAATGTCATTCCATCTACCAATACGACAAGCCTCTTTTGGCATTGCTCCACTTGGGGTCGATTTAGAATTTGATAAAAGTGGCCTACACTATCAGCTGAAAGTTGAGAAGCGTCTTGAAGCATGGATGAAAGTCTGACTTTCAAGTAACTCTTACTCCATCGTTTATAATGTTGACGATATGCCGGTTTCTCGGTATTCCCAATCTCCATGTAGGCGATGTGATCTTGTTCAGCAATGAAGTATCCCATTAAATAAGTTTGGATGACACCGCCCAAGTTCCCTCGAAGATCCAAGATAAGGAACTCTGATTCGTCCTTGTTTATCCGCCTCATGTTCGCGTCGATATAACCATGATATTTCGCCCCTTTTGCATATTTAAAAGAAGGCAAAAACCATGTTTGCACTGGAGACGAGCGGTCTGTCACGAGCTTTCCAAAGCTTTTAGAAGATCCTCCATATGTTATAAATGGACTCTTTTTATATGATCGATTAAAAGCCTTGATGTCGGTCTCAACAGAGGCAACATTGACCTCAATTTCCTCGTTCTGATCATCCAAGGCTTTAATCAGGAATGAATCTTGTTCGCCGAATGCCACGAAGTAAAAAAAGTTGAAGGACTCGGATAAATAATGCTGCTTCAATGTGATATTATCTCCGTCAGAAGATGTCAGCTCATACATTTTCGTGAGGATGTCCTTTGCTGATTTTGAGTTGATTGAAACAATCTCATTTCCCTTTATTATTCGAGGATCTTTTCCGACTTCAGTGATTGCATACATGCGCTCCCCAACAATTTTAACTTGAAGTGGGAGCGTCCTTGAAAAAATGAGGTAGTCCCGGATCAACCTACCATTCATGAAAATTTGGGTGTGTCCACACTTTACTTGGGCAGTCAGAAAAGCGAATGCTGTGAAAAGTTCGCGTGCGGTTTGTGGTGTTTGTAAATCAGTCGCAACTGAATCAAATGCCGCCCTCAATTTAGATCTACTTGTATATAAGAACGGCTTGCCTGTAACATCAAAAAGTGCTTCTCTCAGCACATCCAGATCCTTTAATTGTTGTTTGACACGGTAATGTCTTGTTTGCGCATCAGCAATAAGCGGAAGAGTTATTACGCAAAGGATTAAGAACAGACGCATCGTTAATAATATGGATAATTGACTTGATTTCTAACGCTTATACCACATTATGCTCACGTGCCCAATTAGCGAGCCCGGCAAGCGTTAACTGTCCTGTTTTCTTCATGATGGATTTGCGATGATTGTTCACTGTGTGAAACGAAATATTCAATTTGCTGGCAATTTCATGCGAACTCATTTCTCTACAAATCACCCCAAACCTTACCACCGGAAACGAAGTATTTGGCATATCCCAACCCGCGCATTCCTATTCGATCCTTGAGATCTATACTGGCCCGATGAAATTCGTATTGACCCAAAACTGGAACCTTTAAGCCGTAGCCATAATTCAATCGAATAATTGGCTTGGACGATCCCAAACTCACTCTTTCAAAATCCCCCAAAATCACCTTCTCACCAAATGAAATGTTGGTGGAGAGCCGTATTTCGGTAGAATTAAAATAACCTCCAAAGCCGCTGAAGTCATCAAACTGATTGGCGTATACATTTCGATTGACAACACTTATGGTATTGCTTAGTCCACGCATCCACTCATGCTCGTAATAGGCTTCCATCTGCCGCACCATCGAAAGCTTATCCAACGGTCTACGACGAAGCAGCGACCCGAGAATATGATCCACAGGATACGCAGATTCACTTTGACCAATTTGCTCGATATCGTAGAAATACCTCAGACCAATTGCTCGTCGCGGATCTTTTTTTGGTAACACGAGTATGTCACCACCATATTTAACACGCTGATCCAGAAAACCATAGGCAGCAAATCCCCCAACACGAAACGTCTTACTCAGTTTCGTATTAGTCCGAACACCCATCCTCAAGCGAATACCCTCAACTGGGTTTTGTGTAATAACCTTCAGGTAAGGACCGAACTCAAGAAACCCCACATCTTGATAACCGGTCAGAACGGTTGTCATGACTTCCTTCATTGACATAAAAAATGGGATTTTTTGAAGACGCTGGACGTTCTCGTAAATCACTTGCTCTTGATCGGTGAGTGTATCATGGCGTTTTTCTGCCCAATATTCATCTGGCTTTTCCAACGCGTCTGTTTCTACGATCACCTCTTGTCTATAAAACGCCGTGGGCCGCTCCACACCGAGCACATACTTGTCGTATGACGCATTCTTTCGTGCATAGAGCCCTGTTTTACCTGCTTTTTCAGAGATTGCAAAATCCAGTAAGGTATACTCCTTTTGCAATACATACTTACCATTCAATTGCGAAAACTCTTGCTTGACAAGCAAGCCATTCACCCAGTTTATATTGGTGTTTTCAGAAATGGAAAGCTCGGCCTTAACTAGGGCATATTGCGATTTGGAAATCCAGATATCTCCCTTGAATGCAAGGTCCTCATCACGTCGCGGAACCACTTTAAGCTGAATGCATTTATCGCCTACGATGATGGTACTATCAACTATGTAGTACTTGTAAAACAAGCCGCCAGTAGAGGCAAGTGGACTCACAAAGCCCTTTGTAAATATGTCAACAAAGTCATCATAGAGATTGATATTGAGATAGGTGTTTGCCAACTGCTCATGCACACTTTCATTTTTGACACCGGAAATGCGACTCGCTAAAATGACCTCCTTTTCATCCTTGGGAAACTTTCTATAGTAGTAGGTGGATAGATTTTCAGCCAGAATAACAGGGACATATGGCTTACCTGTACTATCTCCATCAGATTTTTGATCGAACATAAATCCGAAGCGCTGCATCACTTTTCGATCTTGAAACTCCTGATCTAGGTTATTGAGATCAATTTCCACCTTTCCGTAGACCTCAAACTCGACAAAATCGTTTTCAAACACATCGTTAACCGCTTTGCGGTCTACGACTTTTTTCATTAAGGTTACTGCAGGATTTTTATCCTTTCTATTTGTCGTAACAACCACATCATCAAGTGATTCAATTGATTCAATTAAAGTAAAATGTAACTCTTGATCTTGCCCTTTAGCTACGGACTTAACCGAGGATTCAAATCCGATGAACGACGCCTGCAAGGAATCCCCAGGCTTGTTGGTTTCGAGGCGATAACGCCCATCAATATCTGTGATTGTTCCAATGGAAGACCCAATAAAAACGAGGTTAACAGAAGGCATTCCGAATCCATCGCCATCCTCGACTTGCCCATAGATGACCGTTTTCTGACCCATCGAAACGCTCGACATGAGCACTACGCCAAGAACAAGTGAAATTTGGATAAATCGACGGTGGAAGGACAATTGATTTTTGGATTGGGTTGCGAACTTATCGGAAATTGCACTAGGTTCTAAATATTACAAGCTTCCCACATGGATATAAACGACAATCGAACGATTGACACTAGATTTGTCGAATGAAGAAAGCAATGGCACTTTGTTTCCTAATTACGACTGGATTAGCCTGCGGCACGAATGCCTCGAAGGACGAGGGCGAACCCGTGGAACAGAAAAAACAGGAACTACGTGAAGGCATTACAATCGTAAATGGAGTAGAACGGAGCGAACTCGCCCTTACGATGCGCGAAATGTATGACCAAATGAAAACCGTGCGCGACTCCCTAGCCCGCGGCGAGGAAATTCAAACTAAATTCCTCAGCCGATTCAAGTCAATCCATACCGATCACGCTACCGAACCAGAAAAAATCGACGATGTCTATAATGGCATGGCCAGCTCCTTTTTAACGAGCTATGAGCGCTTCGAAGAATCGGACACCAACAGAGTTGAAGCCTTCAATCAAATGCTTGATGCCTGCTTGGCTTGTCATCAACAGAAATGCCCGGGCCCGATCAAGGCAATAAACAAACTTAAGTTGGACTAGCACCAAACCAACTAAATCATTATTCATTTATTTGCCAACCCTCAAATAGGAGTCTAGACAGTAATCGCCCATGAAGCTTTCCATCATAATGCCGGCTTACAACGAAGAGCCAACCATTCACTTGATTCTTGACCGAGTGCACGCTGTGCGCTTAACTAATGATGTTGAGAAGGAGATCATCATTATCAACGACTTTTCCACAGACAACACAAAAGGCGCGATTGAGCGCTACATGAAGGAAAACCCTCAAGTTCCCATCACATATTATGAACATGAAAAGAACATGGGAAAAGGCGCTGCGTTGCACACGGGAATCGCAAAGGCCACAGGAGAATATTTGATCATACAGGATGCAGATTTAGAATATGACCCCGAAGAATACAACGACCTATTAAAACCGGTATTAAGCGGCTTCGCTGATGTAGTTTATGGATCCAGGTTTCAAGGGAGCAACCCTCACCGGATTTTGTTTTACTGGCATACAATTGGCAACAAATTCTTGACTCAACTTTCAAACATGTTTACCAACCTCAATTTGACGGATATGGAGACATGTTACAAAATGTTTGACACTAAGATCATCCAATCATTATCTCTACAGGAACGGCGCTTTGGCTTTGAGCCTGAAGTCACCGCGAAGATATCCCGCATTCCAAACATTCGGATTTATGAAGTTGGGATCTCATATTATGGCAGAACCTATGATGAGGGAAAGAAAATAGGCTGGAAAGATGGCGTTAGGGCCATATACTGCATCATGAAATACGCTGCTTTCGGCGCTTAGATTTTTGTAACCTTAACCAGTCGTTCAATTCCATCGCCTTTGAGCAGAATGATGTAAGCCCCAGCTGGGTAGCCTGCCATTTGAAAACTCGCATGTCCCATACTCAACTGACCTAGCAAGCGCCCTTCGAGGTCATAAACATGTACCTGGTTAAATTTCAATGTTGATTGAACGTTTACCGCGCCCATCGCTGGATTAGGATAAACCAAGACATCAGGACCAACATCCTCACCTTCCGCTACACCAACTAACTCTAAAGCTCTCTGAACCGCGAAATAGGCTTGAACCTTTCCATGACCCCAAAGGTTATCTCCTATCGCGGCTAACACACCTGTATGTTGGTCCTCGCGCGCTGTCTGCGTCAATATATCCTTAATCATTTGAGGCGATAGGTCAGGGTTAGCCTCGAGCATAAGCGCAACGATTCCAGTAACCACAGGTGACGACATGGAGGTTCCACTAAAACTTGCAAAAACATAGGATCTCCCATTGAATTGAATTGTTGTCACTGGCGTGTAATTTCCATCTGTAAATGACGAAAGCGACGAGACAACACTCGATCCAGGCGCTGTGATATCAGGCTTAACGCGTTCATCAAGAGTTGGTCCTCGGCTCGAAAATCCCGAAATACTAAAAGGGAGCCAAGCCCCATTGGTAAAGACCCCAGCTTGATAGGACCCAACCGTTATCAGACTCTTTGTACAAGCGGGCTCCCCAACCCCATACATTCGATCTCCCGCCGTATACCCATTTCCAAGTGAAATAAAATCCCACCCAGTGTTACCAACCCCTGTGGTTGTTTCAAGCAAATTCCAGAAATGAACTACACCTGAAGTGGCCGTAGACTTCAATACAATTTTTGATCCGGCAGGCGGGTAATCTATCCTCAATCGCGCATGGGGGCGTTCATTTAGTGGATGAGCAGCATCAATGGTAATGTCGTAATGAAAAGTGTCTCCATCAACTATTAAATCATCCTCAGTATATGCTGCCGCTGTAGCCGTTGAATAAATTGGAGCACTCCCGAGAAGCTGGTTGGCATTATCCAATACATCAAATGATATTTTAAAACTCTCCCCCACTTCTCCCCACGCGGTGATGCTTTGACCGTCTTGGAAGCTCACCGCATTGTTAGGGACAAAACCAATACGCGAGCGCATGGTGTCGCCCTGAAAGTTATGCCGAATATGAAAATCTGCATCGCCATTATTCCCTCCACTGGTAACGAAAACTACGCCTAGTTCAGAATATGCATCAATTGCTTGACTCACGAGTGAATTCCCGTCCAGAGTCCCCATGTAATATAGACCCCAACTCATATTTACCACCAATCGTTTTTCTTCTTCGAGTGATTTTTGATACATCCATTCAAAGGCATCGATCACAGCTCCCTCGTCGACCAAAAAAGTAACAAGCAAGTAATTGGCGTCGAACGCAACGCCTCGATACTTTGTGCCAGCTCCAGAGCCTCCGGCAATACCCGCTACATGCGAGCCATGGGTTGCGTAGCTGTATATATTGGATGTATCGGACTCTGCACTTAACAAAGCTGACTCACCCAAATATTCAGTCCCATAGACATATTCAGGTGGGGCTGGCCCTGATTTTTTGAATTGATCCCAAGCAGCGAGAATGCGCGTCTGTTGAAGGTTTGTATCATAAAACATCGGATGCGTATAATCAAATCCCCAATCGGTGATTCCGATAAGAACATCCTTTCCGGTATATGCTTGGGGCAAACCAAGTCCCTGATGCACGCTATCTGCTCTCACATCCTGAACGGCACGCTCAAGGTTTGCGCTTGCCTTAGAGGCGATTTTGAAATAGTCAAACCCCTCATATCGACTCAGGCGCTCGAGATTTTCAAGCGGAACTTTCAGTGTGATAATCGAAGCTCGATGCGTTCCAAGAATAGCGTCGTAAGAATGAAGGTCTTGTTTCGTAAATCGCGTATTCGTTTTGGCTAAGACTGAAATGAAGTGTTCAGACCCTATTTTCATGATGGGCAGTTTTGCAGTTAACTCCTGCGCAACACCCGCGTCTAGGCTGCATTTGACTTGATTGATTAAAAAGCTTGTTTCCGCGGCAATTCGAGTTTGAGCAAATGCACCGCTCGAAAAACCTAAACATTCAACAAGTAGAATTACACGTGAAAAAAGGCGGAATCGATAAAAACTGAGCATGGCTAAAAATATGCTTTGTAGCCTAATCGCCGATTTCGAGGATTATCTCATTCTGCCTAAAACGTCATAGTGAGTCCTAGGCGATTTCCGAATGCCTGAACGCTTGTCTCAACCGGACTCGGCTCCCGCTTCTTTCGCTTATACTTCAACTCCAGGTGATACCCAATTAAACTTCCGGTAGCAGGCATTGCAGAAGCGAGAAGAAACAAGATCGGCATATTCGCATCGGAACTATATTGCCGAGCGGCAAGCATTGTGAGCGTTCCTGCTCCTAGCCCTGCAACCACACCCGCACCCGAACCTATATAGTTGTACTCGCCATAAGCCTAAGAGCCTAGAAACGATACCGCCAAAACTGAAGCTCCAGTCAGCCCGATTGCATAGCTTCCTAAAGCCGCGTCACCAACCTTGATTGGGTCAAAGTAGGAGCCGACCTCCCATGTTAAAATTGCCGCACCTAATGCACTTCCACCCCCAACCATAATACCCGCTCCAGCCGCTGAGACTATTTGGCCACCAACGATTGTGACTCTATCGATTGGATGTCGCTTTCGCAAAATGTAAAAATCTTTATACACCCTCTTTTCCTGTTGCGAGCCTTGAGCTCGATAACGCCGTGGAAGTCTTTCATTTCGCGAAACCTCAGTAATACCAGCTGTGTCAAAGAGCAAAAAGCTGGAATCCGTCTGGGTTTTACATTATGTCAGTTGAGGCGTCTGCGGGATCGAAACAATTTAGGGTCGTGATTCAGTAGTCCTGGACCAGTTTTTTCAAATAGACGAGAGTCTATGTTGTTTGTTAAGGGGCTTCGCATTGCGGAGTTCCTTTTTTTTATTGTGAGCAATCACAATTGGAATTGCGGCATTCGCCATCTACCAACTCATTGCGCCGATTTAGTTCGATGTGACAACAAGTTGTGATGGATTTGCGCAATAACTTCCTCCCTCTTTGAATGCGAGATTTTGCTCCTGAGATTGAAAGACCTAGGCGCTTCGCAACATCTTTCTGTTTCATTCCTTCAATCTCGCTTAACTGAAGAGGTTCACCATATTCTGAAGGCATTTCGGCAATCATATTAGTAACGCATTGCGTGGCCGCCTCCCCGAAAAAATCAGATTCTGTCTGCACCTGATCTGTGGCATTTTCACGCGCTTTCCCTAGCGTCTTTCAATAATCAATTAAGACGTTTCTAGATACCACGCTTAGCCAGTTTTGAACTTTTTGTTCTTCCTCTAGTTTGTCAAGATTGCCGTGCACCCGGATAAAAACATCCTGCCTCAAATCTTCTGCGACACTGATGCTATTAACCTTTGATTCAAAGTAGCGCAATACAGTGAATGAATATTCATCCCAAACCTCTTCTGTAGACATATTATAAAAGTATAAAAGCCCGCGATGAATCTGATCCTCAACGCGGGCCAAGGTGAGTGATTAGCAACAACCACAGCATCCACCGCCGTTGCAGCATGTGTTGTTATTATCGCAGCAACCAGGTCCGTTCTTTCTGTTTTTCATGTCTTAAAATTTAATTGTTACCCCAATAGACTTGGATTGGCGAAAAAGGACGCAAGAAATATTGTTCTTCATTGAGTTGCACTATAAACATTGAACTATGATAGTTTTGAGCGTATGCGATATTTCTTTCCCATTCTTATTCTCCTTTTAGGAGCCTGCTCGGCCCCCAAGCAAGAAACTCCCGCGGCTTCACCCCAGTCTAAGATGAATATTCTATTCGTCTCCATCGATGATCTTCGACCCACTTTGGGTGTCTATGACGATGCGTTTGTAAAATCTCCTAACATCGATGCATTGGCAAACCTTGGATACGTTTTCAGGAACACCTACTGTCAGGCAGCGGTTTGCGCTCCATCGCGGGCCAGTCTAATGACAGGCTTACGACCAGACTCAAACCATGTTTGGCACCTCGGCGATAAGTTCAGAGAACTGAACCCAAGCATCGTAACCATTCCCCAGCACTTTAAGAAAAACGGATATCACACGGTGTGCATTGGAAAGATCTTCCACAACTATATGCCCGATTCGGTTTCGTGGGACGAACCAGACTTACGACCAAGACAATATCTGAAACCAGCATGGTTAAAAAGAGACGGAGAAACGTTTTATGTCAACGAGAAAACCCAAAACCGCCAAAAGCGAAAACGAGACTCTCTTATTGAACTTAGACCGAACTATTACGCAGATGGATGGAACAACGGCCCAGCTTGGGAGAGTGAAGACGTGCATGACACACTATATTTCGACGGTGCGCAGGCAGAACTTGCGAAACGCACGCTAAAGCGTTTGAGTAAATCTAAAGAACCGTTTTTTCTCGCCCTTGGCTTTTTTCGACCACATCTCCCCTTTGCGGCCCCGAAGGCATATTGGGATTTGTATGATCGCAATGAACTTCCGCTGGCACCAAACGACTTTCTACCCGACGGATCGCCGATATTTTCATCAAACTCGATGTACGAACTGCGCGGCTATGACGGATTCAAACATCTAAAACATCCCAGTGTTTCCAGCATATCAGAAGATACGGCAAGAACGCTCAAACACGGATACTACGCAAGTGTGAGCTACGTTGACGCGCAGCTTGGAAAGGTTGTAGCGGCTTTGAAAGAATACCAACTCGATAAAAACACCATTATCATTGTTTGGGGCGACCACGGATGGAAATTGGGTGAACACAATAGCTGGTGCAAACAGACAAACTTTGACATTGATATTCACGTTCCATTGATTGTATATGATCCCAGATCTGAAAATGGTGGGGCTCAAATTTCTGGGATAACAGAACTGATCGACATGTACCCATCAATGTGCGAAATGGCTGGAATTGAAATCCCGAAATATCTTCAGGGCACCAGCTTCGTTCCACTATTAAAAGACCCAGAACGTGCTTGGAAAAAAGCCGCATTCAGCCAATTTCATCGGAGACCGAAAGTCACACCCGATGGCGGACGGTATATGGGATATTCCATGCGAACCGCCACGCATCATTATATAGAATGGTATCAATGGAATCCTGAGTTGGGCGAACGTGGTGACCTGATGGGCACGGAACTCTATGACAATGAAATTGACCCACAGGAGAATAAGAATGTTGCGATGAGCGCTGAGTATGACTCATTGCGTCAATCGCTTTCGACCCAACTCCGTGCAGGTTGGAAGGCAAACATTCCCGAATGAAATGGCTCATATTCATACCGCTATCTCTCTTATTTGGCTGCAATGAAAAAATGACCAGCGTGAGCGTTACAGAGTTTGAAAGCTTTGTTTCAAATACTGGGTACAAGACGGATGCTGAAAACTACGGCTGGTCATATGTTCAGCAATCCGTGTTTACTGTGGACACCGTTCACCATGCCGACTGGCGAAAACCTGATGGAGTACACCCATCAAAACCGGAAGATCCCGTAACGCAGGTTAGCTATAACGACGCCATTGCCTATTGTAAATGGGCTGGTACGCGCCTCCCAACCTATTCAGAATATTGGGTGAACACCAAACACGACAATCGACGCATCAACACAGAATCAATGGCAATTGAAAATCGAGACCGGGTCTCAATAATTGGGAATGTATGGGAGCTTTGTGCCTCTGATCTACCCAATGTTGTCCCGTTGGCTGGCGGATCTTATTTATGCAGTAAGAAAATGTGCAATGGCACATCCAAAGAGAAAAAGATTTCGGTCGATCCATTCACAGCGAACCGCCATATTGGATTCTGTGTTTTAGACAATTGATTTCAGATAGTACATTTGATAAAAACTACGAAATGAGAAAACGCTTATTCATCTTTTGCCTTCCACTACTTACGCTCGCTGCCTGCGGCGGTGAAACCAATGTGGCTGAGGAAACAACATCGACAGAAACAGAAACGAAATCTGCGCCTGTTCCTGCTGCCGACACTCCGGAAATCGAAACGAAAAAAATGGCCCCGGCTAATGAGGAAACAATCGTTTCTGAGTCTGAGGTGATTAATAAAAAAGCGGAGTCGGCGGGGAATGTTGCAGACTCAATTCTTAACTCACTTTAAAAAAAGGATTATGAAAAAATTGATTATCGCTTCGTGCACACTACTGATTTCGTGCACATTATCTGCCCAGGAGGACGTGAAGTCTCAGGCAGAGAAACAAATGGAACAAATGACCGAAGGGCATCAGCCTGCACCACACGAAGATGAAAACGCACACCATCCTCCAGGCGCACCTGAACACCCGAATCATGAACAAGGCCATGAAGGTCATCCACCGCCACCACCACAACCACCGCACGAAGGGGGCGAAAAGGGTTCAGGCGATGAAGCCAATAAAAAGTTGGATGAGAGTGCTGAAAAAATTGAGGATTCGCGGCGAAAAATAGCCGATGCCATGGATAAGGCACATCAAAAACGAGCAGATGAAGAGCTCACTGAAGAGGAGTTGAGAGTGGTCGTTGAAAAGCTGATGGCAGCTGAACACGAACTTATGCAGGCTGAAGAAGAGCTGCACGTACAGCGACAAAAAGCAGACGAATTGAACAAATAATGAGAAAAGCGCCACCGGCGCCTTTTTTATTTTACATCAATTAGCCCCTTGTAATTCAAAGACATATCATTGTGTAAACAACTATTTCAGACAATTAAAATCAACATATTATGAAAACGCTTTTTACTCTTACTTCCATAATCCTTTTATCTGCATTCACGCTACAGGCGCAGGTGGAATCAAAGGAAAGAAAGATGGAACCGTCCGAAACCAAAATGAAGGAGAGCACCTCAACGGGCCCTGCTACTCCAAAACATGCCCCAAGTGAAGAGCCAGCTCCACACGGGGAAAATGCAGATCATCACGCGCCACATCATGACGCAAACCATGAAGGTCACGAAGGTCATAATCACTCGACCGGCGTTAAACAAATTTGAGTCTAACACTGTTCCACCTTTAATTAAATTATAGCCACCATGAAATTTTTAGATAAATATTATCCTGTGATACTTGCATTTGTGAGCTTCTTGCTTTCAGTGTCACTTTGGTTCAATGGTCAGAAAGACGAAGGCATGTTCGTTGGAATATGGGTTCCATCTATTCTTGGATTTGGAATTTATTTTAGAATAGTAAATAGCCATAAGTCATGAATAAAACCACACTTTTTATTATAGGACTTTCCATCTTCGCCATATATATGTTCTTTCTTCTGCGTATGATCTGGAATCAAAATAGAATGCAAACAAAAGATAAAGAAATAGCTGAGGAGTCGAATTAAACACAGATGTTCGGCGCTTTTTTGGGGAATTTGAGTGAGAATTCTATTAGATATTGCGGATATTCTGTACGACACCCTAGGTCAAGCTAATTGCCTCAGGCATATGTTATCTGATGGATGTATGGTCAACATTGGCCTTGAATCTTCGACACCCTAAAGATGCTCGGCAACTGGAATCGGCCACAAATTTCTTTGGTATTGTCTTCTTATCCTTCGTCAAGCTATTGTGTCTTCGAAGCGTTGAATTTTCATGATTCTAAAATAAGTCGAGCGTCTTGTATAGTCGAAAGTCTATAAGTCCAAAGTCGAGAGTCCAGAGTCAATAAGTCGAGAGTCTAAAGCCACTAGATTGCTGAGTAAATGGACTTCCGACTTATAGACTTTTTCACTTTCGGACTTCTTACTATGTATTCCTCCGATACTGTCCACCGACCTCGAAAAGTGCATTCGTAATTTGACCTAGCGAATCGCAATTATTTTAAAGCTTTTATCAGGCCATAAATTACGCGAGACACCTCTTCACAATTATCTAATAACTTGCTTTTCACTGAAACATCAATATAACCTAGACGATGCGCCAAATATGTCATGGATTTCACCTCATCACAGGATGCTCTGGCTATGTTTAGAAACCGCACGAATTCCTTATCTGAGCTGCGATTAAACCCTTCCGCTATGTTGTTTGAGACAGAAACGGAGGCACGCGTTATCTGGCTTCTAAAGCTTCGATCCTTGGTTTCGTCAAAATGTTTGTAAACCAAAACGGCCAAATCTTGAGCCTTCTGCCAGCAAATGATATCCTCGAAGCGTTGAATTTTCATGCTTCTAAAATAAGTCGAGAATCAATAAGTTAAGAGTCAACAAGTCGAAAGTCAATAAGTCGAAAGTCGAGAGGCATTTCATCGCCAAACAGCTTGGACTTCCGACTTATAGACTTTTTCACTCTCCGACTTCTTACTACATATTTCTGCGGTACTGTCCTCCTTATCACGCCCGAGGCGGATCGGCGGCATGACCTAATTTCTACATATTGCGCCTATACTGGCCGCCGACCTCAAACAAGGCATTTGTAATCTGACCCAAGGAGCAGTATTTACAGACTTCCAATAGCTTCTCAAACATGTTGTCGTTTTGGATGGCCGCCTTTTGCAAGTCGCGTAGCATTTCGGCTTGGTCGGCTTTGTTGCATTCGTGCAGGTTGTTCAGCATGCTAATCTGGTACTGCTTCTCCTCCTCTGTGGCTCTAATCACTTCCCGTGGCAAGACCGTTGGGCTGCCCTTCGAACTCAAGAAGGTGTTCACACCAATGATTGGGAATTCACCGTTGTGCTTCAATGTTTCATAATACAGGCTCTCTTCCTGGATCTTGCTGCGCTGATACATGGTCTCCATTGCACCCAAGACGCCTCCACGCTCTGTGATGCGATCAAACTCCGTAAGCACGGCTTCTTCTACCAAGTCGGTCAATTCCTCAATGATGAACGAGCCCTGCAATGGGTTTTCGTTCTTCGCCAATCCCAATTCTTTGTTGATGATCAACTGAATGGCCATAGCGCGCCGCACACTTTCCTCTGTAGGTGTAGTGATGGCTTCGTCGTAAGCATTGGTGTGCAGCGAGTTGCAGTTGTCGTAAATCGCATACAAGGCCTGCAACGTGGTTCGGATGTCGTTGAAGTCGATCTCTTGTGCATGCAAACTTCTGCCACTCGTTTGGATGTGATATTTCAGCATCTGCGCCCGTGGGTTCGCGCCATACTTGTGCTTCATGGCCTTGGCCCAAAGCTTACGTGCCACCCGACCAATAACGGCGTATTCTGGATCTATGCCATTGCTAAAGAAGAAACTCAAGTTTGGACCAAATGCGTTGATGTCCATGCCTCGGCTGAGGTAGTACTCCACGTAGGTGAATCCGTTCGCCAGCGTAAATGCCAATTGCGAAATCGGGTTAGCACCGGCCTCGGCAATGTGGTATCCACTGATACTTACCGAGTAGAAATTCCGCACGGCATGGTGGATGAAACTCTCTTGCACATCACCCATCAATCGCAGGGCAAACTCAGTGCTGAAGATGCACGTGTTTTGTGCTTGATCTTCCTTTAGAATGTCGGCCTGCACGGTTCCTCTAACCACGCTCATGGTCTTTTTGCTGATCTCGGCATAGACATCTGCTGGCAATACTTGATCGCCCGTTACACCAAGGAGCATGAGTCCGAGTCCGTCGTTTCCTTCTGGGAGGTTGCCAGATACTGCTAGGGATGCCTCTGTTTTCGACCTACCGGCTTCGCCGCCGCTCAAACTGACAGCATCTATTCCTTGATAAGTAGGTCGCTCAAGACCTTTGTCGTCCCATAGTTGTTTAAGCCTAAATTCTACGTTTTTCTCTAATCCGTTTTCGCGGATATGCTTCTCGCACGCTTGATCAATAGCGGCGTTCATAAAGAAGCCAAGCAACATAGGCGCAGGACCGTTAATGGTCATCGAAACGGATGTCTTCGGATCGCTTAAGTCAAATCCAGAATAGAGCTTCTTGGCGTCGTCTAAACAGCAAATGCTCACACCCGCGTTGCCCACCTTACCGTAAATGTCGGGTCGGTGATCGGGATCGTTTCCATACAGCGTTACGGAATCAAACGCCGTGCTTAATCGCTTGGCTGGCATACCCAAACTCACGTAGTGAAATCTTCTATTGGTGCGCTCTGGCCCGCCCTCTCCTGCAAACATTCGAGTTGGGTCTTCGCCCTCTCGTTTGAATGGGAAAAGTCCGGCCGAATATGGAAACTGACCAGGTACGTTTTCTTGAAGTGTCCAATTCAAAATGTCGCCCCAACTGCGGTACTTAGGCGTAGAGATCTTTGGAATCTTGTTTTGACTTAAAGACACCGACTGCGTGGCAATTTTCAATTCCTTATCGCGCACTTTGAAGGTGTAGAATTCATCCTTGTAGCGTTGCATCTCTGCGCTAAAAGCCTGAATCGTATCCCAATTGTGGGGATCGAGGTCCTTCTTGATGGTCTCGAATTTTTCAATCAGAGATTGAAGTTCAACACCATCAGCTATCGGCTTTTGGCTGCTGGCAGTTAGCTGGCTTTCGCCGCCAAAAAGCACGATGGCTTGGTTGAGTCCGTAGAGCTTGTCGGCAACATCCGATTGCTCCATGGCCTTCTTATCGTAGGCACGATTGTTCTCGGCAATCTCACTTAAATATCGTGTGCGTGCCGGTGGAATGATGAAGATCTTCTCGCTCATCTCATCCGTGATCTCGAACGTCGATTTCAACTCGGTGGCGCCTGCCTTTTCTACCAACAAATCCATGATTTGCTTGTAGAGCGTATTCATGCCTGGATCGTTGAACTGGCTGGCTATTGTTCCAAACACAGGGATGTCCTCATCCTTCGCATCCCACAACTGGTGGTTGCGCTTGTATTGCTTCTTCACATCACGCACCGCATCCAGCGCTCCGCGCTTATCAAACTTGTTTACGGCTACGATGTCGGCAAAGTCAAGCATGTCGATTTTCTCCAACTGCGTGGCTGCACCAAATTCTGGTGTCATCACATACAGGCTGGCGTCGCTGTGATCCAAGATCTCGGTGTCGCTTTGTCCGATGCCCGAAGTCTCCAGAATGATTAAATCAAACTTTGAGGCTTTTAGAATGTCGAGTGCTTCTTGCACGTGCTTGCTCAACGCCAAGTTGCTTTGTCTTGTAGCCAACGAGCGCATATAAACACGGTCGTTTCGTATGGCGTTCATTCGGATTCGGTCGCCAAGCAGGGCGCCGCCTGTCTTCTTCTTCGATGGATCAACGCTGATGATCCCTAATGTTTTGTCTTTAAAGTCGACCAAGTATCGACGGACCAATTCATCTACCAAGGAGCTTTTACCCGATCCGCCTGTTCCGGTAATTCCTAGGATTGGTGTGTCCGAATCTTTCGCCAGCGCAGTGATTTTCGCCATCTCCGCTTTGAATCCTTCGGGATTGTTTTCGGCCGCAGAAATGAGTCGCGCAATGGATCCACGGTCTTTGGAATCGAGGTGTCCGACTTCTCCGTTGAGGTTCATGCCCGTTGGGAAGTCTGCCTTTTCAAGCATGTCGTTGATCATGCCCTGAAGGCCCATAGAACGACCATCGTCTGGATGGTAGATGCGGCAAATGCCATAGTCCTGTAAGTCCTTGATCTCCTCTGGAAGAATGGTACCGCCACCGCCGCCAAATATCTTGATGTGCGAAGCGCCTTTTTCCTTGAGTAGATCATACATGTACTTGAAGTACTCGTTATGTCCGCCTTGATAGCTCGTCATCGCAATGGCTTGTGCATCTTCTTGGATGGCACAGTTCACCACTTCCTCCACGCTTCTATCGTGCCCTAGGTGAATCACCTCAGCGCCGGTGCTTTGGATAATACGACGCATGATGTTGATGGCAGCATCGTGGCCGTCAAACAACGAAGCGGCGGTTACGATTCTGATTTTATTCTTGGGCGTGTAAGGAGCAGCGTTTTGCATAGAGCTTGCGATTAGGTGTGCAAAGATACTATCCACCGCCATGAAAGTTGGTAGAAGCAAAACCGATTTTTGAAATGGAGTCGACATGGGCCGTAAACGCAACTCGTCGATTCAATTTCCCATTCAACCAATAGCACTTACATGCTCCGGTCGATCTTCTAGTTTCGCGGTCAAATTACCTACGATGAAAATCCATTCAAAAGTTATCCTAGCCGCCCTTTCGCTTACCGTTCTTGCCTCTTGCGCAGAACTAACCAAGCTTATGAAGCATGCCGAAGACTATGGTGTGAGCACCGAAACCGCTAAGGACGTTTTAACAAACGATGAAATCATTCGTGGATTGAAAGATGCCTTGGGCAAGGGAACAGATTTCGCCGTTTCAAGTCTCAATGTAAAGGATGGCTATTTCGGAAACCAAGCATTGAAGATTCTTCTTCCGAAAGAGGCAAAACCAATGTATGAGCGTTTGGAAAAGATTCCAGTGATCGACGGAATTCTCGATGACGCTGTAGAGTCGGTAAACCGCGCTGCTGAAAATGCAGCTATTGAGGCCAAGCCAATTTTCATGCAAGCCATTAAGGAAATGACGATTACAGACGGAATGGGCATTCTTCGTGGTTCAGACACCGCAGCAACGAGCTACCTTAGAAAGAAGACTTACCAGCAATTGTACAATGCGTTCAAACCAAAAATTCAAGCATCATTGGAGAAGAACTACATCAATAATATTTCTGCAGAAGGCACATACAAAAAGGCCATTGACACATACAACACAGCTTCGTTGAAAGGTGTTCTTTGGAAGCAGATTCAGAACAATTCATTGGCTGAGCACACCACGAACAAAGCGCTGAAAGGCTTGTTTTCGAAGGTGGCACTCGAAGAAAAGGAAATTAGAGTGGATCCAGTACATCGGGTCACCGACATCTTGAAGCGTGTGTTTGGATACGATTTCGGATCCTAAAATCTCTGGTGCTCTCCTGACTATTTGGGAGCGTCGGGCATTCCGCCGGGCATTCCTTCGGGGCCACCTGGGCCAGCCGGGCCACCTGGCATTCCACCAGGACCAATTGAAGACTTGTCTACTGTCATCAAAACGCTGTAACGAATGAAGACTTCGCCATTAATGGCATATTCTACGGCGTCAAATTAACTGACCTTAAGCATAACCATGTTCATGGTCTCAATGGCTGTGATGTAGGCCAATTTTGCCTCGTCTCGATCCTCATATGATTGAGATTTCACCTCACCATCTTTAACTGAAATAGTTCGCACGGTGCTTTCTGACTCTCCCATGCTTTCGTCTAATTCAACCAAAATGGTCTGCGAAATGGAAGCTTGAGCTAAGAAGAAAATTGAAAGACAGAGGGTAGAGAACAGGGATTTCGTACGGTGATTTTTGTTGGCTCAAAGCTACTCGAATCCAATAAAAAAGCCCCCTACTTTTCAGCAGAAGGCATTTTCGGGTTAGAATGAACTACTCAACGATAATCTTTCGATGCCGTGATCCAGCAACAATCATATACGCTCCCGATCTTAATTCGGATACAGAAATACTGGTCACGGTATTTTTAGAATTTCCATTTTTAACTGAACGGCCCGCAACATCGTACAATGACCAATCTCCGATGACACGTGCCGACTGCAGCGTAAATAGGCTGTTGGCAGGATTCGGGAATACCTCAAATTGGTTTATGGGATTTACGCTTTCAAGTCCTGTCGGTGTTTTTACAAACTCCACAATATGTGGATCGCCGGGAACGAGCACACTGTCTTCCAAACTTAGATCCGCCGGATTCACGATGTATAATACGTGATCAAAATGACCAACAACCCAGAGCTTTCCAGAATTTGGATGTCTATCAACACCAAAAGGAGGGTTCGGTAACTTGGTTGAATCGGTCAGTGTCATGGTCTCCACATCCACCTTGTAAATGGTATTGTTGTTTGAGGCCGTAACGAAGGCATCCGCGCCGTCAGCGGACACTTCAACGCCCGCCAAGTTTGGCAGTTGCGCAAGGTCCAGTGTGGCATCTACAGTCTTAGTCTCTGCGTCAATCTTCACTAGCGTTTTGCTATTCCAGTTCATTTTGATGGCGATATCACCATCCGCATCAAAGCGTAATTCACTGCCATCGTATTGGCTTGTTCCGCTGGTAATAGTCGTCGAAAGCGACGCACCTGATGAAACGTCTAGAACATGAATCACACTATCCGAGGTGACCCACATTTCTTCGGCATTGGGTCGATAGGTCATGCGGTCGGTTCCCGGAATTGTGATACTGTCAATGCTATTGTCTGATACATCTACGGTGTAGAACTGGGTTCCGCTTATTCCATAGATAAGCGAGGGATCTTCTCCAGCGCCAAATTTTGGGCTAAAACCAACGATGGAATCTTCGATGGTGTTGGTAGCAACATCAATGATATAGGTGTCAAAAAATGTGGCTGCATAGAGCTTATCGCCATCTGCACTTGATGCAATCGATGGCGCATACCCACCAATCGAAATGCTATCATCCAACGAATTTGTAGCGGAATTAACAATGACCAATGGAACACCATTTACATATGCCGCTTGGGCGAAAATTCCTGCTGAAGCAAAAAGAAAACTGGCAAAAAGTAGCGTTGATTTCATGTCTTTGAATTTTGACCAAATTTCATGGAAATCAGAAATTTCTGCAATGGGCAATATGCCCTATTTATTTCCTTTTCAGTCGTTTTAACCTTCGTCTCGTCTGCTCATTGCGGTCGTCGTCACGTACTTGCTCCTGCTTAAGTTCCCTGATCCGTATTGGATCAACCAGCATTACCAACAAACAATTTTCATTTCGATACTTAAATCGGATGTCCTGTTTTTGCGCATCAAAATATTGGCCTCGGTCCTCCATTTTTTGATCGATCCAAATATCGATTTCCACTGCTTCGTTTTTAGACCAACGCGTCATTTCTTGGTAACTCAACAACCTCCCTCCCAGCTTGGTGGCCATAGCTCTAGCCTCGTCCCAGTTTATGTATTGCGGCTTTATAATAAGTTTCATTTTTCGAAGGTGTAAAACGTCATTACCATCTATTTACGTTTCAAAAAACAGTCTTACATTGGCCGTGTGTGTTACAATGCTTCATACGATGCCGAGCGTGCTTTTAAGAAAGCAATTCGCGACGAATTGAATCCAGATGTCCGCGCTGATTTGGAGCGGAAACACGAAGAATGGAAGCAAAAAAACCCCGACATCTACACCGAAAAGCCAGCATCGATTAAGAAGGATCAACGCTTTTTCACCAGTGCATTTGAACACGATGCATTTCCAATCGCCTACTTCGAAGGATCAAAACAATTCGGGTTTATGCAATGGGGGTTGGTTCCCCGTTGGTGCAGATCAGAAGACAAAGCATTAAAACTTTGGAATCAATGCATCAATGCACGTAGTGAAACTATGTTCGAAAAGCCCTCATTTAAAGCTTCATCTCTAGACCGCAGATGTGTCATATACATGACTGGTTTCTTCGAGTATCATCACCAAGGAAGCAAACGCATTCCCTTCTTTATACAAGACAGCGAAGCGGATACGATGCTCGTGGGTGGACTTTGGGAAGAAGCGACTATCGTCTCAAAGGTCTGGCGCACGTTCACCATCGTAACGGTGCCGGCAAACGATAAAATGAGTCTGATTCACAACAACCCTAAGAACCCAAATCGGATGCCGCTCATTTTACGGCCCGATCAAGTAGATGAGTGGATTAACCCAACTCAACCAGGAAACAAACCGGCGATGGATCGACTCAAATCGGACCTCATCCTGCCCTACCCTTCTGACGGCCTCAAATACACTTCTGTGGCACAGTTGCAAGGCAAAGCTGGGGTTGGCGACTCGGAAAAAGCGCATGAGGTGCACGCCTATCCCGAACTCGATATTTTGGTCTAAGTCACAGGCCGCACTATGAAATTCGGAAAGCTTCCAATAGAGTTATTAGATACCGTCAATTTTGACTTACCCGAGGATCATACCGACACATCCGACATGCTTACTCCAAGCACAAAGAAAACAACGGTCTATTTTGGATGCACCGGCTGGGGTAACAAAGACTGGATTGGACATTTGTATCCAACGGGCACCAAGGCGAAAGACTTTCTAGCCAACTATGGAAAGCAATTTCAATCGGTAGAATTGAACACAACGCATTACCGCATCCCAACCGCTGAAATGGTGGTGCGCTGGGCAGATACCGTCCCAGATGGGTTCACCTTTTCTCCAAAAATCTATCAAGGCATTTCGCACTGGGATCGACTGAAAGAAACACGCGGTGGCACCGTTCGCTTTTGCGACGCCATCAGTCACTTTGAGGATAAACTGGGCCCGAGCTTCTTGCAAATGCATCCGACCTTTAAGCCAGACAGCTTTGAAGCGCTAAAGACATATCTTGAAAAATGGCCTTCCGGCTTTCCGCTGGCCCTTGAACTACGAGATCCCATGTGGTATACCGATCAAGACAATGCCGATAGATTATTTGAGCAGCTGCGGTCGCACAAATGCATCCCAATAATCACCGATACCGCCGGGCATAGAGACTTGGTTCATATGCGCCTTTCATCTAAAAATGCAATGATTCGATTTGTAGGGAATCAACTGCACTCATCGGACTATACCCGAATTGATCAATGGGTAGATCGCATTGGGAAATGGAGCCAAAACGGCCTCGAATCGTGTTGGTTTTTCATGCACCAGCACGAGGAGTTGCACTCGCCGATGCTGATCCGATATATGAGTCAAAAGTTGCTCGAGAAGTTTGATGTGAACGTTCAGGTGCCGATCATGGCCGAAGAACAGGGGAGCCTCTTCTAGCTACTTTCTGAAGAGGCGAAACTTGTTTGTGTTTTTTGGAACGCTGTAGGCGCGAAAGGAATAAAGCTCGATTCCGCCACCATTGCCCAGCCACACAAAAGACTTGAGAATATCACTCGAATCGCGTTTCATCTCAGAGTTATAGATGACGTGGTATCCGCTTTGGTTGATGATCTTTTCATTACGAGAATCTTGAAACGCCACCCCGCGCCAAGCTGGCTCCATCACATCCGATTTGACTTCAGCTACAATGGATGCATCGCCCATAACACCTCTGAATTTAGCCACAAAGTGTGTATTGGTATTTGAGTCGAGTTCCGTCCATTTCCACTCCCAACCGCTGCTGTACGGATTGTCTGGAAAAATCATTTCATCTTCAACGGGCGCTTTTGATATCTCAATCCTCGAATCGCAATTTTTGCTGAGTAAATAGGCCTCGCCGGCGTGAAAGAATTTATGCTCTTCGATGCATGGATAATGGTCCATGGCCGCGGTTAAAAGTTCTGGACTGCTGCCCGCATCCATGGCAAAAAACAACAATGACGCATCAGCTTCATCCAAGAATTCTTGCACCGACTGGCTACTTTTGATTCTAGAAAGGAGATCTATGTTTAATGGCGGAACAACGCCTTCTCTAATCAATAGTTCGATGAAGTCTGGGCGTAAATCAACGAGTGTAGCCAAACTTGATTCCCGCTTGCTAAGGTGCGCACCCCATTCGAGGGCCGAGCCGTATTCGCTGCCGTAGTTTAGTTCGTAATGATTACGCTCGAGCACCAACGTACTCACGTTAGACGCGCTTAGAATCAATGCGACAAGTATCAACCCAATACCTTGCATCCGCACAAAGGACACCATCCACAAAAGCAAAAAGGGGAAGGAAAAAATGAGCACGCTCTGGTGCAGCAGCGGGTTTATTTCGATGGAATAGAAATAGGCAATCACAAATGGTAGAATGGCGAGTGCCAAAAGCATCCAGCGCACATAGCTTCTCACCCAAATTTGAACCTGAGCCAACATAGCGAGGCTGGCAATTCCTAGAATTACAACCGGCCACCACGAAAACTGAAAGGCGTAGGCTAAGCACTCCATCCAATAGTTTGGCCCGGGAGGTTGCAGCCAATCGCCGATGCCGCCCTGACTTAAGTGGTGGATCGTGATCCCCAAATGCGGTGCCCACAACAGAAATGACAAAAGGCCACCAAGTGCCAGCATCGGCCACTTTTTCGAATCAAGAAGCGGAATAAAACCAATCGCGAGAAGAATGGCCTGCAGCAAAGCGAAATAGTGAATGTAACCAGCGCCTGCAGCCAATACAGCAAACAAGACAATGTACTTTACTCCTCTGCCCTCGGCTTCGCGAAAACGCAAGAGCACGTAGGTAAGCATCAAAACAACCCAGAGTCCGAGCACATATGGGCGCGCCCACTGACTAAACGTAATTGGATATTGAAGTGTGGCGATGAGCACCGCGGCGAGGATACCTGATGATTCGCTAAACAATCGCTTTCCAACCAAGTAGACCAACCAAATAGACCATACACCAGCGATCAGGAAAGGGAGCTTGATCCAGCCTTCTTCAAAGCTGATCATCGATTGAAACCACAGCAAGATTTGTGTTCCTGCTGGGTGTCCATCCGACCGCACAGCTCCTTCTATGAGTTCGGAAAAGGAAGCAAACCATGTGCGGTTTAGTGCACTGAGTTCGTCGTGTGAATAGGGAATGGACCAGAATCTCCAGAAACGCAATGTGGCTCCGACAAGAAGTGTCAAGCTTATGAGCCAATGGCGTTGTATCCAGGATTTAATCCGATTCATTTTGTGGCGCGGACATAGATGGATTGATAGTCATCGTTTCGCATCGGAATTTCAGGATGCGCTTCTACCAAATCTTTCTCATCCGTTCGTTGAACGTTCTTGAAACCAGCTTCGGTTAGGCACCAGGTTAGCAATTCTAAATCGAACAAGTTTCGATGTTCAAGTTGCTGGTGAAAGATGTCGTTCATAAAGTGCTGCGATGGGATGCTTCCCATATTCCAATCTGGGATTCGCTGCTGGCGATCGGTTATCATGTCCTCATTTTTATGATCGACATACGATCGCGCCACCTTCTCTAAATCTGGAGTTGAAAGCCATATCACACCGCCTTCAGAAAGCGATCGATGGCATTCTTTGAGAAGCGGTAAGAACTCATCTTCCAGAGTCAAATGCTCTATAACATGCTGCGAGACGATCACATCAAATTGATTGTCGGCAAACGGAAGGCTACCCGTAGCGATGTCTAGGTTAAGATCGCTGCCAATCATATCAACATTGAGCCAATGCTTGAGCGGACGCGCACCACTGCCCAACTGCAGTTGTTTCAATTCGGTGGCAAATTTCTTTGGTGCAGTTACTCGACATTTCCACCGTTTGAATTCAAAGGCAGCCATTCGCAGCAACTCATATTGCCGCATGCTCAGCTTCGATTTTAAATAGGTTTTCATCGTCAATTGCCTTTTGAATAGAAAAGCAAAAGTAGCCATACTATGACGTCATAAAATGTGCGATGTTTGAAGAATGAAGCCGTTACAGTACCTCGTAATATTTGGAGTGGCACTAGCCATGTATGCCAATACACTCGGTCATGGATATGTACTGGACGACAAGGCGATCATCACCCAAAACACTTTTACCCAACAGGGTTTCGCAGGCATTGCGGATCACTTTACGCATAGCTACTGGTTTGGAATTAATGGAAAAGACGCCGGAAACTATCGACCAATAAGCGGCGTTAGCTTTTCGATTGAGCATGCCTTGTTTGGCAACTCGCCTTTCATTGGCCACCTTCTTAACGTGCTGTGCTTTGCGCTTCTGTGCGTTGTATTGCTGCGCTGGTTGACACGCCTCAAACTCATGGATGATGTCTGGCTATATCTGGCTATGTTGCTCTTTGTTGCACACCCAATTCACACAGAAGTGGTTGCCAATATCAAGAGCCGCGATGAAATCTACTGTCTGTTGTTTTTCGCATTAAGTGCGAACCAATTTTGGACGTGGCTTGAGGACAAAAAACCAATGTCCATGCTTGGTGCGGCCATCCTGTTTTTAGTGGCATTGCTTTCGAAAGAAACGGCCCTCGCGCTCTTGCCTGTCTATATGCTGATGGCCTATAAAAAGTCAGAGCGTATTCCGGAAACCATCAAACTGAGCATCACACCAATTGCAGTTTCGGCGATATTTCTAGCCATTTATTTTTCGGTAACCGAAGTGCTGCTCGACCAACAATACCACGTATTTGACAATGCACTGACACAGCCAGGATCGGCAAGTGATGTGTTAGCCACGAAAATTTGGATCATGGGCGAATATCTGCGCCTGCTCTTCATTCCGCATCCGCTGGTCTATGATTATAGCTTTAACACCATTCCTTTGGTCTCTTTTTCGAATTTCCAGGTTTTACTGACCCTTGGAGCGCTCATTGCACTGATTGGATGGCGCATTCGTCAGTTTAAAAATCGCGGTGTGAAATCAGAACAGCACCACACCTTCATACTTGCACTTTTGATTTTACCGATTATTCCCGTCTCCAACTTTCTATTTCCGATTGGGGCTACCATGGCAGAGCGGTTCTTATTTATTCCTTCGCTGGGCTTTGTATTGCTTGCAGTTTCCGGCATATCGATGATCTTGAACAAGCTCGCACTCACGAAGAAAATTCATGCACAGGTAGTCATGGTATTGATCATCGTTCCGATGGCCTTGGTTACCTTCTCCAGAAACGGCGATTGGAAGAGCGACGAAACGTTATTTACTCATGACCTGCAGCACTTAAATCAGAGCGCTAAGGCCCACCATAACCTTGCAAACATCTATAAGGCAAAGGCTGAAAAGTTAGGTCCAGGCGCGAAACGCGTTACGTATTACGAATCCGCAGCCACGTTGATGGAGCAAGCACTTTCGATCTATGAGGTTCAAGAGTTTCATCACGAACTGGGTTTGATCTATGGCGAGCTTGGAAAGTGGGAAGGCGTGAAGAAATCTCTAGGCCGCTATGTTGAGATGAATCCAACAGACGCCACGGCATGGATGCAAATAGGCATTGCGCATGGCATTTCACAAGAGATGGACGAGGCGGTTTTGGCGTTTGAGCGGGCCTACGAAATCGACCCATCCGATGCGGAGATCACCTTAAACCTCGCCAAGACTTATGCCATGACGAATCAGTCGATTGAGGCAAAAACGCTTACGAGACAAGGATTAAAAATCCATCCAAAAAATAAAGGATTGTTAGAGCTAGACGCTCAATTAAACTAGTCGCTTAGACTCCAGATACACGTTTCGATCCGGTGCGTTTCTCGAGATCATTTCTCCAATGAACCCAGCTAAAAAGAGCTGTACTCCCATAACCATTGTAGTAAGGGCGATGTAAAAGAATGGCTGACTTGTTACGAGCGGCGCCGCAACCTTCACACTCATCCAATACAGCTTTTCCAAACCGAGATAGGCAGCTAGAAAGAATCCAACCATAAACATGATGGTACCCATGAGTCCAAAAAGGTGCATGGGTTTCTTTCCAAACTTGCTTACAAATGAAATGCTGAGCAGGTCTAACGGCCCGTTTACAAATCGAATTAGGCCAAACTTGGTTTCGCCGTATTTGCGTTCTTGGTGGTGTACGACTTTCTCCCCAATTTTCTTGAATCCAGCCCAATGCGCGATAACGGGAATGTATCGATGCATCTCACCATATACTTCAATGGCCTTCACTACATCGATACGATAGGCTTTAAGCCCACAGTTGAAATCATGCAAATAGATGCCACTCATTTTTCGTGTCGCCCAGTTATAGAGCTTAGTCGGGATGGTTTTAGAAAGCGGATCAAACCGTTTCTTTTTCCAGCCAGAAACAAGATCAAGTCCATCTTCAGTTATCATGCGATACAGCTCCGGAATCTCCTCTGGGCTATCTTGTAAGTCGGCATCCATGGTGATGACAACGTCTCCGGTTACTGCTTCAAATCCAACATTCAGCGCACCAGACTTACCATAGTTGCGTCGAAATTTAATGGCCTTAACACATGGGTCAGCGGCATTAAGTTGTTCAATTACCTTCCAAGAATCATCGGTGGAACCATCGTCGATAAACCAAATTTCGTAGGTATAGCTGTTCGCATCCATGACCCGTTTAATCCAATCGTGGAGTTCGGGTAAAGATTCCGCTTCGTTTAAAAGCGGGATGACGATAGAAATATTCGGGTTAGTGCTCACTGTCGTCAAATATCGGTGGATTTTTTCTCATGGTAAGCGCAAAGATTAGCCCCAACAAAATGGAAGAGAAGCTTTTGGACTGGGCGTCGGTCAGCGCTACTTCAGAAAACGTGAGGTTTTGATATTCCTCCAGCATCTTTTTATAATCTGCTTTGCCCATGAAATTGATCATTTCGTCCTTGTATGGGCCAATGGACTCAAGACTATCGTTCACGACTAATTCTACAAATCCAGCGTCGACAAACGCACCATGGAGATAAATCAACATGCCATTGAGGGAGGCGAAGACAAAAGAAAAAATGAGTGCCGGGGTCAACAATTGTCTAAACGTGGCAAACCCCTCAAGCTCCATGTCCAAATGCCTTTTCAGCGCGAAATACATTAAGACACCAACCCCAATAAAGGCCACTAGTTTCCCGGGGCCAAGTGGATTGAATGAAAGCAAATAATAGAGCACTAAAAATGACCCATAACTCAACAATCCTGCAATGCTGCCTGCGTTTAATATGCTTTGATATCGCTTCATTTTGAAGAGGACAAATGTAATTATTCGGAAAGCTGAAAATCATGTTGCATTGGTCAAAGTCAATTTTACCTTTGCGCTTCGAGGGCAAGTCTTATACGACCAGCTCCCGGTGAACTCCCCCAGGTCAGGAATGAAGCAAGGGTAGCCGGTTGTAGCGGTGCGATGTAAGTAGCTTGCCCTTTTTTTTGCGCCCAATATTTTGGGATGGATTTAGACCTTGAGATGTTGATAACATGCGCCGACCTCTCATATACAAGCAAGGCCTAAGATTACCTTCGAAAGGTGCTAAAACAGTATACACTTGGCCTTCTTCTACTCGTTCTTGGATTAAATTCCTTCGGACAGTCACCTTTAATTACGTTCAATAAAACCGAACACGACTTTGGTGAATTGGCGCAAACGGAATTTTACTTCGAGCACGATTTCCTTTTTCGAAACACTTCAGAAGCGCCCGCATCCATCCTTTCGGTTCGATCTGTGAGCGAATCCCTCGATTTTATTCATACCCGCAGCTCGGTCCTTTCTGGTGAATATGGATTCATAAAAGTCAAATTATTAACCGACTCTCTTGATGGTCTCTTTCACGATGAAGTATATGTAACCCTTCGAATCGGTGAGTCGGTTCAGAGTGAAGTGCTCTATATACGCGCCCAAGTAGTGGCGAACGGCCAAATTGAATCCGGTCGACAGTTTGAGGACAGCGACATTGCAGTAAGTGTGGAAGTTTCACCTGAAGACATTCAGGCCCTAGAGGGGTTTGTTGGTACCGACCAATTGGCCAGTGCCCAATCTGAAATCAACTACCTGAAAAAGCAAGTTGCATTAAAGACGCTGCTTATCGAACGGTTGAGTTCTGACATCCAAGAGAAGCAAGAAAGTGAGCAGCAGAGTATTCTCAGAATGCATGCCTTGGAAGAAAGTCTGAATAACTCGAAATAAATCGTTGACACATCGATATTGGTGCAAATTGCAGACATCAATAGTCGTTTAGAGCAGATGAGGGCGTCGGGAAGCGCAACGCAGAATCTAATTCACGACCAAGAACTGGTATTTCTGCGATTGAAGGCAGAATCTGACTCGGCTAGAGCATACGCCAATAATTTGAGCGCCGACCTGCAAGTGCAATTCCAGAAACAAGCCGAGGCTATGGAACGAGCCAATAAATTGGAGGCCGACCTCAGTCAAAAGCAAAAGATCGAGAAAGTGCAGCGTGCACAGATTGACTCGCTCGAAGCGCGTATTGAACGTGAGAGCGCCTCAACCACTGAAGTAGGAGCCGAAATTGAAAGCCTCAGAGCAGAATTGGCCTGGAAAAAGAAGGAGCAAGAACTACAATCCGCCCACGCCCAGTTTCAACACAGAAAAATTGATCGTCTGAAGGAATCAAAAGCAGACTTAGAGGCTAGATCCGATAGTTTATCAAACAACCTCATGGCGCGCAGTGCAGAAAACGAAGACCTAAAGATGGCTTTGGTTCAAACATCAAAACGAATCGAAAACTTTGAGTCGCAAATTGACAGCCTGGGTAAACTAAGCCAAAGTGGTTCTCAAAACAACGAGGAGCTCAAGGCTTTAAAGCATCAGCTCGACTCGATTGAAGCGAGAGATTTGGCTCTGAAATCGGCAATCGCGAAAAAGGAAAACGAGCTCGCTACCCTTGAATCGCAAAAAGCAAAAACACAGAAGAACCTAAAGGCATTGGAAGTAGCAACATCAAGACAGCTTGAGGAGACGCACAATTTGATGCATCGGGTAAATAATCTGAGTAAAAAAGAAGCCCAAGCACACCTTGAAATTGTCGCTCTCCGTGATGAACTCAACAAGAGTCAGGATGAAATGGATCGTAAAAAAATCATTTACGACACGAAGTCGCGCGCGCTCAACGCCAAGCTTGACAATGCCAAGTTGAGCAATGAAATTGTATTTGAAGAATTGAAAAAGGAAGTGTCCATAATGCAGCGAGAACGAGACTCGATCGCGGTAGTTCAGCGCGAGACGGAGTTAAGGAATGGAAAGCTCGTTTCTAAGATTGAACGGCTTGAGTCTGAGCGCGAATTATTAATCGACGCTTCAAGTTCTAATGCAATTTCAAGCGTCTACTACCGCGTAAATTTGGGGAGCCAACCTAGCCTTGAGGACATTTCTGGACTTACCATGGGACTGGAAATTTTTAGGCGCGAATCCAGAGGAAAGATCCACACGTCCGTGGGACATTTTAGTTCGCTCAAGGAAGCAATCCACACAAAAGATACGATGGCCCAAGCTGGATTCAGAAAGGCCGTTGTTGAAGCTTACCGCAACGACGAACGCATTCCACTTAAGGAGGCGGTAGATACGGCATCCATTCCATAGACCTTCCTTCAATTTTCGGCACATTCGATTTTCCAGCGTTACATTTGGAATCAAATAAAACGGCATGGAATACAGACGTCTCGGCAAATCAGGTTTACAGGTAAGCGCTCTCTCATTCGGTTCATGGGTAACCTTCGGAAATCAAGTTGACATGAAAGTTGCCAAGAGTTGCATGCATTGTGCATACGACAACGGAATAAACTTTTTTGACAATGCCGAGGTCTATGCAAAGGGACAATCCGAAATTGTAATGGGCAAGATCTTAAAGGATGCCGCTTGGCAAAGAGACAGCTTCGTAGTCTCATCAAAGGTCTTCTGGGGTGGAGAATTACCAAATCAAAGGGGTTTAAGCCGGAAACACGTCGTTGAGGCTTGCCACGCCGCATTAAATCGACTTCAAGTAGACTACTTAGATTTATTCTACTGCCATCGTCCCGATCGAAACACACCGATGGAAGAAACTGTCTGGGCCATGCACAATCTGATCCAGCAAGGAAAAGTTCTTTATTGGGGAACCAGTGAGTGGAGTGCTCAGGAAATCCAAGAAGCGATCATGGTTGCTCGGGTTAACAACCTCATTGCTCCTATCGTGGAACAACCGCAATACAACATGCTCGTGCGTAAAAAACTGGAGGTTGAATACCATAAACTCTTTACTGAATACGGATATGGCACAACCATTTGGTCTCCGCTTGCCAGTGGAATCCTGACTGGAAAATACAACGACGGCATTCCTAAAGGTTCGAGGTTAGCGATGGATGATATGAAATGGATTCGCGAAAAAATGTTGACCGACGCGAACATCAAGAAAGTTAAGAAGCTAGGACAGATCGCTAAGGTCTTAAACGTTTCAACGGCCAACCTTGCCATAGCTTGGTGTCTAAAAAACCCAAATGTGAGTACTGTGATCACAGGAGCCACGAAGCAGAAACAGCTTGAAGAAAACTTGCAATCGATCGATGTAATGAATCTCTTGGATGACGCAGCCATACTTGAAATTGAGAACATTTTAGATAACAAACCCGTGTTGCCGACCTACTAATGATTCGATTCTGGCTCGTTATTTCTTTCCTTTTTTCGATACTCAGTGGATTTGGCCAGATTACCCAAACAATTCGCGGTCGCGTAATCGATACCGACTCTCGTCAGCCACTGATTGGAGCTAATGTCATCATAGTTGATTCAGATCCGTTTATCGGAGCTAGTAGCGATATAGATGGATACTTCACGCTGGAATCCATAGCAATAGGACGGGTTACACTCAAAGTCAGCTTTCTTGGTTATTCGGATATTACCCTAAACAGCATTGAACTAAACTCGTCGCGTGAAACTGTTTTAGAAATTGAATTGCAGGAGTCGGCCATCATTGGCGAAGAAGTAGTTATTACTGGCACCCGAGACAAAACTGAAACCATCAATCAAATGGCCACTGTGAGCGCTAGAACCTTCAGCGTAGAAGAATCACAACGCTACGCGGGTAGTTTAAACGACGTGAGCAGAATGGCTCAAAATTTCGCGGGAGTTGGGATTGTAAACGATCAAAGAAACGATCTGATCATTCGGGGCAACTCCTCCTTTGGGGTGCTTTATCGGCTTGAAGGGATCGACATACCAAACCCGAATCATTTCTCCTTTCAAGGCTCGACCGGCGGCCCGATTTCGATTCTAAACAACAACGTCCTAAGTAATTCTGACTTTTTCACAGGGGCCTTTCCAGCTGAATATGGCAACGCATATGGAGGCGCATTTGATTTGCACCTGCGTCGGGGCAACGATCAAAAGCATCAGTTTCTTGGCCAAATCGGATTTAATGGAGCCGAGTTAATGGCAGAAGGTCCCATTTCTCGCAAGAGTAGAGCAAGCTATTTGGTGAACTATAGATACTCCACACTGGAGCTATTTAAAGTAATGGGTATCAACTTTGGAACCGTGGCTGTACCTGAATACCAGGATGGGAACTTCCATATAAACTTACCCGACAAGCATGGAAAGTGGGACATCTTTGGAATTGGGGGCAAAAGCAACATTGCATTCCTTGATGACGAAAAAGATCCCGACGACACCTTTTTCGACGACCAAGGAGAGGATCTATATTATGGAACAAGTATGGCCGCGCTCGGGGTTTCACGCACACAGCTTATCGGCACCAAATCATATGTAAAGTCAACCTTATCTTGGAGCTACAACGGACGCTCTATCGTTAACGACACATTGAACGATATTAATAGTGAAGCATACAACGTCTACACCAACAACTCGATTGAGGGTAAGGTCAGTCTCATGGCTTTTTACAATCGAAAAATATCTGCTCGACACGCGCTTAAGTTTGGATCATTTAATGACCTACTCTATTTCAATATGGATGAAAAGTATTGGATTGACACGGACAACGCCTATTTTGTTCGAAGCGACTTCAGAGGAAGTACCGGACTTATACAACCCTTTGTTCAGCACCAATACCGACCTGGAGATAAGTGGACGATAAATGCCGGCCTTCACTCCCTCATCTTTCTTTTGAATGACAGCTATACTATAGAGCCTCGACTTGGGGTGAAGTGGAAAGCTGCTCCTCGATTAACGCTTGGCACAGGGTATGGAAGGCACGCACAACTACCGCCGCTCCTACTCTATTTCCGCAAGTCAACACAACCATCTGGTGCGAGTAAAATTTTAAATCAAGACCTCGAACCAATTCTTAGTGACCACTTTGTGGTTAGCGCCGATTATTTGATATCCGAAAACACCCATGTGAAGGTTGAAGCCTATTATCAGAGTCTTTCAAACGTGCCGATTGACTCGGCTGGCACTACATACTCCATCTTGAATCAGGGGGCTAATTTTGATTTTAGCTACCCCGTGAGATTGGTAAATGAAGGCACAGGCCAGAACTATGGGCTTGAGCTCACATTAGAGCACTTCCTTCATAAAGGATTTTATTATTTGTTTACGGCATCCATTTTTGAAAGCAAATACACGGCTCAAAACGGCAATACGTATAACACTGCTTTTAACGGAAATCAGGCTTATAGCCTACTCTTTGGAAAGGAATGGCTACTAAGCTCGGCGGAGAATAAAAAGAAGAAGCTCACACTAACTACGGATGGAAGAATAGCCTATGCGGGCGGCTTAAGATATACACCGCTCAATACCAGTGCCACCGCCAATGGAGTCGCTGTGTATGATTACAATCGCCATTTCGAGTTGAAGTATCCAGATTATTTCCGCCCCGATGTGCGCATCGCGCTAAAACTAAATGGCAAGAAAACAACACAGGAATGGGCCGTTGATCTTCAAAACATCATCAACCGAAAGAACATCTTTTCGCGCGAATATTCGCCCGCAACAAACATGCTAGAAGATCGGTATCAATTAGGGTTCTTACCCGTAGTTTTATACCGAATATATTTCCAAATGTCTGTCTACGAAATCCCGGAATCCATTCTATTTCCTCATCCCAGTTTGGCGGATGATGATGGCCTCTTAGCTGTTGGCGGAGACCTAAGCATGGATCGGTTGATTCTAGCATATGAGAATGGCATTTTCCCATGGTACAATGCAGATCAGCCCATTCTATGGTGGAGTCCGATGAAACGGATGCTCCTGTATCCCAATCAATTTAAATGCTCAAAATCTTTGAAGCGGTCCATGATAAAACATGGATTTGAGCTGAGAATGGACACGGCATTTGAAGCCACCATTGATGCTTGTGCCACCATGAAGCGAAATGGGCAAGATGGCACCTGGATTTCGAAGGAGATGAAGGACGCATTTATGGAGCTGCATCAACTTGGGTTTGCCCACAGCTTTGAAACTTGGCAAGGCGAAAAATTAGTCGGCGGCCTGTACGGATTGTCTCTCGGAAAGGCATTTTTTGGAGAATCCATGTTCAGTGTAACGACCGATGCTTCCAAAGCGGCATTCTATCATTTGCACACGTTTATGCTTCAACATCATTTGCATTTTATTGATTGTCAACTCCATACAGATCACCTGGAATCGCTGGGCGCCAAAGAAGTAGATCGAGCGGATTTTCTCGAGGAACTTAAAACAGCCCTTGCATATCCAGATCTGAAGGGTAAATGGAGAGCCAATGATATCTGAGACGTTTATCAACCGTTTACACGAGTACTTTGGCGCTGACGTGGCAAATAAGGTGGAGGAAGGATTGACAAAGCCCGCATCCGTTTCTATCCGTAAAAACAGCACAAAGCCAAGGCCTCTGGAGCTCGATGGTTCGCCGGTGCCCTGGTCTGAAAATGGCGTCGTTTTGGAGAAACGTCCAGCATTTTCGCTGGATCCTCATTTTCATGCCGGGGCTTACTATGTGCAAGATTCTTCTAGTATGTTTTTAGAGGCCATCTTGAATCGAATAGACATAGACCAAGAAGATGGCATTTTCGCGCTGGACGCCTGTGCTGCTCCAGGAGGTAAATCCATTCTTCTTGCAGATTACCTAAACGATAAAGGGTTTCTAATTGCGAATGAAATTGACTCGAAACGAAATGCGGTATTGCAAGAAAACCTGCTAAAGTGGGGAGCTACAAATCAAGCCGTTTCACAACTTCCTACTTCGAAACTCTCGGAACTGGGAGCCGTTTTTGATTTAATCGTAATCGATGCTCCATGTTCTGGAGAAGGTATGTTTAGAAAGGATCCATTCGCCATAACACAATGGTCTGAACGGCTCGTTGAGCAGTGTAGCATGAAGCAGCATGAAATTCTGGATGATCTCTCCAACTGCCTTCGAGCAAAAGGCATTTTGATATACAGCACCTGTACGATGAATCCATCCGAGAACGAAAATCAAATCTCTCGGCTTTTGAACGATGGATATGAACTCGCGCTTCCACGGCTGGATGAGTTCAAGGAATATCTGGTTCCGGGCATGCTGAATGGAATTTGTCATGGTTATTACCTCTTGCCGGGCATTTCCACAGGCGAAGGTTTATTTATCAGCGTGCTGCGCAAACTTGACAATGATCCAGCGAGGGTAAAGCGCGGGTATAGATTGACGCCCTTTTCTCAATCCACGTACTTTGTAGAGAACACCAATTTTGACTTTGAATGGCATCGAAATACAGAAATATTTGGGGTTAATGATCGGTTTGAACTGTGCCGACGCCTTTCGGATCGCTTCCCGTTTAAGTCAGTAGGCTTGCCTGTTCTTGAACCGAAGGGAAAAGATCTTATACCCTTGCATGGTCTTGCAATGCATGCATCGGCATCAATCGATGTTGAACTCACACAAGATCAAGCCCTTGATTATTTGCGAAAAGACCGTATTTCTGCGGAGTCAAAAGATTCGAAAAAATGGCAACGAGTTGGATATAATGAAAGCGTATTGGGTTGGGCCAAAAGCCTTCCGAATAGGGTCAATAATTATTATCCATCATACTATAAATTAAGACGGTAGATATGGCGACAGTGATTATTGAAATGGATGGAAAAGAACACACCATCCAAGTAGACAAGAAAGAAAAGATACTAGATGTAGCTTTAAAATCAGGTGTTGATGCACCTTATTCATGTCGAAGTGCGATTTGCTCCACGTGCATGGCCAAGCTTGTTGAAGGAAAGGTGGAAATGGAGATGAATCATGTCTTGACAGATGAAGAACTGGAAGAGGGATTTATCGTTACATGCCAGTCTCACCCTGTTACTGATGTCGTAAAGATTAGCTACGATATCTAAGGTTAGTTTCCGATTTCGGCTCGAAGTCCTTCGTACCCGGTCAACTCGGCTCGGATAGAACCAACACGAATTTCAGATTCAATATACACTGGAATCACATTGCTATCCTTTGTGACGTAAACTTTCATTTTCTCACCAGATTTAAAGAGTGTCCCTTCGACCAATAAAGGACTGAATACATAACACTCAATCTCACCATATTCATCGTGATCGTATACTTCAGTGCCCAGATACCGAATAAACAATTGGTGGGTTTCTCGATCAACGAACATATTTATTGGGATTTTATCCGCAACCTCGAACGAGCTAAAATCTAGGTTTCGAGCATGGTAAATCATTGACAAAACATCAAAACTGTTTTCCATCAATGCTGAAGTGTCCACTTTCACAGCTTTCTCCTTTACTTTCAATACAGAGAAAACGCGGCTATGTTGGTGATCAAATAAGCAATCCTCTACGAAGTAAAAGTCGCCTTCGCTTACGTCCCTTCGAAATCGATACGGTGTTAAGTCCGTTGGGCTAGCATATGCTTCGTATGTGTCGCGCACCTTGTAAAACCAGTCGTAGCGTTTATGTGTTTGACCATATCCTGTGAACTTCAAACACGGGGTTTCTTGAAAAACAGATTCTTCAACGGAAAAAGTTACTTCCCCTGCTCCTACCCAAACTCCCATTAAATAATAATAGACCCCATACTTCAGCGATTCACCTGGGGCAAACTTATTCTCCTGGGCCCTGGCCCCGAGTCCTAAGATGACCATCATTAAGGCTATATATAATCTAATATGGCCCATCTATTTTAAACCTAAATCCTCGAATGTGCCACTCTCGATACTATCCATTGCTCGAGTTAGTGCCGGATCTTTATAGAGCATGGTATAGTGGTAATCTCGGTAACCGTAATGAAAGCGCGAAACCAATCGCTTAAGGGACTTCCCCAGCTCTGCTTCGCTTTGCGCAAAACCTGTTTCTGTACTCTCAATACCCTTTTCCTTCAATCTTTCGAAAAACCCAGACATTTCATCTTCTGAGAAATCAAAATTCTTGGTATAATCAACCACCGACGGATGTGAAGCCTTTAGTTGATCCGTATGATTCAACGCATAATCCAAGGCTAGTTTGTAATGCAAGCGACTCTTGTTTAATTCTTTCAAAAATTCATTCGATTGCCCTGAATCAGCAGGAATAAAAACGTCTGGAACAATTCCACCACCGCCGTAAACCTTCCGTCTAGAAGGGGTGAAATACACGTCAGATGTATTCAGCTTAATGGAGTCTTGGCTATATAGCTCTCCACTCTTTCGGCGCGCACCGAGATCTTTTCTGTAAGCCTTTACGCCATCCTCATATGGTCTTTGGATGCTTCTACCTGTAGGAGTATAGTAACGTGAAATGGTCAGCCGCATGGCCGATCCGTCTTCGAACTCAATAGTGCGTTGCACCAATCCTTTTCCATAGGATCGTCTTCCGATTATCAATCCTCGATCCCAGTCTTGAATGGCGCCGGCAACAATTTCACTTGCAGATGCTGAGTTCTCGTCAATTAACACCACGAGTTTTCCATCGGTGAATCTTCCACCCGATGTGGCAAACGTCTCCTTTCGCGATTGGTTCACACCTTCGGTATATACTATGAGCTTTCTATCCTCAATAAACTCATCTACAATCTTAATTGCAACACTCAGATAGCCTCCGCTGTTTCCGCGAAGGTCCAGTACCAGATTCTCGGCTCCTTGTTTTACCAACGCATCGAGTGCCTTTCTAAAATCCACCAAACTGGTGGAACTAAATCGACTGAGTTTAAGGTAACCCACATTTTCACTCATCATGAAGAAACTGGGCACGCTGCTAACAAGCACATTATCCCGCTCTAAGGTGAGTTGAAGTGCCTTTGATTGGCGTATAATCGTCAATGGTTCATCAAGGTTCTCATCCGCCTTCAACGCTTTTGACATCTCTCCTGATTTGAGCGATTTTCCAGACAGCGTATCGAGTCCAATCGCCACAATTTGATCGGCCAACTCTACCCCACCGCGTTTAGCTGGACTTTTATCCAAAACCTCAATCACTGTCAACGTATCCTCGATGACTTGATATCGAATACCGATTCCTTTAAACTTTCCTGAAAGTGGTTCCGTAGCCGACTTGTATTGCGCTGGATTCATGTAAACTGAATGTGGATCCAACTCTTCCAACATGGAACGCATTCCTTTTTCGATGATGCTGGACGTTTGAACGCTGTCAACATACCTTTTGTCTATACTGGATAGGAATACCTCAAGCTTTCCGAGATCGGAGTCGATATTGTTTTGCCCATTCGAGATAAATGGCACAAGCAAGAGAAGACAATATGCGAGAATGTGTTTCATCGTAACCTAACGTATCGAAGTTAGCTATTATTGAGCCACAGATAATTCTCTCTCTGAAGCTTAATGAATTTTATGAACTTCAATCCTGTTCTCGCAAGATCAAAGTAACAGGAAGGTGGTCCGAAAACCCGCCATAATACTTGGGCCCTGAATAGGTTCGACTGGGATAGAAGACTCCCGTATTTGGACTTTTATACATCATCCACTCCTCCGAGAAAAAGGCTACATCGTCTGTGGCTGCTGAATACGCCCTCGAGTTATTTGTGACGTTGGCATTCACTAGAAACTGGTCCAACACACCCCATTTCCCGCGATAAACATGCGAGCCTTGCTCCAATTCCACAAATTTTTCGCATAAGTTTTGAAGACAGGGACCTCGTTTACAATCCGAGAGGTTGGTTAAGCTTTCATTGTCTGGGTGGTCATTAAAATCTCCCATGTGTATGATCAAAGCTTCGGGTACTTCATCGGCAATTTCCTTACTTAAGCTTGCCAAGACATCCGAAGCCACTTTCCGTTTCCATCTAGATTTTTCTTCTCCTCCATATCTTGATGGCCAGTGATTCACAGAAAGGAAAAAGTCTTCTTTGGTATCCTTATGAACAAGGTGGACCCACAGTATATCTCTTGTCGGACGTTCGTCTTTCCCAAGGTCAACATTTCGCACCCCCGCTTCACGCAATTCAAACATCTCCGTATTATACATCAGGGCGTTGTCGATGCCTCTTCCATCCGCTGAATTAACATGCACAATCTCTAGGGCAGAATTATCAAGTTTAGCCTTTAAGTCAATTAAGACTTCTTTGTTCTCTACTTCGCATAACCCCAGTATGTCTACCGTTTCTTTGCCAAACGCAGCGTTAATTACACGAGAAAGGTTTTCTTGCTTTTGATCGTATCGATCGGCGGTGTATTCAAGTTTTCCCGCGGGAGTAAAATCCTCGTCAAACTTCAAGGGATCGTCTATCGTATCAAAAAGATTTTCGACATTATAAAACATTAATTGAAGGTCTTGCCCATGGACATTTGTGGCAAACAATATTCCACCCAGAAAAAAAAGGGCATTAAAAAAGGCGGTCAACGGACCACCTTTTTTGAATCTTAGTATCATTCTAAAGCTCAGAAGTTTAATTCTTAGTTGCCTTCTCTATTTTAGGCTCAGTAGCATTGATAGTAGCTTTGTCAGACGATTCTGATGAAGCACTTGCTGTTCCTTTTGCACAACTTGCTTTTGAACCCTTTGCGCAACATGCAGGCTTTCCTTTTGCACAACTTGCTTTTGATTCTGCCTTCGCTCCTGTCTCAGCTGTTTGTGAGAATCCTACAACTGAGAACATCATCGCAGCTGCTAGTAATATTGAATTTTTCATAGTCTTTTATTTTAGTAATTGTATCCCTTCGGTGGCGGAAATTATCTTCCCTTCATGCTCACCAACGACGAACGATCCGTCGAACCCTTGCGAAATTAGCTCATCCATATAGACTTCAGCATCTTCGAAGTTGTTAAATTTTCCTGTCATATAGTTCACAGAACCATCGTCCATCTCTCGCTGATCAATTCTTCCAAGGTCCATCATTTTGTCTAGTACGTCTGTTGGAATCTGCCCGGTGTATGATCCAATCTGCACCTTGAATTTCACTTTCCCAAAGTTTGCCGCCATTTCTGGAGCCGTTGATGTACCTCCCATTGAGACGTTGCCATCGGAAGTTATTAATGCGCGTTGACCTTCCTTAAACGGAATCACGTGTGATCCATCAAACCCTCGCTGAACCATGTCAATTTTTCTAGAGGCTGCCTGTTTGTAGCTTGTAACTGCCCCAACATAATATCGAGTCAATCCATCCTTGGTCGTAATTACAACAAGATCAGGAATACCATCAAATACGTCTCGCGACAACCTATTCGCATAAGCTCCAATTTGCACTCTGTAAACCGTAGCATCCCCAAATTGAGAATCATCAGCTTTAGATACACTTCTTGGATCTATAGGCCGATCAAGTGTGTAATCGCTTTGATTCAGGATAAGACGATCAGGCTTTGGCAGCGTTTTGTTCTTAGCGATAACCTCATCTACCGTCATGCCCAATGATTCATTTGATATCATATTCTCTTCAACTGAAGTCACTTTTGACGTAGTTCCGGAAGAATTTGTCTCAACAATTCCATCTGTAGATATTCCCGCTGACTCCATATCGATCTTTCGCTGTAATGCTTCAGGGAGATTATCAAAACCAGCCATTTCAATAACCGTAGTTCCGTCTTCAGTTATTCGCGTTGTTACCTCCGGCATTCCGAGCAATACATTAGCTAGGCTGTCATCAATTCCCTCTTCAAATTCACCGATCTTAACAGTATACTGCTCCTTTTGGCGTTTCGTTTTCCGCTCTGCCGTTTCAACGGAATAAGAGGTGTTTGAATATGTGGCATACTCACCTGTTTCATCTGTCCATTCTAAGAATAACTGCTCCAGATCAGCGTCATTCAGCGCTACCCCGCTGGAATCAACCACTGATCCTTCGGGTGAATTCAATTCTGCATCGAGATAATCTGCTACACCGTCCTTATCGCTATCAAGCGGACACCCTTTTTCATCGACCTCTATTCCTTCTGGAGTATTAGGACAATCATCCAAGAAATCCGCAATGCTATCATTATCCGCATCCGCATTGTCATCTCCTGAAAAGTCGGGTGCATCTTCATGGGGGATGGGAGTTAAATCGTATGTAAGTCTTGCAAATGTGTGCATGAACTTATCTGTCTGCTTATTACCCGCTCTGGCACCGCGTGAATCAACTGTAATACCATCGATGTAATCTGTAAACGTCCAATGATATTCAAGCCCCATTTTGAAACTCATTTTCTCATTCATCAAAAGATTGAAACCAGCCCCAACTGGAATGGCAAACGAGCGTTCAGAATAATCACCAAATCCATCCGCGTTTAATTCTCGAATGTCCGTTTCATAAACATAGTCTCTAGTGATTTCTATTGCCTTTCGAGCCTCAGCATCATCTTGATCAACATTTTTGATGGTTCCGTTATCCCAGTAGTGATAGGTATTTCCATATCCATCGATCAAATCTGTCTTTGACTGAAATTCAAACACTTCAAAACCCAGAGAAACAAAAGGTTCAAGCTTTCTTGTTTCCTTCAGAATGTGGTCGAAGTTGTAGGAAACGGCCAATCCACCTGCAGTAACCCTACTTCTAAAATTCAGATTCCTTACCAATGTGCGTTCGTCCGCTCCAAGCGATCCGTACATCATAAAGAAATTCAAATCCAAAAAGTCGTTTAGGGATTGTGCTGCATTGATGTGTACCGATGTTCTATTCTGAAAAGGATTGAAATAGCCCTTTGTGGCTATTAAGTCTCCCTGATAATTTAGCATCCCAACTCCCACGGATAATTTTGGTCGGATGTGCCATTCTTTTTCCTTTACCGTATCAACTGGCGCAGCTTCAGTTGCCGCCGGTGCTACTTCAGTCGCGGCTTCTTGAGCAGAGTAATTTTCACAAAACCCTAAGGTTAGGACAGTGAAGAAAATTATGGATAGTATGTGCTGAAATCGAAGGCCGTGCATGAAGCTCACAATGGGTTATGAAGTCGCTAATGTAGTGAAAGCCACAACACTCTACAATTTTTACTCCTTCTCTTATTTAAACCACTTCTGATTCGAGATCATAAGTGCTTCTTGCACTGTAATCCTCTGACCTGAATTGTATGCCGTTACAAACGGACCTGGGAAGTTATGACCGGCACTCACAAGGGCTTCTCGTTTGTCTCGGGCTCCCTTATATACATCGAAACTACCAGTCGTATATTTCACCCAACCTTCATGATTTTCGATGCCAAATTGCTCTCTAAAATTGTACACTTTCTTTATGAATTCATTTGAAACAACCTTCTTTCCAGCTGCGATTTGGACCTTATAAGAAACTCCCGTTTCTGGATTTGGAATTTTAGTGCTTCCATTATCGGCGACTAACTCTTCACTGGCTTTTTCTTCAACCCGCTCGACCACTTCTTCCTTAGATTGGGTCACTGCTTCTTTTGGTTCAGGCACCACTGTTTCTACTTTCTCTTCAACTGCATCAGCTATTTCTTCCGACTCTTCGTCAGCGGCTTCATTCGCTTCTTTTACTTTTTCAGCGATAACATCATTCAATGCATCAGTTGATTCTGTTTCGGTCTCAACTACGGTTGCCACTTCCTCAGCATCCTCCACAGTTTCTTCAACTATTTCCTCTACAACCGATGCAGTGCTTGACTCAGTATTCTCTTCAGCTTCATCCACAGCAACAACCGCTTCAGAAGCGATAGGGGCACCACCAAGCACAGCTACCGTCTTGGTCTCATTGTCATCTAGGAATGAGAAATTACCTTCCATTGCACTAAGCGCTGTTTCTATGTCCGTCTCACTTTTAACCGTGTACGAGACAACTACTTCTTCTGGGTTTGGGACAGCCATCCAAACGAATTTGGCTTTGTTATCGACCTGGCTAAATACAGCCTTATCATTTACCTTAACTGCGGCTTCCGCTCCTTCGGGGAGATATTCTTCCAGTTTACCAAAACCTTCAACTCCAGACTTCACAATCTTCAAGTCGACTTGATATTCATTCCCACCAAGATTAGTGACGGATCTGGAAACTTCAGCAACGGCTGGAATCTTGGCAACAACTGGTGCATCAGACACCGCTTTGATTGCAATCTGTGGAATATCGTAGCTTTTCCTCTCATTATCCTCTATATAGGACAACTTTCCAGCAAGAAACCCTTCAGGCTTTGCATCTTGAGTCGCGGTTAGCGCATAGGAGATTTTGACGATTTCCTGTTCTGGTATTGCCATCCAGATAAACTTGATTTTTCCATCAGCGAATGTGAAAGACGCCTCGGATGTCTCAACTGGTTGAGCGATATATCCATCAGGAATATTTTGTTGGTACTTGGCGAATCCGAAAATTGGCCCCTTGGTTATGTCTACCTCGATGATATATGTCGAGTCCATAACAAAAGTTGCGTCCTCTGGAATCTTTGTATCTACTCTAATATCTGCGGGCAGCAGAGCAGTGACAATAATGAATGAGAGGAGATTGAATAGGACGATTAGTTGCTTGACCATTATTCCAAGGGAGTTTTATACCTTGGAAAGCAAATCTACCCCCGTGTTGAGAGGCCAAAACTTATCCTTTCTGCAATTACAAACAGAAATTTGTTAATTCCCTAAAAATTAGGCCGTAACCTAGATGTGTCGTAAAATTCTTTGATAAGACCAACAGCCTCCTCAGCCGTGTCGCACAGCTGGAAAAGGTCCAAATCAGTTTGACTAATATTTCCTTCTTGGAGCATTGTGTCTTTGATCCAATTTAACAGGCCGCTCCAATATGCTCTACCGACCAGTACTATTGGGAACTTTCCGATTTTCTGAGTTTGGATCAAGGTTAAGGCCTCAAACAATTCATCGATTGTGCCGAACCCGCCTGGAAGTACAACAAAACCTTGGGCATACTTCACAAACATCACCTTCCGAACAAAGAAGTAATCGAAGTTGATTAATTTGTCCTTATCGATATATGGATTTGACTCTTGCTCAAATGGTAAATCAATATTCAACCCTACAGATTTACCTCCTCCACGGTTGGCACCTTTATTCGCGGCTTCCATTATCCCAGGACCACCCCCGCTAATCACTCCATAACCTTCATTCGTAAGTCCGAATGCAATATTCTCGGCGAGCTTATAATACGGATCCGATTCGTTTGTTCGAGCGGAGCCAAAAATGCTCACACATGGGCCTATTTTCGCTAAAATATCAAATGCCTCCACAAACTCCGCCATGATTTTAAATATGGCCCACGAATCATTTGATTTTATTTCACTCCAAGATTTCCCCTCAAACTTGCCCTTTACCATATTAATGTGTTTTTCGATTCAACTTTGTAAATAACGCAGTTATGATTGATAATATGATAAGCGCAATAAAAAGCTGATTAACACCTTCCATGAATAGGATATAAACGATATCTCCCTTGTCAAGTGAACTCCAAACCAAATCTCGAGTTATAAAGGTTATTCCCAAAAAAGTAATAATCGCGGCGATAAGTCTTGTGAATCCGGAGAACCAAAGAATCTTGAAGTTCTGATTCGACCTATTGCTTCTAAAATCCAATGCCACGATTATCAATATAAAAACAATGGGGCCGAATATCCATCTTAACACAGTCAGATCAACCAACTCAAACATTGATTGCACGTAAAGAAGTAAAAACAAGAAAAGTCCACCCAAGACTCCGAATCGAAATGGTTCTAGCATCGCACAAAGGAACTATTCGCGATAAATAAAATTGCAATAAAGTTGGGTATCCGAATACAAACTATCTTCGAATCGATAGCACGAGCTAACTTCAATCGACTGAAGCACGTCTAGACCGTAGCGAATGAAACCATACTCAACAATTCTTTTAATTGGGGCCGCCATTATGATGGCCATTGGCTGCGATAAGTCGCCCATGGATGGGCCAGAGAACTTACCGCCAGCCGAAGACATTAATTATGTCTTTGCATCGGACGAAACCGGGGTAATTGAAGTCTGGGAGCAACGGGACGGTGAGCGAACCAGGTTGAGCGAAAATCCGAACGAAAACAGTTGGTGGCCGCATAAAAATCCAAGGAAAAGCTCAATTCTATATTATACGAGCCCGATTGGTGAAGACCTTCAAAATATTTCAAACGCAGAGTTGCGCGTGCTAGACCTTACCTCTAATGAAGACCATGTAATCATTAATGCAGGAAAGCATGACTGGTCTTCAACCTCCTGGGCTAGGTGGTCGGCAGACGGTGAGCAAATCGTGGTATGCTATAAAACAACAACGGATTCACACTGGCAGCTGGCAATTGTGGACGATTTTGGCAACAATGCAATCTCCATTTCAAGCAGATCAGATGTCGACTATTTGGATCCAGTCTTTTCACCAGATGGAAAGTTAATCTACTGCGTATCCATACCAGAAAACGAGGGACCTGAGAGTGATAATTTCGAATTGTACTCGATTGACGTGGCAACGGGCGAAGAAATTCGATTGACGAACAATACTTGGCGCGACCAACACCCGGATGTTTCGCCTGATGGGGACTGGTTGATCTTTGAGTCGCTTGTTGATCCAGAGTATCTAAGTATCGGCAAATGGAGGATAAACAAATACAACCTTCAATCTAAAAAAGTTGAGATTATCTTGGAAGAGGAACAGCTAAATTTTCATCCAAAAATTTTTGACGAAGGAAGCATCGTCTTTATTCGACTTGATGTAACAAAGCTTCGCACGGGATTCTTCCTAATGGACCTATCCACCCTTGAAACTGCGCCCCTACTTAACGAGCAGTTTAATGCAATCAACATTGACCCTTACTAACAAGTTTTTCGTCGTAATTCCTTCTAAGTGGAAACAAAATTAACTTAGGTTTGAAGCTCAAAAGGCATTAGACAATGGAACGACTTACACGACTAGGAAAAGAGGAGAAGGACGAAAAGGACGACAAAAAAGAGAAAGGATTTGATCAGGGATTGATCAATAAGAAGTTTCTAGAAAATCGTCAAGTGTTTCTTTGGGGTGGTGTAGATGACGACTCAGCGAAACATGTGATTGATCGCCTTATGTATTTGGAGGCCGACAAACCAGGAGAAGAAATTACCTTTTTTATAAACTCACCGGGTGGCTATGTAACCTCGGGAATGGCCATTTACGATGTGATGCAAATGATCTCATCGCCGGTAAACGCTGTTTGCATGGGACTTGCCGCTTCTATGGGCTCCATTTTATTATCAGGAGGCCAAAAGGGAAAGCGTGAAATTTTCAAGCACGGCCGTGTCATGATTCACCAACCAAGTTTGGGTGGATTTCAAGGAACGGCCAGTGACATTGAAATTCAAACCAATGAGATCATCAAAACGAAAGAGCTCAGCGCGCACATCCTTGCCGACAATTGCGGGCAAACATTTGCGAAAGTCATGAAGGACTTTAATCGAGACCATTGGTTAAATGCGGAAGAGGCTGTGAAGTACGGCATTGTTGACTCCATTCGATAAGACCTTCGCGAAGACCATTCGAATTCTATCGTCCGCCTTCCTTAATTGCCAAATACTTGGTAGAGTTGGCAGGATCAACTGTATCTAAAATTCCAGTGATTTCATTCTTTTCAGCAGGTTCTGCCTTTGAAAAGAGTTTTATAATCTCATCATTTTTCGCAGTAAAGAACAAACGTTGGTTGTAAGAATTTGGTTCGTTATTATGTGTTTTCTCAACCAGTTTTATCGCCTTCAACACCTCCGCTCTACCCGCGCTGACATTCTCACTTAATTGGTCAAAACCTTTTCGGTGATACACAAAGTAGCATTCGCGTAAAGACTTGAATCTATCACTTAGAGCATTTTGCGCCAGCCAATATCGGTTGTTTCTGTTCTTATATGATTGCCAGCCAGCACCTCCACTGGTCTGAGCGTTTGCAACTATCCTTTGAGCCAACAGCCAATGTTCCTGCCCCCCCATCATAGAGTAGGTGTCGTAATCAATAGCCAACATGATATATGCATAATACCCTAGAAGCGATGTTAGCTCGCTGAGATAGGCGTTTTCACTGAAGTCTAATACATCGAATTGAAGGTATTTAAAACGAACCCCTTCATCTTGATACTTGAACGTGGTTGATGTATAGGTGCTTCCAAATACAGGCCGGGATGATGACACTTGAATTGTTGCCTCGTATTCGTCGGTAGACAATTGCTGATCGATTGTAATCAGAATGCTACAATCGATGCGCTCAGCTGGGGAGTACTTATCTGAAGTCCATCTTCGATTATTCATGAATTCGAACACCGAACGCTGCATCGCATCGAATACTGTCTTATCATTAATCGATACTTGGCTGCTATTGACCTGCACAGAGCAATTGAGCTCTTGACCGATTGCGCCAAAGCAAAGAAATACCGATAGTATAAGGCTAAATAATAGTTTCAAGCGCATCAATAATATCCTTAGCAACTTCCTTTTTGCTTTTTAGTTCGTGTGTAACATTTGACTCGGGAAAGATAAAAGTAACCTTGTTTGTGTCCGTTCCAAATCCAGCACCTTTATCGTTAAGCGAATTCATAACGAGCATGTCGAGGTTTTTATTCTCTAGCTTCTTTTGGGCGTTAGCCAGTTCATTGTCTGTCTCGAGCGCAAACCCAATCAGTTTCTGTTGATTCTTATTCGAACCAAGCCACTTTAGAATATCCTGAGTATCCTCCAATTCTATGGCATCGATTGCCCTATCCGCCTTTTTAAGCTTCGAAGAATAACGAACCTTAGGTCGATAGTCGGCAACAGCTGCAGACATAATCACCGCGTCGCAATTATCGTATTCTTTTTTGACCGCTTCAAACATTTCTTCGGCCGATTCAATATCTATCCGATTAATAGAATCTGAATTAAGCGAAAGACTTGTGGGACCAGTAATGAGTGTCACCACTGCACCATACTGTTCTGCGATTTCAGCGATAGCGAATCCCATTTTACCTGAGCTATAGTTTCCAATAAATCGAACTGGATCAATCTTTTCAAAAGTTGGCCCAGCAGTAACAATCAAATGCTTTCCAGCAATTCTTGAATCAACTTCAAAGTGTCTTTTGATCGTAGAGAGCAGTGTTTCGGGCTCAGCCATGCGACCTTTACCAACCAGGCCACTTGCAAGCTCACCGTCCTCGCTCTCAATTACATTGACGGAACGTTCTTGTAACAGGTTTAGGTTCCTTGTTGTCGTCCAATGCTTATACATGTCCAAATCCATTGCAGGAGCGACATATATCGGACAATCAGCACTTAAATAAGTGGCGATTAGCAGATTGTCACAATTCCCAGAAACAAGTTTGCTTAAAGTATTTGCGGACATCGGAGCTATAATGAGGAGATCGGCCCATTTCCCTAGCGCGACATGATTCGTCCATTCACCACTCTCGCGACTTTTAATGAATTCAGAAAATACAGGACGTTTTGAGAGCGTAGCTAGTGTAATTGGAGTTACAAAATCAAGTGCAGCTTCCGTGCAAATAACCTGCACCTCAGCTCCTTCTTTGACGAGTTCGCGAACGAGTATGATTGATTTGTAGGCAGCTATGCTACCCGAGATCCCAAGAAGTATTCGCTTTCCCCTTAACACAGGGATGAGATTAGGCTTCTTTTGAAGGCTCGGTCTCTATTACCTCTTCGGGTAATCTGAAATATACTTTCCCTGCAAGAAACTCTTCCATTGCAAGTGCCGAAGGTTTCGGCATCCGCTCATACATTTTTGAAATTTCGATTTGCTCTCTGTTTTCAAAAATCTCTTCTAGACTATCTGTAACCGATGCGAATTCCTGTAGCTTTTGATCTAATTCCTGCTTAAGGGCAGTTCCAACTTGATTTGAGCGCTTAGCAATGATCGAAATTGCTTCGTACACATTTGTACAATTCTCTTCCAGCGTTGAAACATCTCGTGTTATAATGCTTGAAGGAGCTTCGAGTTTTTGGTAGTTTTTTAGCGTATCCATATCACGTTTGGTTTAATTCCAGTTCCAATGTTTTGTTCAAGTCTTGATCCAAAGACACCGCTTCTTTCATGTATTTACTCTCCGGAAAGCGGTCGGCAAAGGTAGTGTATGCTTTAATAGCAGATTCAATCCGCTCAACTTTTTTCTCTGTGACGCTATTCTTCGCTAAGAGGTACGAGGATTTGAACCACAAGAACCAGGTTTCTTCTTTATATCTACTATTCGGGTATCGATCATTGAAATTCTTTAAAGACACAGTTGCTGCTCTGTATGTCTCTCGCTTATAGTAGAGTTTAGATGCCCGATACTCTTTCAATTCTATTTTATATCGCAGTTCATCAAGGAGTAAGTTACAACTATCAATTAATGGACTTTCAGGATGTTGAATAGCGAATAGCTGGAATGATCTTACCGCCTTATATGTTTCCGTTTGGTCCAATGAAGGCTTCGGCGAGACCTTGTAATTACAAAATGCGGACATGAATTGAGCGCGTTCACGCTTATCCGAACCAGGATAGTTTTTGAAGAATTGGCCATATCTATGACCTGCTAGGATATAGTCCTTCATTCCGAACTCACAAGACGCTAACTTATAAGCGATTTTTTCACCTTTTTCGGTACCTCGATACATTATATACAGCTCATCCAAAAGCGGATAAGCTTTGGTGAACTTTTCAGACTTCATGTATTCAAGCGCCATATCATACTTCCACTGCATGTCTTGACTCTTCAGCACCTTACGGTATTCCGTACACGAATACAGGGTGCCAACCACCAGGGTTAATGATACAATCGTTCTCCAATTCATAAAGGGCGCAAATCTAATCTGAATATGCATGTAACGGTGTTAATAAATGCTTAGTACATGATTGATAAATCGCCCTTCGAAATTGAGTTAATACTAACTTTGCAACTACAACCTGCAAACAAAGACGCAAGTATATGAAGGACATTTTTGACAAAATCAGGGAGAATAAGGGCCCACTCGGACAGTACAGCAGTGTGGGACATGGTTATTTCTTTTTCCCAAAACTAGAAGGACCAATTTCCAACCGAATGCAGTTTCGAGGAAAGGACGTTTTAGTTTGGAGTTTAAACAATTATTTGGGCCTTGGAAATCACCCAGAGGTTCGAGAGGCCGACGCGCAAGCCGCTAAAGACTGGGGTCTCGCTTATCCAATGGGCGCTAGAATGATGTCCGGAAACTCCATCTACCATGAGCAACTCGAATCTGAACTAAGCTCGTTTGTTGATAAGGAAGACACTATTCTTTTAAACTTCGGATATCAAGGGATGGCATCAGCAGTTGATGCGCTTGTAGACAGAAATGACGTGATCGTTTATGATAGTGAATCACATGCCTGCATTATGGATGGTATGCGTATGCATGTTGGAAAACGCTTTGTCTATCAGCACAACGATATTGAAAGCCTACGCACACAGCTCACAAGAGCTGGTAAACTGGTCGAAAACACAAACGGAGGTATTCTGGTAATTACAGAAGGTGTTTTCGGAATGGCGGGAGATCAAGGAAAACTAAAAGAGATCGTAGATCTTAAAAGCGAATTTGATTTCAGACTTTTTGTTGATGACGCTCACGGAATCGGGACCCTCGGCGCTACGGGAGCTGGAACAGGCGAAGAGCAGGGTTGCATGGACGGCATTGACGTTTACTTTGGAACCTTCGCAAAGGCTTTCGCTACAATTGGGGCCTTTATCTCTTCCGAGGAAAAAATCATAGACTATTTAAGGTATAATACACGCTCTCAAATTTTCGCGAAGTCACTACCGATGCCTCTTGTTATAGGAGCACTAAAGCGGTTGGAACTAATGCGAACAAGACCAGAACTGAAGGATAATCTTTGGAAGATTACGAATCTGCTTCAATCGAACCTTCGCGAGAATGGTTTTAACTTGGGTAGAACAAATTCTTGTGTAACACCTGTCTTCTTATCGGGAGGCCCATTTGAAGCGGCCAATGTTATTCTTGACCTACGAGAAAACCACGGCATATTTTGTTCCATGGTAATATACCCAGTAGTTCCAAAGGACACTATCATGTTAAGGGTAATACCTACATCCGTTCACACAGAAGAAGACGTTCGATATACCATTGAGATATTCAACAAGGTAAAGGATAAGCTGGCCCAAGGTCTTTATGCCAAGGATAAGATTGTCTATGCCTAACACATAAAAAGCTGAAGCAAAAAAAAGGGCTGGATATCCGGCCCTTTTTTTTGCTCTATTGTTTTTATCTACTTACCGAGCTTCAATAACTCTACTTCAAAAACTAGCACCTCGTTCGGGCCAATCGCGCCTCCTGGAGAACGTTCACCGTATCCAAGCTCACTTGGAATATAGAACTTGTACTTACTTCCAACATTCATTAACTGAAGTCCTTCCGTCCAACCCTTGATCACTTGACCAAGACCAAATGTTGCCGGCTGACCTCTGTCCACAGAACTGTCAAAAACTTCGCCTGATGTTAACGTACCATGGTAGTGGACGGTAACCTCGCTGTTTGCAACGGGCTTTGATCCAGCTCCTTCTTTTAATACTTCATACTGCAAACCGCTTTCCGTCACCTTGATCTCTGAGCGTTGCGCATTTGTCGCAAGCCATTTGCGACCAGCCTCTTTAGCCTGCTCCGCCTTTACCGCCATCAATTGACCGATGTATTCATTAAGAAACTGCTGCGATTGTTCGGGTGTCATCTTTGGGTTTTGTGCATTCGTAAATGCATCTAACAAACCTTTGTTCAAACCAAAGAAGTCGATATTATTAATGCCTTGAGATTTCATATTCTCACCAATTGACTGGCCGTAGGCGTAACTCAATTTCGTAACCTCATTATTCATATCCATACTGCTACCGTACAAGGACTGAACTTCGTTTTGAAGACTGATCATCTCGTCCAACTTGGCATTCAATTCCTTTTGGCCTTGAATTATTTCTTCCTGTTTTACACTTGTTGGCTTTTGTGCCACTGATATTGCGCTAAAACTTAATGCAAGCGCCAACATTCCTAATCGTTTCATTTTCTATTATTTACTTAATTTATCATATGCTTCTTGAACCTGTGTGAACTTATCAACCGCGGCATTCCGAGCTTCTTCGCCAATATCACCTAGTTTATCTGGATGATATTTTTTCGCCATTCTACGATATGCCGATTTAATTTGGTCTTGCGTTGCTCCAGTTTCAATTTCTAAAATGCGATAATACCGATCATTATCGACCTGATACATTGCCGACAGCGATTCCAAGTCTTTTTCACTGACATTTAATAGTCTCGAAATTGACTTTAATAGTTTCCATTCTAATTCATGAATTTCCCCATCTGCATTTGCAATTCCTGCCAAAAAATGTACAAGCTGCAAGCGTTGAGGATGCGTCATATAGGACTTTATTTGAGCACACACCTGCGCCACTGGAATATCCTTGGTTAGTAGATCCTTTAAAACCTGGAGCATTTCAGTGGATGCCTGCTGCCCATATTGCTGATTGAGGAATGATTTAACATATGCCAATTCAGATTTAAGCACTCTATTATCTGCCTTCATCATTGCTGCAGATAATACCATAAGACTTACTCCAAAATCACCTCTTCCTGTAGTCCTAAATTGACCCGCGCCTTGCTGCCCCGAAACCTCACCTTCGAGTGTGGCATTGTCCCACAAATAGCCAATCCCGAATCCAATCAAGCCTCCAATAGGACCACCTAAAACCCAACCTAAGGTGCCCGCAAACCACTTACCCACTTTTGCTGCCATAAAAAGTTGCAAAGTTAATTCAATAAACTTGTCTAAGTTTGAGGCAGTGCTAGACAGTTGCCCTTTCATCGCCCCTGCCATTCCCTCTGCAGGAGTCTATTATTTCACCACCCCAAAAGGAATAAAATACGAGGTTCGTTTTGGAAGGAAGCAATCCGATATATTATTTGTGAATATTGTTTTTGGTGTCCTAAACGAAGAATTTGGCGGTGAAGAATACGTCCTGGTAAATCGGGGTGAAATATTTTCAGTGATGGCTACAATTGAAGCAATCATTCAAGATTTCTTCCTTAAAAACCCAAACATCCATGGCTTCCAATTTGCCGGAGAACCTATTAGCGATAAGCAGGATGCCAATGTTGTAACGAAGCGCACACGCGTGTATTTGCGTTACGCGAAAAAAATATTTCCATCTGAATCATGGACGATTCAAATGGATGGGAATAAAGTTACGATAGAACGCAAGAAATAATCTATTCTCATTTTGGTATTCTTTTACTTTTGCGGCCAGTTTATCACAAACTAGGAGAGGTGGGTGAGTGGCTTAAACCGCATGTTTGCTAAACATGTGAACGGGAAACTGTTCCGGGGGTTCGAATCCCCCTCTCTCCGCACACGAAATCCCAAGCATTTATTGCTTGGGATTTTTTTTTGTTTGGCAGGGAGACAATCACTCCCCAGCCCTAATACCGGTGGCGATCAGAGTTTAAAATGAACTTACTGGCTCACACCAGCATCATTCAATCCGATACGCGTTTTACCTCAATCATGAAATAGATTAACCAAGAATCAAGTTCATATCAACGAAGTGGTCGAACCTTATCCATAACGGCAACAATTTCCTTTTTACTGATGCTCAACTTGGCCATAAAAGCTTCTATCATACTTTCCTTCTGTCCTTGGGTATAATTAAGGTCTAAATCCGTTAGCGATTCATAAGCGCGTTTGAGCCTTCCGATCTTCGTATACCATGAAACTGAATCATACTCTTGACTATCATTTAATCTATTCATAATTATCATGATCGCTCAGGGAAAATTGGTTAAGTCGACGTTTGAGCAATTGTTGTAAGGTAGACTTAATAAACGGCCAGTTTGGAACTATATCCGTTCGCCAATCCAATACATTGACTTTTCCGGGTCAGACATAGATCTGATTAGGCGGCCGAATCAACTACTTATTTGTAAAGCGTCCTGCTTACTTATCGGGGACAAAGGCAACTTGGCCTTGGAGAAAAGGAAGAGCTAGGTGATTTGGTTTGGAGTTGAAAAGAACCAAATTGGGATGTTCCGCTACAGAGAATTTCAAATCAACTTCAATCAAACTTTGCTGGTGCAAAACAAAATATGATGTTGGCGTTTGGTTGTTTGCCGTATCGCCTTAGATTTGCGGGCATTGAAACCTACAACAAAATGAAATACCCAAAATTTTCCCTAGTCCTTTTATCTGCTTCTGTTTTACTGATTAGTTCTTGTGGCGGTGGTGAGGAAGAGCATAGCACGGCGCCTAAGTACAATTTCGAAAAAGCTGATTCATTGCCCTCTGGCTACCTTGAAGAACTTGGAATTGTAAAAACGAACATTGAGGTTACTGCGAAGCTTTATCAGCACATGAATGAAAAAGGCTACGCTTTTAATGAGTCCTTCTTACTTTCTCCTAGCAAAAGCTTTAGTGGAAGTTCGAAGCAGGCCATGGGAATTGGTGCAATCGGGAGCGACCTCATTTTCGCGGCCTCATTTGGCCAGAACCAAAGTGCGATGGACCGAATGAAAGGCCTATTAGGCGCTGCAGGAAGTTTGGGCGTTGCAGAAGCATTTGATGAGGAGTTAATGTCAAAAATGGTAAGTGACGACTCAACAATCAATAAGTCAGTGTTGCTTACTAAGGCATATTTAAAGGCAAAGGATCAGTTGTTTTCAGAAGAACGAGCTCAATACGCCACATTTATGATCATTGGCGGTTGGATTGAAGGCCTTCATGTTAGTTGCCAAATGCTCAAAGGCGACCTAAAAGACAATGAAATAAAGCTCGGTTTTTGGGAAATGGTAAGTTCAATTGAGAGCGTTCAGCACTTATGTCGAGTCTTTGAGTCGAATGCAGAAATGACTAAACTAGGTGAAGATCTTAAAACATTGAATCCACTTTTGATGCCAATTAAGAAGCACGCAAAGAAGTATAAAGTCGAGGATGTAGCTGCGTTAGCCGACGCTGTAGCTGAGCTAAGAAATAGCCATATCTAGATTGTTTTTTTATTCCTAATAATTATACATTTGCCGTCCTTTTTAAGGGCGGCTTTTTTTGTCGCAGTTCTTTTTTTTCGGGGTGTAGCGTAGCCCGGTTATCGCGCCTGCTTTGGGAGCAGGAGGTCGCAGGTTCGAATCCTGCCACCCCGACTTAGAGGCCTCAAATGGAGGCCTCTTTTACTTAAATGGCCCAATAGCTCAACCGGATAGAGCAGCTGCCTTCTAAGCAGCAGGTTTCAGGTTCGAGTCCTGATTGGGTCACTTGGTGATAAAGACCTTCGCGACAGTGAACGGGACTTTTAAGTTTCTGGAGGTCGTCTTAATTTTATTGCTAGTGCTGGTACGAAAGGGTTTAACCCCTCTCCCCCCTTTCAACTTTCACCGTTACAGTTTAAGATTTTCAGATTAATGACTGGTAAATTAAATAACTTTTGATTTACTCAAATTTAGCTGTTATTGGTTATCTACTGCCATTATTCTGCCAGTCAACTTTTGATTTTTGTGGGGGATTAAACGGTATTGTCTCTTGGCATAAAAAGAAAGAGGAATACAGATTGCCTTACTTAGTATTTAATCGCTGTAAATAGGCATCTGATTGCCTCTATTAGCGTCTCTAAGTAGATGTTGGAGCAATCTGAAAAAGTTAAATTGATTTGGTTAGCGAATGATGAGTTTGGAGATTCTACTAGGTATCCTTTAAACGTGTCAGTTGATCAAAATCTAGTTGAAGACTTAACAGCAGAATCAGCTCTTAAATACGTGGCAACTGCCTCTGCCGCTACCCTAAATCAAACCTACACTGAAACTTGTTCAGCAAGCTCTGCACTTGTAAACAGAGTAATTTCCAATCAACCTCAAACGGGGTTGATGCCTCGGGACAAAAGAAGAAGGGGTAAAATCAAACAGTATTTCAAGGAACACCAGTATGAGTGTATGGCATTTCTCTGTTTTCATATAGTTTCTGCGGTTGGATATAAGACGTTCAGAAACGTAAGCACCGATAGACTAAAGAAAATACTAGGTAATGACTATTTACTGTTATTAAATCAAGGGAGGTTATGTGGTCTGATTGATTGGGAGCACCGCCCCACGCCCTATAACAGCGATGACAACCCGAACCACTATAATCTAATTTCAGTCAAGGGAAGAAGAGGTTCTTTTCAGCGTGTTCATCTCGCAAATGGAATTGCAGAAGAAAGAATGCGAAGGTTAAATAACAAAGATGTAAACGCTTTTAACGGAGCAATTCTTTTGAAGACATACAACTCCATCCAAAATTGTTTTTTGGATGATTTGCAAATGGACGTGACCAATTCTGCATTAAGTGGAGGGCATTTTGTACCCACCATAGATGGTTACGGAAATCGATGTCACAATCATCTGGTTAATCTCAACAAAGAGTATAGAAGTAAAATTAAATGGCGCTCAGATTCTACCGCCCCCACTGGTGAATTAGATTTAGCTAACTCACACGCATTCTTTCTTTTCCATCTCTTCCATCATCAGCATTTAATAGACTACGCTGTTACTGATTCTAAGACCCGTTTAAACCTTAAAAAGGCGTTTGACATACCATGTAATAAATGGGTGATGAACAAAGCTCTAACGAGCTTAAAGAGCGGTAGATTTTTAGAAGACTTCTTCATTCCAATGATGGATGAATGTGACCCTTATTGGAGGGGGTCAACCAAACAGATGATGATTGCAACTAAGGCATTGAAAGAACAGGATATGGTCGATGATCGTACCCTTGGGAAGATGGCATTTATGTATATCATTAATGATGGTGCTAAACACCTCCTAAAGAAAATAGCAGACGTACCTATCTACTCCTTCATCGCCTATACCATAGTTGAATTACAATGTATTACCATCGCCCCTATTGACATAAGAGGAGTTAAAGACTATGAATCTAGAAAGAACACATCCTTGATTCTTCAACGCATTGAGTCACGGTTTATGCAAGAGACATATTTACGTTCTGGGATTAATTGGGGATTCCTAATCCATGACTCTGTATTTACCCTGGAGAGTGAGTTCCATCTGGTTAGAAAAGCGATGGTTGATGTGGCGAGGTGGATGAATATACCAACCCCATTTTCGAAGTCTAAGACCCACAGCTAAAAATTACTTTACACACCCCCTTCTGTAATCCAATACAGTCAAGGGTTTCAGAAACACCACCCGTCGACTATTGGTATATATAAGTCTGTATGGTGTTACTGTGTTTATACTTTATAGAAAGACTAACAGTCTATCAATCAATAAACAGTTCAGTATAAATTTATAGTTAATCACTATGTCTGAGACATTAGAAAAAAAACTAGGGATACTCCCTCTGCGTATATCCTTCCATCTAAAATACTCTGCTTATACCGAATCTGTTTGATATGGCGATCTTGAAGTGCGTTTCTTTCCCTGATCCAGAGTTGAAGATTGTTAGGTCTAATCGTATTACGGACGTACACCCGAGGGAATTAGGAACGGTAATGAAGATACTGTCCGTACTACTGCTTGAAAGTTTCCCTCGATTATTTGTGATTTTTGATCGATATAAAATTAATTCAAGGTTGTAATATATTATTTTTGGAAAAATTTTGAATCTATGAAAACAACTTTACCGATCCTGTCTGGAATCATGCTGACTTGTGCTTCTTTAAACGCTCAGCAAACTACCGTGTTTGAAGAGAACTTTAATAGCTCATCGAGTATGCCCGCAAGTATTACAGTCGTGGACATTAATAACGATGGTACAACTTTTGAATTTGTACAATCTGGCGGTGTGAACAATACTAATTGCGCCAAAATTGGCTGGACATCTGTTGGTAATGGAAATCTAGATGTACTTCGGTTTGCTCCGTTGTCATTCCAAGCCGGTGAAACGTATACACTCAAATTCTATCAAAAAGCTGCTAGTAGTGCTTTTGTGGAATCCTACTATTGCGGTTTCACGAATGGCAATGCATGGGCTCAGAATGGATATTATACTTCTAGTTCTACTAATTTTCAAGAGGTGTCTTTTTCTTACACCCCAACAGTCAATCATACTGGTGTTGCTGTAATTGGAAATAACAGTAATGACAAATTAGGTTGGTATGTTGATGACATTTCTGTTAAAAAGGGCACACCATCACAAGTTTCGGTTGTAACTTCAATAGCGAGTCAGATTAGCGCGAATAGCGCTATTTCGGGTGGTACTATCACTAATCCAAATAATGAGGTAATCGAAACGGTTCGTCTCGAATGGCTTGCTTCGGGCTCAAGCGTAGTAGAAGTAGTTTCTGAGAATTATCAACAAAATTCTTATTCTTTCAATATGACAGGCTTAATTGAAGAGACTTATTATGTAATGCAAGCATCGGTGATAACTGAGTTGGGAGATACCATATATGGATCTGTAGAATCCTTTACTACTCCAAATCCATGCGCTCCTGATGCTGAAGTCTTTTTGTCGAACTTGGCTTTTATTGATCAATCAACAGCGGCTTCATTCGGTACATATTTTGTAGATTATGAATTGCCGAACGCACTGAATTATGATTCATTAAACCCGAATAATTTTCTGAATCCCGGGCTTCCTGTAAGTTTCAAAGTGCAGTGTTCAAATCAAAAAGACAATGGAAACGCTATTGTATCTGGAGAGTGCAGGCTCAGAACTTCAGATCCACAGATTACAATTTTAGATAGTATTTCAGGTTTAAATAATGTAGGTTGGGGTTCAACAGCTTGGTCTACAGATGAGTTTAAGATTCAAGTTTCGAGTAGCGTAACTGAAAGCTTTACAGCCTTCGTAGATTTTGTAGTCATCGAAAACGGAGAAGAATACGTTACAAGATGTATTCCAATCCCAGTTAAGTCCTTTTCAATGAACCAAAATTCCATTGACGATGACGCTAACCCAGACAGTGATGGTGATGGTGATGGTATTGTAGAGCCGGGAGAGCGAATAGAAACATTACCTACAATAGATAACGATTCAGAATTTCAATCAAGTCTTGTTGCAGGATTTCTTCGAAACTTAAAAAGTTACAGTGGAATTGAAATATTAAATGATGTTCAAGGAAGCTCAGGCACGATTTATTCTCAAGGCTGGTATAACGTATCTTTTGGCTCACCAGCTCCTATGGAAGCCGGTCAGATCAACGCAGCCCCCGAATATGATTTTGTTTTTGATTATGATATGGATGAAACGTACAGTTTTCAGTTAGACCTGATAGTTGCTGGAGGTTTCTATCTATTTGGTGATACTTTGAGTGGCGCTACGCTAATCCGTCAGAGTACTCCAATTTATTATAATAGTACCTACCCGGCAGCTGTGACAGGTATTCAAGATAATCTTGATAAATCTTCCAATGTATCAATCTACCCAAATCCGACAAATGGTAAAATATCAATAAGCTCTGAAGATGGTCAGTTTGGTAGTTCAGAGGTTCAAGTATTTTCATCAATTGGACAGATTGTGTTGTCGAAAAATGATGTTATCATCGGCAATAATCCGACAGAGATCGATCTAAGCGCTTTGCCAAAAGGGGTTTATACTCTGGTTATAGCCGGTGAAGGTGCTATGAGCCAGAACCAAATAGTTGTAGATTAAATAGGTTTAGCTTAGTCAAATATTCTAGAGGATAAAACTGCAAAAGCCACCCAAATGGGTGGCTTTTTTTATTGCCTATTGACCCATTAATTTAACCACAACAGTAAAACCTCTACACAACCCTAGACTGTATTATATCTAATACAACCCCCTTAGATCATACAGAGGGAAAACAGATCTGTAAACCCCAGGGTATCGAAATCTGTCAGATATTACTGTATCTATACTTTATAGAAAGACTAACAGTCTATCAATCAATAAACAGTTTACTATAGGTTTATAGTTAATCACTATGTCTATAGGGGTTGGAGATATATAAATAACCAATAATCTCCAACAGACACCTTGTATCCATGAGTGGTTATTGATGCGTTTTAAGCAAATTATGACTAAAAATGGATTGAAAATGGTCAAAAAGAGGAGAAAACAGTCGGTTTTGGCTCAAAACATAGTATTATGGTTTGAGCTCAATTCGTAATTATGCCGATAGTGAAGTGAACGAATATTCAAACCAGAGCTTATCAAATTCATTTAAAGCGACTCCTTCATTTGCTGGTAAATGTTACTTTTGAAACGGCATCAAGAAAGAGTTTACTCTGCCAACCGATCTTATAACCTAAGGCACGGTGGTAAAATGATGTGAGGCGACCGCCTAAAAACAACTAGGTCACTCCTAAATTCTTGATGCATGAAACAAATTAATGATCATGCAAAACAAACTTCACACAATTAGCGGGCTTTCTGGAGATACTCCATTTTCTTTAGAATGTTCTTTTTTGACTAGCACTCACCCTTCTATCAATCTTTTGGATTTCAGCCAGCGCTATATGCCTGATAATTCAAAGCCAATCCTTGTAAGGTTTCTCCACAATAGTTTTAACTCGATTATAGACTGTTCAATGTTCAGAGCCTGCAAAATATTCAGTATCAAGAATAAAGGTGATTTAGGACAGATATATGTAGTAACAGGCAATTCAAATTTTTCCATTGCTACGCAACAGAAACACCTGCTTGTTGTACCCTCTTCTTATCCAAGGTTTTTTAACGAGACATCTAGTTTACAGTTCGATGTGCATTGTTTTAACCCCTACAAACAATAATCGAGGAATGAAATTCAATAACGAGACATTAAGAGTTGCTGTAAAGGAGTGGCGAAAAGATGAAAGTAAAGCAGAAAAGGAGTATGGTCACATCTCTGATTGGGATACCTCTGAAGTGACGGATATGTGTCGGATGTTCCAATATGTTGAGTCCTTCAACGAGCCCCTAGAGAAATGGGATGTGAGTAAGGTATTGGATATGAGTGGGATGTTCATGCGCGCAAAATCCTTCAACCAACCCTTAGAGAAATGGGATGTGAGTAAGGTGACCAATATGTCTTGGATGTTCGGAGTGGCAGCATCCTTCAACCAGCCATTGGAGAAATGGGACACATCGAAGGTGAGGATTATGAGAGGCATGTTGGATTTCGCAAAATCCTTCAACCAACCCTTAGAGAAATGGGATGTGAGTAAGGTGACCAATATGTCTTGGATGTTTCGTGGCGCATCAGAATTTAATCAGCCGTTAGAGAAATGGGATGTGAGTAACGTGACGAATATGAGTGGGATGTTCCTGGACGCAAAATCCTTCAACCAGCCCTTGGAGAAATGGGATGTGAGTAATGTGGAGGACATGGAGGATATGTTCGCTGGAGCAAAATCCTTCAACCAGCCCTTGGAGAAATGGGATGTGGGTAAGGTCTAAATTTAATAACTGAAAGCAAATCACAACACACTTGAAATACTAGCCATAACTTTGTAAACTGTGAATCAAGGTCTAATTTTAATAACTGAAAGCAATAGATTATGGATAAATTATCTCTCTTTTTCGACAGAATTAAAGAACTGAGTTTTTGGCAAAGAGTCTTTTCATGGTCTCCTATCAGAAACCTCAGCTACGAAGCTTATGAGCAGTTTAAACTCGCAGAGTCAAAGATCAATTCACAACAGGATGATTTAGATGTTCGAAAGAATAAAATAACCAGACTTGAAACTGAAAAGGAAGGGTCAGAGCAGGAAGTTCAATACTTAAAGAATACAATCCTAACCAAAGACAATCAAATTAACAATCTGACTGACAAACTGAAGGAGTCGAAAAACCAAACTGATGGATTGAGGAACAAGGTATCTCGCTTCGAAGCAACTGAAGAAACGAGACAATCAAATTATGAAAATAAAATAACTCAGCTTAATGAGGTAAGGACAGGACTGGTTGATGATAGGACTCGATTAAATGATAAGCGTCTTAAAGAGAAACAAGATCAGTTTGATCGGATGAAGGGTCAGTGGACAGAGCATGAAACTGCGGTCGAGCAGAAAATCAAGCAATTATGTCAAACACACCTAATTAATTACAAAGAAAAAGTTCCATTTAAAGGTAATCCAGACAATGCAATTGAAATTTGTGATGAGTATATAATTTTCGATGCAAAGAGCCCTGCCAATGAAGATTTGACCAACTTTCCTAAATACATTAAAGCCCAAACTGACAATGTCAAGAAGTATGCGAATCAAGAATCGGTAAGAAAAGATATTTTCCTCGTAATTCCTTCAAACACAATTGAAACCATCTCCCAATTGACCTATAATATGGGGGACTATAATGTTTATGTCATCACGATAGACTCTCTAGAACCAATCATTTTGTCTTTAAAAAAGATTGAAGAATACGAGTTCGCTGAACAGCTAAGTCCTGAAGAAAGAGATAATATTTGTCGAGTCATTGGGAAATTTGCTCACACAACAAAGCGAAAAATTCAGATTGATCAATTCTTCGCAAATCAGTTTATTGAACTACTCGTAAAGTGTAAAAATGACTTACCCGAAGACCTATTAAAATCTGTTATTGAATTTGAAAAAGCAGAAAAGCTCAATCCACCTACTGAGCGCAGAGCTAAACAAATATTAACTAAAGACCTTCAAGAGAAGAACGACTCGATAAATGCGGAAGCTCAAATAAGAGATATAGCTATTCCAAATTCATTCGATGAAGTGAAGAAATTAGATTAACCCAAGAGAATCGGGAATAACCCCACAACAGTAAAACCTCTACACCACCCTAGACTGTATTATATCTAATACAACCCCCTTAGATCATACAGAGGGAAAACAGATCTGTAAACCCCTCGGGGTCATAATTCTATTAGAGGCATTTCCTCTTGCCTTAGTGTCTCTATTTCAAGACCTCTGAGGTATCGCAAAGTAGTATTGATACTCTGATGACCCATTACAGACCTGACCTTCTCCACGCTCTTAAAACGGGTGTATACGTTTATCGCTCCTGTGTGTCTGAAGCTGTATAAGGTCTGATTTGGTT